>SDBV01008331.1_pt1 | contig 14023 bp, 11 predicted proteins | sample 2277081 | NCBI WGS metagenome assembly SDBV01 (sample SAMN10402039, study PRJNA504765) | marine sediment metagenome | isolation source: marine sediment core GS10_PC15, 223 cmbsf | place: Arctic Ocean: Southern Knipovich Ridge | collected 2010 | reverse complement strand
ATTTCCTAATAAATAGGATAATGTATCTCAATAAATTACTTTATTTATATAAATGGGGAACTATATGGGTAAAGCTAAGGCCACTTATGATGAAAAGTCTATAAAAACGCTAGATGCCCTTGAACATATACGTCTTAGGACAGGAATGTATGTTGGAAGGTTAGGGGATGGAACAAATCCTCAGGACGGTATCTATATTCTTTTAAAAGAAATTATAGATAACAGTATAGACGAATTCATAATGGACAAAGGCAATAAAATAATAATTAACAGAAAAGAAAATACTATAGAAGTACGGGATTATGGTAGAGGGATTCCGCTTGGAAAAGTTATTGACTGTGTAAGTAAGATTAACACAGGAGGTAAGTATTCTGATGATGTGTTTCAGTTTTCTGTTGGATTAAATGGTGTTGGAACAAAAGCAGTAAATGCTCTAAGTTCAGAATTCGAAGTAGTAAGTTTTCGTGAAGGCAAATATTTTCAGGCAAAGTTTAAAGAAGGAAAACTTCAATCTAAAAAAGAAGATAAAAAAGCCGGGGTAAAAGATGGAACTTATATAAAATTCACTCCGGATATAAAGATATTTAAAAAGTATTACTGGAATGAAGACTATATAGAATGGCGCCTGCGATTTTATGCTTATCTAAACAGCGGATTAAATCTTGTTTATAATGGCCAGTCATTTAAAAGTAAAAAAGGCTTAGAAGATTTAATCGAAGAAGAAATTGGTAAAGATCCTATTCATTATGAAATTATGTACCATAAAGAAAGAAAACTCGAATTTGCTTTTACACATACCTCAAATTACGGAGAAAATTATTTTAGCTTTGTAAACGGCCAATATACACTAGACGGAGGAACACATCAAACTGCTTTTAGAATGGGCGTACTAAAAGGAATAAATGAGTTTGCAGGTGTTAATTTTACCGGAGAAGATGTTAGAGACGGATTAATAGGTGCAGTAGCAATAAAATTAAAAGATCCGGTATTTGAAAGCCAGACAAAAAATAAACTTGGATCTACAGATGTAAAGTCATGGATAGCAAATATTGTAAAAGAAAAAACTATACTATGGCTTCATAAATATCCTGTAGAAGCAAAAAAATTAGTAGAAAAAATAAAGGCAAATGAAAGAATACGAAAAGAACTTTCTACAATAAAAAAACAGGCAAGAGAACGGGCAAAAAAAATAGCAATAAGAATTCCAAAACTTATAGACTGCAAAGTTCATTATACGGATTTGAAGGATGAGCGGAATGTGGAGAGCAGTATTTTCATAACAGAAGGTGATTCGGCAGGCGGAGCAATGATCCAATCCAGAAACGTTTATACTCAGGCAATTTTCTCATTAAAGGGAAAGCCCTTAAACTGTTTTGGACAGAAGAAAGACGCGATTTATAAAAATGAACAGCTCTATAATATAATGAGGGCATTAGGTATAGAAGACGGTATAGACGGATTACGCTATAATAAAATAATTATTGCAACAGATGCAGATGTAGACGGAATGCATATTAGAAATCTGCTTTTAACTTACTTTTTACGTTATTTTGAAGAAGTTGTCATAAAAGGGCATGTATATATACTTGAAACACCGCTTTTTAGAGTAAGAAATAAAAAAGAGACAGCTTACTGCTATTCAGAACTGGAAAGAGACGAAGCAGTAGATAAAATAAGAAATCATGAAATAACACGTTTTAAAGGTCTCGGTGAAATAAGTCCGCGGGAATTTAAACAATTTATTTCCGAAGACATAAGGTTAGTGCCTGTACAGATAAAATCTATGGGAACAGTACAAAATATTCTAGAATTTTTTATGGGAAAAAATACTCCGGAAAGAAAAAAGTTTATAATAAGTAATCTTATAACAGATGTAACTTAAGTATACGGAATTAGGAAACTGAATTAGGAAAAAGGGATGAGCCAGTTAAAACCATTAATGGAAAAAAACTTTTTAGAGTATGCAAGTTATGTAATTGTTGACAGAGCTATACCTGATATTCGTGATGGCTGTAAACCGGTCCAGAGGAGAATTTTACATACACTTTCTGAAGTTAATGATGGTAAATTTCATAAAGTAGCAAATATTGTAGGTGAAACCATGAAGCTGCATCCACATGGCGATGCTTCAATTTATGATGCACTTGTTGTACTTTCTAACAAAGAATACTTTATAGAAAAGCAGGGAAATTTCGGAAATATAATAACAGGTCACAGTGCTGCCGCAGCACGTTATATTGAGTGCCGCTTAACACCACTTGCTTTAGATACATTATTTAATAAGTCTTTAACAGAGTTTGTACAGAGTTATGACGGAAGAAGAAAAGAACCAGTTTCACTTCCTGCAAAAGTGCCTGCGCTATTGATGATGGGTACAGAAGGGATAGCTGTTGGAATGTCAACAAAAATACTACCTCATAATTTTATTGAACTGCTGGAAGCTCAGATTAAAATTTTACAAAAACAGAGTGTAAAAGTATATCCCGACTTTATTACCAGCGGTTTAATAGATGTTTCGGAATATGAAGACGGCTTAGGAAAAATACATGTACGTGCAAAAATAGAAATAATAAATGACAAAACATTAATAATAAAAGAAATACCTTTTTCGACTAATACAAGCAGTTTAATTTCTTCAATAGAATCTGCTGTTCAGAAGGGAAAAGTTGGAATAGGTACTATTAATGATTTTACAACTGATACTGTAGAAATTGAACTTAAAACCCAGAGAGGAGTAAGTTCAAAAGAAGTTTTACCACGGTTGTTCGCATACACAGACTGCGAAGTATCTATTTCATCAAATATGGTAGTAATTAGAAATAATGTTCCTGCGGAAATAACTGTAACTGAATATTTAAATGGCTTTACTTTACAGTTAAAGAAGCAGCTAAAACTTGAACTTGAATTTGAACTTGAGAATCTGTTTGATAAACAGCACTGGCTAACACTAGAGCAGATCTTTATTATAAACAGAGTTTATAAACGAATTGAAAATGCAAAAACAGAAGCAAAAATAAAATCAGAAGTGCATACTGGAATGAAGACTTTTAAATCACAATTTATTAGAGAAATGAATGATGATGATGTTAAAAGACTACTCGAAATAAGGATTCGCAGAATATCTGCGTACGATATTAAAAAACATCAGGATGATATTGATGATATTATAATTGCAATAAAAGAATGTAAGAAAAAATTAAAAAACTTAACAAAAACCACAATTGAATTTGTTGAGGGCTTAATTGATAAATACAGAGGATTTTATTCAAGAAAAACAGTCATTACATCATTTAATACTATTGATAAAAAGGAAGTAGCAAAAGCAAATATTAAATTAAGCTATGACAGGGATACGGGTTTTTTCGGAAGCAATATTAAAAGTAATGCATTTCAAATAACTGTTTCCGAATATGACAGAATACTTGCAATATCCAGTAAAGGTACATACAGGATTATGTCTCCTCCGGAAAAAATATTATTGCCTCGAAGATTATTATACTGTGCACTTTTTAATCAGGAAATCGGTTTGGATATTACTATTATTTATCTTGATGAAAACCGGGTTGCATGGGGTAAAAAAATTCATATAGAAAAATATATTACAGATAAGGTCTATAATATATTTAAAGAAACTGCAAAAGGAATGGTATATTTTACAACTAAAATAATAGCTGATAAAATACGAATGCATTTTGTTCCTGCAAAAAGACAGAAGATAAGAGAAGCAGTTTACGATCTGAATGAACTTGGATTTTCCAGCAATGCATCAAGAGGAACAAGACTTCATTCAAAATCTGTTAAGAAGATATCTTTAATAAAGAATTTAGAAACAACAATAACATCAAAACAGCCTGAGAAAAAACATAGAACAACAGCTAACATTAAAAAGCCAAAACGCAAGAAAAAATAGACTTATAAAGTATGGATTTATTTGAAAGTAAATTAAAACAAATAATCGAGAAGGAACAGCCTCTTGCTGCAAGGATGAGGCCTAAGACTCTGGAAGAATTTATTGGCCAGGATGGTATAATAGGAAATGGAAAATTATTATACAGGGCAATTAAAGCAGATCAGATATCTTCTATTATCTTTTATGGGCCTCCCGGTACAGGTAAAACAACACTTGCAACTGTAATTGCAAATACTACAAAAAGCTATTTTATTACAATTAATGCAGTGCTTTCCGGAGTTAAAAATATAAGAGATGCAATAGAAGAATCAATGGAAAAAAGAAAATTATACAGCCAGCGTACTATTTTATTTGTAGATGAAGTACATAGATGGAATAAAGCACAGCAGGATGCTTTGCTACCATGGGTAGAAAATGGCACAATAATAATGATTGGGGCGACTACAGAAAATCCTTTTTTTGAAGTAAATAGGGCGCTCATAAGCAGAAGCAGGATATTTCAATTAAAGCCTTTAACAGAAGAGAATCTAAAAAACATCGTATACCAGGCTATGAAAAATAAGGTTTATGGTTATGGTAATATTAATATAAAAATAGATGATAATGCACTTGAGCATCTTATTAAAGTATCCAGTGGGGATGCAAGAAGCCTTCTAAATGCTCTTGAGCTTGCTGTAGAAACTACTCCTGAGGTGTTTCCGCCCCCTTCCGACAAAATTATTCATATTACATTAAATATTGCTGAGGACAGCATCCAGCAGAGAGCCGTATTGTATGATAAAGAAGGTGATTACCATTTTGATACAATAAGTGCTTTTATAAAATCTTTACGTGGTTCAGATCCGGATGCTGCATTATATTGGCTTGCAAAGATGGTCTATGCCGGAGAAAATCCCAGGTTTATATTTAGACGTATGCTGATTTTTGCCTGTGAAGATATTGGTCTGGCAGATCCGAATGCTCTTATTTTCACAGAAGCTGCTGCTTCTGCTTTTGATAGAGTGGGTATGCCGGAAGGAAGGTATCATCTTGGAAATACAGCTTTATATCTTGCAACTGCGCCAAAATCTAATTCTGTTATGGCATTTTTTGATGCATTAAACACAGTTGAAAGTGAAAAGGATTCTGATACACCAAATCATTTAAAAGATGCAAGCCGGGATGGAAAAGCACTTGGACATGGGGAAGGTTATTTATATCCTCATTCTTTTAGAGAACACTGGATTGCACAGCAATATCTTCCTGGTTCTCTTAAAGGTAAAATGTTTTATACTCCCGGGGAACTTGGTTATGAGGCAAAAATAAAAGAAAGTGTAGAAAAAAGGCGTGAGATTCAACTGGCAGCCTTTATTGAATCTCAATCGGAGCCTGATGAAATATTAACATTTAGTCCACCCGATAAAGAAAGTGATAAATGGTATGCAAGAGCTCTTGGTAATATAAATAAATATATTGTGTCTATTAGAGACAATTTCTTTGAAAATATTAAAATTTCACGGCATTATTTATGTCTGGATATAAGCGGAGATTCAGGTATTTTTACTTGGGAATTATTAAGGAAAGTTCCGGAAGGGGGAGTATGGACTATAGCCAGAAAACAATATGCAGCGATATTGGAACTTTCAAGCAGATTCAATGAACTTAGACGGCCTGTTGTTCTTAATTCTGGTATTAATGATCTTAATGAAAAATTAGACAGCAAAATACTTTTTGATTTAATTGTTGGAAAAAATATCATATTTAATAATTATAAAAATAATAATTTATTTAAAACGGTAAATGCAAAATTAAATAAAAATGGAATAATCTATTTAATGGAATCCGTACCGCATAAAGGCCAGCGCTTATCTGAAATATTTAAAACTTTTAATATTAAGTCAGATTATATTCTGCAATTAAGCAAAGCCGAAGATAGTTTATTTGAAAATATTAAAAATAGATCAATTTTAAAAGATGATAAAACTCTTAATGAATTTTTAAATAAATATGGCTTTGATATAATTGATTTAGTATATCATTCATTCAATATATTAAGGAAAATATCTGATATTGATATAGAAAACTGGTTTTCTGATGCTGCTGATAATACTTATTTCTCAAATTTAAAAGACATAATGAAGAGTGAAGAAATAACAGAAACTAAGAATTTAATAAAAAGTAAACTTCTTAATAAAAATATTAATTTTAAGATAACAATCGCATTTATAAAAGCCTTTAAAAAAACGTAAATAGTATAAAGACCTTTGTAATAACAATATTTTGCTGTATAATTATTTAAAATGAATAGAAAAAAAGAATTAGTAATGATCCTTGACTTTATCCTTAATAAATCCCAGCCTGAAGAATTAGATGTAATTCAGGACTCAATTTCAAGAAGAAGAAATGATATGAACAGCCAAATTATGCATTTAAATGTTCCAGGAATGGCCGGGAACATTTCTAATTCAATAAAAGATCAGTTTAGTTCATTTAATAATGTACATACAATGATACGCGGTTTTGTTAAAGATATTATAGTAAAATCTATTCCAAATATTCCAAAAGAGCATTTGGAGATACTTTTAAATGAATGGGTTAGCAATCCGGAAAAAATAAAAAAAGGAAATGAAGCAAATCTTCCACGTAAGGCTGTACGTTCCATGATAGTTCAGTTTATAGATTATAGCCTTGGCAGAATGACGCCGGATGAAAAGAAACAGCTACAATCCGGCTGGAGTAAAAAATATTGGAACATTTTTTCCATAAGTACGAGGAAGATTATTTCTGATTTATTAACTGGTAAGATTGCTGAAAAACAATTCTGGAAACAAATACATGAAAATAGCGGCGAGGGGACTTGAACCCTTGACCTAACGGATATGAGCCGTTTGCTCTGCCAACTGAGCTACACCGCCATAAAAATTATATTCACGTAATATAGCAATACTTAATATTATTGTCAACTGTTTGGAGTATATAATCAGCAATTTTAAATATGGCTATAAATATTTAATTATTGACCAAAGTTATTATCATAATTTATAATTTCTCTTAATTTTTACAAAAAAATATTAATGAAAATTAAAAAAAGACTTTTTGTAAAAAAATACGCTTATACATATGACTATATGTAAAAAGGATTAAAATTGGAACATTTTTGTGAATTAAAAGTGCGTTTTATAGAATGCGACATGTATGGACACGTAAATAATGCTACTTACCTCTCATATCTTGAATATGCCAGGGTGGAGTTACTAAGGAAATTAAATATTCCAATAAATAAATTATCTGAATTGGGATTTTATTTATTAATAATAAAAATATGCATCGAGTATAAAAAGCCAGCGGTACTGGATGATAAACTTACTATCAGAACAAGATTAATAGAAAAAAAAATAATATCCGGTACTTTTAACCAGACTATATTTAAAGAAAATAAAATAATCGTAGATGCACAGGTTAAATGGGTCTGCTCTGATATAAAAGGGAAGCCTATCCGTTTACCGGAGAAACTAAACCAGCTTAAGGTTTATAAAGCAGAATGATTATGAAAAAAAGAAATAAATATAATAGTTATACAAATATTCTTATACTCGTACTTGCTATTGTAATTATTTCAATTTCTGTTATTTATTTAATAAGATTTGCAGTTAAACCTAATACCGGCCTTGTTATAAATGTACCGGAAACAATTTCAAAAGATGATAAAATCTTTTTTGCGCCAAAGTCAGTATTTTCATTAGGTGTATCATCCGGATTATTACCGTACAGAGACCAGATATTAAGTATAAATGATAAAGGAATAAATAACAGTTTAGATGTAATAAGGGCTGATTATTCTGTTAATACATTTAAGACTATAAAGATATCCATATTAAGAGATGGTACGGAAAAGAAAGATATTTTTATTACTCCTGTATTAACTTTAACTAAACCGGATATCTATATTGCAATAATATTTATATTAATACTTGTATTTACGGTTTTTTTAATAATAACTAAAAAATCTAATGAACCGAGTTTAAGATTTATAGTATTTGCATGTCTCTTTTATATTCTATTTATAAGTGTAAAACCGTTTTATTATGAGAATTTATTCTCTAATATTCTCATCCATTTCGGTAAAATAGCTGCATGGCTGCTTGTTTTCTTTGCTTTCTATTTTCCAAGGCCTAAATTTAATGAGATATTTCGTAGATTATTCTTATTCTCTATTATTTTACTTTATATAATTTTTACTATTGTAAGGATTTTTCATTTAAAACAATGGTTTGAAACAGGAATAGAAGAACATTATTTATATTATAAATTCCTGGGTAAGATTGGAAATATATCTGATTTAATTGCATATATTTTATATATTTCTTTAATTTTTTATTCTTATATAAAAACAAAATTGTTAAATGAGAAAAATAAAATAGAATGGCTTTTTGCAGGTTTTTTTCTTTCCATTCCTTTTTATTTCTTTTTTAGTCAATTGCCTATCATTTTTTCAGATAATAATTATTTATTATTCAGTTTTGATCCGTTTTCTAATTTGTTTTTAGTATTATTTCCTATTTTTCTTATAATTGGTCTTGTTAAAAAGAATATATTAATATTAAAAACTTATGTATTAAATCTAATAATGCATGCTGTTCTTTTAATTTTTATACTATATTTCTTTAGCCTGTTATATATGCCTTTAATAAATTATTTAGAAAATAATTATGGAATTAATGAAAGGGGCTCTGGTTTTATTGTGATGTATTTTTTATTTATTTCTTTATTTCCTATTAGATATTTCTTAATAACATTTTTAAGATTTATCTCTTATAAAATAAATAATAAATCTTATAAGAGTATTGGAACATTAATTAAACAAAATAAGCAACTTAAGCTTAGTTTAGAGGATTTAAGATTAAATGAGAAAAAAAATAAAACAATAAATAAGCAAAATGAAATAAATATGATATTAAAGAATATAAGTAACAAAATACTTAAGCCGGTAAAAAGCATTAATAATAAGATAGGATATTTCAAAAATGTAGTAGTAAGGCAATTAGTTGCTGCAAATAATATAGTTGCCAGTGATATCAAAGAAACTATTAATAATATTATTTATACTAGCGGAGTATTAAGGGAAGTAACAAATGATCTAAGAGAAATTATGAGTATTCCAATTCCGGCTCCAATAATATTAAATCCGAATATTTTGATAAAAAATGCTGTTGCAAAATGCAGTTCTGATTTTAATACTGTAAAGATAAATACAAATTTATGTGATAATGTAAAAATAAAAACTGAGCCTAATGATTTAATTGATACGCTTATAAATATAATTAGAAATGCATATGAAGCTGATATATATTCGGAAATAAAAATAAAATCTGTTATGGAAGATAATAAATTATATATAAATATTTGCAATGATGGCCCTTTAATTTATAGTTCGCATATTAATAAATTATTTTTTCCATTTTTTACTACAAAAGATGAGCACAAGGGCCTTGGATTATATTTATCTAAAATACTTATAGAAAGAAATAATGGCTTTATTTTTTTTGATGATACTATAAAGAAAGTTAATTTTAAGATTATATTCAAGACTGCTTAAAAATTTACATTTCTTCAATATCCAGTATTAAATTATTAACTGGTCCATCTACAATAATCTCTATTGTCTTTGCTTTGTTCTTGTTGGCATTATAAATAAAAATGCCATCTTCGTCCTTTTTAAAATCACCCTGAGGATAATTAATATGGCAAAACTGATTTAATAACTGTATTTTTGCAAAAATATTATGAGGAATAATCAGAGAAAGTTTTTTTGAGTATGAATATATTTTCCCTTTGAATTTTCTCTGTTTATCTCCAATTATTATTTTGTGATTACCAAGGTCTGCTTTTAATTTTAAATTCTCAACAGGAATATTTTTTAAATCAAGAAAAAGATCGGATTCATGAATAGTTATATTAAAATTGTGCTTTACGTCCAAATTACAGAACAAATTCCATAAATTAGTTAATAAAACCGGTGAAGGAAGAATTGGTTTGTTAATTGCAATATTTATGCATGGAATTGTGCTATATTCGTCCCGTGTAATATCAGGTTCCGGGAAAATATCATTTCTAACTGTAACCAGTTGAATTTTATCAAGAGCAGGTCCTATCCAGAGTTCTCCATAAGAGAATTTAATGTTATATTGTATTTCATTAATTTTATTCGGAAAATTAAATGGATATTCAGTTTTTCTAATATTCTTGTTTTTCCTGAATCTCTTTTTACGGAATGAATCATAAAACAATAATGATCCCAGGATAATTAATATTAATGGCCAGAGATTTAATATTAAATTTAAAATATTCTCATCTATAAGGTTAAAATTAAATATTAATAAGAACAATCCTATTATAATAATAAATATTGCAATTATAAAAAGGGATAATTTAAAAGTAGAATGCATAGTCTTATAGTATTTTCTTTCTATATGATATGTCAATCATTCTTTTTAAATATTAAAGTTATTTGTATAGACATGAATATTAATATTTTAGTACATTATGTTTAAATGATATACGAAACAAGAATTCTCTTTGTTTTTAGTAGATTTGATAGAGAATTTTATGATTTTAAAAACGGAGGATGTAAATGGGTGAATTAGTTCCAAGAAAAACACTTGTTAAACAGGCTTTAAAAGGTATTGGCGGTATTGGCGGAGGTATTGCACTATTAGCATTATCCGGAGCTACCGGTCTTTTCGGTATTGTAATGGGTGCTATTGTTACAGTAATAGGCCTTGCGGTAAGTACTTCTAAGGAAGATAGGCTTGCAGGGGCAGTTACTGTAGGAGCCGGTGCTTTGACATTGATTGCTGGTTTAGGACTAACAGGTATTGCTGCCCCGTTAATGTGGGTAGGAGGCGGAGCATTACTAATCTCAGGAATATTATCTCTGATTAATTTTATAAAAAATCTAAATGCAAGAAGATAAATTAATTAATTATGGAGCTTCTGAATAAAAAATACTGGATAGAAACATATGGCTGCCAGATGAATAAGGCAGAATCAGAAGCTCTCGAAATCCAGTTAAATAGGGCAGGGTGGGCTCCTGCCGGAAAGTATTCCGATGCAATACTTATTATACTAAACACCTGTTCTGTAAGAAAAACAGCAGAAAACAGAATCTGGGGAAGAATAGGTTTTTACAAGCATGAAAAATATACGAAAAATATTAAATTAGCATTAATCGGATGTATGAGCGAAAGGCTTAAAAGCAAAATATTAAAAGAAAATAATGCAGTAGATATTGTTATTGGTAATTTTGAAAAAAATAAATTTTTAGAAGCAGTAAATGAAGCATTTAAAGAAAATACTAAAATAAACTATACAGAAGATTCTAAATATAAATTTAATTCTATGCATAGCAATTATAATTGCTATGATAATAACTTTAAATCCTTTATTCCAATTATGCATGGATGTGATAATTTTTGTTCATACTGTATAGTTCCATATGTGCGTGGAAGGGAGATTTCGAGAGATCCTTATGAAATACTTGATGAAATATCAAAATTGGAAGAAAATAATGTAAAAGAAATTACACTTCTTGGTCAGAATGTAAATTCTTATCAATATGAATTAAATAATAAAACAATCAATTTCCCGGAGCTGCTTAAATTTATAACTGGTAAAATTAAAACTAATGTATGGATAAGATTTTTAACATCGCATCCAAAAGATATGTCAGGAGAATTGTTAGAAGTTATAAAAAATAATACAGTATTGTGTAATCATATACATCTGCCAGTTCAGCATGGTTCAAATGCTATCCTAAAGGCGATGAAAAGAAAATATACAAGAGAAAAATATCTATATTTAATAGAACAATTAAAAAACAAAATAAGTGATATCTCAATTTCTACCGATATATTAATAGGATTTCCCGGTGAAACACATAATGATTTTATTGATACTGTCGAACTAATAAAGGAAGTAAGGTTTAATGATGCTTTTACCTATCGATATAATCCCAGAGAAGGAACAGAGGCATTTAAATTAAATGATGATGTTCCCGAAGAGATAAAATTGAAGCGGCTGTCAGAAATAATAGAACTTCAGAGAAGCATAAGCAGTGAAATTAAAAAGAAAAAGGTAGGCAAGACAGTTCCTGTGCTGGTAGAATCAGTTTCAAAGAAAAACAGCAGTGAACTGCTTGGAAGAACAGAAAAAGATGAAATGGTTGTTTTTCCGGGATTGGCTGATATAATTAGTAATATTATCAATGTTGAGCTTGTTTCATTAAATGGAAATACTTTTGTTGGAAAGGAGATAAAGGAAAGAATATGCCTTGGAAAATGATATTAGTAATAGTTATAATTTTTCTTGTTGGAATATTTGCAGGTTTTAATTTAAACGTGACAAATATTTCTATTGGGTTTTATGTTTTTGAAAATGTTCCTGTATTTTTAGGACTTATTATTTCATTTATAATAGGTGCAGGCATGATGCTCCCTTTTACAATTAGAAGAAAGATAAAAAGAAAGAAAAAAGAAAAAGTAGCTAAAAAGACTAATGAAGTAAAACAAATTGAAGAGAATGTAATAGAAAATACGACTGATACAGTTGACGAAAAAAATAAAAAAGACAAAAAAGAAAAGAAAAACAAGAAGAATAAGAAAACAGAAAAAAAATGAAAACCTGTAAATCTGTTGTATTGTTTACTTTAATTTTCTTATCAAATCTTAATGCTAATGACAATTTAATAAATGAGATAGATGCTTTTATTATTAATGGCAATGAACAAAGTGCAATAGAATTAATTCAAAATTATATAGAAAGTAATCCCAGTGCAGATAATGTTCCGGGTATAATTGATAAATACATAAGTATACAATCAGGAGTAAATACCATAATTACATATTTAAAAGAAATAGAGCAAATAGTAACAGGCAATGGCAATAAGTTTTATGTATTTAAGAATATAGCTATATTAGAAGAACTCTCCGGGCACATCGCTTCAGCTCAAAAATATTTTCATAATGCAGCTTTGATAGCAGATAATCAGGAGCAGGCAGGATGCTATTTTGAATCTTCCCGCCTTCTTTATGAACTTGGGAATATTGATATGGCTATCATTGAACTTTCTACTATATTTCTAATTTCTACAAAAATAGATCTAATATCAAGGGCATTTGTTTTAAAGGGCCATCTTGTTAAATCTAATGGTGATTATAAAGAAGCTGAAACTTTATATTCGCTTGTTATAAATAATTACAAAGGCACTTCCGGTGAAATAGAAGCAGTATTCAGTATGGTTATTTTACATTTTTACAGTCTGTCTGATATTCTAATGGCGCAAAAATATCTTGAACTTCTGAATTCTCTTGCTCCTGAATCTCCTGAATATAGAATTGCATACAATTTGATTAATGATTCATCATCAAATACAAGTATATCCATAACACCTCAGAGGTTTTTGGAATATTATCAGATAAACGAATATACAGAAACTGATAAGCAACTAGCTCAAGATGTACCGGAAGTTTCAGAAGTTGAAACTACAGTGGTTGAAACAGTGGAAGAAGAGGGCGGGATTTATGTCCAGACTGGGTCATTTATTATAAAAGAAAATGCAGAATATATGATAATTGATCTTGCAGATAAAGGTTTTAAAGCTGAGATTTTAAGTGCTTTTGTAAATAATACCCTGTACTATAAAGTAGTTATCGGAGTGTTTAATACAAGCGAAGAAGCAAATAATCTTCTTATCAGAATTAAAGAATCCGGTTTTCAGGGATTTTTACTGTTTAAGTAAGTTAGAAAATAATTTTAAGAGTTTCATGTGGATATAGTTTAGTGTTTATATTTTTAGTAATTTTAAATATGGATGCTAATAAACTTTTCTTTGTAAAAATTTATTTATTTTGATTTTTTATTACACGGATTGGTAGGTTTTAAAAAGAGTTTTAATTATTTTTTAGTGGGTAAAATGTTAGTAGATTACAGCTTTTGTAAGCGGTTTATTAAATACCTAGTGTCATGTCATGCTTGAATAGACGCACAGAATAGTATATAATTCCTTCAACCATGGGAGGGGATTATGATAAAATATAAAATTACTTTAACAGATCAGGAACGAGAAGAGCTTAAAAA
>SDBV01008330.1_pt1 | contig 14023 bp, 9 predicted proteins | sample 2277081 | NCBI WGS metagenome assembly SDBV01 (sample SAMN10402039, study PRJNA504765) | marine sediment metagenome | isolation source: marine sediment core GS10_PC15, 223 cmbsf | place: Arctic Ocean: Southern Knipovich Ridge | collected 2010 | reverse complement strand
CCACGGACGATACCATGAATCGTTGAAGAACCTAAAGCCGGTGGATGTCCATGAAGGGCGAGGTCAGCAGATCCTGGATCGACGTGAAATAATCAAACGGAAGACGCTTCAGAGGAGGCGTCAATTAAACCTTGGAAACGCAGAATGTCTCTCTTAATATTTAACCCCAGAATGTCCAAAAGGCTTTGAACCGATACACGCCCGACATTACAATCAGCATGGATGGAAAAGGCCGCTGGATGGACAATGTCTTCATCGAGCGGCTGTGGCGCAGTCTGAAGTACGAGGAAGTCTATCTCAAAGCCTATGAGACGGTGATGGAAGCCAGGGCAGGCATCAAGGGATGGATCAGGGTTCTACAATCATGAGAGAACGCATCAATCTCTTGGCAGGCAAACACCGGCATAGGTATATTGGGGCAAGTCAACAAAGGAGTTGGCCGCTTAATGAACCACATAGCAGGATTACATCTAAGAATCAGAAAATAGTGTCCAAACTATGGGACCCACCTCTTTTTTTGTAGTATATGCATCATTATCTTTAAATCGTTTTTATAACAAATAACATGATTTATGGAGGATAAAACGAAGATGTCAAGACAATCAATACAACTACTAACTCTCATCACTGTTTTAGCCGTTGGATTCTTAACCACTGTTTTCTCTCAGACGATGAAAACAAATGACGGTTTTTATAATGTTGTAGATTATGGTGCAATCGGGGATGGCAAAGCAATGGATACGCAAGCTATTCAAAAAGCGATTGACGTATGCCACCAAAATGGCGGAGGTACTGTTTTTTTCCCTTCGGGAGTATATTTAACTGGTAGTATACATTTAAAAAGTAATATCACTCTATATCTCGATAATGGATCAACAATTCTTGCCAGCCCGGATGACGCTGACTTCGACCCCTATGAGGAACTCGGTTTTGAGAACGACGCTGATAGGGAAACATCTTATTTCCATTTTTCCCATATATGGGGAGAGGATGTTGAGAATATTGCCATTTTGGGTTTGGGAACTATTGACGGTAATCGAAAAAAACGGGGCGGTCCAAAATCGATTGCCTTAAAACGATGCAAGTTTGTGACGATCAAAGACGTGACCATTCTCTATGCGCCGAATTATGCTATCAGTATGCTCGGTACGGATTATGTGAATATCGATGGCGTGTCTATTTTAAAAGGCTTTTGCGACGGTATCGACCCCGATGGCTGCCACCACGTGCGAATTTCCAACTGTCGTATCGAAACCTGGGATGATGCGATTGTCCCCAAAGCGAGTTTCTCCCTGGGTTATCGCCGTTCTGTCGAATATCTCACAGTTACAAACTGTCAATTAGCTACGAATTGTAGTGCTTTTAAGCTGGGAACAGAATCGGGCGGGGATTTTAAATACATCACTGTGTCTAATTGTGTTATAAAGCCAAATAAAAACTACGATCCAAAGCGAGACCGACCAGCTACTTCCGGCATTTCCCTGCTAACGGTGGATGGCTCACATATCGATGGAGTAACGATAACCAATATTTCAATGAAGGATGTTCAGTATCCGATTTTCCTGCGTCTCGGCAATCGAGGACGTGATATGGATGTACCTGTCCCGGGTACGCTGAAGAATGTGATTATCAGCAATATCACGGCAACAAATGCGAAACACGCAGGTCTTCTTACCGGTATTCCGGCTCATCCTATCGAGAATGTACTTTTGGAAAATATAATCGTTACTTGTAAAGGAGGAGGTACAAAAGAACAGGCCGGAATCGATGTGCCTGAATTGGTTGACGGCTACCCGGATGCTCTTCGGTTTGGTGAACTGCCCGCTTATGGGATTTATAGCCGTCATGTTGTAGGCTTAACACTAGAAAACATCCAGGTGTCCTTTGAATCACCGGATTTGCGCCACGCCATGGTCTGTGATGACGTTTCTAATTTGACGATTGAGTCGCTAAGAGTGCAAAGTGCAAAAGGTGCTGCCTCTCAAATCCTTTTTACTGATGTCAGGGATGCCAATGTTCTGGGATGCCGCCCCAACTCAGACACGGACATTTTTCTGCGGGTTAAAGGTGAAAATAGTAAGGGGATTGGACTATTGAATAATGATTTCAGTAAAGTGGAGAAAGTTTTTCTGCTGGATAAGAGCGTGAAGAAGAATAGTGTCAGGAGTCAATTCAACTTTTAAGGTTGTCGAAATAATCTTCATTATGGCTTATAAGAAAATTATAAGGGCGGCACGATAAGTATACAAATTGTTAATGTCCAAAGGCTGTCGACACAGGTATATTGGCAAATATTGACTAATAAATCTTAAGGAAACGGGGAAGGTAATTATATTGAAATTAATGTTTAGAAAAATATTGGCTATTATTGGGCCGGGATTATTCTTAATTGGATACAATATCGGAACGGGAAGCGTGACGACAATGGCTTCTGCCGGATCACGCTGGGGGATGTCATTGACCTGGACAGTAATACTATCTGTTATCTTTACCTATATTGGTATCTGGGCTTTTGGGCACTATACTATGGCAACCGGTGAGACTATATTGTATGCGATTAAGAGCCGACTTCCTTTTGGAAAGCAAGTGGCTTATTTCATCATAACAGCCATCATTATTGCCGAGTTTGTGGGAATTACCGGATTAATGTCGATTGTAGTTGATTTATTGCAGGAATGGATTCATTTCGCAACCGGGTATAATTCGGAAGTTATAAAACTAACTATCACTATTAGTTTGGCTTCTATACTGCTTGTGATCTTATTGAGGGGTAAATATCAGTTTTTAGAAAATGTTCTCGCCATTTTAGTAGCTTTTATGGGTATCTCTTTTATTGCCACGGCATTTTTTTTGGTTCCTTCATGGTCTGAGATTTTAAAAGGCCTGCTTCCTGTAATTCCAAAAGAACCCGATTCGGCATTAATTATCGCCGGAATGAGTGGAACAACATTCAGCTCGGCTATATTGTATGTACGAAGCATTACTATCAAAGAAAAAGGCTTAACAGTTACCGATAGCAAAAAATTACGAACAGATACAATTATCACTGTATTCGCCATGTTTGTAATAAGTATTGCGGTGATGATTTGTGCCGCGGGAACCCTGTATGTTATTGGTAAGCCTATCTATGACACAGTAGATATGGTACGGATCCTTGAGCCGTTGGCCGGGAAATATGCCATCACAATTTTCATAGTTGGAATTGTCGGTGCGGGCGTTTCAAGCTTGATACCGACTATTTTAATTGCTCCGTGGGTGATTTCAGATCTTAAAAAGACTAAACTCGATCCGGGATCAAAGATAAGCCGGATATTTGTAGGCCTGGGTGTATTAATTGCCTTAATAGGGCCCTATATAAAGACTAAGCCGGTTTCTCTTATGATAATAACAATGGCTTTATTAGCGATAATTCTACCATTGTCAACAATTGCAATCACGGTTTTGCTTAATCAAAAATATCTTAGGGAGCAGAAAAATATTTTCTGGATGAACAGCGCTTTAATTGCTACAAATATTTTTGCGTTTGCAATGGCTTATTATGGTTTAATAGGAATTCTGGAGTTTTTTAGTAGGTAGATTAGTCTCATCCGGATGAAAACAACTTTGCGTTGCTGTCTGAAGGAATGAGATAAGTTAAAATAATTATAACAAAGGAGAGTAATGAAATGACAAAATTAGCTATTAACGGAGGTCCAAAAACTAAAACAACAAATTTTGGTAAAGGGAAGCGTTTCGGACAGGAAGAAAAGAACCAACTTATGGAAGTTATCGATGAAGATATGCTTTTCTATTTTTTCGGTAAGAAGGTTTTTGAATTTCAGGAAGCTTTTGCCAAAATGCATAATATGAAGTATTGCGTCGCCTGTTCTTCCGGCACTGCTGCAGTGCATATTGCATTGGGTACACTGCAGCTTGAACCGGGCATGGAGGTTATTACCAGTTCGATAACTGATATGGGCTCGTTAACCGGGATATTATACCAGAATCTCATTCCGGTATTTGCTGATATTGATCCCGATACTTATAACATGGATCCGAAAAGCGTAGAAGAATGTATTACCGAAAAAACGGGCGCTATCCTGGTTGTTCACCATTCCGGACTTGTGGCGGATATGGACAGTTTTCTCGTTCTGGGTGAGAAATACAACATTTCCATTGTGGAAGATGTAGCCCAGGCATATCTCGGTGAATATAAGGGCAAATTGGCGGGAACGATGGGTATAATTAGTGCCTTTAGCCTGAACCATTTCAAGCATATTACTTGCGGCTCCGGTGGTATGATTTTAACCAATTATGAGGATAAGAGAAAGCTTGCCAGTCTGTTCCTGGATAAATGTTATGACCGAGAAGCTGGAAAAAGAAATCCATTTTTTCTGGCGCCGAATTACCAGTTGACGGAACTTCAAGGAGCGGTAGCGCTGGCACAACTGGAAAAACTGCCCTGGATTATCGAACAACGCAGAAATCTCGGAGACAAATTGACTGAGTACCTGAAAACCATTCCCGGTATTACCCCACAATTGATTCCGGAAGGTAGTAAACATACCTATTTCTTCTTCATCTTCAGAGTGGACCTGGAGAAACTAAATGTTACTTCAGAAGAATTTAGCGCGGCATTAGAGGCAGAAGGTATTCCCAATAAATCTAATATGATCACCGGAGGAATGCCGGAATATGCCTATGACATTTTTAAAAATCGTTCAGCCTTTCCAAATAGCCATCATCCGTTTGTAAACAGCGAATATGGCACAAACGTTTCCTATGATAACGTCAAATGCCCTGTTGCGGAAAAAGCATTTAAAGAGGCTATCAATCTGGAAATGAATGAATATTTCACGGAAAGGGATATTGAAGAAATGGCTCAGGCGGTTGAAAAAGTGGCCAATTATTACAGGGGAAAATAATCCAGAATCTGGCGCTTGGCAGCCTCGTTGATGCGGAAACTCTGCCAGACGGATCTGCTGCTCCCGCAGCCAGCCCCTGACGATTATGCCTGGGAGAAGGTCCTCTTGCATCCTGAATGGCTTTAAAGATTGTGAATGTGCGTTTTGGAGTCTTCTGGATTCGTTAGATTAATTACTAAGAGAGACGTTTCATAATTCCTGGGTTTTGCCTTCGCCCAAAATTTAAGCATACTTCACTTGATCAGTGGACTTGATAATCTGTCGTTATCCTCCAAGATGGTCGCCACTGGTCACCATTGGTCAAATTCCTGCCCCATTTCCCTTGCCCATTTTGTATTACGCGACGGGAGAGCAGTGATCTATCTGTCCCGCCATCGGTGGGGAAAACCCAATGCCATAATCTGGAATAAAAACTCATTAATAATTAATTCTTATACCGCAACGCACCCTTTTTCTAGATAAATACTTAGCCTCCGAATGCTATAAGCTCCTCCGCTCCCTTTCACTCCTTCTCCACATCTCCCACTCTCCTCTTCCCAATATTCAATCATCAATCAGCCCTAGACTCCACACCGCCTGGCCAACTCCTCATACAGGGCGGCCAGCTCACGGGCCAGTTCGGGCTGCTGCCTGGTCAGGTTGCGCAGCTCGGTGCGGTCGGCTTCCAGGTCGTACAGCTCCCACCTGCCCTCCTTAACGGAGACCAGTTTCCACCTGCCCCGGCGAATCGCCCTGTTGCCCATGTGCTCCCAGTAGAGCACCTCGTGGCCTTCGCGTTTCTCACCCTGAAAGATGGGCGCTAGGCTCCTGCCTTCCAGGGGAGTGATCCGGTTGTCTTTATAGGTCTCGGGATAGCTCACACCGGCCAGGTCGCAGCAGGTGGCCATGAGGTCAATGATATGACCGGGCTGGTGGGTGATGTGATCCTGCTGCTTGATCCCGGCCGGCCAGTAGGCGATCAGCGGGGTGGCAATGCCGCCTTCGTGCACCCAGTGCTTGTAGAGTCGGAAGGGGGTGTTGCTGGCGTTGGCCCAGGAGGAGCCGTAGCTCATGTAGGAGTCCACACCGCCGGGCGGCAGGCCGTTTTTCCGGTTGTCGAAACCCCAGGGCCCGCCCTCGTGACAGCCGCCGTTGTCCGAAAGAAACAGGACCAGGGTATTCTCCTCCTTGCCGAGGTCGCGCAGCCTGGCGAGTATCTGGCCAATACCCTGGTCCATGCGGTCAACCTGCGCCGCATATACGGCCATCTTCAGGTCCATCTCCTCTTTGTTCTCTACATCGTCCCAGGGCTGTACGTCTTCATCGCGCGGTGAGAGGGGCCAATTGCCGTTGATAATACCCATCTCGAGCAGGCGTTCATACCGCCGCCGGCGCACGGCGTCCCAGCCATGAAGATACTTGCCCTGGTACCTGGCTATGTCTTCCGGCCAGGCGTGCAGCGGCCAGTGGGGAGCGGTATAGGCGACGTACAGGAAGAAGGGCTTGTCCCAGCGGCCATATTGATCGAGGAAACCCACGGCCCGCTCCGTGATGGCATCGGTCATGTAAAAGCCCTCTTGGGGCGGCATATGGGGCTGGTCATCGATGGCAAATCCCCGCTTGATACCTTCCTGCTTCCCTTTGGTGATATCAAAATAGTTTGCCGCGCCGCTGATCAGGCCGTAGTAGCGCTCAAACCCCCGGTCTACTGGCCAGTGCGGCCGGCCCTCGCCCACGTGCCATTTGCCGGACATAAGGGTATGGTAGCCGGCTTCCCTCAGCACTTCCGCGATGGTGACGCACCGGTCGTTGAGGTAGCCCTGGTAAGGCCCCGGCGGCTTGGGGCTGTCGGGCTGGCTGACCATGCCCCCCATGCCGGCCTGATGCGGATGCAGCCCGGTCAATAGCGAGGCGCGGGTTGGGCAGCACCTGGCGGCGTTGTAGAACCGGGAGAAACGGATTCCCCCGGCGGCCAGCCGGTCGATGTTTGGCGTGTGGATCTCTCCCCCGTAACAGCCCAGATCGGAAAAGCCCATGTCATCGGCCATGATCAGGATAATGTTCGGCCTGTCCTGAGCGGAGCCGTAGGGGCTGCCGGCTTGTACCTTGCCGCCCAGAGGCTGGCGGGTGCCCACGCATCCAGGAACGGCCAGCGCCGCGGCCCCCAGGCCCATGGTTTTCAGGAAATCGCGCCGATTAAACTGCGTGCTCATCTCCGGATTTCCCTAGGTACTACTAATTACGGGTTCCTGTTTTCGTTGCACTTCCACCCGGGTAGCTACGACGGGACATAATCCGGGTTCTTCTTTGGGAGTTTGGCGCCGGTGGCCGTCAGCCAGGCGGTCAGCTTCGCGTCGAGTTCCCTGACCTTCTCCGGCAGCTGCCCGAACAGGTCGTGCCTCTCGGACAGATCGTCCTTGATATTAAACAGCTCGAAGGCCTTGCCCTCGTAGCGCTTGACCAACTTCTTGCCCTCGTAGCGCTTGATCAACTTCCAGTCGCCGGCGCGGACGATGCTGTAGGGCCCAATCATACCCCGATAGTGGGGAAAGTGCCAGAATATGGCTTCGCGCTCCAGCTTGCCGGTCTGCCTTAAAAGTGGCACCAGGCTCTCGCCGTCGATGACCCTGCCTGAAGGTGGTTTCACACCGGCAGCTTCGCAAATGGTCGGGAAGAAATCGATGCTGGTAACCGGCTCGCTGCATTCCGAACCGGCTTCGACTACGCCGGGCCAGCGGATAATCAGCGGCTCGCGGATGCCACCCTCGTAGGGGTAGCCCTTACCGCCCCGCAGCGGGGCGTTGTTTGTAACCCCCATAAGCCCGCCGTTGTCGGAGGTGAAGATCACGATGGTGTTATCAGCCAGATTCAGTTCGTCGAGCGCAGCCATGGTTTTACCCACGGCCTGGTCGACGCTGTCTACCATGGCCGCATACACCGGGTTATCCCAAAGGGTAGGCTGCCTGGCCTTGTATTTCTCAACCAGATCCTGCTTGCCCTGGATGGGCGTGTGGACGGCATAGTGGGCCATGTAAAGAAAGAAGGGTTGGTCGCTGTGCTCCTTGATGAAGCGGACCGCTTCGTCGGCTTCGCGGTCGGTGAGATACTCGCCTTGCCTTCGCGGTTCAAGCGTCGGAATTCTCCCCCACCCCTCTCTGTAATACGGATCGAAGTAGCTGGGAGGCTGGCCGAAGTCGCAGCCGGCGATGTTGAGGTCGAATCCTTGCCGGTCGGGGTACCACGCGTTCGGACCCAGGTGCCACTTGCCGACGTGACAGGACACGTATCCTGCGGGCTTGAGGACTTCGGCTATGGTTACCTCGTCGAGTTCCATCCAGAACGGGTTGGGCGGGCACAGCAGCTGCCTGTCTTTGCCGCCGACATATTCGGTCGGGCCTTTCTGGCCAGGATCGGTCTTGTCGCCTTTGAAATCGAGGAAGTGGATCCAATCCGTAACGCCGGTGCGGGCCGGGTAACGTCCTGTCATCACCGCCGCCCGGGTCGGCGAACAGACCGCACAGGCAGCATAGCCGTCGGTGAACCTCATCCCCTGGCTAGCGAGCCGATCAATATTCGGCGTCTCGTAGTATTTGCCGCCATAGCAGCCAGTGTCCCTCCAGCCCAGGTCGTCAACGAGGAATAAGACAAAGTTCGGGCTATTTTGCGGTCCCCGGCTCGACAGCCGCTTAAAAGCACTCATGCCGCCTGGTATCGCCAGTGCCGCGGCGCCCAGGCCCAAGGCTTTCAGAAAATCGCGACGGGTGCTGCCTTTTGTGCTCATTTCACTTTGCTTATGTTATGGACGATTCGTTTCCCCGCCTGGCAGGAGATGTCCGGGAACCTTTTGGCCCTTCTGCATGAACCTGGGGTTGTACTTCCCGCGCTCCTTGAAGCCCTCAAAGTCCCGCATACTGCTGACACGCGGATAGCTGTCGAAGATATCACCGTAGCCCAGAACGCGCGGGTCCTTCTGCTCGGTCAGGGCCTGTTCCAGCTCCGCCCGGAGTTTTTCCTTTACCTCCGCGAAACCGGGATCGTCGGAGAGATTGCGCAGGCAGCCGGGATCATGCCCTATGGCATAGAGTTCCTCAGCCGGCCGCTTGCCGCAGGCCAGATCGAACAGCCCGCCGATGCCTTCTTCCTGCCTCCGTTCTATCATTAAGGTCTTTGTAGGTGAGTTATCAATATCATGGTAGCCCTGGGGATCGCCGGCGGGCCAGCGGTCGGGCTTGAAGTTGCGGATGTACAGGTACTCTAAGGTCCTGATGGCGCGGCTGGGGTAACCCACGTTGTCCGGCCGGGCATGGGTATGCCGCTCCCGCCCGGTCAGTACACAGTCGCGCTCCGGGTCCACCAGTCCTGCCTTCTCGGAAGTCAGTATATTCATAAAGCACCTGCCGGTCATCTCCATCGGGACCTGGAGACCGGCGGCCTCCAGGAAGGTCGGGGCCAGGTCTATGAAGCTGACAAAGTCTTTCACTACCCGGCCCCCCTTGACCCAGTCGCCCCAGCGGACGGCCAGCGGGACGTGCGTACCGGCATCATAAAGATTAGCCTTGGCCCGGGGAAAGGGCATACCGTTGTCTGATGTGACGACGATGATGGTACTGTCCAGCTCGCCCTTTTCCTCAAGCATCTGGGTCATGCGGCCCAGGTGGGTGTCAAACCATTCGATCTCCAGGGCGTAGTCCAGCAGATCGCTGCGAACCTCCTCGGTATCCGGCAGGAAGGACGGCACCTCGGCGTCCTGGAGTTTCTTCCCGGCCCTCAGACCCGAACCCTTTTCGTACCCGCGGTGCGGCTCTTTGCAGCCGTACAGGAAGCAGAAGGGCTGCCCTTCGGGACGGTCCCGCAGGAAGTCCTCAAAGTTCCCCGCGTAGTCGTTTTTATTAATGCCCTTTACAGGCGGCTCGTTGCTTCGACTGCTGAACTCCGGCCCGGCGGGGTTGCGCGTGCGCCCGCCTTCCTCCCAATTACCAGGTCCCCAGGGCTTGCTGGTATAGCCCACGAAGTATCCAGCGGCCTCCAGAAGATCCGGGTAGACCTTGAACTTGCCGGGGAAAAGGCTGGCGTGGGTACCGGCCTCTTCCAGCTGCCAGATATTCCGTCCGGTCATCAGGGCCGCTCGCGACGGACTGCACTGGGGCGCCGGGCAGTAGCCGTGGGAAAAGAGGACTCCTTCCCGCGCGACCCGGTCAAATACCGGGGTCCGGACGAAACGACAGCCGTAGGCGCCCGCATGGGGCCAGGACTGATCATCGGAGATTGCGAGCAGGATGTTGGGGCGCCGGGTAATCCCTTTGCCGTCCTGGCGGCTGAGGACACTCGCACACCCCGGCAGCGCCAGGGCCGCCGCTCCCAAACCCGCGGTTTTCATAAAGTCTCTTCGTTTCATGATGCCTCCTCTGAATATGGCCTGGAATTCATGCGCAGTGATCACCGCTTCACTTATTCAATCGATCCTTTCTATCCTCTCTTATTCTATTCAGGTCGCGTTCCGATATGGCGCTTTCCTTTTCCGGAAACTGGCCCTGGTCTCCCGTATCCCTGATCCATTTCTCCAGGATGGTCCGCATCCTTTTCATCGTTTGCTGGTGTTCGGGAGAGGTTGAAAGGTTGTGGATTTCGTATGGGTCATTCCGGATATCGTATAATTCTTCATCCGGCTTTCGCGGGGCCATGAACAGGGCCTGGATGGCGGTAAGTTTGCCCTGGGCATGGAGGTCCTCCATAAGACTCAGCATCGGATAGGACCGCCGTTTGTAGGCATTTTCCTGCGTATAAGGCCGCTCGGGCATAAAGTTGCGGATATACTTGTAGCGCTTGGTACGGACGCAGCGGATACGGTCGATGGTCTCATCGCATCGATCACGGGCGGCGATTATATACTCCCGCTTCTTTGCCATGGGTCCAAGAAAGACTTGTCCCTCCATGTGCTTCGGCGGGTCGATACCGGCGATTTTCAGCACCGTCGCCGAGATGTCAATGGCACTGACCAAGTCGTCGCACATTTCCCCGGGCTCAAGCTTGCCCGGCCAGCGAATTATCAATGGAATATGGATACCACCGTCATAAAGCCACTGTTTGCCGCGAACGTGGCAGCGGCCATGGTCGCCTATGAAAATGACAACGGTGCTGCCCGTAAGGCCCTCATCATCAAGACGCTTCATGACCTTTCCCACATATTGGTCCATTAACTGGATGGAGTCCAGGTACGTAGCCCAATCCTCCCGGGCCACAGGGTGGTCCGGGTAGTACGGTGGAAGGTCAACCCGGGCCGGATCGACCCGGTTCTTCAGCATTTCGCCTAATTTCTTCCAATGCTCGCCCCGATGGGTTTCTCTGACGGACAGTTGGGCAAAGAACGGCTGGCCGGGCTTGCGCTGGTTCCAGTCGCTCCCGTCGAACGCATTTTTGTACTGGAAGTTGAAGTCGGTCTTACCCGATCCCTTAAAGCCCGGGGCGGCCGTCGTGACGTTGGCCGTGAAGTACCCCGCTTCGCGGAGGTAACCGGTGATCAACCGGACTGGTTCAGGCAGGGTGTAACCATCGCCTCGATGGCTGCGATGGTGATGAACGCCGATGGAAGTCTGGTACATGCCTGTAATCATCGCCGACCGGCTGGCAGAACATACCGGAGAGGTAGTAAACGCATTGGTGTAGCGGACGCCCTGACCGGCCAGATTGTCGAGGTTCGGAGTCCGAACCGCCCGAGTCCCATAACAACCCAGATCAGGACTGATATCCTCGGACAGGATCCAGATGATGTTGGGCCTCTCTCTGGGTCCGCCCACTGTAAACCGCCGGGAAACGCCGGTGCAGCCCGGCAGCGCCAGGGCTGCCGCTCCCACGCCCACGGCTTTCAGAAAGCCACGGCGAGTGTAACTGAGTTTTTTCATTGCTTTTGCTCTTGCAGGTGCGGGTTGGTCTTGGAATGTCCTCGGTAGTTAAAGTTATGGACAATTTCGGCTATAATCTAAGAGATACTACTCGCTTTCCAAGCGCACCATGATGGTGATCGAGATTGGAATCTGTCGGGATTATTCTTGATAGGACGTGGACTGCACCCCTGGACAGAGACAGGCCGTCTGCTGAGTTTGAACAGGTGATTATTCAACAATCATGTGCTTAACTTGTTGTCTTGAATTTGGCGTGCACTCCAAGGTGATGTCACACTGTACTCATTAAAAAAATAGGGGATACTCCATATTCCCGTTTATCAAAAAAAGGGGTATACGATGAAAGGAAAATGGAACTCTGTCCGAAACTGGTATGAACCTTCGTTTCTTCACAGAGTAATCTGTCTCTTCGCGGTATTATTAGTCATTCCCCTCACCGTCCTTGCCCAGGGAGTAGAAAGTCCTTTATTCGAATTAGCGCGAGTGAAACAGGGAGTCAAAAGTAAACGTGTAAGTAGCTTCGACCGGAGCGGCGGCAATAATGATCGATTTGAGAATATACTTGATGGAGAACGGCGGACCCTCTTCGAGGTCAGTGGTGCCGGAATCATCAATCACATCTGGATCACCATCGCCCCGCCGCCTCCGGGGCTCAGCCGGAACGATATTATTCTGCGTATGTACTGGGACGGCAACAGGAACCCCTCAGTGGAAGCGCCCATCGGTCCTTTCTTTGGCCAGGGGTGGGATGAGAGCTATCCCTTCTCGTCGCTGCCGCTGGCCGCTGGTCCCGTAGAGGGCCGCGCTCTGGTCAGCTATTTCATCATGCCATTCGCCGACGGAGCGAAAATCGAGATTGAAAACGATACCGGTAGCAAAATAGGTGCGTTTTATTACTACATAGACTATGTGGAAATGGACCGATTGCCTAAAGATCTGGGACGTTTCCACGCCTGGTACAATCACGAATTGACCGAGGCACTACCCGATGGTGAAAATGAGTGGTCTGTGCTTGGTCCACAGGGGAAAAACACCACCGGCAGAGGGAACTACCTTTTCGCCGACATCAGGGGCAAGGGACATTTTGTCGGCGTAAACTACTACGTCCATTCGCCGGGTCCCATGTGGTATGGCGAGGGTGATGACATGATTTTCATTGATGGAGAATCCTGGCCTCCTTCCCTGCACGGCACCGGAACCGAAGACTACTTTAACACCTCCTGGTGCCCGAAGACCATTTTTACCCATCCCTACTATGGGTATGCCCGCGTGAATGAGGATGCCGGCTGGCTGGGACGAACGCACGTTTACCGGTTCCATATCACCGACCCCATCTACTTTGACAAGTCACTCAGATTTGCCATTGAGCACGGTCATAACAATAACCTTACCCTGGACATTGCCAGCGTAGCCTACTGGTACCAGAGCAAGCCCCATGCGAAATACCCGGCCTTGCCGGATCGCCAGGAACGCCAGCCCAAGCCCTTTATCGGCCCCGCTGATATCCATCGCTGGCGGCATGAGTGGCGTGAGAATAAGGGTGGTGATCCACAACTGTGGGGCAAAGAAGACCGTTAGGAACGATAAACCTCCCGTCACCTTGGCTTGATACGATGCCTGTCGACCTGTCCGGCCCTGGCCGTCCCGGCCACGGGGAGGCCGGCCAGCCGGGCCTGGGAATTGATCCCGATCCGGCTGATATAAAGAAGTATCGCGTGAACTAATAACTTAGATAAACAGGACGTATTTCAAATGAAATCCAAATTGACTGGCTTGCTGGTGTTGCTGTTGGTGCTTTCAGTCGGCTGCGGCGAAAAGGCTGAGACTGCCAAAAAACCCAGCGTCGTCGCACCCGGTGCCAAGGTGCAGAAACTTGCCGGTGATTTCGCCTTCACCGAAGGGCCCGTAGCCGATGCCGAGGGTAATATCTACTTCACGGATATCCCCAACAATCGCATTCACAAATGGTCATTGGGTGGCAGGCTGTCCACATTTCGCGAAAACTCGGGAGCGGCCAACGGTCTGGCATTTGACAGGGATGGCAATCTCCTGGCTTGCGAGGGTGGCAACCGCCGGTTAGTCTCCATCAGTCCGCAGGGAGAGGTAACGGTCTTAGCTGATAAATATGACAACAAGAAGTTAAACAGTCCCAACGACCTCTGGATTGATCCCAAAGGCGGTATTTACTTCACCGACCCCCGGTACGGGAACAGGGACGATATGGAGCAGGATGGCGAACAC
>SDBV01008329.1_pt1 | contig 14025 bp, 25 predicted proteins | sample 2277081 | NCBI WGS metagenome assembly SDBV01 (sample SAMN10402039, study PRJNA504765) | marine sediment metagenome | isolation source: marine sediment core GS10_PC15, 223 cmbsf | place: Arctic Ocean: Southern Knipovich Ridge | collected 2010 | reverse complement strand
CGGTCTTTCTATAGACTAAATCGTAGGTAACATTGAGGTAAATAATATAGCCGATTCCATCATTTGTGTCGGCAGTCCAGAAAGGCCCGCCCCGCAAGGAGTTTGAGTAACTAAAAGTGCCACTAGCAGCTTCAACCTGTATATCAGCCTCTACTATTTCAAGTAATAAGGCATCACCTGTTTCTAGCAGTAGGACATCTGTGCCAACCTCTAGTTCTAACCTTGTCATAGTTGCCTAGTCTCCATAACCATCAGTCCCCGAAAGACTGAGTATCTTCCTCATTCCCTTGAGGATTGCGTATTATTTCTTCTCCAGACTCTCTACTCTTGTCTTCAAGGCTGCTTAATCCAGTCCCTACCAGACAACCTCTTTATTTCGTTTACCTCAGCAGCTTCAAGCTCAACAGTAGTCCTAAACTCTATGAGTTGATTGGGTGTCCTTATTGTGCGACCAATAAACTTATCACCGAGGAGCTTCTTTAGCTCCTGCTCCCAGTTAATAACCTCGTAATCCTCACTTCGGTATTGTATCATCACTAAACCACCTTATATACTTTAATTTCACCTGTTAAATTGCCTGTAAACGGCCATATTCTAATAGAGGTTAAATCTCCCCCTGAGGCAACCAACCTTCCATCAATAATCATATCGGAAACAGTGGTATCAGTGAACCCGAAATGTCCTATATGCAAATTGTTTGCTGCAGAAACTCGTTTACCTTCAACCATCAGATAGCCACTTGCCTTATTAGATGCATCTAGGCGAGTAATCGTCCAGACGGATTGTGCTGTCTCACTAAGAAAAGTAGTACCGTTTTCAAATCTACGCTGTTCATAATCAGCAGAGGATATACCATTGAGAGACATACGAAGGTCAGAAGCAGCACTGCAGAAAAGCGTATAAAGCAGTAAGAATAGCTCACCATTTAACCCTGTAAACTCAACCTCGGCAGCAACTGAGGGAGAGGCTTCGTCAACAAGCTCCATACCACCAAGACTAGCTAGTAAATTAGCTATCGTAATCCGTTTAGACTCATTCGCTGCAGCCTCTGATACATCACGGATATAAACCTCATCATCATTAGCGGGTGTAGCTGCTAATTCAGTTAAAGCACTTAATTTTGTATCTGCCATTTTATTTCGCCTTTACCTCAATGGTCGCCACAGGCACATTGATGGTTACATCTTTCTTATCTTTTTTCTTCATTTATCCAGCCGCCACTGTTACTGTGAAAATTCCACTAGCGTTCCACTGAATTTCAAAAGTGCCGTTTTCACTGGACTTGTTCTCGCCGAAGTCAACATAGGCGACAAGGGCATTTGTTGCACTAGCACCACCTGTGTAGTCATAAATAACAGCATAGCGAGCCGTTATGGTAGAGCTTGCCCACGTTGTGTTTGTGGCATCAACTGTAGTTACCCTAGCCGTTGAACCTACGGTGGTAGTGGTCATAATTACCCCACCTGTAGAGTAGTTCCCTGTGGCCGCCACCTCATTGGTTATATCATCGTGGTAGTCGTGGGTATCTTGAGCTGGCGTGTAGCTTGAAGTGCACAACAAACACTTCAACGTAGTCTCCCCTGACATATCCCCTAACTTGCCAGTCATCAGGGTTACGGGGAATTTACTATACATATGAATTGATACTGCCATTGATTTCCTCCTTTATTCTACTATCCTCTGTGCTCTTGGATTAGGATATACTCTCGGCTCATCTGCTGATAAAATTAGAGCCTGCCTATATGTCGCATCCAATACGTTTGATTGAATCTTACTTTGCGGTAGGAATGTTATTGCCTTTTGAACCACCCAAGCTGGAGGTAAGTAGATAACATCAGTATCATCATCTACGATAGGTTGAGTTCCCTGTCCTTCTAATCGTAAGTCCTTGTCTGCTGTTATTGAGTAGTAGCTCTTACGAAGTTTTAAGTAGGGCGGGTAAGCCTTGATAATGCTCCAATTCCTAGAGTCAATTACACCTGTATCATAAAAAATATCACCAGCAGCTTCAACCTGTATATCAGCCATTTGATACCTCTACCTCGGCTCGTCTATCGGGATATTCTAGCCAGTCGTGCATATAGGAAGGATGCACTATCTTAGGTAACTCCACCTTGCTACTCAAGAAATCACGAATTTCCTTAGTCATTCCCATGTCCTTCTGGGCAGCTTTAAGGTGTAATTCCCAATGGGCTTTTTCTAGTCCTGTTAGTTCATTTAGCGTTACCATTATGCTCCCAACTTAAATTGCATCTTCATCTCTACAGTCAGTGTATCATCTGTTTCACAAGCCAGTGCAGCATTAAAGCAACACTCGGCGAAAACTACATCATCGTGGTCGTTCTCAATAGCAAACCCCGTGACTGATTGTGCGCCTGTAGCCGTGAAAACGTGATCTAGTTCTACAGTGTCATTGGTATCATCAGTTGTTGAGGTTGTAACAGTGTTCGCATTAACAAGTGTAAATCCGTTAGCCGCCAACTTGGTAGCACCTCCAGGATTAGTAAAGGTTGAGTCTTCTGATGCCGTACAAGCCCCCACCAAACCGACAATAGATTTAACACAACTGCCTGCCGCATCTCCTGCCGTTGCCATTCTCTTTGCTATTTCCGCATATCCTAACTTAGTTGGTTTTTGGGACTGAGCCATTATACTCTCCTCAACTTGATGATTTCTTTTATTGCCTGCCAAACTGTTTCAGGGCTTGGCTCACCCGTTCTATAATGTTCGGGTATTACATTATGGCGATGTTTCTCAGCATACTCGGCACGGCATTTATGATAATAGCAAGCCAACATATATTGCATGGCACTTAGGGGGTATGCCAAGAGGCAGGATATTTTATAGCATTCAATCGGTCTTGGCTCTAAGACTGCTTGCTTTACAATAAGCCTGCCATCTTTATCTCGATGTTCTGCCGACCACAGTATCCTGAAGCCAAGAGAGGTTGCCATTAAGCCACCAGTTTGCCCGCACGTCTTCCTATAAAGTCTTTGCGCTTTCCTACATGATGCGGGCTTGTTTTTGGTTGCCCATCATATATCTGAAAGGCGTTTAACTTCCTTAATTCAAGGATGTTAGCCTCTGGTCTGTTTTGAAATGAGTTCTTCTGAAATACTGTATCTACCATTACACCTCTGCACTTACTTGAAACGTTTTATACTTGAATACCATATGATTGATTATTACATTATCAACTTCACTCGTGTCTGTTTCAAGGTTCAATCTCATTCCTACGATGTCGCTAGCATGAACAGGGTTAGTCCCATCATCGTAATCTAAGGTAAATTCCACGTGGAACTGTTTGTATTGAGCAGACTTACCTACCACAGTAGCTACCTCTAGTGTCTGTGATTTGATTGCTGTTTCAAGGTCGCCTTTTATGTATGTAATTAGTTTTAAGTCAACGGTGTCTGTGTCAGCCCCGCCAGTATTATTGGTATTAACCTCAAAGTTAATTTCTATTATAGGGTCACTTGCAGCATCCCAGTCATCGTGCATATGACTTTGGAAATACAAGTAATGGGCTACGTTACTTATTGTATATCCACCCGTGCTATTGGCACCTGGTACAACTAGAGTAGCCCCAGATGCACCCTTAGAGACACTAGTAGCAGGGTAGTGATATTCATGCCACCAAACAGCAGTGCCCGCTCTTATTGCCCCAACAGTGTGTTCGGCATTCCAATCAGTAGGGCGAACCAAACTTGCATCAGAATCATCTGTTTTACCACTTACAAAAGTGTGTGTGATTCCACTCATTAAACTCTCAGGGTGCCCGATGGACTAATCATTCTGTGCTTTCTTAGTAATCTAATATACTTGGCATATCTCTTGGCACTTTCTCGTTCAAACCTTGCAGAGTCCTCCGAACTTATAGGACTTTCTGCCATCTCATATAATAAGTAAGTGGCATAGGCTACCAGTAAGTCAGTTCTACCACTCGCATCTATACTGATTGAATCATCTATGGTAGCTGAAACTGGTCTCAAAGCCTCCAACGGAGAGACTCCGAGCATTCTTAATCTGCGGTAACTAACGGGTAAGTTGTCTAATAGTAGATATTTATAGGAACCGTTATCAATAACCCTAAAGCCTTCCTTTTCCCACTGGCGGGGATGAATGTCATAGGCTGGTACATCAGAGTATCCTTCTGTTTGGCTATAAACCTGGTTGACATACCCATTCTGGAGGCTCTCAGGTAAGAGATATTCATAAAGGTGCATACCGCAAACAATGGCATCATCAAAGTAAGCATGTTTAGTAGTGGTCTTTACCCTGAAGCGAAACTGTATCTCTGTAAGGTTGTCATTGAGTGTTTGACTCTCTAGCTTCAGTAATGACCATTTTGTTATAGGATTAGATGTTGAAGATGTGAGTGTTTGTGATGTAAGGTCAGCTTGAAGTGTATAGATTTGAATAGCGGCATCATCAGCAGTATCTACGGGGTATGCCCAGGCATAGAAATTAATCGTCTGCCCCATTAAATCAAGTAGTCTGGGATAATCATTTGAGGTGATATAGAAATAATCTGGCGTGCCCGATGCTGTTAAATATGCTGATTTGGCTCCACCCCTAATATAAGCGACAGTTTCAGTTGCAGCAACCGACCCCGTGGGCGCAGTGTAATGGTCAGGAGTAGTGGTGATTGCCCAATCCTGAAAGTGAGCATTTGGTAAAGCGTTTCCTGTGACTAAAGTTAAATCGTCTATCCTTCTATGGAGGGCAGGGAATATCTCTTCTATTGTTCGGTTAATCGCTTTGTCTACAATCTGTAATATTGAATGTCTGCACACCCATATCGTAGCTATTTCGGCAGCATCTTCAGCAGTTAGATTGCTCCCTCTTACTGTTATCGTTCCCCCAGTAGTAGCGTAATTGGAGATTTGCCTCTCTACGCCAATGTTCTTCTCGTCAGTGATATAGACATACCAATCATTGAACGTATCATCAGCCCCACCATCATATTCGTTTAAGTTAGTGCTGATAATACTTGTATCCCCTGCTATGGCCGTAGTAACCGCAACTGATATATAATCGTTTATCCCCTCAAGAACTCTCTGTCTTAAGACGGTTAAGGTTGTAGACATAATTAAACTCCAAATAAATGTCTTTCTTCGTTATAGTGACCTGCTACAACCGCATTGTAAACACGGGGTAGAGCAATCATTCCTTCTGTCTCAAGGTCTGTACCTGATGCCCCTATATAAGCAGTCTGCCCTGCTGGGGTTGGGTTAACGTGTGCTGCCGAAGTAGCAGTAACATCTATATCATTAAGATAAATTAAGGCGTCATTCCCAGTTCTAGTAGCACGAAAGTGATACCATGTGCTTATCACATAAAGGTCTACGGCAGTGAATGTAGCTTGAGATGCAGCAGCTTGATGGGTGCGAAAGTACATTCTATCGGTAGTGGGGAAATCTACACCCCAACCATTTGTAGCTACAGCATTGGACTTACCTATCAAGTAATAACGCCTTGTTGCTACTGATGGAAGTTTGGATAGATTGAACCAAAACTCAATTGAAATATCACCAGTAATATCTAAACTAGCCACATCACCAATGGTTACATATTGGTCAGTGCCATTAAAAGATAGGCACCAGAGTCCACTAGAAAGCCTAACCCAAGTAGCCCCTGTTATTGCTCCGTGAGTGCGACTCCCACTCCTATCTCTGATAACTGCACTTTGAGGGTCATCTTGCCCTGGCATCCAAAGAACGCAACTAGAATCAGGACTAAAAGTTAAACCCGAATTAGCTCTAGCATATCTTAACGCTGGACTAATCATACTATCTCCCTAATATTGTTCCACAGTCAATGAAATCACAAAATCGTCACCAGCATTTTCGCTTGCCTCAATATCCCTTGTTACAAGAACTCCATGCAAGTCATCTGCGGCAGTAGCTGCATCAACCCACATAGGTAGGTTGCTGGCGGTATTAGGTGTGGCGATAGCTTCTGAAGTTCCACCCAAATCTCCCATCGCGGGGAAATCTATTCTTCCCACAGACTTGGCTATGTCTGCATAAACCACGCCGTTATGAGCTTCGTTATCAGCCATTTTACAAGTTGGGGCTGCATTATACAGGTACAACGACAACCTCATTGTCAGGGCAGTGGTTTCGCTACTCACTACAGCCTTAGTAATGTAACCTCCTGTGTTGTTTGCCCTGAAAATAGCTGCGAAGTCCCACGTTAGGGCATCGCCAGTATCTGTATCAGATGATAGGACATCCTCAGCGGCATAGTCACCCTTAGCCTCAATGACTTTAGTTACACTGATTGTTTTCGCCGTTCCCGATACAAGCCCTATCTTAACCGCACCCTCAGTTAGCGCGCCTGTAACTGTAAGTGCCCTGAATGTTGCGTTATAGGCTTTTTCGAGAGCCTCAGCCGCGCTCTCTTGATATTTTCGTGTCATTTTATTGCCTCCTGTTTCCCCCATATAAAAAGGGGGGCATTATTATATAGCCCCCCTTAGTTCTTTCTTTTATTATACCACACTAGTAATATTTCTTTACGCCATCCTCCTTCCGTTTATTGAATTCCAATCTTTCCTTGAGTGCCTGCCCAATTTCCTTTTTAGAGAATCTGGATTTAGGTTTGTCAGGTTCATTCTTGAGTTGGTTTTCTGTCTTTTCCTTATACGCTTCTTCCAGATAATCCATGTGCCCCTCGTCTTTCATCTCCTCTTCAGTGCCAACTATAAGAACCTCTCGCTCCTTGTCTTTGTGCTTAACTTTGAATTTTCTCATTTATCACTCCTATTATTTCATCAACGTCTTCTATTGACATAGGGTATTTAAAAATGTCAGTAAAGGCAACTTCCTTCCACATTCTTTCAGCTACCGAGAGTTGCCCTCCCCCATAAAAGGGGTGTAAATGCAGTGGTTTCATTCCACCCTTGCCGAAGTAAATTCCTGCATCAGCCATCTTCTTTTGGAAACCATCTCTATCTCTACACTTCACGCCATAGGTAAAGAAAACATGCTTACTGGTACTATATGTAGTGGGAGGGATCAAACCATCTACCTTATCCAGTGCTTCGGTTAAATGATTGGCAAGTTTAATCCGATGTTCGTTCATCTCGTCTATCTTTTGAAACTGATGCCACGCCAGACAAGCCTCTACTTCACACATTCTATAATTATAACCTAAGATGTTAAGGTCAGTAGATACCTCCCCGTGATTTCTGACTGCCCTTGCAACCTCAGCTATCTTATCATCGTTTGTAATCAGCATACCACCCTCACCAACAGATATGGGTTTACTTTGATTGAATGAAAACACACCACAATCCCCAAATGTTCCCACTTTTTGTCCCATATACTCTGCCCCTAATGACTGAGAGGCATCCTCAATAACTTTCATCCCCCTACCCCTGGCAATGGAAACAATCTGCCTGATTAAGCACGGGTGTCCCATTAAATGAACGGGAATGATAGCCTTGCATGAGGGATACCAGACTTCGTATATTGAGCCAGGGTCTAAGTTAAAAGTATCGGGGTCAATATCAACAAACTTAGGTTTAGCCCCAACCATTTTAATACAGGATGCAGATGCACTAAAGGTAAACGGAGAGGTTATGACTTCATCCCACACTCCTATGCCACACGCAATGAGAGAGGCGTGAAGGGCACTTGTAGCTGAATTGAATGCTACGGCATGTTTAATATCATGGTAATCCCTGAAAGATTGTTCTAGTCTTTGAACCCACACGCCACCAAGATGACCGCCAAGGTATCCCTTAAAGCCTGATAGTTTCCCGCTTTTAAGGATTTTAACCACATCATCAATGGCTTCTTGTTCAATTATTGGGTGATTATATTTTCTCACTTCTCCCACTTGTGATACCTCTTTCCCTTAAGTGCCCTGCTAATTCTTTGGCAGGTTATGGGCAGGGGTACATAGCCTTTTCTAGCTTTCCTGATGGCTTCCTTTTGGGATTCTGACATTATGTAGGTTGAACCTTTAACTGCCAACTGCCTGCCTCACTATAGTTTCAAATCTCTTTAGTTCCCTTAATTCATCGGGGGTCATTGACCATTCGGCATCTACGCCTGTTCTATGGTCTATCGCGAAATGTTTTTCTATGACTTGCGCTCCCCTTGAAAGAGCTATCTTGGCAATATCTAAGCCGATGCTATGGTCGGAAAGACCCGCAAACTCGTGGGGGAATCCGTATTGATTAAAGCGGAAATGCTTAATCTCAGCAGGGTAATTGGCGATGCAATAAAGATGCGTGGCTTTACTTCCAGGTGGAACGATACCACGATTTGAACTTGTACCCGATATAAAGAATTCCTTACCCGTGGCGATAACACTTTCTATCAACGACTTGTTATGATTGAAACAGGTCGCTATCTTGTATCTCTTAACCCCAATCTCCTCACACCACCTTACTCTCTCGGTATCAAACACAGAAAAGAAGACCTCTATACCCATAACCGCCCCCCACGAGAAGAGGTATCTAGCATTTTCATACGATAACTCTACATTTTTATCCCTGTCGTCATACAATTTATTGTGATCATATAGTTGGAATTTAACTAAATCAGCGCCATTCGCCTTGGCAAACCCTATTAGTTTACAAGCAAGATTTATATCCCCACAATAATTCTGACCTATCTCTGCGATTATCATACCCCCCCCCTAATCATATCCTAACAAGTGGAGATTTTTAGCAATCTCTTTTGAGGTAAGCCCATCTTTCAAGCCCTGCCACCACATCTTTGTATCTGTAAAGTCAGTTACTAGGATTGGTGGTTCTTGAGTCTTTAATAACTCAAAGTATCGCTCAATCTCATTGCATATCCTCTCCCTCTCTTGCTTCTTGGCTTCTTTAATTTTACCTATCATAATCCCCCCTTTATTAAAAAGTAATCTTCAGTTTCTATCGCCTCTTCGCCCTCAGCCAACAACATCTCCTGCAATTTCTCACCTTTTCTTATGCCTATAATCTTAATCTTGGCTTTCGGTGCGAACTCTTTAGCTAATTCCATTATCTCCACCTCGGGCATCTTGGGGATAAAGGTCTCATTACCTTCCATCATCTTAATACATTTTAACACAAACCCCCCTGCCTTGTCAAGTGAAATCCAGAAACGGGTCATCTCCTTTGCTGTAACGGTAATCTCATTACTTTCCTCAAGCTGTTTATACCATAACGGCAGAACACTCCCTCTGCTTCCCTGGAAGTTCCCGAATCTGACACAGCTAAACTTTGTCTTATAATAAGCGTTAGCATGGAGGAAGACTTTTTCCATCACCAATTTAGTAGCCCCGTAAAGATTTATCGGGTGAACTGCCTTATCGGAACTTATCGCTATTACTTTCTCAGCATCATTGTCTATGGCTGCATCAATTACATTCATTGAGCCTAGAATATTTGTCTTAACAGCCTCGAAGGGGTTGTATTCACAGAGAGAGACGTGCTTTAAGGCTGCGGCATGAATTACTATATCCACTCCATCCATAGAGCGTTGCATCCTATCCCTATCTCGTATGTCGCCAAGTAAATAACGGAGTCGAGAATCAGTAAAATGCCGTTGCATATCATACAATTCCCACTCATTATTAGATAAGATACGGATAGTTTTAGGGTCAAGTTCCAAGAGCTGTTTGGTAAGTTCTCTTCCCAGTGAACCACTACCGCCTGTGATAAGAATTACTTTATCTTTCATTATAGAAGCGGGCTTCTTGTTTGTCTCTGAATTGGGCAATCAGACTCTCCATTTCTTCGTATTCCTTAAGACACTTCAGGCACAAATGTTCCCATCGCATACGGGCATTCTGTCGTTCGTACTTGTATTCATCTCGTTCTTTCACCACTACATGATTCCCGCATCTGTCGCATATTATTGTTATAGCCTTGGTCATTTTAATCTCCTTTCCTTTATTATTTTCTCAGCCCTCTCCCAGTCTTTCATTGTGTCTATATCAATCCCTTCCATTTCGTAGGGAATCCAGTCTGTACCATAAAAATCCTTGTCGTATTCCTTGAGGAAGGTTACGGTTTTCATAAAGTGAAAGCCAATATCTTTTCCCTTGTGCATACCAATTAGGTAGTTAGCCTTCCTATCTTTGAATACTTTGTAGGCATCCCTTATCTGCTTGGCTGTTATCAGGGGGTTGGTAGGTTGGAGTAGGCAAATCACATCCCCTACCCTGTAGGCTACGGCTAAAAACCTTACAATAACCTTTATGGGGACATCATCGCCACAAAGTGTATCTGGTCTTTTATTCGGATGGATAGAGTAATCGTGGAAGTATTGATAAGTCCATTCCAAAATATCCATATCATCAGAAGATACCACAATCATCCCGAACACCTTACTGCCTATAGCCGCCCTGATAGCGTAATCTACAAGGGGTTTCCCATTGAGTAGTTTCTTGTTCTTATTCTTGATTCTTTTTGAACCACCCCTTGCAGGAATGATGCAAAAAGGCTTGGGCTTGGTTTCTTCAAACAAATCATCCTTGGTGGACATACTTTACTGACTCCTTTCCAACATTAAACATCAAATCAATAGCAGACATATAAGGTACGAACTCCCCCCTTATTTGGGGGTAAACGGGATGTTCATACTCAAACCAAGTTAGCTTTATGCCTGCCTTCTTGAACTTATCTTCGTCTATATAATCCTTAGCTTTTACGCCGCTAATGTATTCTGTCGCCCCTACTTTCTCAAGAAGTTCTAATAGTCGGTCATCTTTAGATCCTGTTAGGTTCATCTCGGAAGACTTTAGAAATTCAGGCAATTCAACGTCTAGCATTTCAGCAATGAACGTAGATTCATAAATAGTGAGATCAGATAGATAATACCAATACATTTGGTAGAAATCATCTATGTACCATGAATAGGGTTCAAAGTTGGGAGCCTTAGAATAAGCCTGCTCAATAGCCTTCGCATGGTTTACTCTCCAGATAACATCGGTGTTTATCTCCACATCGCATATCTTCTGCCCGAAGTTTCTTTTTATGGGTATAGTAAGCCACTGAATCCCATTCCCCGTTTTTATCCTATTCCTCTGCTGCCATGACTGGGGAGAGAATTGAACATCATCATAGAACACATAGACATCCACTTTATCCATTAGTGCAAAGTATCCAATCCACGGTAAGTACATTGGTTGACAAACAGCTACTTTCATTTCATTAACTCCATAAGTACAAAACAAGATTCATCATAAACTAGGTATCCACATGTGGTGAAACCACAGTCCGTAAAGAATTTCTGTACCTTAATGTTTTTCACTTTTACCCATATTCGTTTAATGTTTTTTTGGTTAAAAAGATAGTTCACCATAGCGGTTATGGCATCCCTACCATAGCCCTTGCCTATGTATTCATCGTGGTATATCTGGATACCGAGTTCGACTTCTTCGTTGGTCTCACTACCATGGGTGCAGTTCCCAATATATGCACCTTGGGTTTCTATGGCAAAAAGATGCCTGTTAGGGGACTGCCTATCAACAAATCCCCAGTCGTGGAGATTAACCCTATTGCCTGTAATTATCTCACTTCCTCCAATCTTCTGGCAGTAATTTGGCAAAAGTTTTCCTCTATCTCATAACCAATACACTTTCGCTTTAGCTTACTACCTACCACCAAGGTTGAACCAGAACCCATAAAGGGGTCTAGTATATCACCTTTGGTCTCTTGAAGTATTCGCCGCATAAGGTTTTCAGGGCGTTCCCAAGGGTGTAATCGTTCTTCAAATGAGAGTACGTTATATAATGCGCCCCTAAACCCTATTTGTGATTCGCCAAAAACCAAAACATAGTCATTACTTATCGCCAAGCGCGGGGTGATGGCGTGTAATCTGTTACACCCGATAAGATGTAGTTTTCGTTTCGGTAATTGCCTAATATATTCAATCACTCGTTTTCCACAGAAAACAATCAGTGTCTTACACTCGTAGTCTTTTAGATTGCCTATATAGTCGGGTGGGTCAAGCACAATCACATCTGCACTCTTTACACCCTCAGAACTACCATGATAGATTGTTGCGTACTCGTCTTGATAAAAGGGTTTCACTTATTCACTCCCAGCAAGTTATAGGGATCAACCCTGCTTATGTCTAATCTTGCTCTTTGTCCGTAGGGGACTAACTCACCTGGGACTAACACGGCTGAACCCTCGGAAACCTCAACCTCGCATCCTAATGCCATTGCATAGGCTAACCAGAACTCAACCCCACCTTTTTGTAATAGATACTCTTTTTGGTTAGCCATATCCACACCATAAAGCCTTATCTTTAGTGGGCATTTCAATTTGAGTGGTGCTAGTGTGTTAGTGCCTTTTGTGGTGTTTTTATCCAACAGGTAGGCTATCATGTGACAAATAGTAGAGGTGAAGTAGGTTGTATTAAATTTGCGGGCAATCCTCTTCCAAGGATACGTCTTGGTCTTTGTCTCGTATTTCCCCAACTTCATTGGTCTGAGACTAATAATTTCTGCGTTGTAATCCTTTATGTATTTATTGAGGTTTATAATATCAAACTGCAAGTTACCTTCTGCTGAAAATAGGTCGTCAGTTATGAATAGTTTATCCATGCGAAACTTGCCCTCTGGAAGCCCAGCCCGACAAACCATATAAGCTCCATTAACTCCCCAGACCTCACAATCATAAGGACATAGAGTCCTGCTGTTACCAGTTCCTAGCAGGATAACTTCTTTTGTAACCATATTTCTCCCTTTCTAGCATCGTTCATATATCTAAAGCCAAGACCTTTTAGTAGGCGATAGGCTCTAACATTACTCTTGAGAACTGTAGTGTGAACACCCTCATATCCTTTCTCATGCATCCAGTCAAGGGCTAGTTTCACTGCCTTCCTCCCATACCCCTTCTCCCATAGTGAGACCTCACCGATAGTAAATCCAATCTCAGGACTCCAGCTTTCCAAGGGGCTTATCCGTATAATACCAATGGCTCTAGCGAAATCGTCTTCCACTAGAGCCACGATAAACTTTTTCCAATGTTTAGTTGTTGAAGTCCACCACTGATAATGTGTACTCCAATCAATCGGTGTATTTGTAGAATAGAACCCCTTATAAACAAGGGGATTTGAGTGCCACGAAAGAACAAGACTCATATCAGCCTCCGTGGCATCTCTTAAGTAAATCATTTTTTACCCTCCAACAGGTCAAGAACGTCCCTTTCGGAACTCAATGAGGACTATCGCCCTCCATGTTATTACGGAGCTAGTTTCAAATATATTAGACTGTATTCACCAGTAGTACCTACAGACATACATTCGCCTACTCTGACTGCAGAAGTTACCTCTGCGTCAGTAGCACCCGAATCAATACCTGCCACACCTCTACCTGCGATTGCACCCTCACCAGTTGCGCAGCTATAAATAACTACCTCACCCACTATTAGGGTGTCCGCAGTGATAACAGGACACGGCCCCCAAGTTTGTATCCAGAAATAGTAGTTACCTGATGTGGTTACTGGAGCCACGCCAACTGGAATTGCGGTTGGAGCAGCGTCAATGGCTGATATAACCGCATCATAGATGTTTCTTGCCAGTCCAACCTCACTTGAGGTATCAAGCGCAGTCTGAAGCGTGCCATCCTCGAATAAGTCAAGTCGCGGGGCGGTTTCTGGCCCAGCTGCCGATGTGGTTCCCTCGTTGCTTTTAATCTGCACCATCTGACCTTCGCCCGTACCATCAGTAACAAACAAGTACCCATCCGCATAGGTATTGGCTGTGGTGATAGACTGATCAGTGGATAAGTAGATTTTCGTATCGCTCGTGGTAGGAACACCCCAATCAGTAGAGTCAGCCATGATTATATCCATGTCCAAGTTGGCATCAATTACTATACCTTGACACAGACTACCTATCGTAATGGCCGTAGCTCCACTTCTGGCATATCGGAATACCCTACCATCTTTAGTATAACCACGTGTTCCTAGTGGCATCCTCTTGTCTGAGGTCTGCTTGTATATTTGTCCTTGATTCAATAAAACGGAGCCTGGAAAACTTCCCATGTTTTTATCCCTCCTTCAGG
>SDBV01008328.1_pt1 | contig 14027 bp, 13 predicted proteins | sample 2277081 | NCBI WGS metagenome assembly SDBV01 (sample SAMN10402039, study PRJNA504765) | marine sediment metagenome | isolation source: marine sediment core GS10_PC15, 223 cmbsf | place: Arctic Ocean: Southern Knipovich Ridge | collected 2010 | reverse complement strand
TTTACTTTTCTTATTTTTCATTGTTTGGACTTTAGTTTTTTTTTTTCTTCATCCCTGTCTTCATCTAATTTTTCTTATGCCTTTTTCCACATATCGGCGTAATTTAATTTAAACTCTTGTTTATTGATGCCCTTTTTTGAACCTATTTTGGCCAAAACATTCTTATGCATTCTTCTTAGGAATTCAACCCTGTCTTCAATCTTTAATATATCACTAATGCCCTGTGCAATCAAGTTGAATGCAAAAGGGCTTGGTATAGTAGTACTTATTTCCTTTATCTTTATATTTTTCTTTTCTATGCCTTCAATGATATTTTTTGCATTTTCTATGTCCATTAAATCCTCCAAAACTTCTCTTCTTGCTTCTTTTAAAATGGAAAAGTCAGGAGAAATTCTTCTTACAGCATTAATTAATATTTGTGATGAAACCTGCTGCCTGCCAACACGTTTTGTGCGGCCTTTATACATTCTTAGAATCATTAATGCCCTCATTGCACAATGCCTGAACCTTCTTTTCAGCACTTCTGTGCGGTCAATTGCCATATTAAGAACTTTCCTGAAATCTTTTGACTTAATTAATTTAAATGCGTGCATCACGTTAACCGATTTTTCAGAAGCAATATAAAATCCGTTGTCATTAATTCCAATTTCAACATCCCTATGCTGTGTTCTTGATATAGCGAATGCAACTGCGCGGCTTAAGCAATCATTAACTCTTCTTCCATACAAAGAATGAAATATAACATGTTTAATGCCTTGTTCATTTGTATAATGCTCTATTATTATTCTTGTATTGCTCGGGATTTCAGCATAATTAAACTGCTCAAAAAAATAATTATAAATTGATTCAGCAGCATTTTTATCCACATAGACATAGTCATTGATGAAATCAATAATTTCTTTTTTGCTTTTGCTTAAACAAAATTTCTCATTCAATAATTTTCTGAAACGCCCTATTTCTGAGGCTAAATCAAAGCTTAATGGCAGCATTTCAGAAAACCATGCAGGAACATTTGGAGGCCTGTTAGCGCTGGCAGAAACTTGCGCTGTCATACCTCTGGCAAACTTGAATTGGTAAACATTTCCGCCTAAAACAAATACATCACCAGGCCTTAATTTTTCCAAAAAAGATTCTTCAATAGTGCCAACAACATGTTCCCCTACTTTAACTATAACTGAAATTTGGTCTGGAATTGTTCCGATGTTTGTCATATACAAAACACGGGCTAGCTTTCCTCTTTTTCCAATCATTCCGGTTTCTTCATCATGCCATATCTTTGCGTAAATATGCCTGTCCTCTAAAGAAATATATTTTCCAGCCAGATAATCCATCACATCATTAAAGTCTTTTTTTTCTAAGTCTTTGTAGCAGTAAGAACTTTTTATTAGTTTGAATAAATCATTGATGTGTATTCTTTCCTGGATTGCAATACCATAAATCTGCTGGGCCAGAACATCCAAAGCATTAGTTGGAATATGTATTTTGTCAATCTTTTTTTCAATTGCGCTTTTCAATAAAACACTGCATTCAATTAAATCATCCCTGTCCATAACAATAATACGCCCTTTTGTAACATCATGCAGCCTGTGTCCAGAACGTCCAATCCTTTGCAATGCACGTGCAACAGACTTTGGACTGCCAAGGCATATTACTAAATCAATAAAACCTATGTCAATTCCTAATTCTAAACTTGTAGAGCAAACAACAACCTTTACTTTACCTTCCCTTAACCTGTTTTCCAGATCATGCCTGTGGACTTTGCTTAAACTGCCATGATGCGCTCCAATATTTTCTGTATATAATTTCGGAAATCTTTCTTTTAGGTTATGAACTACACGTTCTGTAGCAGCTCTTGTGTTTGTAAAAATCAATGTTGTCTTGTGTTTCTGGATTAAATCGTGCATTAGATCATACATTGCCTGATGCATATTTCCGTGTTCTGTGTCGATGAGGTCAGGTAAGGGACTTAATACCTTTAAGTCAAGTTTCTTAATAAATTGCACATCCACAATTTTGCATGGTCTCTGCTCTTTTCCCTCATAACCTACAAGGTATTTTGCAATTTCTTCTAATGGAGCAATAGTTGCGCTTAAACCAACCCTTGTCATTGCAGGGCTTAATTTCTGCAGCCTTTCCAGACTTAAAGATAAATGAGTTCCGCGTTTGTTTTCTGCCAATGCATGCACTTCATCAACAATGCACCACTGCACATCATTCAGATGATTAACAAATTTTATTGAAGACAAAACTATTGCCAATGATTCCGGAGTTGTAATAAGAATATGCGGCGGATTCTTGAGCATCTTTGATTTTTCTGTTGTAGTTGTGTCCCCTGTTCTTGATGCAACTCTTATTCCAAATTTCTTTCCTGCAATAGCTTCCATTTCCTTTAATGGCTCTACTAAGTTAACTTTGATATCTTCTGACAATGCTCTTAATGGGCTGATATAAACGCAATAAATCTTATCTTCTAGAATTCCTTTTTCACTTGAATCAATTAATTCATTCAAGATTGAAAGAAAACCAGTCAATGTTTTTGTTGCTCCTGTAGGAGCTGAAATCAGGATATTATTTCTGGAATGTATTTCCATAACACCATAAAGTTGAGGTAAAGAATATTCCTTGAACTTAGTAAAAAACCATTTCCTGACTATAGGATTGAGTATATGGTTTATCTGTTCAGGTTTGTAGGGTTTTTCCATTCGATTTGTCATTTTAATGCTCGTATTCTTCGAATAGGTTATTGCCCGTATTCTTCGAATAAATCACTATTATTTTCTATATTGTAAATAAATAGCAATAAGTTAATTGCTTACTATGAGAATAGAGGTGGGTATAAAAACGTTGTGGAATGTAAAATAGTAAAATTAAAGAAATTTATTTATGATTGATCGTGCTGGGTTATGATCATTGATAGGTCATTATTCTCGATTTCTACTTCAGCCTTACATTTAGGTGTGTACGTTTCAGACCGATCTGCGTCTGCGCCTACACTTTTTATAGTATAACCTGTATATTTTGCTAATGCTTCAAAAATTGATTTTGCAGTTTCTTTGAATTCGTCACTTGCTATATTATAATCTTTATTTAAGCCTCCCCAAACTCCATCTCCAGTGTATTCTGCAGTCACTGTTGCAAAAGCTCTATACCGGTCAGTATTTTCGAATCCAATGTTTGCTATATCTGGAGCGCCTTCTAGAGTTTTAAGAAATGCATAAACTTCTGCAGGATTAAATTCCTGTTGGGCTAAAAAACCATCTGCTACGATTTTAGCCTTTCTATATTCTGATGGTATTAATTTATGGAATATATTCATTTTATTTACCTCCGTGATTTTATCATCACTTAGTAGTACTATGATATAACCATATATATAAAATTATTCATCTTATTTTTTATCAAAAGGAAATATTTATATATAATAAGAACCATCTGTTAAAATATGTCTCAAAAACAAGAATATGATATACCTTTAGATGTTCTTTCAATAAAGGACAGGAAAATATTAAAGGAATTATTTGATAATGCCAGAACTCCTTTTTCCATTATTGCGAAACGAGTAGGGCTTAGTAAAGAGGTTGTTAATTACAGGGTTAAAAAATTAATAGAAAGGGGAATATTAATCAGGTTTAATGCAGTTATTGATGTAAATAGATTAGGATGGCAGATTTATTTCATTAATATTAGATTAAGGAATATTGATGGGGTTATTGAAGAAGAAATAATTAAGGTAATGACAAACCATCCCAATATTGCACAAGTGCTAAAATGCATAGGAAATTATGACCTTATCCTAAAAGTATTTGTCAAAGATTATGTTGAAGTGAATAATTTGATTAAAAATATAGAAATAAAATTTAAAACACATATTGGCAGTTATACTATTGATTATGTTGAGCAGGAATTTCCAATACCCCTGCCTTTTTTATATGAACCATTCAAAATTAAGGAATACATTGGAATACCAAAAAAAGATACAAAACCTGTTCCAGTATCATCAACAGACTTGAAAATATTAAAGGCATTATCGCATAATGCACGGTTGCCTACAGCAGAAATTGCTAAAGAATTGAATATTTCAAGAGAACTTGCAAGGCATCATCTAAAGAAACTTGAACAAAATAAGATTATATCAAAATACAGGCCAAGTGCCTGGTCAGGAAGTAAATCAATTGGATATAGCTGGTATTTGATCATGCTTAATTTAGATGAAATGGATGAAAACACCCATAAAAAATTACAATTTTATATTATAAATAATCCTAATATGACTTATTATTATAAATCAATAGGCCAGCATGATGTACAGTTTGAGATCAGACTAAAAACAAGCGATGAGCTTAATCAGATATTAATGGATATAAGAAGAATATTGAAAAATGAACTTAAATCCCACGAATTATCCATTATTTTAAAAGAATACAAATACACTTATTTTCCTGATTGTTTGTTGGATAAATAATATATAGTCGCCCAACTAAAATTTAGCTTTAGGTAACTCCAAACCAACTCTTCTAAATACTTCGCAAATTATTTCGTATGAACGTTTCCCAATATATGTCGGTTCCTGTTCTCCAGTAAGCATTGAGTGTGCATATTTTGGAGGTCTTCCATGCTCTTCTACTGCGTCTTTAAAGTAAGTAAAAGCATCACCAGTAAGATTTAAACCAAGGTTTTGAACTAACCATTTTGTACGGTTTCTATAAGCACGTTTTCCTGTAGCAAGTGCGCTTTCTACTTCTTTCCAGGGTAGGTCATCTATGGGCTCAAGCCATAAATCATCCAGTCTGTCTTCTAATGCAGTTAAGTTAGGTTTAGGTGGCTCTCTACTTCTAACTTTTTTTACATAAGCCTCTAATTTATCTTTTTCTGGAATCGGATACAATGCTATCAAACGAAAAAGGCCTTCTTCTTGTTCATACCCAATTATAGCCTTTTCTGTTGTTGTATATACTTGCAATCCCATCCCCCTGATTTTTGAAGGTTCTCTAGGGTCACCTCCTGCTAAATGATACATACGTTCTAATTCTTCTGAAGAACGTGGTTGAAGATTAAACCCTAGACCAGGATCTTCAATCAATACTAGTGCTCCTTTTTCTCCACCTAAGAATCTAAGTCGTACATCACCTTTTCTTCCAAAATCTGAACCATGTTCGATAGCATTAAATAATCCTTCTGTGATTGACTGTCCTGTGTTAAGAGTGAAAATTTCACCAGATTCTTGAAACAAGTCGTATGTCCTTAAATTCACATCGAACTCACTAGTTTGTATATGATAATTATCTAATAATGAAGGAATACCTGTAATTCTAAAATCATCATCTACTTCTCTACGAATATCTTGACTTCTTTTATCTATACTGCTAACACCTTGTTCTTTTTCTATATCGTGGAATTGTTTTAATGCTTTTACAAGCCTTGATTCTGAAGAGAAAGTCCATGTAATGTCGTAAACATCGGGATTATACTCCAATTTAAATGCATGTGTAGGATCTCTTAAAGTATCATTTTTTCCCCACTTTTCTAAAAAATCTCTATAATACTCATTACCAACAACTAAATTTCCAATTCTTTCTCTTGCATCATTTGATGTTAACAACGAATCTATACCCATATAGGATTAGAATTTATAGAAGTATTTAAACGTTACTGTATTTACTACTCTTTAATGACTTCACATGGCACTCGCTGAATCCAATTTTTAGCTATTGTACTAGTAACCACTCTCATATTGATCAATCTAAAACGGCCATCCAAACAAATAAAAAGCAACTATTGTATGTATTAAAACAGAAATAAAAAAGCCATACCAGTAATAGCAATGATAATTATAGAACTTCGTAAACTTGTCATTCTTTAAAAGATTCTTTGTGATTTTCCATATTCCCATGCATCTGCAGGAAAACAGAATTAATAATAAAAAAACAATATTTGCAATGCCTGCAATAAATATTATCTGCAGTCCTAATGCCTGACTAATAGCCATTTTATTTGATTATATCTGGGGATTATACTATTTAATTATTTTGGTTTTGACACTGTTCTTGGAAAGATACAAAGTTTTATAAACCGCTTTCTATTCCCACTTACTGCGCTAACAAAGTTAGCCATTCTATTGCCGCAAGGCAAGAAGAAAATTAAGATTTGATAAAAATGGGAACAATATACAACTGTGATCCATCTGAGCTAATTGAAAAAGCAGCAGAGGAATTAAAAAAATTAGAATCAATAAAAGCACCAGAATGGGCTGTGTTTGTCAAGACAGGTATGCATAAGGAAAGGCCCCCTGTTAAAAATGACTGGTGGTATGTGAGAGCAGCTTCTATTTTAAGGCAAGTTTACAGGTTTGGACCAGTTGGAGTTTCAAAGCTAAGGATAAAATACGGCGGCAAGAAAAACAGGGGAGTAAAGCCAGAGCATTTCTATAAAGGTTCAGGAAGCATAATCAGGAAAATCATACAGCAGCTTGAGAAAGAAGGATTTGTCAAAACTGATTTGAAAAGCCTGCGTAAAGGAAGGCTAATAACAGCAAAAGGCAAGAAGTTTTTGGATGATGTTGCTGGAAAAATTTCTAAAACAATAGTTGAAAAACCAAAAGAAGAAGTAAAAGCCAAGGAAGAAGCAGTAGTTCCTAAAGAAAAAAAGAAAACTGAAGAAAAGCCTGTTGCTAAGGAAGCAGTACAAAAAGAAACTAAGCCGGTAAAAAAGGAAGCTCCAATAAAAACTATTTCCAATAAAAAATAATCAATAAAAACAATACAATAATTAAAATTCAATAAAAAATAATAATAAAAATAAAACAACGACGCAAAACCATTGATTATTTATTAATAAAATTTTCAATGCCTAACAAAATTAAAATATAATATTAAATAATGAATTAACAAATAATTGTGGATGAAGAAAATAAAAATTAATGGAAATTTAAAAATGGACGAATTAGAAGAGATAAAAAAAAGAAAACTAGGGGAATTAAGAAAAGCCCAGCTAGAACAGATACAACAGCAAACAGGAGAAGAAGAGCAGCTAAAACAGCAAATCCAGCAATTAGAGATGATTGTTAGGCAGGCTTTGACTAAAGATGCTTTGGAAAGGTATGGAAATTTAAAGGCAGCTTTTCCAGAGAAAGCTGTTCAGCTGCTGGTAATATTAACACAAGCAATCCAGTCCGGACAGGTAACTAAGATTGATGATAACACATTAAAGGAAATTTTAAAGAAATTGAGCCCTGAAAAAAGGGATGTTAAGATTAAGAGAGTATAAAATGGCACGATACATACATCCAAGCAGAAAGAAAAGACTTGCAAAATTGCATAAGAGAACTAAGTGGGCGCCTTTTTGGACAGTTCCTAAAATATACGGCAAAACAAGAAGGGTCCATCCTGGCAGGCATACAAAGCTTAAGAGGAATTGGAGAAGAACAAAGAGCAAGGCATAAAGATGGCTAAGAAAGAAGAAAAACCAAAATCAGTATTGGAAAGGACTTATAATGTGCCTTTGAGGAAAGAATTCCAAAAAGTTGCTAGCTGGAGAAGGACAGAGAAAGCTGTTAAAGCTCTACGAGAATTTATAGCTAAGCACATGAAATCTGAAAATGTTGTTATTGGGAAATATGTTAATCTGTTGTTATGGAAACACGGAATTAAAAATCCACCGCATCATGTCAAAGTTAATGCTGTTAAGGATGAAAAAGGAAAAGTTACTGTAGAGCTTACAGAATTACCGGCAAAAGCAAAAAGAGAGCTTGAAAAGGAAAAAGGGCTTAAGACAAAGAAGGAAAAGAAAGAAGCAGAGAAAAAGAAAGCAGAAGAAGCAAAGAAAGCAGAGGAAGCTAAAAAGAAGGAAGCAGAAAAAACTCCGGAAACTAAAGATGAAAAAGCAAAAGAAGCAGAGAAAGAAGAGCTTAAAGAAATAAAAAAAGAGCTTCCAAAGCAGCAAGCTCCACAACCAATGGCAGGCCCAAAATTAGTTGAGCAAAGGCCTACTGCGCCTAAGGGGCAGTGAGATATAGCTATTTTCTAAAACACAACAATTAAATACACTCCCAGCTTATCTAAACACTAGTAAAAAGAGATTAGATTGGGGTTTGTTAAAGCATATATTATTATGTTCAAGGCCCGTCACGAGAGTACCCATGGGAGCTGTCGCTAAATGCAAGCGATGAACCTGGGAGTTAGTGTTACGGGCTACATTACCTTTAATAAGCCCAAAAGAGCATTAGAACAGGCTTTTAGACTTAAAATTCATTATTATCACTTTAATTTTGCTTATTAAGAGAAATTAAGCAGAAATAGGTCAAATTAAGTTAATTAGAGATAAGATAGAAGCTTGTTCTAAGTAAAAATTGATGTGGAGAGAATGTTTAGCTTCGCTAAACAATTTGAACCTCCCCATTAGTTTGACACAACATGATGTGCCCACCCCAACATATCTGATTGGGATGAGTATAACTAAGTAAATATAATAATTAATGGAGGATGATTAATATGGGAAAAATAAGTCCGGTAGCGGCAAAATATATAATTCATGCTACAATAGATATTGAGGGCGTTGTTGACAGGCCTGATGTAATTGGAGCTATTTTCGGCCAGACAGAAGGACTTTTAGGCTCTGATTTAGAGCTAAGAGAACTGCAAAGATCCGGAAGAATAGGCAGAATAGAAGTAAATACAGACACAAGATCTGGAAAGACAACTGGCAGTATAGATATACCCTCTTCTCTTGACAAGGCAGAAACGGCAATTATAGCGGCTGCTTTGGAGATAATCCAAAGAATAGGTCCTTGTACTGCTAAGATACAGGCCAAGAGCATAGAAGATGTAAGGGTCAGCAAGAGGATATTTGTCATAGAAAGAGCTAAGGAATTGTTAAAAAACCTTATGGGCACATCAATGCCAGACTCCCAGGAATTAGCAGATGAAGTGGCTTATTCTGTAAGGGTTATGGAGATCCAGGAATATGGCAAAGAAAGACTGCCAGCAGGTCCTGCTATAGACGATAGTGATGAAATAATTGTTGTAGAAGGGCGTGCTGATGTATTAAATTTGTTAAAGCACGGCTTTAAGAATGCGATTGCAATGAACGGAACATCTGTTCCGGAGACAATTGTAAATCTATGTAAAAATAAAGTTGTCACTATGTTTGTGGATGGCGACAGGGGCGGAAATTTAATTATTAGGGATCTTACGTCACAGGCAGATGTTGATTATGTCACAAAAGCTCCTGATGGAAAGGAAGTAGAAGAGATAACAATGAAAGAGATTCATAAAGCATTAAGAAGCAGAATTTCTGGTGAGCAGGCTAAATTTGAGTTGACTAAGGAATCAGAAGCATATCCCCAGAAAAGATTTCAACCATTTAGGCCTGCTGCAAGGCCGGTTGCATCTAATGCAAGGCCAGTTGTATCTGCTGCAAGACTTGTTTCCAGACCTTCTGGTTCGTTTAACAGGAAACCTTTTGTAACCCCAGAACAAAAACAAAAATTCAAGGAACTTCTTGAAAATCTTGTGGGAACAAGAGGTGCTCAGGTTCTTGACCAAAAATTAAGCACACTTGGAAAAGTCCCTATAAGCGAGCTTGCAATAACATTGAAAACTCTTAACAACGCTTACGCAGTTATTTTTGATGGTGTTGTTGACAGAGAACTGGCAAAAGCAGCTGAAAGCGCTAATGTGAAATTCCTGGTAGGCATGGACTCAAAAATAAGGCCGAATGAATCAAGAGTTTCAGTGTTGACTGTTAAGGAGATTTAATTTTTTAATTGAATCTTTAGATTAATATGGAAAAAGCATTAATACTTGTAGGTGAGGAAGAAACACCACAGGGAAGAATAGAGAATTATCAACTATTAATTGATTGTGAGTATATCTCTGCACAATATGATGGTTCTAGTGAAAGGACTTCTTTTTTAGACGAAGTTAGTGATACCTTTGTCAGTAGGATACTTAAACAAATGTCCCCTTTGGAAGTTGGAATTTATAATGGACTTAAAATAAATCCTCAAACAGGACGCAATGAAAGAATTCCAAAATTAGGAGAAGAACTTGTAGCACAATTAACAGAACTAGTAACTAATAACTTAATGCAAAGTGGAATACCTGGGATAATACCTGTATCTAGAAATTAATAATAAATACTTACTAAATCCCATCACCACCTTAAAGTATACACACTTCTTTTTATATTAAAATAAGAATTTTCTAATTAGTGTATGATTTAGATAGTGTTAAATATAATATTCAAAATGGCTGAGCTTAAAAGAGTATTAGGTTTTGGAACAATACTAAGTCTTGCAATTGCCTCTATAATGGGCACTGGCATGTTTTTTGGAGCTGCTATCGGCGCGTCTTATTCCGGCAATGCATCTATTTTGTCTTGGGTTATAATTTCAATTGTTGCTGTTTACATAAGCACTTTTTTTGGAGAGCTTGTAGCAATGTTTCCAAAAGCAGGAGGTGTTTACGAATTTTCAAAACATGCATATAACAGATTCACTTCTTTTTTGATTGGATGGTTAGCATGGATTGTCGGAAACCTGACAACAGCATTGCTTATTGTAGCTGCTATAAACTATTTAATTCCAGATCCATCTAGATTTGTCCTGAAGATGGTGATAAGCGTCATCTTAATCATACTCCTTAATGTTATTGCATTTTATGGTATTGAAGCATCTGGTTATGTTGTTGTTATTTTAGCAATATTGTCAATTAGTGTAATACTGTCAGTAATTTTTCCAGGAGTTTTTATTATGGATATAAGCAATTTAACTCCGTTTTTTGCTTTTGGCGCAGTACCAATATTCATAACCATATTTTTCATAGCAGAGTCTTTTTTTGGATGGGAATCAGTAACTTATTTGAGCGAGGAGACTGTAGATCCTGAGAAGACAATCCCAAAAGCACTTGTCTACGGAACTGTAATTGTAGGAGTTTTAGCAACATCAATCTCTTTGGTTTCATTAGGAATCATTCCCTGGAAAATTTTAACTGTAACTCCAGCTCCTTTGTCATTAGTTTTTGACCGCATCTATGGGGCTTTTGGACAGTTCTTGAATTATGGTGTTTTCATTGCCTTGATTGGGTCTGCTGCCGGCGGCATAATTACAATGCCCAGGCTTATTCTTGCTCTTGCTAGAGATAAATTATTCATTTCCCAGTTAAGCGAAGTTCATCCAAAATATAAAACACCATACAAAGCTATTTTATTCCAGACAATAGTGAGCTTGATTATTTTAGGTATGGCTTTTGGAAAATATAAAACACTCCTTACTTTGTTATTGCCGTTGGGCTTGATACTGTACATATTGATTATACTGGCCATACCAATACTAAGGCATAAGTATCCAAATATAAAAAGAACTTTCAAAGCCCCTTTTGCAAATATTGGCTCTATTTTAGTGGTTTTATTTTTGGCTTTGTTAATGTTTTTTTGGATCAAAGAAGAAACAGGAGCATGGCAAATATTGAAACTTGGATTGTCATTTGTTGCTGTTGGGATTCCAATTTATCTTCTGCTCGAGATTTATTATGATCCTGATTTTATTATAAAGGTTAATGATTTATTGGCTTATTTTACATTGCTTACAGAAAGATTTATACTGCCAAAAAGCGTAAGGAAAGAAATACTTACTTTGATGGGAGATATAAGGAATAAAACAATCTTGGAGTTTGGATGCTCTGTAGGAACCTTAACATTGCATTTGGCAGAGAAGGTGAAACCTGGTGGCAAGGTTTATGCAACAGACCTATCACAAAAGGATTTGGTTATTACCCACAATAGGATGAAAAGAAGGGGTCATGAGCATGTTATCGTTATTCATGATGAGCATCAGGTAAATCGCGTTCATCCTGGAATACCCCCTGTTGATGCCATAGTAAGTGTGGGAATGATGGGTTACATGCAGGATGTAAAAAAAGTGCTTAGGGAAATGTGGGAACTACTGCCTTACGGAGGAAAAATTGTTTTTGTGGATTATGCTGATTTTTTTAAGGTAATACCTAATGTAGCATGGCTAAGCAAAGATGCGACTATTGAAAAGCTTTTTAGGGAATCTGGTTTTTCTGTTTATGTCACAAGAAAAAAAGGATTGTTCTGGAACTATGTCTATGTTTATGGAATTAAGTTTAGGAAGGATATACCTTATGTTTGATTTTCTTGCTAGGAGTTGATATAAACAATATCATTCTCTTTTTTTATTATGTTTGTCCCTAGATTTGTGTTACCTACAATATTTTCAGGAAGAAACTCAACATATTCTTTGTCAAGATAAGTAACAACTAACTCGCGGTTGCCAATAATTTCGATATTGTAATTATTTCCTTTTATTTTAGTTGGAATGCTAAAAGTTCTGGTGTAACCATTGCTTACAGATTTTGCAAGGTCTATTTCATTCCTTACTATTTTTGCTATGTCTTCTGCAATTTTTTGCCTTTCATTTTCCTTTGCCTCAATTACTTTTGATGTAATGACGGCAATAACACCCAAAAATATAAGGAACATAAAAGATATCAACACTACAAATTCTATTGAAAATTGGGCATTAGTTTTTTTCGACACTTTAATTCCATTATTTATTTTATTCTGTGAACTTTTCTATAAGAACCTCAGTCCCGCCACTTCCGTCATCAATGGCCTCAATTTTTACTTTCTTTAACCCAAAACCTGCAATACCTGATAAATCGCACTTTATGCCATTTGTGCAATCAACTAAGATGTCGTCTGAAGTAATGGGAATACTTACAGATGAAAAGAAAACTGCTTCGCTTTCTCCAATTTCTGAGCTAATTTTAAACACTAATTCCCTGTTGGCCAGGATATAAGCATCAACTACATTTTCCGGCATATTTAATTCCAGTACTATCCTGGAGCTTTCTCCGGAAAAATAAACACTTTCTGCTGTATCTATGATGTTCCTGCCTATCTGGGTTACTTGTATATCAACAATCTGAACATTAGATTCAGAACTATATCGAAAGAACAAGTAGGTTGTAGGGACTATTATACCCAGAACTAATGCAATTATCATTAAATATTCTAATGCTGATTGTGCTTTTAGCTTCATGGTGAGCTTACAACTGCAGTTATTTTTCCATTTACTGTATGTTCTGGGCAGTCAGTTGTGGCAGGAGCGCAGTATTTTATAGTAATTTTTGCTTCTGTTCTTTCACCTTCAATAAAAACTCCACCTGTACAGCCAGTAAAGGTAAAATCTTGATCATCTCCAGCTGTCCAAGGATTGGTTATTCCCGGAGAAGTGCAGTCCAGGGGGTCTACAGCTTCGTTAGTAATAGTCATACTATTGATATTTATTTCCTCTCCGAGATTATTGACAAGCTTTAACTTTACTTCATCTCCAACAAAACTAAAATCTAAGCATTCAAATTGCGATGGAAATAAGCATCTTTGAGGCAAGAATTTCTGAAAATCAAAAATTCCGAAATAATACAATGCTCCAATTGTAATCATTATTACCAGAAAAGCCCATGCGTATGTAGTTAAGAACTCTAGAGCTGCTTGCGACCTTGCCTCTTTTTTCATATTGCCTCCTAGCTATTCTTAGGACTATTCTTTAAATATCTTTCTTTAAAAGAATTAAGGAATTAGGTGGTTACAGTGGTAAACACTTCTCCTGAAACTTCATGTGAATATGCAGCGCTTGATTTTGCTAAATAGTATTTTATAGTTACAGAAACTTTTGTTTTCCCTCCTGATACAAGGCCAGCAGATGCTCCATTACATCCACTCCATGAAAGATCCTTTGTATCTCCTGTACTCCAACTGGTAACGCTTGGATCTGTTGTACAACTAAAAGATGTTACAGATTCAGAAGATTCTGTAATACTCTCCACAACAATAGCCTCTCCCACAGCATTTTTTAACCTTAAGTCAAGAGTGGTAAGTCCAATTGTATAGTCAACACAAGTTATCTCTGATCCAAAATTGCATCTGTCAGGCAATAATTTGCTTGGACTTAAGATTCCGAAATAAGCCAATGCGCCTACCATTATTAAAATAACTAAGAAAGCCCA
>SDBV01008326.1_pt1 | contig 14029 bp, 12 predicted proteins | sample 2277081 | NCBI WGS metagenome assembly SDBV01 (sample SAMN10402039, study PRJNA504765) | marine sediment metagenome | isolation source: marine sediment core GS10_PC15, 223 cmbsf | place: Arctic Ocean: Southern Knipovich Ridge | collected 2010 | reverse complement strand
CGTCGTTGTTGCCGAACCTCGTGACAGGACGTGGTGCCGACACAGAACTCGTCGACGAGTACCGCAAAACCTTCGGACGCAATCCCGGCATCGACACCCCAGCCGGACAGGCTGCCGCGCAGGTTTGGTTCGCCGGCGTCGAAGCGGCCGGATCATTCGAAGCGAAAGCCGTCGCCGCGGCGTTGCGGGGCGCCGGGGCGGTCGAGACGTCGATCGGGGCGCTTGGTTTCGACGGGGACGGCGATGTCGTCGACCAGAGGATCTACGTCAATATTGTCGAAAGTGGAGAACTCGTCCAACGTCCGCAAGGCTGAGCTGGGCGTAGCCGTGTTCGGCGTGATTCGTTCGAGGACGTCGCGCACATCTGCCAGGCCGAGGCTCGACAACTCGAAGTACGTGTTTTCGTAGCGCTGCCCGAGCGCGATTGCCTCGTTGGATTGGAGTGCGCCCGAGTGTCCGAGAACGAACGTCGCGTCGAGGTCGACGCTCAGGCGTCGGAAGAATGCCATCGCAAGGTGCGTGTGCATGTCGATGATCGGACCGATCGAGTCGTCGGCGACAACGAGTCGTGAGTTGTCGCGGAGTTCGAACCAGGGGAGTCGGGCAAGGTCGAGCGTGCTCGAGAACTTCGTTGGTGTTCGGTGCATCGTCAGCCGATCGTCGTGATGAGGGCCCTGATGCAGTTGTTCGGCAGGTATTTCGGGATCCTCGATCAACTACGGCGCGATTCGGTCGATATTTATTGCGACAGTGTCGTGTGATGGGGTGAAGGGGAATGCTGCGTGTGTGGTCGGAGTATTCGATGAGGGTTGAACAGAGTGCGGTCGGCGCCGGGCGCGCCTCGTGCGCGTTTCGACGGTCGCCCACCTGCGCAACAATCGAGCGGAGAGGGCTCGAAACTCGACCGCTCGAGCCGGTTCTCGGGCCGCGCGACGCTGTGAAGGACTTCGGTCGTACCCCGTTCTCATTCAACTGTCTCGAAGAGCCCCATCGATACGATTGGCATCGCTGCGAGTCTGTCGACGGATTCGTTCCGTATGTTCGCGTTGGGCGGACCAACATCGTGATTGGTGAGCCGCTGGTGGCCGAAGACGACATAGCCGCGGCGTGGTCGGAGTTCACTGCTGCAAGTCGACAACGGGGGCGACGTCCATTCGGGTTTATGGTGACGCAAGCCCTGCGGGACGCCGCGGTTGAATTCGGAGCGGTTACGGTTTGTCAGTTGGCCGAGCCGCGTGTTGATCCGTCGACATGGACGAGGTCGGGTCGTCGTAAGCGGAACCTTCGCAACGGATTATCGAAGATGCGTCGAGCCGACGTTGTCGCAGACGCAGCGTTCGCCGGCTCGGGTGGCCCGTCCTTGGACGTTCGTGCAGCGGCGAACCGACTCGTCGACGATTGGCTCAGCGAGGGCGTGCGCCACAGAGGGCACATCCACGGTGTCAACGCTTGGCACAATGTCGACGAAAAGTCGTATTTCTGGGTGCTCGATCCGAACGACTCAGGCCGGATGCTGGCGTTGTTGATCGCACGACCGATCTACGGCAACGATGGTTGGTGCATGCACTTGATACGGCGCCCGGGTGTTCCCGACGGACCGGCCGAACTGGCTGCTGTGACCGCGTTCGAGGTGTTCGGCAACAAAGGAGTCCAATACGCGACGTTCGGACCGTACGCATCGCCTGCCGTGTCCGAGTGCGCCAATGCCGGGCGGATGAGCGAGCACATCCTCACAAGCGTCCATGAGAAAGCCGTGACGAATGGCGGACATGCCAACGTGGCGCGCTACTACAGGCGCTTCGACGCGGAACTCAGGCCGACGTACAACGTGTTTGCGAGTCCGGGCGCGATTGCGCCGTCGCTGATTGCCGCTGCGACGCTCACGGAGACCTTTCCGCGCTGGGTCGGTGCGCTTGTGCGAGCGATACGCGTCTGATTCGGTGCAGTAGATTCGGGCCGTAGCGTCGAACTAGTCGGGCTGGTCGAAGATCGTGGCGAGTGCAGTGTGAGTTCAAATGTTCTCGCGGTTGTTCTCGTCTTGATAGCGGCGGTCATCCAGGCGCTCAGCAACGTCATCCAGCACAAAGCGGTCTCCGGCGGCGACAGCGGCAACTGGTTCGTCGACCTCTTGGGTTCTCTCAAGCGCCCGCTGTTCATACTCGGAATCTCGCTCATGGTCGTCGGATTCGGATTCCATGTGTGGTCGCTCGGCATCGGCACGATTGCCGTTGTTCAACCCGTATTCGTGACGCAAATCATCTTCATTCTTCCGTTTGTTGCGTGGATCAGTCACGTACATGTCGCGGGGCGTGACTGGGCGAATGCGGCGATGGTGACAGTCGCGCTTGCTCTGTTTCTCATTGTTGCGAATCCGAGCCAAAGTCGTTGGTCGCCGATGTCGTCGCAGTGGCTGATCGCGGTGTTCGCCACGTACGCGATCTGTCTCGTGATCGTCGGCGTCGGTTACGGGTTCAAAACGACAACGCGGGCGGTTTTGATCGGAATCGCCGCCGGGCTGATGAACGGGCTTGTAGCGCCGCTCACGAAGGTCGCGTTCGACACCGGCGCCGAAGGGATGACGCAGTTGTTTACGAGCTGGCTCTTCTATGCCGCTATTGTGTCGGCGACATTCGCAGTCTTGCTGCCCGTGATGGCCTACCAGGCGGGGCCGATCACGAAATCGCTGCCGCTCATCATGACCATCAACCCTGTGTACGCGGTGACTCTGAGCATGTGGCTTTTCGGCGAGGACATCAACTCTTCGGCGGGGGCGCTGGCCGTCATCTCGGTCACGGTCGTCACGATGTGTGTCGGGATCGTCGCCTTGTCGCGGTCGGAGGCCGTTTCTGGTTCGTTCGAGGATGTGATCGACATCATGCCGCCGTGAAGGGCGGCGCGCTAGATCGAGTCGAGTAATCCATTGGTGCTGCGTTCGACGATATCGACCACGTCGTTGAAAGCGCTAGCGCTCGATGAGTACCACGGGTCTGGCACGTCACCGTCGCCTGTCGGATCGAACTCGCGGAGTCGTCGGATCTTGTCTTCTTGGCCGTCCGGCGCGATCGCTCTCAGGTCGGTTTCGTTTTGGGCGTCCATCGCGATCACGAGGTCATAGTCGAAGAAGTCGTCGGGTGCTATCTGATGCCCGCGCCCGTCGAGGTCGTAGCCTCTACCGGCCGCTGCCCGTGTCATTCTCGGGTCGCGTGGTTCGCCCACGTGCCACGGCCCCGTACCGGCCGACGCGATCTCGAATTCGTCGGCGCGTCCGGCTCGATGTGCCTGTTCACGAAAGATGGCTTCGGCGGTCGGTGAGCGACATAAGTTGCCGAGGCACACGAAGAGAACTCTCGTCTTCATCGGCCCTGAGCCTAGACCCGTGCGTTAGCCCGGGCTGTCGGGCAAGAGTGTGTGTCAAGAGTTGTAATCGACGTGGATGGGCCTCCGGCCTGGGACAACCTGGTCTGAAAAGCGGCATGTCTTCACCTCGGGAGGGTCACCCTGATGGTGAAACGCAAAGGTGATGTCCGAGAATGTCGGTCGGTCGCGACGGTTCTCGGCTCTATGTGTCGCGAAACAGCCCCAAGACCGGCCCAACTGGGGCGAATCGGCCCCGGAATCGGGGCTCATTCGCGGCACGTGCATTCAAATTGGGGCCTATCCGCGGCACATGCGCCCGAGCGACCCCGACTGATGCCAGCTCCGATGGCCAATGCATCAGCGGTCGCTGCACCAACACCACCCGCAACCCGAGAAACGTGTCAGGGCTCGACAGCTAATCCGACAATCTGGATTAGTCGTCGGCGCGGCCTCTGTGAAGTCAATCGGAGCGGATCAACTCAGCGTTGATGATCAGATCGATATTGTCGCCGACTACCACACCGCCTTTGTCGAGAGCGCTTTGCCAGCTCACGCCCCAATCGTGGCGGTTGACGCGGCCGCGCGCCTGAATTCCGAGACGGGTCTTCGGGCCTTTGTCTTCGTTGCCTTCCCACCAGGGAGTCTCCCATCGGCCGAGGAACCGCACGTCGAGGGACACGGGTTTTGTGATGCCTTTGATCGTGAGGTCGCCGTGCGCCGCGAAATCGGTCTCAGAAAATTGCTCGAGGCTCGTGCTTTTGAAGGTCATTGTCGGGTGGTTTTCGACGTCGAAGAAGTCGGGCGCGCGTAGGTGTTCGTCGCGTGCGGATTCGCCCGTCCAGAGGTTTGTCGTGTCGATTGTTACCTCGAATGACGAGTTCGTGGGATCGTCGAAGTCGATCTCAACGCTGCCGTGCACATCCTTGAACAGCCCAGTTACGTACGTGACCATCATGTGGCGGGCGCGGAAACCTGCCTCGGTGTGTCCGGGTTCGAAGGTCCAGGTCGTTGTGCTCATCAGGGTCTTCCTTGGTTGGGGCGTCGGACTATTTGGTTGAAGATTAAAGTGTGATGGTTGAAATGTCAACTGATGTCCGATAAATTTCAAACATGGACAGTCCGCGCTGGTTGAACGAGACGGAGATGGACGTGTGGCGCGCTCTATTGCACATCCACCTCGCCGTGTTCGGAGAGATCGAGCGCGGCATACAGCGCTTCGGGATCAACTCCGTCGAGTACGGAATTCTCGCCTACCTGAGCGAACAACCCAACGAATCGCTCACGATCAGTGACCTCGGCGAGGTCGCATATGTCTCTCTCAGCAGGTTGAGTCATCGACTCGACAATCTCGAATCCCTCGGCTACGTCGAACGCCAACCCTGTCCGTGCGACAAACGAAGCAGTTACGCCGTCCTCACAGACGCGGGCCGCGACCTGATCGAACGGGCCGCTCCACACCATGTCGAAGACGTGCGAGCCGCGATCTTCGACCACCTAACGCCAGATCAGACCCATCAGATCGCCGACGCCCTCGTTGACATCGTCGGTGAAGACACCCTCGCCGTGCGCCGCGCCCACAGGTAAGGGCCCGATCCTTTCGTCGTCGTTACGAATCACTTGTCGGGAAGGTATGCGCATAGCGACTGCGCAGCGACGCCAATACAAGTCAATTCGGCTTCGATCGGGGGGAGAGGTCGGGGTGCGTCGGTCGCAACGAGACGGGGCAGGTTTGCGACCGGTGAGGAATGTTCGAACGCGGCGGCAACGCGCCGCATTGTTGTCGCGACTCTTTCGGAGAGGTCACGTGTGGGCTCGGTTGGGTCTAGCCGTTCGGCGTCGAGCGTCGTGTTCAGGTCCGCAATGGCGCCATCTATTTGCTTGATCTGGATGACGATGGAACGGAACCGGTCGAGCCTCGCTTGAGTGTCCCGGTTCCTTCGAGTACTGCTCGACACGAAGGCCGAGTTGGCCTTCGTGCGCTACAACTCGTCGTCGTTGCGCCTCCACGTCGGCTGGAGAAGCACGCCCTACGACGTCGGTGAGGCGCCGTGCGAGCTGGTTCAGTACCAGCGCACATTCGCGCGGGACGAGCGTTCTGCCGCGGGTCGGCCACAGCGCGATGAGGCCGGCGCCGACGAATGCCGCTGCGATCAGTGTGTTGGCGATTCGCCATCCGGCTAGTCCCCAGCCGCCTTGGATGAGCAGGCCAAGGCCGGCGATGATGAACATCGAAATGCCGATCGCGAACGACCAGTAGGTCTTGAGTATGAACGCGGTCACGCAGAAGAGCACGCCTGCGGTGATCGCCGCGACGGCGATCGGCATCGACACGAGTGTTACGCCGATCGCCGCGCCTAACACTGAACCGATGACGGTACCGACGGAAAAGATCTGGAGTCTTGTGAAACCGGTTCCGAGATCGGGTTGCAACATGATGTTGATGCCCATCGGGATGAAGAAGCCGGCTGGGATGTCTGAGAGTTTGTAGAGCAACGTCGCCGCGACGATCAGCGTGAGATATCGCAATAGGCGCCTCCGCAAGATCGTGTCGTAGCGCAGGTTGATGTACACGAGACTGAGCGGACCTCGTCCGAATCGGACTCGAGCAATGCGGGTCTCAGGAGTGTCGGGCGTCGCTGTTTGTCGGTTGTCAATGTCTAGTGCGACGACGGAGTGTCGCAGATCGAGCAGTGCCCCATCACCAGTAGCGATCGCCGAGTCGTCTCGGATCTGGGCCGACACAGCGCCGAAGGCTCTCACAGCGCGAGTCAGATCGACGGGCGCGGATTCGCCTGAACGGATCCGATCTGCCTCGGCTGAACACACTTGGCCGACCGCCCGATACATTTCTCTGATTTCTTCGGTGTGCGGCCGACATGTGATCGCCCGCACATCTGTGAATGCGCTGGCGATCGACGTTCGCGCTTCGAGGATCGCGGTGTCCGGCTGCTCTTGCGCGTAGAGCCCAACGAGATTAGCGGCCGAATCGAACAGCCGGGCGGCGACATCACTCTTGGACCGGCCGCGCTCGAAAGGCAACCACGCAAGCATGAGCAGCATTGCGCCGCCTCCACCAACGATGCTCGCAATGCCGAGTCCGGCCGCGTCGCCGACCGACATCGGGAAGCCGATCGCGAATATCGTCAGAAACATTGTGACCAGCCCTTTCTTCTGTCCGTTCGGGCCTGCGATAGCGAAGAGAACGGCGCAGAATCCGATTCCTGCCGTCGCGACCACCGACCCCACCACGGTATTTCCGGCGATCGAACCGATTACAGTGACGAGCGCCCCGACAAGAGTCACCACGATCGCGCCTGCGAAGCGCCGGCCGCTGATAGCAGCGTCGTCGGTGAAGCAGACGATCCATCCGACGAAGCCGGCCTGGAATCCGAACAGAACTTCGCCCATCGCTATCCCAATTGCGACAAAGACGAACCAGACCAGTGCGGCGCGGGTTGCTCGCGCCCAAAACGGGCGCACGTTCGAAACCTGTATGAGGGACGCAAAGTACGACTTCACAGACGTCGCCGATGATATTCGCACCCGAGCGGGCCCGGTACATGCTCAGTCTCGAGCCGGCGGTGGAGGGCTCCGCTACAGTGCGAGCCGTGCACATTGCGAGTATCGACGGAGTGTCGAAGTCCTACGACGGTCGTTCACTCTTTTCCGGATTGAGCTTCGGCATCACGTCCGATGATCGGATCGGGATCGTCGGCCGCAATGGGTCCGGCAAGTCGACGCTGCTCGCGATTCTCGCGGGGCGTGAGACGGTCGACGCGGGGCGGGTCGTGTTCCAAGGCGATGTCAGCATCGCATTTCTCGAACAAGAACCAGACCACGACCCCACGCAAACGATCGATGAGGTCGTCATGGCCGGCCAACCTGTGCTGGTCGCGGCATTGCAACGTTACGACGTGGCAACGCAGCGGCTCTCGGTCGATCCAGAAGACGCAGGCGCCGTGGAGGCTCTCGCCAGGGCCACCGCCACACTCGACCGACTCGATGGGTGGACGGTAGAGCACAAGCGCACGGCGATTCTCGACAGGCTTGGCTTTGACGACTCGTCGGTCAAACTCGGATCCCTCTCCGGTGGGCAACGGCGCCGCGTAGCGCTCGCTGCCGCTCTTGTTTCAGACGCCGACCTGCTCATCCTCGACGAGCCGACGAATCACCTCGATGCAGACGCCGTCGATTGGCTCGAACGCGAGCTGGCCGGACGCAACGGTCCGCTTGTCATGGTCACTCACGACCGCTTCCTCCTCGAGCGCCTCACCAACGTCATGATCGAACTCGACGACGGGCATGCCTATCGCCACGATGGGACTTATTCGGATTTGCTCACGGCCCGCCTCGAACGGACCCGACAGACCGCGGCGGCCGAGGCACGACGCAACAACGCTCTCCGCAAGGAAATAGCGTGGTTGCGCCGCGGAGCGCGAGCGCGCACGTCGAAACCGAAGTTCAGGCTCGCTCAGGTAGAGGCACTCCAGAGCATCGGCACGAGTCGCGAATTGCCCGCACTCGACCTCGGCACGGGGCGACGGCGACTCGGTAAGCGTGCGATTCAACTCGATGGCGTATCGGCCGGCTATGACGGGCGCTCTGTCGTCCGCAATGTCGAGTTGAATCTCGGACCCGGCGATCGTATCGGAATCGTCGGGGCGAACGGCACGGGAAAGACGACGTTACTCAGGCTGATCGCAGGCGAGATCGAAGGCGACGGCGGCGTGATTTGGCGCAGTCCGAACTGTGTGATCGGCATGTACTGCCAGACTGCCACGGTCGAAGCCGACGGTCGTCGTGCGATCGAGGTCATTACCGATGTCGGCACACACATTCCGCTCGTTGACGGATCGGTCGTGTCGGCTACCAAGCTTGCGGAACGTTTCGGCTTCGATGCGGCGATGCAACATCGACAAATCGCAGATCTCTCGGGCGGCGAGAGACGACGCCTCGCTCTGTTGGAGATATTGATGGACGCGCCGAACGTCCTGCTGCTCGACGAGCCGACAAACGATCTCGACGTCGAGACACTGGCCGTGCTCGAGGACTATCTCGATGGCTTCGGTGGCGTCCTCGTGGTCGCGAGTCACGACAGGTATTTGCTCGATCGTCTCACCGATGTCTTTTACGACGTGAATTCGCGGGGCGGCCTCGACGAGCACGTCGGCGATTGGGAGTCGTATCGCGGTCGGCGTGACGCTGCGGTAGTCGCGGCCAAGGCGAAAGCGAAGTCGAAGAGCCGTTCGACGCCGGCGCGAAAGCGTCCGTCGAACGCGACCGGCGGCTCGAATCGGAGCTCAGGACGCGAACTGGAACGGCTCGGCAGTCTCGTCGCGGCGCTGGAGTCGAAAAAGGCGTCCGCGGAAGCGGAACTCGAATCATGTCGCGACTACGAAGCTGCTGGACGGCTCGGCGCCGCCGTCGCGGCGATCGCAGCCGAGTTGTCGGCGGCCGAGGATCGATGGCTCGAGGCCAGTCTCAGTTGAGTGCGGCTCGTTCGCGACAGCATCCCGGTTTGCACGGCGCCATATCGTCGGCAGCCCCGAATTTTGGCGATGCCGAGATACGCGCCAGTTCGCGATCGGTCGGCGCCGAACACTCGGCGCACGCTACGTCGTCTCGGGAGTCGATGGTCGCACGGGCGTCGAACGACGAGCCGCAGGCGGTACAGCGGTATGAGTACAACGGCATGGTGACCTCAGATAGCTCGCTTGCCACCGATGCTAGACGAGTGCGGTCGTCAACGTCCGAGTTTGAAGTCGTCGAGAATCGTTTGGCTGTCGCCATTGGGAGCGACGAAGTACACGCCGCTCACACGTCGAGACTGGCCAGAAAGCACTCCACCCGACATCGTGTCGACCGAGCCGCCGAACCGGGCGAACACGGACATGGCCCTGTCGGTCGACAGACCGTCGTCGACCGTCACATTGCCGGCCAACGCCTCTGCTATGCCGAAGAGGTTTCGCGCTAGCGCGGCGCGATCCAAGCTGCGGGCAATGGCGCCGATCAATTCTCGTTGACGTCGCGTCCGCGAGAAGTCGCCCCCGCCGTCGGCCTTCCAAACCGAATCGATGAGCAGTTCGGTGTGGCGAGAACGGGCGTATGCGAGCGCCATCGATGCGTCGAGCGTTTGGCATCCGGCCGCGACGTCGAGCCCCGTCCAGCGGTCTCGCTCCGCGGTGCCTGGACAGATTTCGACGCCGCCGACGACATCGATCAAGCCCTCGAAGCCGGCGAAGTCGATAGCGACGACATGGCTCAATGGAATTCCGAACGCCGATGTCACGGTTTCGACGGCAGCGCTCAAGCCTCCCGTGGCATTGGCAGAGTTGATCTTCGCGTATCGGTTCGAAGGCTGTGTTCGCACACGGAAGTCACGTGGCACCGAGAGCAGCCGAGGCGCTGAATTCGGGCTGACTCGGGCGATGATCATGACATCTGATCGTCCTCGACCGGTGAGGCCTTGGGTGGCGGCGAAGCGGTGCCCGGCTCGGCTGTCAGATCCGAGCAACAGGTAGAACTCGGCGTCTGGCGGTGGCACGGCTGAGTTGGGGTCGAGTTCGAATTCGTGTGGCGCCGGTTGGGCGACGGCCTCTTCGGCCGGTGGCTCAGGTGGTGCGGTCGTGTTCGTTGCTGCCGTCGTCCTAGTCGGTGTCGGCGAATAGACCAGCCCGCGAACCGGTTCTCTCGTGATAGCTGCGTCGACTCGATCGATGCCGATGGCGACGTAACCCGCGACGGCGACGAGAATCACCGCGGTCGACGCGGCGAGCACCAGCAGGACGGTTCGTCTTCGGCGGCGCATACGGTTCGAGCGGTCGTTCTTTTCGGAATCGACGCGATCCCATGACCAGCTTGGTTGTCTTGTTGACTTCGGGGCGTCCGGCACACTCTCTAAATCGGTATCCCAGCCTCAGAGTTGAGGCGACGCCACCCGACTTGTTTCGACATAGTCGCCGACTTGCTCGTTGCTGGAAAGAATTGTCAATCAGAAGGATGGGCTGGCCGATGAGGTTGTGAGAGCCAGAACCGTCAATCGAGGAACATATATGGAAAATGACACACCAGAACCGGCCCAAGAAGAGGTTGTTGCAACGGTGACGCCTCCGGTGTACGCCGAGCAGTACGGTCCGTCAGCGGTGGCCGGTTCGAAGTACGACACGATGACGATCTGGGGATTTGTTCTCTCGCTGATTGGCATTTTTGTGTTCCCGTTCATTTTGGGCGTCGTCGCCGTGATTCTCTCGGGCGTCGGTTACAGCCGAATCAGTAAGTCTGGATTCACGTTGCGCGGCAAAGGTCTCGCGATCGCAGGAATCATCATCGGAGCATTCGACATTTTCTGGGGATTCGTCTACTTCTCTCTCGTGATTCCCCGCGTCGTCGGCGGCTGATCGGCGAGACGCGTCAGAGCGGCCAAGCGCCCTACGGAGGAGGTCATTCGCGACCGACCAGGGTGGATACGCCGGGCGCGGGGCGGATTCTCGTAGCATTGGGTCTCCGCGCCGAGATCGCTGCGCGCCCGCCCCCACCTGGAGCGTGGATTGGCCGAATCTGCGACAGAGCCGACCGAGATCCACAAGGAGGTAGTTCGGCATCCAGGCGATGTGATTCGCGTAGGGGTCGGACTAGTCCTGTTCGTTTTCGCCGCCTCTCCATCTGGGCAGGAGCGGATCCGCGAAAACTTGCCCAGATCGTTACCGAGTACACGGATCGATTGCCTTCGGTTATTGGGGCGATCCTCAGCTCATTGGTGAGTTTGACGCGACCTATTGTGGCCGGTCCGATAATCATTGTCGCTGCGCTGGCGTTTCGAAGGTGGTGGCTTGCTCGCGACGTGTTCCTCGCAGGAGCACTCGCTCTGGGCTTGGTTTTAGCGCTTGAGGCTGCCTTCGCCGACTTGCTTGGAACCCAGGGAGCGAGCGCGCAGTTGTATCCGTTGTTGACGCCGGTTTCCGTTTTCGCTTTCAGCGCAGCGGCGGCGCCGTATTTTTCGCAGCGAGTTCAGCATTGGTTCTGGTCTTCGGCGTCGGTGTTGACTGTGATCGCCTATGCCACGACGCTTCCACTGACGCTGTCGGTCTTGGGTTCGGTAGCACTCGGTTGGACGATCGGATACGCGGTTCACGTCATGTTTGGGCGTCCCAGTCCGAGCCTCGATTCAGCGCTCGTCGTCGACCGGCTTGCGGGCATCGGCATGGACGTCGACGCGAGTCAGATCAGCCGCGTCGACGATCCGAACCATGTGGCGGATTTCGCGATCGTTCAAGATGACGGGCTGGAGCTGTTCGTAAAGGTCCGAGGCAGACAGGACCGCGACGCCGATTGGCTTTTCACGCTATGGCGACGGATCGTGTTGCGCACCGTCGAAGACGAGCCGATGTTCGCTATGCCGAAACAGCAAATGGAGCGTCAGGCGTTCACGCTCGAACTAGCGCGCAAATTCGCCGATGTTCGCGTGCCAGAAGTCGTCGCCGCGGCGAGCGCGGACGACGCGACGATTCTCGTCGAAACTCGCATCGACGCGGTGCAGATGAGTCGAGCGTCGCTCCATTCAGCGAGCTTGGATGCCGTGCTGAACGATCTGTGGCAACAGCTCGGTCGCCTCGGGCGCGCACGGATCGCGCATCGCGATCTCGGGCTGGAGCGCATCTTGGTCGACCACGACGACAAGGTCTGGATCACCGGCTTCGAGTCGGCGGCGTTTGGAGCGACCGACCGTTCAATCGCGTCGGACGTCGCACAGCTCATGGCGGCGCTCGCTGTCGAATACGGAACGGGCCCGGTCGTGTCGTCTGCCGTCGCCACGATCGACCGCGACCTTCTGTTGCGGGCTTTGCCGATCCTTCAGCCGGCGGCCCTCCCCGGCAAGACACGTTCCGCTTTGCGGCACTCGAAGAAGCTCCTGAAATCGCTCCGCCACGAACTTGCCGACGCCATCGAGGGCGATCCCAACGCCAAGGAGCAGCTGAGTCGCGTCCAGATCAGAACTTTGATCGCCGTTGTTGGCATCGGGGTTGCGGTATACGTGCTCGCCCCGCAGATTGCACACGTCCAGTTCGGACAGGTGCTCGACCAATGGCACGACAGCAGCTGGTTCTATGTCGGATTGGCTGCCGGATTCGGGGTGGCGACATATTATGCCGCCGCGGCTCAGGTGCTCGGCGCCGTTCCCGGCAAGCTCAGCCTGAATTGGACCGTCGTGTCGCAGCTCGCGTGCGAATTCATGAACGTCATGACGCCGGCTGGACTCGGAGGGATGGGTCTCACGGCCCGATATGTCTACAAGACCGGGTTCACATCGACTCAAGCGACCCTTGCTGCTTCGTTGGCGAGTGTCGCGAGCGTGCCGATCCACGTGCCCGTCTTCTTGATCTTCCTGGCGTTTTTGCAGTTGACCGGCACCGACGGCCTGAGTTTGTTTCATCTCAGTGGCGATGTGAACGTCTGGATCATTGTGGTTGTGGGCGTCGTTGTCGTCGGGCTCATCGTCGTTTTTTCGATTCGGTGGACCCGGACGCGGATCATGAAACCGATCCGGGCTGGGCTCGGCGAGTTGCGCGATGCGGTGCGAGAGCCGAGGCGGGCGCTGTTGCTCTTTGGTGGCGCTCTTGGGCTGATCATGGCGTATGCGATGGTCCTGTATCTGTCGCTATTGGCATTCGGGTCGGAGGCGTCGTTCATTGCGACGACGACAATTTGGCTTGGCGGCTCTGTGGTCGTAGTGATTGTGCCGACGCCCGGCGGAATTGGCGCCGTCGAAGCGGTTCTGACCGCCGCCCTGATTGCCGTCGGCGTGCCGGGTGGCACCGCGCTGGTCGGGGTGTTGATGTTCCGGCTCATAACGTTTTGGCTGCCGATCACACCCGGCTACGTCGCGTTCCGAGCACTCTCGAAAAGCAATCGGATCTAGTTGAACCACCCCGGGGTTTTACGCGGCCTCTGGCGTGTGATGCTGCTGACATGACCAACTCAGCGAACACGGTTACGCAGTATGCCTACACAGGGACCGTGACCGCAGACGTGGGTGCCCTCGGCGTCAAGACGTCAAACAACGGATCTGTCAAATACTCGAGTGAGCAAAAAGGCCTTCTCGTGATTGAGTTCCCGATCCCGGGCGAGTCGAAGTGTGCGATCTCCCTTGGCACGCCGCACCATGAAATCGACAATGGCTTGGTTTTCGAGGGCGGATTTCTTGCCATCGGTGGAACAGAATGCCCAACGTCGGAGTCTTCATACCTGTTCTTTGCGAAGGCGCTTTGCTTGGACACCGCGGTCGTCGCCGGAGGTCGGATTACAACGATCAAAGGGAGTGCCTCCGAAACTGGGGTTTATACGGGCACGAAGGGAACGATCAGCGTGGACATTTCGATCGTATCCCCCCGATGAAAGTTTCTCCGACGGGTAGTCGTACGGCGGGACGGGCGGAGGCCTGTTGACCGAGAAGGGAGACGCAGGTCGCAACGCCGTGTTCCTCGAGGGGAAACTGAACGACCAGCGTACCGATGCCGTCTTCTTCGTACTTTCTTGAAGAGGACCTGCTGTGTTGTGGTGGGTGCTAGAGGAATTGAACCTCTGACCTCTTCCGTGTCAAGGAAGCGCTCTCCCCCTGAGCTAAGCACCCGGAGGAGTGTGCATCTTATCAACAGGGCGGGGGGCTGCCGCTCTG
>SDBV01008325.1_pt1 | contig 14029 bp, 17 predicted proteins | sample 2277081 | NCBI WGS metagenome assembly SDBV01 (sample SAMN10402039, study PRJNA504765) | marine sediment metagenome | isolation source: marine sediment core GS10_PC15, 223 cmbsf | place: Arctic Ocean: Southern Knipovich Ridge | collected 2010 | reverse complement strand
TGAAAATTATAATATTTAAGATTAAGTTCTGTAAATCATTTATGTTATATAATTAAGAATTAAAGTTCTAAACTCATTAATTTTTATTGGTTTTGTAATTAACTTAGTAAATCCTGCTTTTGAAAAGATTTCTTCTTTATTTCCTTTAATTGGAGAAGAGGATACGGCAATTATAGGTATATTCTTAAATTTATCAAGTGATCTTAACTCTTTACAGATACTAATTCCATCTAAATTTGGGAGGTCATAATCCAAGATAATTAAATCAGGCTCACCTGATTTTATCATTTCAAGCCCTTTATCACCCGTAGTTTCTACAAAAGTCTTTATATTCTTTATTTTTTTAAAGATGGCTAAGTATAATTCGATATTTTGTGGATGATCTTCAACAATATAAATTTTTTTCATAATTTTTAGCACATTTATAATTACTTTAAATATTTTTTAATCTTGTTCTTTGCATTCCGCATTTTTTGGAATCGTAAATGAAAATGTTGAACCTTTCTTAAAAATACTCTTGAACCAAATATCCCCTCCATGCAAATTAACTAATCTTTTTGAAAACGATAAACCCAGTCCCGTGCCCTCTATAGATTTAATGTATTTAGAATCAATTCGTTGGAAATCCTTAAAGATTAGGTGATAATCCTTCTTTAAAATCCCAATACCCGTATCTATCACATCAAATTTCCAGTATTTTTCAGAATCTTTTATATTTAATGAGATTTCTCCTTGAAGAATATATTTTATTGCATTGCTTAATAAATTATAAAGGATTTCTTTGAATCTAATTGGATCTACTGCAATAATTTGTTCCTTATTTAGTCCTTGAATATTAAATTTCAGGTCTTTTGCTTCATACATAGGTTTAATTGTTGCTATAATTGGATCTATAATCTCAAATAGCTTAGACTGTTGTATATTTAAGTTTATTTTACCAGACTCTATTTTGGAGATGTCCAAGATATCATTTATCAAATTTAACAGATGAGTAGCTGATGATGTAATATTATTGAGAAATTTTACTTGATCTTTATTTAATTCACCATATAATTTTTCTAATAACAAATCTGTAAATCCAATGATTACGTTTAGAGGAGTCCTAAGTTCATGCGACATTGTTGACATAAATTCTGTTTTGATTTGTGAAACTTGCTCTAATTCACATGTGCGCTGCCCTACTAGCTCTTCTAAATAACTTTTTAATGAATTATCCGAATTGAGTGTTGATGAGATTCCTGACGGGAAAAATTTATTAATTAAATCAATAGTTCCATTATAATACTTATAATCTGTCGTGCTTGCTTTAAGTAGTAATATATAATGTTCTTCAAATGCTCTAACAAAATTATGAAGCGATTCTCGAAGTGCGGGTGTTGATTTTTTAGAAAGAAGGACAGCTGTTATATAGCTACCCTGTCTGAAAAGTAATACATCATTCTCAAGTTTTATTTCTTCAACTAATAATGATTTAGTAAACTTTAAACTAAGTTGGTGAAGGACAGGTAGCCACTTTGCTAAAAGACTTTGCTCATTATCAGACTTATAATCATGAAGATTCCAAGATAAATTAAATAAAGGAGTCCCAGAATGATTAGTTATTACAGTGATTCTATATGCAGAAAAGGATAATATATATATGAGTTTTGGTTCATAGTATACGAAATAAATTACAAGACTCATAAAACCCATGGCAATAATATATGGAATTGGAATTATCAACCATATTCCGAATAAAAAAATAATGAGAATGCATATATAAAACAATATGGCGGTTATAAATAAGTTTAAAGCACTTCTTTTTAATTCAGGAGGTGATTTACGCCATGTTCTATAAAACCAATAAGTTAATTGGAATTCTACCAAGAATAGTGCAAATATATTAATAATTCGTAAGAATCCTACTACTCCTAAAGTAGGATATCCCCAATATTCATGATAATAAAAATTAATATTTTCTGGAATCAAAGCTAATATAACTGTACATCCAATTATAAAGCTTGCGATGACACTTTTATAATAACTAATTCTTTCTTTTGAGACAAGATCAACATTAAGGATTAGAGAAAACAAACCTATTGAATACATCATGGCACTTGCACGCTTCAACTCAAAACTTATAAATATATATGCTGTAGCCTCCAAAAAGTGAAAAGCGGTAAAAATTGAGAGTGTTATCGCTAATGATAAATAGATTTTATTTCTTTTTGAAGTTGCTAATATAAAGAAAATAAAACTAAAAATTAAAAAAAAAATAAAACCTAAAAATGCTAAAAAAACTTCAATATTCCAATTTAATGACATGAAAACAACACTCTACTTTTAAATTATTTTATTTTAAAAAATCATTCACAATGTCTCTAAATTCATTAACCATTATGGGTTTTGAAATATATTTATTAAATCTCGCTTTAATTATACGATCCTTATCACCTTTCATGGCAAAGGCTGTAACTTTAATTCCTTAATTACCTCCATTCTTATATTTGCGGGGTGATTACCACCTTTAGGTAGCAATTTTGGTGGTGGTGGTGGAACTAATGATTTAATATTTTTAACATTATCTATTGGTGCTCTTGGAGGTGTTGATGGTGCTATTGAATCATTTAGCGAAAGTTGAGAAGGGTTTTTTAATAATTCTTTAGCTTTTTTTAATTTATTGTCTGTGATTTTATTGGATTCTGCTTTTGGTGGTACAATAATCTCTAATCTTTTTGGAGGTCCAATAGTACCTTTTTTCTTCTTCTTTATATGTTCATATTCACTTTTTCGTTTTTTTTTCTTATCTTTTTCTTTTTTCTCTCTTTGAGTCATTGAGAGATAATCTGTAGGAACTTTTTCAAATGGAACTGAAAATAATGAATGTGATATATCTGAAGGAGATAGTTTAAATAAGACTCGTTTAATCTCTGAAACTTCCGAAACAACTTTATTGATTAAATTTAAATTGACATCTAAAATTTTTTTAAGTTTTTCTTCTAAATTAGGGTTAATTATTTCTTTATCTTCTTTTTTTATTGGCATTGAAAAAATATTTTTAATACTCTTTGCTATATCAGGTTGAATTGAATAAAAATTGTTAAGACTTGTAGGAAAAATATCAAAACTCCACTGTTTTTTAGAATTTTTAAATAATTTAGAAATTTTATCAGTTAAATACTCAAGTTTAATTTGAAAATCGGGATCTTCTGAGATGTCGGTATCAGCTTTATTAAGGAGAATGACTATATAGGGATTTTCATTTAAAAATGAAAGTATGTCAATAATATCATTTAGATATTTACCAGCCTCAATGTATCTTTTATCATCTTGAGAATCAATTACAAAAATTAAAACGTCTAGTTGAACAAAAAATCTTTCTGGAGATTCAAGATACTCCTGTGTATTATCACTTTGACCTCCCAGATCCCATAGTATCAAATCTACTCTATCTGATTGAAACTCTTCCAGATTTGCTCCAATTGTTGGTTCTAAATTAATCATATCTTGAAAATTATAATCGTTGATTAGTCTATTAACCAATGATGTTTTACCTGCAAAATTGAGACCAGCAAACACAACTTTCATTTTGGGTTTCTTTAAATAAAGTTTCCTTTTGTTCCAAGCATTAACAATTAAGTTCGTTGCTATTAAGGCATTATTTAAAGTAGTTATATCAATTTGCACTTTTTTTTTAAGTTTTTTAATATCTTCATTTGTTAATCCTGCAAGATCTCTAAAGGTTCTAATTTTTAATTCTGTTATTTTTTTAATTTCATCCCCTTTAATATTTCTTAATTTATCTAATTGTAAATCTAAGATATCCTTTAAGTTGGAGGGATATTCATCAACCTTTAAAAACCTATCACAAAAATATTGGATTATTTTTTTTGCTGGTTCGGACATGTATAAATTATCAATTTCATATTTTTAACTTTTTTCAAATAGAAAATTAAAATTTATAATAGTTTTAATAAAATTACATAATTGATGATTTTTTGAATAACATGAATTGATTTAACAAAAAAAAGAAGTTTTTTATAATAGAAATTGATAAAATAAGATTTAAATAAACAAACATCTATCTGACAATTATAAAAATTAAATATCCATTTATGTAAAATTTTTATTAATTATAAAAAATAGGGAATTTTTACATATATTTTTGTTTTAATACAAATTCAATACTAAAATGTGAATCATAAGATTAGAATATTATGTTAGGAGTATATGAGGATTTTAAGGAGGACTTGAACAAATTCCCTTTTCTAATAATTATTGGAAAATATGATCATGTTCTAGGACCAATATCACTTTTTTCTTCAGTTAAATTTGAAAAGGATTATTTTATTAAAAATCTTTTAAGGGATGCTTTAAACACTAAAAACAAATTTGTAATACTAGATTTTAATAAATTTTACGTACAAGTCTGTAAAACTGAAGTTGAGGATGAAATTGCTCGAGGGAGAAAACAACTATATGCTTTAATATTGCTTAGACATGTAGAATATCCTTTATTTCCAATATTACATCTAAAACGAATTGAAATGGAGTTTCACAAAATCAGTAGAAATAAAATTTTAAACGATGATATTAACGCGTTTAAAAATTTTTTCAAGATTATAAGTGAAATCTACATGAAAAAAGAAGAAGTTTTTCCAATTGAATCAGTGAATCTACAGATTAGAAGTGGTATTAATACAATCCAAGGTTTTTGCCAATTAATTTTGGAGGAAAAAAAGAAAAAAGGAAGTATATCCGAAGAAAATCTTTTTTCATATATAGAAATGATGTTAGATTCATGTGATGATGTAATTGAAGCTCTCAAGAAACCCTTTTCTACAACTACAAAATAATTTAAGTATAATATTATAAAACAATAGAATATTTGGCGTAAATATAATGTTATCTAAAAAAAAAAAGATTCTTATTGTAGATGATACTCAATTCGCAAGAAATTATTTGAAAAAAATAATTGGAGAGATTGGGATTATTGAATTGACAGCAGAAGCATCCAATGGACATGAAGCTCTTGAAATGTATAAAAAATAAAGCCAGATTTAGTAACAATGGATATAATAATGCCCGAGAGTGGAGGTATTGAGGCTATAGAGAAAATATTAGAATTTGATAATAAAGCAGTAATAATTGTAGTTTCGTCAATGAATAATAAAGCACTCAATATATTAGCAAAAGAAAAGGGCGCAGTAGACTATATTCATAAACCTTTTAAAAAAAAGCAAATTTTGGAAATATTTGAAAAATATATGTAAAAAAAAATTTAGGAATTTATAATTGAAAAATATTAAAGATATTTCTAAAATACTAGAAAAAACAGGGCTAATTTAATAGAATCAACATTGGTAATAGAATATGAACTTGAGTTGTTGGGGAAAATAAAGGGGAAAAATTATGATATAAATATTGATAAAATAAAAATCATAAATAGAGATATAATATGATTAGTATCCTGTTAATTGGAGATAATTTGGATGATATTCAAATAATTGAAGATTTATTAGACAAATCAGATAATTTTAAATTCACATTAGTTCATAAAGATTCCTTCTCCGAAGGATTTTCAGAATTAAAGAACAGAAGTATAGATATTATTTTAATAGATTTAAACTTACAACAAACTAACGGAATTGATATAATTTTAAAAACTAGAACTGTTGTAAAAAGAATTCCTATAGTGGTACTTTCTGGTCTAAAAGATGAAATTATAGCTAGAAGTATAATTAATATTGGTGTTCAAGATTACTTAGTAAAAGGAACTTTTGATAGTGATTCATTAATTAGGTCAATAAACTATGCGATTGAGAGGAATAAAATGATAATCGCTATGGAATCGATGACTGAAACACTGCAATCAAATGAAAAAAGATTTAGGAATATTATTGAAAAGAATGCTGATTCCATTATTATTCTTAATAAAATTGGTTTAATTGCATTTTCTAATCCGTCTGCTGAAAAAATCTTTCGAATACAAAAATCTGAATTAATTGGGCAATTTTTTGGTCGACCTAAGAAAATTGATAATTTTATTGAAATTGAAATTGCAGACAAATAATTTCTTTTTCTGATATTGATATTCAATCTGTAGAAATCGAGTGGGAGGGTGATATATCATATCTTTTATCCATTCGTGATTTATCTGAACGTAAACGAATGATGAATAAAGTACTAAAATCGGAGAAAAAATATCGTAGTTTATTCGAAAATTCTCCTATCTCAGTTTGGGAAGAAGATTTCTCAGAAATTAAAAAATATCTTAATGTTTTAAAAAAATCTGGTGTAAAAGATCTTAAAAGATATTTTGATAAGCATCCTAAAGAAGTAAAAAATTGCTTACGAATGGTAAAAATAATTGATATCAATGATAGTACTTTAAAATTACTCAAAGCTGAATCTAAAGAACAGGTAATGCAAGATTTGTCTTACTTTCTAACTGAAAAATCGGTTGAAGTTTTTAAAGAAGAAATTATTCATCTATCAAATTATAATACAAATTTTGAAACTGAAGCAACTATTAGAACTATTAATGGCGAATTATTAAACGTTTTACTACGATTAACTTTACCTCCTGAGTATGAAGAATCATGGAGAAAAATAATTATCTCTCTAACTGATATAACAGAATATATTAAATTAGAAAAGAAAAAAAAAGAATCAGAGAAAAAATATAGAGATTTATTCAATAATTCACCATATCCGATTTTAATTTTAGATTTTAAAGGTGAAATTGTAGATTTTAATTTAAAGTTAGAATCTTTAATAGGTCTAAATAGAAAGACTCTATTACATAAGAGGTTTCTTGAATTACCTATAATTAATAAAAAACAGATATCTGAAATTGAAACTATAATGAATACATTGAAAAAGCGTGAGGATACAAAACCAACAGAAATTAAATTTATGAATGAAAAAAGAGAAAAATTTTGGATAAAATTAAATTTCTCTTTAATTGAATTAGGTGATGAAGAATTAATTCATGTATTAATTCAAGATATCACGATACTCAAACATTCGAAGCAAGTATTAGAACAATCAGAGCAGAGACTTCAAGAAATGATTTCATTAATAGAAAATGCTCCTATGGGAATTTTACTGATTAATCAAGAGGGAAAAATTTTGAGAATAAATAAAGAAGCAGAAAACTTGTTTAAATATAAACAGGAAGAGTTGCTTAATTTGAATATTACAGATCTTTTTGATTCTCGAGATTTAAAATTTATTGAAGAGCATTATTATAATGATATTTATGATTTATCAAGACCAAACAGTTTAGAAGTTTCTGTGAAGAGAAAAGATAGAGTTATGATCAACGTTGAAATCACATCAAACATATTAAAAATCCTTGATAATAATATTTTCCTCTATATCAAGCAATTGTTTGCTTTCTTATCCTACAAAATCAAAGATTCTAATATTTTAATTTAACCTAGGAAGCCTTAATATTAATGACCCTTCCATATGTTGGTTTTATAGTATATTTCAGTAATTTAGATGAATTTCCTCCTTCAAAAAGACTTTATGTAATGTAGTTTTTCCTGATGCGGTGGGGCCTACAAAGTTGTTTTTTTTTGTTTATTTAATCCTTTTATTAAAAAGATATAGATTTTTTAGTTTTAATCTAATTTGTCCAATTAGCCAAATTAATTTATCTAAACTTAGAGTTTCTGAAAGACAAATCAAATTCTTAAGATTATATTTTTGGTAATTTAGATTATTCATTATTAAATTGAAATTATTAGAGCTAGTAAGAGTTAAATGTTCAATTCTACTATTCAGTGCCATATCTTCAAAAGTTTTATTTAACTGGGTTACCAATTTATGAGAGTGGTTAATAATTGTTGTACTAAAATCTTTAGACATAGTTTGAACAATTATACTATCATTTTGATTAGTAATAAAAATTAATGTTTTTGGATTATCGATAAGAAAGCTATCAAGAATTTCTTTTATTACGATATGCTCTTTTGAAAATCTACTTAATAGATCGTAAAAAGCATTATAGAGCGTATAAATAGAATTTGGATGAATACTGGTAAAATAAATTGGTAATTCGTATTTACCTTTAATTGAATTTGTAATTTCTTTAAGGATTTTCCTTCTATTATCATTTCCTATTAGATCAATTTTATGTATAAATAAAATTAACTCAAAATTGTAAGTTTTATCTTTAGTTATCTTTAAAATTCTTTGAATCTCTTTAATTATTTGTAGAGAGTTAGATACCCAATTTGGATAATCAAATAAATAAATTACAATATCAGTATTTTCAAATGCTAGAATATGGTCCATTTCATTAGGATTTTCTAATAAATCACTTAATTCTTGCCCAGATGAATCAAATAAACCCAGTTTTAAATCTAACCATGAATAAACTGCCGGTGAAATTCCACGAGTTGGTTCTAACGGATTGTATAACAAATCCTTAGGATTGAAACCTTCGAATACAACTTTTTTAATACTTGTTTTTCCAGTAGCAGCTCGTCCTATTAATAATACTTTTCTTGCTGATACTTTTTCGAAAAAAATACCTACATTATCTAGGAAATATTGATTTCTTATATCTTTAGATTTTTCAAAAACGTGGGTACTGAAATTAATAAATTGAGATTTTAATTTAAATACATTTAGTTTTTCTCTTTCTTCAAGAATTATAAAAATAATTTCATACCCAAATTCAGCTACTTTCGATTTATCACAGAAACTCAGAATTATATAATTATCATAATCAATTTCAATTAACTCTTGGGTGCTATAATCTTCCTTTATTGCATGAGATATATAAACTTTATTAATTAAATTAAGAGATATCTCTAAATTCTCGGGAAATTTTACTTCGAGAATTGATCCTGCTTTATTATCCCAACTAAAAAGTGCTAGTCCTAATACCATTTTCCATATTTTTTTTCTAATTAAATATATTTTTAACTATAGAATTAATTTGCATATCATATAAAAACTGGAATATATAAAAATATCGAGATTGAGAAATTTATTAATAATAGTTTAAATTATTTTTATACTAATTATTTCTAATTAAATAAAAAGAAAAAATTTAAGGATAGACCATATGACAAAGAATATATACATAATCGAAGACAATGAAAAAAATATGAAGTTATTTAGAGCTATTCTAAATCTATTACCTGGAGTAGTTATCTTCGAAGAAACACGCGGTGATTTAGGATTAGAACTTATTAAATCTGGTAATCCTGATTTAATCATATTAGATATTCAACTTCCAGAAATAAGTGGAATTGAAATATGCATTGAACTCCGTAAAATTGAAAAATTGAAAAACATTCCAATAATAGCAGTTACTTCATTTGCCATGAAGGGTGATAAGGATCGAATATTATTAGCTGGATTCAATGAATATATTTCAAAACCAATAAGAGTAGCGGAATTTAGAGAATTAGTTAAGAAACTTTTAAGTTAATATTTATAATTTTTTCCTGCTTCTTTTATCAATGGCTTTTATGTTAACATTCATTTAATTTTAATGTCTTTTTTTATATTTTTAGGAATTGTAAAAAAAAAAGTAGTTCCTTTACCTAACTCACTTTCAAACCAAATTTCTCCACCATGCAACTCCACAAGCCGCTTAGTTAGCAATAAACCCAAGCCCGTACCAGGCGTTGATTGGACGAATGGAGAATTAACTCTTTTAAATCCTTGGAAAATGATGTCATAATCATTTTCAGCTATTCCAATTCCCGGATCTTTTACTTTAAAAACCCATTGATTTTCATTTTCCGAAAATTTAAGGATAATCTCCCCTTTGTTAGTAAATTTAATTGCATTACTTAAAAGGTTTAAAAGAATTTCTTTAAATCTAGTAGGATCGACATAAATTTCTTTTTTTGAATCCAAGCCCTTTATTTTAATTTTTAAGTTTTTCTTTATATATAATATCTCTTTCTTTTGCAATTTCGTCAATACCGGCGCAAACTTCTTCTTGAAAACTCTCATCTAATCGGCCTAAAAGGATTCCAATTGTTAATCGTTTATCTATTTTATTATTTTGAGTATTTAAATCCATATAATCATGAAAATCCTAATTTAAAAATTAAAAAACACACAATAATATAAAAAACATTCTAAAATTTATTTATATCTAATCCATAATGTTTTTGGAATAATAATTAACCATTAAAATGTGAAGAAAAGTGAGTGTTAATCATAGTTGATAAATTTTAGACAAATCTGGATAGTATTTAAACCCTTCTATTATCTAATGATCTACCCGGATTACCCCGATTATATAGTTATTAAATTCATCATAATACAAATTTTTTACTGAATCAATTCAGGCTCTACTCTTAAATGGATAAAAATAGCTTAGGTTAATTATCATTAAAATTAATATTAAATCAAGAGAATAAAAATAGAAATCGAACTATGCATTGGAGTATTATTTCACGAGGATTTCCCTCAATTGCAGAAAATAATTCTCATATCGAGAAGAAATGAGGATCACATCAATTGTATCTATATGGTGCAATTATAACTGTCAGTTACCCATCAATAAAGAGGAGTTTGTGGATGTCCATAAATATCCAAATTTTTAGTAACTGTAGAAAAGGATTAAGATCTGGATTAATATGTAAAAATACCAAAGCTGCAAGAGTTGTTAGGAAATCAAAAATCCATGTTGTCATTCCCATTAGATTTCTACTCCACCTTTCATTTTATAAAACTTTTAATAATTTATATGCTAAATCTGCTGAAAGTCCTATACATAAACCAAGAATTCTTCAAATGACAGTTACCTATAGTCCAATCAATACTATATTAATCCTCCATTCCATATAAATTCCATAAAAAAACAATATATACATATGGTAAAATTGAATCAACACAAATTCCAAAATATCTAAGTTTAAGAATGAGTAATATAACTACAGGTGTTAAAAAATAACTAATAAGATAATGGAACATATCTTCTTAGTTTTTGTCAACTCAAAAATAATCCATATCTATTCTCTTTTGATGGTTTAATTTATAAAAAGGGCTCTTTCTCTGGATTAAATATTTTATAAAAATAAATATATTTATACAGATCTTTAACAATTTATAGGAATTAAACCACTTCTTATCTGTGAAATAATTAAATAAAATTGAGCAAAATTAGGACTAAAAAAATATAATTTGAAGATTATGTTTTTATATATAATATTGAATTATTTTTTTTAAACTCAATTAAGATGTGTATTTAATTTAGTTGATATTTCGTCCGCTAACCAAATCAACTTATCTGAACTGAGATTTTCCGAGATGCAAATTAAATCTTTAATACTATAACGCGGGTAATTAAAATTTTCCATAATTATATCTAATCCATTAGAACTTGAAATAATTAAATGATTTATTTTACTTTCTGTCATGTTTTCAAATGATTGATTTATCTGAGCGATTAGTTTGTGAGAGTGATTGATTAAAATTGTATTAAAATCTTTTGACATAGACTGTACAATAATACTATTATTATTGTCAGTAATGAAACACATAATCTTAGAATATTTTTTTAAAAAATTATCTAGAATATTTTTCAATTTGAATGTTTCTTCTGAAAATCCACTTAGAATTTCGTAAAAAGCGTTATATATACTATAAATTAATTCAGGATATATACTTGTAAAATAAATTGGTAAATTAAATTGATTTTGTATTTCATTCTTTAGCTCATTAACTACGGATTCTCTATTGCTTTGATCGAGTTGATCTATTTTGTGTAAGAATAATATCAGTTTTGTATCATAAGATCTAATTCTAATAATATCTATAATATCTTGGATCTCACTAATTATTTCTTTAGATTTTGAAACCCAAGAAGTAAAATCAAAAATATAAATAAGACTATCTGTATTTTCAAAAGCTATGAATTGTGTTTTATCATCCGTTAATATACTATTTAATTCTTGTCCTGAACTATCAAAAAGCCCTAAACTTAGATCTAACCATGAGTAAATTGAAGGTTTTATGCCTCGTGTTGGACTTAAAGGATTAATTAATAAATCCCTAGGATTATGACCTTTGAATATAATTTCTTTTATTGTGGTTTTTCCCACTCCCGCCCGTCCTAATAAGAGAATTTTTCTTTCTGTAGTTTTTTTAAAAAGAATCCCAATATTTTCTGAAATATATGTTATTCGATCTTCTTTTAGAAGTTTAAAGCTAGATTGAGCAAAACTTATCAATGCTAATGTCAATTTATATAGATTGATTTGTTCTTTTTCATGAATCATTAAGATAAGCATTTCATACCCAAATTCGCCAACTCTACTTTTATTACAGTAACTCAAAAGTATTTGATCTTCATAATGGATTTCATTCAATTCCTCTTCTGCAAATTTTTTTTTTTTTAAACTATTAGACATATAAATTTTATTGATTAAATCATTGGATAAATGTAAAGTATTAGGATATTTAAAATCTAAAACACAACCTACCTTGTTATCCCAACTAAATAATGCTAATCCTAATGGCATTTTTAAAGATAAAAATTTGTTTATAATTTAAGTTAATTCAAAATCATGATAAATTCTAATTTAAACAATATACAAAAGAATTCGTATTTATTATTTTTCATTCTTTTAATTTATGAAATTAAAATCAGTTTTTTATCTATTGGTTAATTTTTTCATCAGAAGGATTAAGCGCTTTACAAATAAGTACCTATTAGGACATTAAAAATTAGAAAAGACCTTTATGATGAATTAAATAAAACTTTAACCTACTAAAAAGCAGATGTAAGATATACTTCAGCAGAACGTAGATAGCTTTTTTTTACTCTTCTTTATTTAAAAAAATACCTTTCTGACCATTTATTTCTTATACTTGAATAGTCTTAGATAGGGATATATACAATACAAGATAGAAATTATAGCTCCTATCCCTTCAAATAATACAATTACCATATTTGTTTCTGCTATAGTTATCTTTTTTTTATTAAAGAAGAAACAAATCATAATAATTAGTATCGTAATAGATTGCGATATACAAACTCCTATACCTATGACATGTAAATATCTTTTTAATAAGACCTTTTTCATTATTTATCATCTTATTTTTCTGCTGAAGATATATTAGATTCAGATGCTAAATATGCTTTGATTAAATTTCTCATTAATTTATGTGGAAAGGTGTTATTTGACGAAGAACTTATTAAGCTTCCAATTTAAATTATTAGAAATCTATAATTTATTTGATTTAAGATTTGTAATTTCAATTCCCACACCACAATTTGGACATTTTAAAAATGGATTAATACGTGAACCGTTAGCTTTAGGAATCGAATCTTTTATTTGATCATCTGTAAATATATGATGATAAGTAAAATTACATTCAGGACATTCTATTATATGATCTTCTGGAATAATTACCACCATAATATTAATCTAAAGGAGACCTCCATTTTTTGCAAGTGTGTCCTTTTATTCTTCCACCAATTTTATTTTTTGTAAGACAATTTTGACAAACATAAATCCTCATTTTTAATTCACTTGGTTTTTTTTTATAATTTCTATAAAATTCCATAATTTATTTCAATCAACACTCTTCTCTTTCTTGAAAAGCTAATCTTTTAAAAAATATCTAAAATTGTTCTCTAATCCCAATTCTTTATTCATGATGTAATAAATATGTATATTTCGTAATATCAAATTTTTCTATTTTAATATCATCGTTAGAAATCTGTTTAATAAGACTCATTAAAGGTATTTTTAAGACAACGTCAGAGATCTCAAAATAAATATTTTCATAAAAGATTTGATCAATTTGGTCATAATAAATATGATTTTTTTGACAAAAATCTATTTTTTTTTCTTGAAATGACATTTTGTGCCTTTACTTTTTTTAAGTTTGCTTGGATAATTTCGACGATTTTGTAAATTAATTATAAAAATAGTAATATTTAAGGTTAAGTTTAATAATTTTTTTTACAACGAATTTTATTAATCTTACTAAAGAAAAAGAAGTAAATTAAATGGGGAGAAATTTCTATATTTAATTCTCTCGAAAAATTCTTTATTTA
>SDBV01008324.1_pt1 | contig 14030 bp, 11 predicted proteins | sample 2277081 | NCBI WGS metagenome assembly SDBV01 (sample SAMN10402039, study PRJNA504765) | marine sediment metagenome | isolation source: marine sediment core GS10_PC15, 223 cmbsf | place: Arctic Ocean: Southern Knipovich Ridge | collected 2010 | reverse complement strand
TATAGCTGGCAAAGGAGAGCAAAGAGAGGAACTAAAGAATCTGGCAAAGAACATTGCTGTAGATCATTTAATTGAATTTATAGGTTGGTTGCCTCCAGAGAAGCTTATAAAATATTATAGAATCACTGATATTGTTGCTATGCCCTCTGTACTGGAGTCTGAGACTTTTGGGGTGGCTGCGGTAGAAGCTTCGGCTATGGGATTACCAGTAATTGCTTCAAATGTTGGTGGCGTATCTGAGGTAGTAAAAAATGGTGAGACAGGGATTTTGATTGAACCAAAAAAAATTGATAGCCTAGCAGAGGCTATTTCTAAACTTGTTGAAAATAAAAGTATGAGGGTTAAGATGGGTAAAGCAGGAAGAAAATTTGTTAAAGAAACTTATAACTGGAATAATAATACTCAAATAATGGAAAATTTATACAGGTGCTTATGAAAAAAGACATTAGTAAGAAAAAACTTTATGAAGAGGTAGGTAGAGAATTTCGCCAAGATAAACTACTTGATAATTACCATCACTTTAGGCGCATGAATATAGTAACAAACTTTATGAAAAGTCTTGACAAAAATTTAAAAGTTTTAGACCTTGGTTGTGGGGATGGTTGGCAGACTAATATTTACGGAAAATTCTTTGACGTTACAGGTTTGGATATATCTGAGGTACGGATAAAAAGAGCAAGAAATAATTTTCCGGACAGAAAATTCATAACGGGTGACATTTATAACCTTGAGTTAAAGCAGAAAAGCTTTGATGTTGTTCTTATGTCTGAGTTGATAGAGCACTTGGAAGAGCCAGAAAGAGCATTGAGGCAAGCATATACAGTAGTCAAAGACAGTGGCTATGTTGTCATAGATACCCCTTCTAGGTCAAACCTTACTGATATGTTTCTAAGACTATTGGGAAGGAATCCAATGTGGGGTTTAACCATCGATAAAACTCACGTTGCTTTTTATTCACAACAAGAAGTTGTAAGTCTTCTTGAAAAAAGTGGGTTTAGCTTGATTAAAGTTAAAGGCGGCCCCGTATTTAGGTTTAACAGTAGACCATTCAATAGGTGGGTTAGGAATAAAAGACGATGGTGGATACTAAAAGTTATAGACAACACAATCGGCTCATTTCCATATGTAGGTCAGTATGGTACAGTTCAAATTTTCCTATTTAAAAAAGGAAAAATAAATTATGTATAACCTAAAAAAAGCGGATAAGTATTGGAGCACAAGAGCAAAAACAACCAATAAAATAAACGCGGTTTTGCATATTCGCCTGCCAGAATATGCAAACTATGCCCATGATCGGTGGTTTAAGAGCTTAAGCAAAAAAGTTCTTGGTGATGTCGCAGGATTAAAAATATTAGACATGGGTTGCGGTTTAGGAAGGGTTCTAATCCCCCTTGCAGAAGAAAAGGCACTTTTAACAGGAGTAGATATATCAAAAGAAATGCTTAAAATCTGTCGCTCAGAGGTTAAAAAGAAGGGGTTAGAAAAATCTGTAAATCTAGTACACGGTGGGGTTGATAAGCTACCATTTTTTAAAAATAGTTTTGACGTAGTTATCGCCACTGAATTACTATTTCATTTGCCCGATAAAGTTTTAAACGAGACTATAGCAGAGATTAATAGAGTAACAAAATCTAGCGGTAAAGTGATTATTACAGCGACCAACCCAAGTTCTATTTTTTTGAGTAGTGTTAGGGTATCTTCTAGACAACGTGATGACGGTTATTATTTCACAGGTAAAAAAATAGAAGATTTGAATAATAAATTTCGTGATAATGGATTCACTGTAATATTAATGAGAGGTTTTTCTTTAACCTCAGTTTTAAATGGGTTAAGAAATGGTCATTATTTTTATAATAGGGTTTATGTAAAATTAATGCAAAGATTCGGTTTTATATTTAAACCAATCTACTACCTTACGTCGCAAGTAGATAAAAGTTTAAACCTTCCCCTAATACATAAAAAACTGACGAATCTATATTTTATTACTTATATTAAGGACGATTAGTGTTTAAGGAAATAAGTAAAGTCTTTAAACATTCATTTGTCTATGGACTTACTGGTGTGGCTAGTACTCTTGCTGCCGTTCTTCTCGTGCCTATTTATACCAGAATACTTACTCCAGAAGATTACGGAGTAATAGCAATCCTTCGTACGCTAGTGGGTATTCTAGTTATAATCTTCAATTTGGGGATGGGAAGTGCTATTTTCTGGGCATATTTCAGAGCGGAGAGTGAGGCGGAAAAAAAGAAAGTGGTTGGAACAGCATTGTTTTTTCAATTACTCTTTCCATTAGTGCTCACCCTGTTTTTAGTGGCGATCTCACCGTCTTTCAACCAATTGATTTTCCAAGGAGATCAGCCCCTTTATTATTTTATAATTATATTCGTGACTATTTTTTTTCAGGCAGGCATTACAATACCACTTGCCGTTTTAAGGGCCAAGGAGCAGCCCCAAAAGTACGTTTTTCTGACATTATCAAACCTGATATTAACGATTATTTTTTCTATTATATTCGTAGTGGTTTTAAGATTAGGGGTGTTAGGGGTTTTACTGGGAAGTCTTATTGGTGGTGGTCTAGTTTACCTAGCTTCTTTACCATTTGTTGTTCGTTATGCAAAGCTTGGTATGTCTTTATTTTGGTTAAAGGGTATGCTTTCTTTTGGGTTACCAATGGTTCCGGCGGGACTTTCAATGTGGATACTAAATTCCTCTAATCGGTATTTTCTAAATTATTTTGGGGGTCTTTCTGAAGTGGGTATTTATAACGTAGGGTCTCGAGTTGGAATGATTATAGTTTTGGTAGTGGGCGCGGTTCAGCTGGCTTATGCTCCTTTTATATTTTCGAATCAAAACAAAAAAAACGCAAAAGAGATTTATAAAAAATTTGCCACCTATTACTTACTCCTACTGTTTTACATAGCGTTGGGTTTAGCGGTTTTATCCAAAGAAGCAATTACTATTTTGACAGGTCCAAAGTTTCATTCCGCTTATGTCGTTGTTCCATTCATTGCTTTCGCGTACACGGCATTTGGACTATATACCATTTTTGCCATCGGTATAGCTTTAATGAGAAAAACCATATATAGTTTTTTTTCTGCCGGTTTGGCTAGTCTAATTAATATAGGCCTTAATTTTTTACTGGTCCCGGAGTTTGGAGTTATAGGAGCAGCTTCCTCAACCCTACTATCGTTTCTGGTCATGATGATACTGATGTATAGCTTTTCACAACGAGTTTATCATATTAATTACGAGCTTGGACGGATGGTGAAAATTGTTATAGTAGGTCTTATTATTTATGCCGTGTCTTTTCAAATAAATCTTTCTCTATGGCCTTCCGTAACGTTAAAATTTATTATGTTGGGGGCTTATTTACCTATCTTATATCTGCTAGGTTTTTTCCAAGAGCAAGAAAAAAGGAAACTCCCTACTGTGCTTTTATCGGTAAGGGATTTGCGAAATAATCCAAAACAAGTGTTAACGAAGATAAAAAGATATTTTAAATAGATTATGAAAAAAGTCTGTATGGCAGTAACTAATAATTTTACCTATGATACTCGAGTGTACCGTGCGGCAAAAACATTATCCGAAAACGGCTTAAGGGTCACCGTGGTTGCTACCAAGGACCAGAATGAACGGTTGTCGGTCGAAGAAAACATAGATGGGATTAAAGTGGTTAGAGTTGAAAAATCACCTAAAGCAATAGGTGCTTTTAAAATAATAAAGAAGATACAGAGACTTCCGGATATTATCTCTTACGGATCTGTAAATTACCAACCCTTTCTTAAAACCCTGGTTAATGAAAAGGCCGATGTTTACCATGCGCATGATTTGGACACTCTGTTGGTAAGTTATCAGGCGTCACAAATAAATAAGTCCAAGTTAGTCTATGATTCACATGAAATTTATTTAGAAACCAGAAAAAGTGCGCTGAAATATCTTTTAGCAAAAAAAGACTACCAAGGCCTTTTAGTGGGTTTATTGATTACATTAAATTTTATTTTTTTCGAGAGGCAATTAATAAAAAGGGCAGACAGGGTCATTACAGTTAATGAATCAATCGCTGGCTTTATGCGAAAGAAATATAATCTGAAAGAAAAACCACTGGTGTTGATGAATTGTAGCGAATTAAACGATATTAAATCTTCAAAGCTGTTGCATAGCAAACTAGGCATAGCTAGAAATAAAAAAATTATTTTATTTCAAGGCCTGTTATCTCCGGGACGTGGTTTGAAAGAAGCAATTGAAGCAATGAAGTATGTAAAGAATGAGGAAGTAGTTTTGGTATTTATGGGTCATGGATTGCTCAAGAATGAATTAGAAGAATTTATTGATAGATTTAAACTAAATAATAGAGTTTTTATTACTAAATCCGTCCCACCTAAAGAACTTCCTAATAGAATTTCCTCAGCTGATCTAGGGATCATTCCTTATAAGAATATAAGCTTAAATAACTATTACAGTACACCAAATAAAATTTTTGAGTACCTTGTCGCAGGAATTCCGTTTATAGCAAGTGATTTCCCAGAGCTTTCAAAATTTGTCAATCAGGGTGTTGGTTATACATTCGATCCTGAAAATCCAAAGGATATAGCAAATGCGATAAATAAGATTTTTTCTAATGAAAGAAAATTAAACGAAATGAAAAATAAAGCAAGGATGCTAGCCAAGAACAGGTATAACTGGGGAATCGAGTCCAAAAAACTTTTAGGGGTTTATGAAGCGTTGAATTAAAAACTTAATGTAAAACTATGAACAAAAGAACCAAAAAAGTTGTTTTAATTGTGAGTAATCCATTTACAAACGATTCACGCGTTTTTAAAGAGGCGAGGGCCGTGGCCGCTAATGGTTTTGAAACTATTGTTTACGCAATTAATAAAAACAATAATTTGCCTGAGGAAGAAAATCTTAGGGGGTTTAAAATTAAAAGACTCCAAATTGATACATATGATTTTCGATTTAAACCTCACAAACTAGTCACCCAATTTATACCAGCTCTTATCCCTCTACGAGCGGAGCAGGCGGATATTTACCACGCAAATGACTTAAATACCTTGCTGATTGCTTATTTAGCCTGTTTTGGAAGGAAGTCTAAGTTGGTATATGATTCCCACGAGTTTTGGTCTGATAGAAGTGATGCACTTGTGGACGAAGGCATCCTTAATCGTATTTTACATAAATTCAGATTATTACAAGAAAAGGTGTTAATAAAAAAAGCCGGGGCAGTTTTTACGGTTAGTGACTCTTTGTCCCAAGCCCTGAGTAGAAAGTATGGCATAAATAAACCTGTGGTCTTGAAAAATTGTCCTTATCTTGCACCAATTCCAAAGGGTGATAAATTCACTGAGCTAAAGTCTCAAAACAGAAAAATTGTCCTTTACCAAGGGTATATTGCCAAATTTAGGGGGTTAGCCGAACTGATAAAAAGTGTAGTTTGGTATGAGAGCAACATAAGGTTAATTTTTCTAGGTGACGGTCCATATAAAGAGGGATTGATCAAACTAATTAAAAATCTCAATATTAGTGACAGAGTATTTGTCTACCCCTCGGTTCCCTTACTGGAGCTATCCGAATATACTGCTTCAGCAGACCTAGGAGTGGCTGCTTACTTGGATCTCTCGCTCAGCCAGCACTACACTCTTCCTAATAAATTTTTTGAGTATATGCACGCGGGTTTGCCAGTCGCAGCGAGCGATTTGCCAGAAATGAGGAAAATTGTATTAGAAGAAAGGGTTGGAGAGGTTTGCGATATATCAGATCCGAAGGATATTGCAAGAGTAGTCAATTCTATTCTTTCTAATGAAAAAAAGCTAAAACAAATGAAAAATAATGCAATTAGAACAACAAAAAAATATAATTGGGAGATCGAATCGAAAAAATTACTGGGCACATATAAAAGGATTCTTGAAAAATGAAGGTATTGCACGCTCCCGTAGTTATAGCAAACCAATCGGTTATATTAGCGGAGGCGCTAAGGAAATTTGGGATAGAGTCTACTTCGCTTCAATATTACAATTCTTCACGGAAGTATAGCGCTGATATAAATATAAATGTTGGCAGAAAGAGAAATTTTATCAAATGGTTTTTTACTCAACTAGTAAACTTTCCTAGATTCTATAATAGTTATGATATCTACCACTTTCACTATGGTGAGACGCTCTTGCCGTTTTTTCTTGATCTACCAATACTAAAAATTTTCGGTAAAAAAGTAGTTTTTGAATACCACGGTTCGGATATTAAACCGCCATTCAGTTATAAAGTACCTTTTAGCTTCCTTACAAAAATATATTTATCTGTAAATCAACAAGTCATTAAGATAATAGCCAAGCTCTTTGCCAATGCCGAAATTGTTACGACCCCAGATTTATTGGATAACGCGCCTGGAGCTGTGTTTATTCCCGTTGCATTATGGAATAACCCGAGTCATAGTATTCCAAAAGAAAAAAATGAAAAAGTGGTGATCGTTCACGCACCAACTAATAGAGTAAAGAAAGGCACTACATATATAATTGATCAAGTGAAAAAACTACAAAAGGGTAATGTTAATATAGAGTTTGTTTTAGTAGAAGGGCTTTCAGAAGAAAAGGCAAGGCAGCGCTATGAACGGGCGGATATTGCTATCGATCAGATTCTAATTGGTTGGTATGGGCTTTTTTCCGTCGAAATGATGTCGTTGGGTAAACCAGTTATTTGTTATATCAGGAAAGACCTGAAAAAATACACTCCTGATCTACCGATAGTTAACTCCGATAAGGAGTCGCTTGCCCTGCATTTAGAAACCTTGATTAAAGATAAAAAAAAGAGAGTACGGCTAGGCGAAGAGGGAAAAAATTATGTGTCAAAAAATCACGATAGTATAAAAATAGCTGGAAGGCTCGTAAGATTATATAAATCGTTATGAAAATATGGAAAAAAATCAGAAAACTTGGTATTAAATACCATCCTTTTGCTAAGAAATGGGTTATTCTATTGCTTCCTTTGATAACCCTCTTTGTAATTTACAATTATATAATTCCTATGTATCAAAATTATACAGATGCAAAGGCACTTGATGGGTATGCTAAGGAGGGCAAGCGAGGAGAGTTTGGCATTTTAGGTGCTTATGCAAAATTTAAACCTTATGATGGTACGGTTAGTGAAAAAGTCGAGTTATCAGCGACCCCATATTTGGAAGGAGGAATCGCTAAGATAAAAAAAGAAGGGAAGGTCTATTTTCACCCAGTTTTGGTCTCACAGTATGCTCTTGAAAATTGGGAGATTTGGCTAAACACTGCTGATCATAAAAATTACACTACTTTTATCCGTCATGCAGACGCACTCCTTAGAAATCAAAAGATTATAAATGATAAGTTTGGAGTGTGGTACTACAATTTTGATTGGCCATCTGCGGGTATGAAAGCTCCCTGGGTTTCGGCGATGGCCCAAGGCCAAGCAATATCGGTGCTAGTTAGAGCATGGCAAGTTACAGGAGAGGGAAAGTATTTGGAGACAGCACGTTTGTCCATAGAAAGTTTCAAAGTTGGTATTAGTGATGGCGGGGTGAAAAATACCAAAGGGGATTTAGTTTACTATGAAGAGTATCCAAAATTAGTAAATGTAGAAAATATTTCAAGCTATCAAGAAGTACTTGGATCATCGGAACAGACTTTAAACGGCTTTATTTTTGCAATTTTCGGTTTATATGATTATTATTTGGCCACAGGCGATCAAGAAGTACAAAAACTTTTTGATGAGGGTATTAAAACTTTAAAAACGGATATTAATAGCTACGATTTAGGTGTTATATCAGCCTATGACCAGACAAAATTTACTCCAAAAAATTTAAGATTTCGGATTGATAGTTCAGATAAATTTAAGATACTAAGTATAACCTTAGATAATAAAGAAAAGGTTAATTTAAATCAAAGTAAGGTTTCTAACTGCAGTATAATGGGGGGTTGGAAAGTAAATAAACAGTTTGGATGTACACAATTAAAAACTTTGGGTAGAGTACACATATCTTATCAAGGAAATGGTGGTATTATATTAAAAACTTACGTTCCACTTATAGGGTACTTATCAGCTCGGCCTTCAGATACAAAAACACTAACTAAAACATCTAATTTATCAGTTTTTAATTTGCCTAAAGAGTTATTAACAAGAAGATCTGTCGTTAGATACCATAATATCCATGTTGAGCAACTGAATGATTTGTGCTTAGCAGTAGGGGATGATTTTTTTTGTTCAGTGTCAGAAAAATGGAAAAAATATCAACCTGAATATCTCACTAAAAAATTTGTATCCCCAGAAAAGAGCAAAACTACCCTACACGCTCATGGTTTTGTAGCTAACAGGATTTTTAATAAATTTAAAGATTACTATAAATCTCCTTTCGGATTAACCGATTTTGCAAAAATACTAAAAATAATTAAAGTTGAATTTTCAAAAGGAATTTTATGAAAATATTATCAGTAATTGGAGCGCGGCCTCAATTTATAAAGGCGGCCCCACTTTCAAAAGAACTGAGGAAGAAGTTTAAGGAAGTACTGGTTCATACCGGTCAGCATTATGATTATGGTATGTCACCAATATTTTTCCAGGAACTTTCAATTCCGCAGCCCGATTATAATCTTGGGGTTGGTTCTGGATCCCATGCACAACAGACAGGACAAATGATCGCGTCTCTGGAAAAGGTTCTTGAAAAGGAGAAACCAAATATGGTTTTGGTGTATGGTGATACCAATTCCACTATAGCCGCCGCTTTGGTAGCGGCGAAACTACCCATACCTATAGCTCATGTGGAATCTGGGCTGCGCAGCTTCAATCGAGATATGCCCGAAGAAATTAATAGAGTAGTCACCGATCACCTATCGCAATTGCTTTTTTGTCCCACTGAAACTGCAGCTGAAAATTTGCGCCAGGAGGGAATAACAAGAGGAATTCATAACGTGGGTGATGTAATGTACGATGCTTTGATATTCTACAAAAAACTTGCGGAGCAAAAGTCAGAAATACTTAAAAACCTGATACTTAAACCTAAATCATACTTATTTGCTACGATTCACAGAGCTGAAAATACTGACAAGGAGGCAAAGGTGGAAAATATTTTCCAAGCTTTTGGAGAGTCTGCTGAAGTTATAATACTGCCAATCCACCCCCGCACCAAAAAAATGTTAAAACAATTCAAAATAAAGACTCCTCGAAACGTGAGAATAATCGAACCTTTGGGATATCTTGACAGTTTGCAATTGCAGTCAAACGCAAAAAAAGTACTTACAGACTCAGGAGGTATTCAGAAAGAAGCATATTTGCTCAAAGTACCTTGTATTACTTTGCGTAACGAAACAGAATGGGTTGAAACTGTTAAAGATGGCTGGAATGTTTTGGTTGGTTCAGACAAATCTAAAATAATTAAAGCAATTAACGATTCTAGGCCAAGGAAAAACCAAAGTAAGCACTATGGTTATGGCTCCTCCTCTAAAAAGATCACGAATATAATTGAGGAATATTTACGTAATAATGCTTGAGCATCTTAAAAAAGGATTTATAAAAAAAGCGCCAACAATTTTGTATCTTTTGTTTCTTATATCTATCCCGGCCAGTATAGTTAGGGTTAACGCCTCAATCCCTGGATACGAACGTTTTTTTCTTTTTAGGATTCTCCTTTTCCTGATTTTGGGGGTTTTATTTCTAACATTTTTGCTCAAAAGAGAAATGTTTTTGGAAAGACTGAACAACCTAATGAAAGAAAGGCTTGCCGTGGGTTTTTTATTTGTGTGGCTATTGGTAAGTGCGGTTAGTTTTTTTTGGATAGCTGATTTTGAAAAATATTTTAGATACAATGTTTTACTTGCAATAAGTATTTCCTTCGTTTTTGTAATTATATTCTTCGTTAGAGATAAGCTCATCCTAAAAAGAGTCTGGAAACTTCTTTTAATTACATTTGTTGCGGCGATACTAGTTGCTTTGATCGAAAATATTTTTGGTGTAAGACTTATTGGATCATCATACTTTAACTATCAAATTAACCTACCTTTTGTTACTTCCTTTTTTCACCACCCAAATGATTTTGCAAGTTACGTTTCTCTGTCACTACCTTTCTTTACCCTATTACCAATTTATAAAGGATATAGTAGGTATAGATGGTTGGTCTTTATTATTGTAGCAATTACAGCATTTGTTTTAACTTTCACCGGTTCGAAAATAAATTATATAGCAACTATAATTAGTTTGTTTTTGGTTCTATTTATATTAATAAAGGAGCACGTAAAGCATTTTCCCGCCTACCTTACTATAGCTATTTTAGCCCTCTTCTCCTTTTTTCCGGCTCTGGGACCTCAGATAGAAGTGAAAGCCCTAAAGATTGTTAACGAGTCAATAAATGAAAAATCGTATTCCCGAATCGGAGATGGGGCAAAACTGGTCGGTACAGTAGATGAATTTACCGAAGGCTATGGTTCTACCACAATCAGAAAAAATCTAGTTGTTAACAGCTATAAAATAATAAGAGAGAATCCAAAAGCATTTTTTATTGGTGTTGGTGCTGGCCAAGTTGAGGAGCATATGGAAAAATTCCAAGATACAGATGGGGTTACCAACCTTCATAATTGGTGGTTAGAAGTATTAGTGGATCACGGAATATTTATAGGATTAGGGTACGTGCTTTTATATCTATGGCTACTTCGAGAAATTTATAAAAAGACAATCAAGACAAAAGATAATTTTTTGAGATACATATCCTATTCTTCATTGGTAATCTTGGTTGTATTTGCTTTTACTTCCATTAGTCCCAGCTCATCTGTTGGTTTTGTCCCACTTTGGCTTACCCTTGGTTTAGCAATCTCTATAAAGAATATTGAGTAAATTGTATAATGTTCCTTCTATTAAGCAACACTACAAATGGCAGAACGTATTAAGAAAAAAAGAATATGTATAATTACTACAGTTCATTCACCACTTGATACACGGATTTTTTACCGTGAGGCTATTTCGTTGTCAAAAAAATATAAAGTTGTTATCGTTGCTCCATCAGAAAAGGACTTTGAGGATCAGGGTATAAAATTTATTGGGTTGGGGATGATTAACGGTAGACTACAAAGATTTGGAAAATCTATTTTGGCGTTTCGGTATTCTCTGAAAACAAAAGCCGATATCTATCATTTTCACGATCCAGAACTTATATTCGTGGGCCTGGCTTTGAGACTGATTACCCGAAAACTTGTAATTTACGACATTCACGAAAACAATCCCGAATTTATACTAGATAAAGAATGGATCCCTACGTCAATACTCAGGAAAATAGTTTCCTTAGGAGTTAATTTTATTGAAAACTGGGCGGCAGTATTTCTTAGTGGTGTTATTGTGGTAAATGAGCGTTTACAGAGTAGGTTTCAAAAATATAACAAACATATTCAGGTGATAAGAAACTTTCCAAGCCTCGAATTTGGAGGGCGCTTTAGCAAAGTTGAATTCTCTAAAAAAAGAAGAGTAGCCGTGTATATAGGTGGTATCGAGAAGGAGAGAGGTGTGCTGGAAATTCTGAGATTTGTTGAAAGATTCCCAAATTATTATCTAAAATTTCTTTTCGTCGGGACAGTAAAAGGAAGTAAATTGAGGGAAGAAATTGATGCTTTTATTCGAAAAAAGAATATTTCTAAAGATAAGCTTGAAATAGTACCTCAAATTTCACATAAGAATATACCTGAGTACTTGAATGACGCTTTTGTGGGTTTCATTCCTTTTCTAAAAACTAGAAACAATTTCCTTGGGATCCCGCAAAAAACATTTGAATATATGGCCTATGGATTACCGATTGTCGCCAGCGATTTTTTATATCTAGGAAAATATATAAGGGATTCTAAAAGCGGAATACTGATAAAGGATCCGGAGAATATTGACGAGTACAAAAGGGCTTTTGATCGTCTGAACGATAGTAATTTATGGACTAAGTGGTCAAGAAATAGCCGCCAAGCGTTTGAGAAAAAATACAATTGGGGAAAGGAAGAGAAAAAACTTCTTGATTTTTACGCCAAACTACTGCCAGAATAGTATTCCATGAGAATTTTATTGGTTTATCAGTATTTTCGGCCGGAAATAGGTGCTGGTATCGAAAGAGTCTTCTATACTGCCAAGCATTTAGTTTCGAGCGGCCATAATGTAAGAGTAATCACGGCAGTGCCAAACTATCCGTTTGGTAAAATATATCCGGGATATAAATTAAAGCTCCTGCATAAGGAGGAAATTGGGGGTATAGAGGTTTTACGTACGTTGGTGTATCCTAGCAGAAATATTTCTACCCTAAAACGATTACTAAATTACTTTTCATTTACGCTTTCTGGTTTTATTGCCGGAATTTTACAGAAAAATTACGATGTAATCATTGCATCATCCCCACCGTTGTCTGGAGGCGTAGTTGGTCTGCTTATTGCCTTGATTAAAAATAAACCGCTAATTTTTGAAGCCCAGGATGTTTGGCCGGGCGCCGCTATTGAGTTGGGGGTTTTGAAGAACAAATTTCTAATAAGCATCGCTAAGTTTTTTGAAACACAGCTCTACAAAAAATCTTGCTATATAATCGCTCCAACTTCGGGAACAAGAAAACTACTATTGAAGAATAATAAATTCCTAAACGGAGATAAGGTAGTAACTGTGTCAAACAGTGTAGATTTAGACATGTTTGATCAACAAAAACTAGATTACTCGGTTAGACAAAAATATAAATTGGGAAATAAATTCGTCGTCTTGTACTTAGGGACGATTGGTCTTCAACAGGGTATGCCAACACTGGTGGAATGTATTGAAAAACTAAAAACCCAGAAGCAAATTTTTTTCCTTATCGTTGGAGAGGGGGTATATAAAGAAACAATGATAAAAGCTAAAAAAGAGAAAAAACTCGATAACATGCTGCTTTTGCCGGCCATTAAATACAGAGAAGTCCCCTCCTACGTCAATTCAAGTAATATCGGTATCGCCTTGCTTCGAAAAAATAGATATCAAGATGCGGCGATTGCTACTAAAGTATTTGATTATTTCGCGGGTCGAAAACCAGCAATTGTTAGTGGTGGTAAGGAGATGCAGGAAATACTAACTGATAGTAAATCTGGTTTTTGGGTTGAAGGAGAAGATCCAAATTTACTATCCAAAAAAATTCTTGAGGTTTTTGAAATGAATAAAAAAGATTTAAATAAGATTGGTCAAAACGGAAGAATTTTGGTTGAAAAGGTATTTAACAAACAAGTTCAAGTGAAACAATGGGACAAAATTTTAACCTCTCTGGAGAAGGAATTGAAATAATTATGTAAATTGCCTAGCCAGTAAGTGTGTAGCAATTTATGTAAATTTAGGAAAAATTTATGAAAATTGTAATTGATGCCAGACTTTATGGACCCAAGGGAACTGGTATTGGAAAATACACTGAAAAATTAATAGAAAAATTACAAGAGCTTGATAAGAAAAACAGTTATTTTATTCTTTTGAATAAGGATAGTTGGTACCAATTCAATCCAAAGGCACCAAATTTTGAAAAAGTTATGGTGGATGCTCCGTTTTACAGTTTAAGGGAGCAGGCATTTATTCCGGCGGCTATCTCAAAAATAAAACCAGACTTAGTTCATTTTACTCATTTTAACGTACCCCTACTTTACTCAGGTAAATTTATAGTCACAATTCATGATGTCATAACCAGGGATTTCTCAGGAGTTAGAACAACCACCAGAGTCTTACCAGTTTATTTGTTAAAAAGAGCTGGCTACGAAATAACTCTTCGGCAATCAGTGGGACGAGCGGTTAAAATAATTGTTCCTAGTAACCATGTGAAAAACAGGTTAATCAAATCGTTTCCTTCCACAAAAGTAAAAGCCGAAGTTATTTACGAAGGAGTTGACCAAGATATAGTGAAAACTAGTCAGAAAAAATCATTAGTGGAAGATACTAAGCAAATACTTCATAAGTATGGAATAAAAAAGCCATACCTAATTTATATTGGTAATTTTTACCCACACAAAAACATAGAAAATATTTTACAAGCCCTTCAATTTGTTGACAGAAAATATCAC
>SDBV01008323.1_pt1 | contig 14030 bp, 10 predicted proteins | sample 2277081 | NCBI WGS metagenome assembly SDBV01 (sample SAMN10402039, study PRJNA504765) | marine sediment metagenome | isolation source: marine sediment core GS10_PC15, 223 cmbsf | place: Arctic Ocean: Southern Knipovich Ridge | collected 2010 | reverse complement strand
TTTTGCGCCTTTTTGCTAAGCTCAACTTGCCTAATACCCAGGCATTTGCTGCATTGAGCTTACCAAAAATCCATCAAAAATCTAAACCTTTCAAAAATCAAGCACTTTATGGACAGACTCTAAGTAGAAATATTGAACAATAAATAAAAGCCCCTTCCACACTATGGGAAGGGCTTTTAGACACACACAAAATTCTTGTGGATCTTTCTCCCCTGATCGTGAGATTTAGCAGAATGACCTAAGAACAGTTCGAATCAGTCAACCATTGAGTGAAAGCTATAATTTAAACTGCAAACTAAATTTAAGGGCAAACTTTTGGGCAAATGGGTTGTCCCGATAGGTAAGTCTGTGTACACCATCTACACGAATAATTTTTAGTATATTTTCAATTCCATATCCAAGTTCCACATAGGGGACACCTTTATCAAGGTAATTGAATCCTGGAACAGGATTGCCTTCCGGATCAACAGGAGAGATTATATCTATGTTTTCCTGGCGCAAAGAACCATACAAAATATTTGCTGTGCCAAGCAAGCGCCATTTGAGCTTTCTCATCAAAGGAATCTTATTCATCAGCAATCCCTGGAAAAAATGCTGGTAATGGAAGGATGCATATTGATCGGAAACAAACTCAAAATAATTCATGGTATTGAATGCCCCATTGGTGTAAAAATTGGATTCATTTCCGATATGATTTTCTAACAATAAATAGGGCAATTGACCAAAAAAATATGCTCCCCTCACCTTATATCTGGACTCTCCCAGCCCGCCAAGTCTTAGTTTGTGCTTAAATTCCAATTGAAGTTTATGAAACTCAAAATCGCTGTCGAGTACGCCCTTAAATCCATAAGTATAATCCAGCTGAATGATAGGGGATCTACGCGTGCCCAGGCTTAGCCGCTCATTGCCATCTTGCAGAAACATTTCGTCCCTTGCCCACCTTGTAGTGAATTTGATTGTTGGTGAGGAAATATCGCTTTTTAAATTTGAATCAAGTACCCCGGGATTTTCATAATAGTAAAAAGGGTATTGTGGATCATAGTATTCATGCCGTAAAGTCAATTGGTGCATTAAGCCCCTGGTAGGCTCGGTTTGTATACTAATACTATTGTCAGAAATATAATACGGCCTGCTGAACGTCTGCCACCTGGTAGCGGCATAAAATATATAGTTATTGTCGATCAGCTCATCTGAGCGTATCCCTACTTGTTCCAGGTCATTTGAACTATGGAGTTTGAATTCTGTCCATGGCTTTCTTGAAATGATATAGCTTCCTGTAAAGCCATACTTCCAACTTTCATCCAAGGTTCCATAACCGGCATAACCCCGCAACGATATCTTTCGATGAAAATATTCATTGGTCTTCATCCCCAGACGAATGGCATGTCCTTCAAAATTGTTGATGGCATACGAATATAAGTATGGGCCAATATCTACCTTTCCTCTTCGCCAATATCCGGTGGTTGCCAATTTCACAAATTCAACATAGCTTTTCACGCGTGGTATTTCTACTAAGGTGTCAATTACCAGATACGTTTTTAGTTGCTGACTGGTAAGGCTTTCCGGCCTGACGGTATTCCAATATGCCGGTAGATGGTGATTGAAATCTTCAGCAATCAATACTTCATTGACATAAAATTTTTTGTCTTTAGTATCATTTATTTTCCAATCCGAAGTAGTGTTATATGCTTTAATTAAAAAGCTGGCGGTATTTTTACCGAGGTCATTTACATCTATCACCAAGCTTGTTTTTTTAGGAAGCCATTGTTCACCTTCGGTTTTAATCAACTCTTGTTGGAGTTCAATTTTTTCAATGAAATTAAGATTGGTAGCTTTATCAATGGATAAATCAAGCTTTTTAAGTGCGAAATCAGTTGTTGTAATCCAGATTTTTCCGTTGAAGGCAGGATCTTGTTCCCTATTCGGAAAAACGGCTAGTTCAAAGCACTGGTCATTTTCAACAAACAACGTATCTAAAATCTCATAATCGTAAAATATCTTCCAGCTATCGGCAATTGGTGATATGAATTCTTTTTCAAGAAATCTCAGCCAATTCTGATAGAAATTATAGTCCTGGTAGGCCGTGCCCACCAATTGTGATATCATGCTTCCATCCTCCACTGCCACACCCGATACTTTGGATTTTTGCACTTCCTCTCTTCGTGCAAAAGGATCATTTTTCACATAATACCTGGAAACAGTCTCCGAGAGAAAGATTGGCAAAATTGCATTGCCCTTCACATTTTTTTCCAACGAAGTGCTGTCAATGCCTTCCCAAATATCCCTGATCATTTTACGTTTGCTAAGCTTGGTAGAGATGTTGTCGATATCAAACTCAATCCGGTTGTAACTTTGATATTCATACGAATCTAAAGCCCTTTTGTCATGTTGCTTTTTATTTTTAACAGCCTCTCTGATAATGGCCCATGCCGGATTTTCACCACTCAACACAACTACCTCTTCAAGGGTTACCAATTGTTTTTTAAGCCCAATGGTTATACTTTGCTTTTGACCAACTTTAATTGGGATCATGCGTTGATCGTAGCCAACAAATGAAATGACAATTGTATTGTGTTTTTTAGTTGAGGATAAGGAAAAATTTCCATCAACATCCGTAATGGTTCCTTCACTGGTTTCTTCGAAATAAATATTTACAAATTGGATTGCATTACCTTTTGATTCATCAATGACACGTCCGCTAATTTCCGTAAGATTTTGCGCATAGGAATATTTACTTATCAAAATGAAGCAGAAAAGGAGTATTAGGCGTAGTCGATATGTTTTTTCTGATTGTCTGATGTAAGTGTTGTTAATACGCCTGATTTTTAACTATAAGTTGGAAAAAGTAATTTAAGAATCCTAAAGACGGGGACACATAAATCTTTCAATTAACCTTAGCAAAGCAATTTTGTTTTATATAAAGACAAGCTATCCTTTAATAAGTTACTTTGTATCAATAAGATGAAAATAGATTTTTTTCATGGTGAAGATAAAAAGATTTATTGCTTTAATTTATTGTGTTTCAGCAATTTCTTTCTCTGGTACTATTTGTATGGAAATACCCTAATTAGTGTTTGAAGGGAGGACTTCAAAATAGATTTTTTTCGAAAATGCTTTGCCATTTTTGCTCAAACCAACTAAACTGATTTCGTAGTTATTTACGTCATCTGAGGTATAAAATTCGATGATAGCATCGCCCTTTTCATCCAGATTGAATTCAGGATTCCAATAGAGCGTGTTTCTGAAATCCGGAGTAGTAATTCTTTTTTCAAAAGAAGAAGGGTACTCAGGGCAATAGTATTGTTTCATGGGCTGAATACCTTCATATTCAATTACCATTGCATCTTCATGCAGCGCATACCCGTTTAGGTCACCTTTATATGTTGTATAAGTTACGATTCCGCGGCAATCAAGTTGGCCTTTGTGAAACCTCCTTTTTATGGTCTCTATTTTTTCTACTTTTAAAGGATCAAGGGCAATTATTTCATTGGCATCAAAAACAGGAACTCCATCTAACAACATCAATGGATTTTCCTCGAAGATGTCATTCCTATCAATGTCCAGGGTCATAAAGTGGAATCCTTGCTTGTTTTTTCTCACATTTACTCCATACACATATTCCCTCATCACTTCCTCCATCACAATAAATCGTGTAAAATCATCTAAATAATATCTGGAATCCGGCTCGTAATAAAAACTTGAAGAATCTACTTTGGTGAGCAAAGGCAGCTGTGGTTGAAACTTCAAATTAGCATTATCAATCTGCATATTTTGACTTTGATGTTTTATCCATTTTTCCATTTTCTCATCAAGATTGAGTTGTGGAATACTAATTTCAGCATATTCATGTGAAAAAGGATCATTTATTTCAATGTTATAAATCGTGTCCTTTGTATAATCATTTTGGACAACGATTTCATTATTTCCATATACATCTTTGAGTTCAAAAATAAAGCTCCCATCCTGTCTGGATTTTGATGCAAAAAACTGAATGTTTTTTCCTGGAACAGACAAATAAGTCATAATTGCCCCTGCCGGCTCTAAGGTCAATTTGTTGCTGATCGTGCCCGACAAAATGGGCCCTTGATATTCAGGAATATATTTAAGCTCCTGCTCTTGAGCTATTTTTTTCCAAATGAACTGATCAATTGCATGTGCAATCAATACCTGATCAATCGATTCCTTCACCTGCAATTCGGTACTCTCAAATAATGACTCTGGGTTATAAACAAATCCACTAATTGACTGCCCAAGCAAAAGGTAGTCAGAAAGGTTAAGTTGATAAGAATCGAATTGCTCATGATGAGAAGCCACTGAAACAGACAAATTTATGTCTTTAGGAGCCAGTTCATTTTTTAAAGATGAAATATCAATACGAACTTTTTCTCTGGTACTATAAGAATCCTTTGGAAGATCCATTTTTAAGATGTCCTGCCTTTTAGATGTCTTAAAAAAAGACCTATTGCACAATACAGCCCCCCCCCCTTGTGAAGAAAATAACGTAACGGCAGATACTCCGATTGGTAAAATATCACTTTCAATGTCTGTAATTGATTTATTATTTTTTAGTGCAATACGCTTAGAAGCCACGATTTTTCCATGACTGTGAACCAGATAAAAAAGCAAATCCGAATTGTATACATTTCCTTTTCCATTAATAAGAATTTCGAACTTATTTTCTTTCTCCCTAACAACTATTGTCATACCGCTTTCATGGATTTGTGGCAATTTATGGCTGGTCGAAATATTGCCGGCTTGGGTGATTTCCACCCGATAATTCTTGTTAATTTCAGGGGTAAAGGTAAAACTCCCCATTCCATTTTTAGAGGAGCAAAACTCTGAAACAATGGTGTTGTCACCTTCCAATAATTTTCCACAGAGGCTTACAGGACTTTTATTAGATTCTGTGCTCTCAAATACAACTTTGCTTTCAATTCCGCCAACTAGTTTGCCACTTTCCGGATAAAAATTCAGCGTCACATCTTCAGGTTTAGGTTTGGGTAATAAACCAAGATTACGAAATGGATTTATGATGGTGGTCATGGAATGAAAATAGGAATCCGGCCCATAATTTTTCATCCATCTGGTATATCCTCTTATGATGTAATTGCCCGACAATAGATTGGTTGGAATAAAGATATCTCCATAACCTATACCGTCTTTCAATAAAATTTTAACCTGCAATTTGGAAGAATTTTCAGCATCCAGCACTTCTACATAAGCTACTTTGCTCAATTTGGATGGTTCGGATTTCGTTGCCTCAATACAAAAAACTTTTAGCTTTATTTGTTCACCCGCCAAATAATATCCTTTGTCGACCTGAATATAAATGAGCTCCTGATAATGCTCCTGATAATAGGTTTCAAAATCCCCAATTTTATCAGACAAATTATCAGCAGCATGTGCTGGCAACGAATTGGATAATAAGCCAAATAAAATAAATGAAAAAAAGTATATTACTTTCATGAAGTTAAGTTGGTTTTATTCCCAGAAATCAGGTTTTATATTTGTTCCAAATTTTCTGCAGTCGTAACACCAGGGGAGGGTCATTAGAAAGGCTGGAAATCCTGTGATCGGATCTGTAGTTTCAGTTACTAATCCCCAAGATTCATTCACCATCCCTTCAACCTCAAGTCTCGAAACTATCGAATCTGTACATTGCTCATATTGATTTGGAATCCTCATAGGAGGCAATTCTCTGCTTTTGATAAAGATCCGCTCTTCTCGTATAGAAGAAGCATCGAAATATCCAAGTACGACTTCGGTATCATCATTTATATTATAAATATTTCCATGGACTATGGAAGGCTGAGGGTCAAAAAGTGATCCCAGGTTTTCTGTAACCTTTTGCAATTCCATCCAATAATTATATGATTCTTCGCTCAAAGCGTACTGTTTTACATTTACACTATATTTTACTTTTAACCTGTCTGTTTGATTGGTAACAAAAATGAGAGGATAATCACTAATTCTGTCTTCTGTCAAATTTTTGGAAGTAGAGAGTTCAATCGAAGTAGATTTACCAAATTTCCAGCATTCATTTATTCTCTCATCGCGAAGTAATATCTGTCCATTTTCCCAATAGAGATATGAATCATATGGAGTTCTGAACATCCAGGATTCATCCCACTCCCAACGATAATACCATGTGCTATTTGATGCATCATGTGTATGGACATAAATTTGTACGCCTTGTTTTGCTGCATAGGATCTATCCTCATATATATAGGATACACTATCGATCTCCGGAGTATCACGCATGGTTACACTAGACGATTCATATTTACTCCCATTTCCGGTCTGAATGTGTATTTGATAAGAACTCCCTATTTGAACGTTGATTGATCCATTATAAACATATATACCAGGGCTGTTTGATTCTACTAAAACATATTCCTCACCAAGATCACCTGAAAGACTTACTGTTGCTCGAGATTCGGGGATAAACGCCGTGGTATCTATAGGAGTTGATCTTGAAAGTTTTATTTCGAAAGGTTCATCGCCGTCGGACAAAAATGCTTCCACGACCAATAAATTTTCATACCCCTGCGAAGGAGGATCAAACTCCTGAACGCAATTGCTGAAGAGCAAAGCCAAATAGAACAGATTTAATATATATTTCGAAAATTTCATTAAAATCTAAAATTATAAGATAGAGTAGGAATGGCTTCCGCAAATATCGAAAGCTTGTATCCTTTCACAGTACCATTATTGGAGACAAAATAAATGGAATAGGCATTGTCTCTTGAGGTAATATTATAAATAGCAAAGGTCCAGGAACTATGGTTCAGCTTTTTAATTTTATGGTTGCCCTCAAGACTTATCGACATGTCGAATCGGAAGTAATTTGGTATTCTAAATTGATTCCGATCTGAATAATGCAATCGCTCTATTCCTCCATAGGTATATTTTGCAACAGGATAAGTTATAGGCCTTCCTGTACTGTAGGTAAGGTTTCCCGAAACACTAAATCTTCTTGAGAATTTCCAGTTCGAAAGCACCGTGAAGTCGTGAGGCTTATCATAACTCGCCGGGAAAAATTCTCCATCGTTAACGGTTTCACCACTGTACGGTCCATCAACTTTGATCAGCGCCCTGGAATAGGTGTAACTAACCCAACCATTTAATTTTCCTGTTTTCTTTTTCAGCAAGAATTCCAATCCATAGGATTTTCCAAATCCGCTGATTATGTCGGTTTCTACGTGTTCATTAAGTACCAGTTGTGCTCCGCTTTTAAAATCCAATAAGTCTTGTATGGTTTTGTAATACCCTTCTACTGACCCTTCAATGGTATTATTTTTAAAATTTTTATACCAACCTAAAGATACCTGATCCCCAAGTTGAGGTTTGACTTGTTGATCACTCAGCTTCCAAATATCTGTTGGAGAAATAGACGTTGTGTTGGATAACATATGGATATACTGCCGCATTCTGTTATAGCTCAACTTTAAGGAGCTATTGTTATTTAGAGAATATCTGGCAGAAAATCGAAATTCCGGGCCATGGTATGTCTTTATATTTTCACCTTTTCCATAAATAGTCTCTCCCGTTTGTGTTCCCTCATTTATTGGTGAATTTGGTGCATATTCAGTGACTGTCTTTGGCCCAAGATAGTTATACAAAGAATACCTTAATCCAGCATATATTGATAGTTTCTGACTAATATCATACTTGTCTCCCAGGTATAAAACACTTTCTAGTCCTTGTTCATTTTCCAATACAATAGGATTTATCAGAGATTTATCGCTTACAGGAATCTGACGGCCAGGTTGCAATTGGTACAAGATAGAACTAAGGCCAAAATCTATTTTATTGTTAGATGTCGGGAAATAACTAAAGTCAATTTTGCCATTTATATTCTTTATAGAATAATCCATCTTGAAGCCATTTTCCTGATTCTTTCTGCTCAATATATCATAGGTGTACCCACTATAAACTCCTGAAAAAACTCCATAAAGCTTATTGTCAAAAATATGCTTCCACTGAAGTGAAGCATTTTCATTTGAGTAGCTATAAACGGTGTCTGAATTAAAACTGAATTCATCATCGCTATAATAACCAGCAGCGTAGATTGTATTTTTATCATTGATTTGATAGGATAATTTACCGTATAAATCATAAAATGAAGCGCTACTGTTTTTGTAGGATGCATTTGGTAATTGTTTCAAGATCCAGTCGGAATAGGTACTTCGCGCTCCAATAATATACGATGCTTTGTTTTTAATAATCGGACCTTCAAAAGCCAGTCGTGCTGTAACCGGACTAATACCACCACTTCCTACGAATTTCTTGTTGTTTCCCTCCTTTGCCTGCACCTCAAAAACCGATGATATTCTTCCTCCGTATTGGGCGGGGATACCTCCTTTATGTAGTTCCACACTTTTTATGATATCCGGATTAAACGAGCTGAAGAAGCCGAAAAAGTGAGTCGGGTTATAAATCGCAGCCTCATTGATAAGCATCAAATTTTGATCGGCAGTTCCCCCTCTCACGTTAATTCCATTTGCCCCTTCGCCAACTGATTGTACGCCCGGCAGGGTAAGTGCGATTCTGAGGATATCAACTTCACCCAATACCGGAGGAACTTTTTTCATGGATTGCGCATCCAGCTTATCAAATCCCATTTGCATACCGGCGATATTAATGTCTTTCTCAGATTCAATAATTACTTCCTTCAAAGGGATCACCTCTTCAATTATTTCGATATTCAGTGTCCCCTTGCTATAAAGAACTATTTGTCTTTTAGAATTTTTATAACCTATGCATCGCAGCAGCAATTCTTGTTTCCCTTTTGGAATGGTAAGTGAATAATATCCAAACTGATCCGTGGCAACACCAATACGTGGATTTTCTATATAAATTAGAGCTCCTATCAGCGGCTCACCGGTATCTGAATCTCTGATATGTCCTGCTAGATTCGTATACGTTCCATCAATGACGGCAGACTTATTCCCAATTTCAAATATGGTATTTTCAAGCGTATTTTGAAGCTTCGATTGCTTTTCCTCCTTGTCTAAAAAGTCAATGACCTGAACATCTGTCTCATTCAGGGTTTTCCCCGATCTGTCAAAAAAATTGAATGGCAAATCGGCGCGAATTTCATAACCTTCTGTGAGGATAATCTGACCGCTTTCATTTAAAAAAAAGTGTATTTGAGTTTCTTGAAACACCCTTGTTAACACTCTTTCCAGGGGCTCTTTATTGAACATTCCAGTGACAAAAAAGCTATCCACCATTTGTGGGTGATACATAAATTCGACAGGTATTTGCCTTTCAATGTCTTTTGCAAAAAGGTTGAAGGGAGTATTTTCATATTGTCCTGAAATAATCAAATCATCGATCTGCCCCACTGATTTTGTTGGGATCAGGCAAAAAACTATGAAAATAAGGGGAAGAAGTTTTTTCATAAAAATAAATTAAAAAAGCGACTCATAATATTTTACCACCTCAACCAATTGCTGATCCGGGTTGTTCTTAAAGCGAAAATTATTCTCTTTAATAAAGCTTTTTATTTCCTTTTTTCGATCTGCCAGCGCCTTTACTACTGAACCCTTGCTTTTCACTTTATAAAAATTTTCATTTTTTTTGATATAATATCTATCCTTTATTGTGAATTTTTCATTAACGTTGTTTATTTCGCTTAATTTCACGATCTCTTTTCTTCTTTTAATCAATACTCCGAAATCCTTACTTTTATACATTTGATTATAAAAACCAGCTTTCAGATTGGATATTGTATCTTTATCAATCCAAATGAAATAATAGCCCATGAGCTCAAATGAACTTACTTTAGAACTGTATAGTTGAATAGGAGAAAGGTGACCATCGGAATTGAAAAACTCAATTAATAAAAGATCCCGGTGAATATCATATTTTAGAAAGATATCGTCAAAAGCATGCTCCTCATAAATCAATGAACCCTGCTCCCAATAATCATCATTAAAAAATTGATGCCCTTTTACGCCATTATAAGGGTCATAATAACTCCTTCCGGTATTCACGAATGAATTTTTTCCAATTTTAGCATCATAAATTGAGATCGCCTTAAGAAGCGCTTTCTGATTGAATTCATCTTGGGAGTCTTCAATTTGCTGTCCATAGGTAGTTGAACAAAAGAGAAGCCCAAATATTAATGTTCCATAGCTTAGAAAACCAGAGAGTTTATTAAATATATTTTTTCTTTGTTGTCTCATTTATTTTCTTCGAAAACCGAATGACTCATGAGTTGATTTCATATTCAGAGTATAAAAAAGTCAAATTCAAAATTTTAGAGCGGTTCATCCCCTTATTAAAAAATCAGGCTATAAAAATGATGATTAATTCTGATTAAAATCTGAATTATTGAATTATTTCAACAAGCGGCGCTCAAACCAAGGAACGGTTATTTTGATGGATTCTGCCAGGGCACACTTAACCCACCTTTTTTCACACTTCCCTATCTTGTAAATGGCTATTTTTAGTGGTATCATATCGAATATAAAATGTTGCTAAATAAAATTATTTATATATCTTTATTTAACAATGAATTTATTTTATTACAACCAACTTTAAGATGAAACTCTCATATGCCACACTAATTCTATTTTTTTCACTATTTCTTTTACAATGTCAACCAGAAGAATACGTGAAGGAAGATCGTTCCGATCATCCATTTTCAATTAAAAACATGGGGAAAAAAGAAATCCAGCAAAATGAAACGCTCACTGATATACTTGGAGACCTGCAAAACCGGCTGAACAAACAAGATAATAATCACTCGGGAAGAATGGTATATTCCGGTGAAAACGATTTTTTTATCGATACTGACTACGGCGCCTACATCACCAATGAAGATGATAATTATCATTCATATACCTTCCCGATTATTGGCAAATCAGAAATTACCGGATTTAGCAACTTACTGATAACCATCAACGAGGATGATAATTATGAGGCTTTTATTGTCCAATACGATATGAACGCAACTGACAAAGAACATATGGCACAGGGTTTTGAAATCGATTTGGCAGGGAAGGTGAATTATTATCCTATAAATGACTTTGACATAAGTACAATTTCAAATGCAAGGAAAACCCGAAATTGCATATGGATTATAACTACCGGGTGTACATATGGTAAACATCCAACCGGATATCTGGATAGCGGAAGCAAATGTGGGGGTCATTTTTCCGACATACAAGTAGAATGCATTGGAGGCTCGGGTAGTTCTGGTGGTGGTTCAGGAATTAGCGGAGGGTTTTCTGATGATGGCTCATCTGGTGGAAGCGCGGGAGGAGGTACTGGCTTGCCGGAAGATACAGAAGTTTCTACACCTTTATCTTGTAGCGATTGCCAGACTTATGAGGAGGCCATGGCAGCATTGTGGGAAGAGGAAGTAAAACTGGAAGATAATTTTAAGAATAACGATTGTGTAATGGATATATGGAATACCATGAAAGACCTGGATGTAGGTTATGAAACTTTGGCAAATTTTCTCAAAGATGATCCAAAGGCCGAGCTTTCTTTTGATATACAACAATTACCTAATGTTAACGGTAGAAACTATCAAACTATATCTTATAACCCAACTACCGGAGAAATTAGCAGTGCCAGCTCTACGATTATCCTAAATAGTAATAAATTGAACCGGTCAAAACTGGATATAGCCCGTACTCTACTTCACGAAATGATCCATGCCGAATTATTTAGCATGGTGGTAGAGGCAGGGGGGTATGACGACCTTGAGGCATTTGCCCAAAACGCATCAGAAGAAGATGACCCTTTTAAGGTCATTTGGGAGTATTACCAAGAACATGGCTCCTACATTGCGGACAGTAACCCCGGATGGCAACATGAATATATGGCAGATAATTATATTGAATATATTGCAGCAGGATTAAAGGAATTGCATCCGATACTGAGTTCCCAAGGATTTAGTGATTATGGGAATAGTATATCAGATGTACTAGGTGATACTTTTTCTTGGAATGATATGTTTTATTACATGGCTTGGGCTGGATTACAAGAAACAGAACAGTTTCAAACAGAAATTGTTGACAAGGGGAAAAATGAAAATTATAATTTTTACTTAACCCTTGTCAAACAAGAAAGTTTAAACAATAAATGTAATTAACATGAAATACATTATTTTCCTATTATTCTTTCTAACAAGCAGTTTTTATGTTAAGGCTCAAGACACACTTTATGTGAAGTTTACAAAGAATGAAAAAAATGCCATAATTAAAGGTTTTAGGCATAAGATGGATACTTCCAATATATACCCATTTGATGGAGGAAGAATATATGTAATACAAAAAAAAGTTGGAAAGTTTAATAAAGATTTAAGTTTTAGCTTTATTAGTTATACTCCAGAATGGATGGATCAACAATTTAAATACCATTTGGTTGATAGATCCATTCTCTTCGAGAAAGACTTCAAAGACAGCACATGGTTTGATCGGACGGATTATTATGAAATATTGAAAATATTTAATGGAAGTGAAAAGGTAATTTACCTGGTTGATGAAGGGCAGATTAAGGATAATGCTAAAATCTATATGGTCAGGGTGTATTTTAGCCATACGGTTGAGGAGTAGGTAGTATAAAAATGTAACCAAGGATCTCTTCTTTTGCAGAATCAATTCCCGGATGGCATCATGAAAGCATGGCAGATAATTATATAGAGTATATTGCTAATGGACTAGAGGAATTACACACCCAAATTAAGCTCACAGGGATTTATTGATCATTTTGACGATGGTTTCCCTTTTACTTTAAATGGATTTAACGAGCAGGTAAATTGGTCATGGGATGATTTCTTTACAGCAATGGCATGGCACGGATTGAAATCTGATCTGGATAATGAAGACTATAAAATAACTGCCTGGGAAGAATTGAGTGATATAGATAAAGCGCTTTACAACCAATATAAAGATTATGCAAAATATGAAAGTAATAAATGCAACTAAAATAATTTTTATAACTATTCTGGCTATTTTATATAGTTTTAAAATGACCGAGTCTTATTCATTTTCAATTTTAAACGAACAAAAGGATGATACCCTTTATGTTTTGTATGAAACCGAAGACTGGAATAAAATTGTTTTATCAAAGAAACCTACCAAAAGTTACAATTATGAAAGAGGATACCCCTGTGATTGGGACAGGAAATATCAAGTTACTATCAGTAATCATGTTCATATATGGTTCTATTATTTCAACAATCTACCAGAATGGGCGGATATGACATTTGATTACAGAATCGTAGATCCGGTTTTTATTAAAAACATCGACTTCAAAAATCAGGATTGGTTTCGCACTACTTCCAAAAGAGAAATATACAATTTATTTTTAGCAAAAGATACGATTGTTTACCTCATAGAAAAAGATAAAATACAAAATGGAAAAGCCATTATGATCAGGGTATATCCTAATGTCCATGCAGTGGAATGATCAGCTAAAATAGCTCGAATTTTCTTTTCTGCAAAAGATATTAGTGAATGATAGATTACATTAAAAGACAATTCTGCTAAAACGCGTCAGAAGAAGATGATCCATTTAAGATCATTTGGGAGTATTACCAAAAACATGGCAAATATATTGCGGACAGTAAGCCCGGCTGGCAACATGAGAACATGGCGGATAATTATATAGAGTATATTGCTAATGGGCTAAAGGAATTACACCCCCAATTAAGCTCTCAGGGATTTATTGATTATTGGGATGGAGGTCAATTCGAACTGACCGGTTATAATGAGATGATTAACTGGTCATGGGATGAATTTTTTACATCGTTGGCGTGGGGCGGGTTAATGTCTCACTTAAATCTTGGTTCAACATATAAAATTACTGCATGGGAAAATCTTACATCAAAGGAAAAACAATTAATTCGTCAATATCAAAGCTATAATTATGAATCTAATAAATGCAATGGCTCTGTTCTAATTAACGGCTGTTATTTTTTTGTATCTTTACGAAAACAACAGACTGAATGAGTGCACACGCAGAAATACTACGATTATTTAAAAGCCTCTCGGAGCAAGATAGAATTT
>SDBV01008322.1_pt1 | contig 14030 bp, 12 predicted proteins | sample 2277081 | NCBI WGS metagenome assembly SDBV01 (sample SAMN10402039, study PRJNA504765) | marine sediment metagenome | isolation source: marine sediment core GS10_PC15, 223 cmbsf | place: Arctic Ocean: Southern Knipovich Ridge | collected 2010 | reverse complement strand
CTCGACCCGGCGTTGTCCCTCGGCTCGACGTTCGATGCGGTGATTGACGGACTCAACGACGGCGCCGTCCTTGAAGGTCTCTGGACCAGCTCCAACCGTCTCTGGTCGGTGGACAGCCAAAACGTGAGGATCATGACCTTCCTCGACAGCCTTCAAACCCCACCGGTGCCGACCTCACCCGAGAACGGAACGCAGGGACTGGCGACGGACGGTCTCCGGCTTCACTGGGTCCCGGCCCTGGGAGCCACCTGGTATCGCTGGCAGGTCGACTACGACGGCGGCTTCGCAAGCGTGCCCGATGGCCTCGAAGGCTCCACCGGGGCGACTTCGAAACGGCTGCCGGCGCTGGCACCGGGAACGACCTATCACTGGCGGGTGCGGGCCACCGAACCGACGCTCAGCCCCTGGTCGGTGGCGTGGTCGTTCACGACCATCCTGGGAAGCGCAGCTCCGGAACTGCTGAGCCCCGAGGCTGGGGCCGATGACGTCCCGCTGGCGCCGGTCTTCCAGTGGAGTGCCGTCTCCGGCGCTGAGAGCTACGAAATGGTGGTCTCGACTGACAACCGGCTCGACAACCCCGTCATCCACCGCTGGGGCGCGCTGGCGCTGCCGACGACGGCCTGGCAGAGCGATACCGAACTGGAATACGGCGAGACGCACTTCTGGAAGGTCAGGGGTCTGTCGAGCAACAGTTCCAGCGCCTGGAGCGCCGTCGGCGCCTTCACCACCACAACGCCTCCGCCGGCCATCCCGCCACCGGCGCCGGAACCGGAGCCGGAACCAGAGCCCGCCGAACCGGAGCCCTCCGAACCGGAGGAAACGGATCCTGCACCCGAGGATGAGTTCACCGTGGAGACCCTGGAACAAGCCGATCCGATCCCGGTACGTTTCGAGCCACCGCCGGTGCTGCCGGTTGTCACCCCGACGGTGGAGATCGCTATTCCGACCTGGGCGCTGGCGACCGTTATCGGGGTGCTGACAACGCTGGTACTGCTGCTGATCGCGGTGCTGGTCGCCATCGGGCGAGTGCGGCGGTACTAGTCACGGCCGGAGAGGGCGATTACCCGGAGTCTAGCACTCGAGGACGACCACCTGCGTGGTCAGCGGTAGATTCGACCGGGTGACGGTCAGTTTCGGCTGGGGCTCGACGTCCTTGAGTCCCATCTCCTTGAGGAAGTCCTCCACCGGGGCAAGGCCGGAACCGGCGGCACCGGTTCCGGTGCCGGTTCGATAGTGCATCGGCACGACCAACCTCGGCTCGAGCTGGCGGACGATGGCGGCGGCGGCGCTACCGTTGATCGTCGATCCCCCGCCAACCGGGACGAAGAGTACGTCGACGCTCTCGAGTTCCTCCATGTGCTCGGCGCCGAGGGGATGCCCCAGATCGCCGAGGTGGCACAGGGAAACCTCATCAATATCCATCAGGTAGACGGTGTTCTTGCCGCGCTCGGCGCCACGCCCGCCGTCGTGGAAGGTGCCAACGCCGACGATGAGAACTCCGCTAATCTCGTACTCGCCGGGACCGGAGACGGCCCTGAGGTCGTCGCCAACGCCGGCCACATTGGAATGGCCCGGGTGCTCGTGGCTGACAGTGACGATTCGCGCCGTCGGCTCGCCGGGCATCTCGCCATATTCGGCGGAGTAGGGATCGGTGACGACGGTAACCTGCCGGCCGCGGATTCGGAAGCAGGAGCGTCCTAGCCAAGTGATGTCCATCGAGTCAAATATAGCACACTTATGGAGTCCCTTCAATCACCGCCGACCCCTTGACAATCGAGGCTACAGATGGTATCTTAGAGTAGTTAGCAGTCTCATGGTTAGACTGCTAACTGGAGGCTGGAATGCTCTCGCCGAGAACCGATACCATCCTCAGGTCACTGGTCGGCAGGTACATCGTGGAGGCGGTACCGGTGCCCTCCCAGAGCGTGCTGGAAGAGGCCGGCCTGTCGGTCAGTTCGGCCACGATCCGCAACGAGATGGCGCGCCTCGAACAGGACGGCTACATCACCCGCCGTCACCCGTCGGCGGGGAGCATACCCTCGGACATGGGTTACCGCTACTACGTGGAGACCCTTGGGGATATCACCCTGCCGGCTGCCCAGCAGCGCCAGATCGACCATCTCTTCCACCAGGTAGAGACAAAACTCGAGGAGTGGCTGAGCCTGACGGCGGCCCTGCTCGCCCACCTCGGCCACAACATGGCGGTGGTAATCACGCCAAAACCGGTCCGGTGCCGCTTCCAGCACCTCGAGATCGTCAGTCTGCAGGACACGACCGCCCTGTTGGTGCTGGTACTGCGCGGCGCCAAGGTCCGACAGCAACTGGTCACCTTCGAGGAACCGGTCTCCCAGGCAGAGTTGGGTGAGACCAGCCACCGGCTTAACGAGGGCTTCGCCGGACTCGCCCACGACGACATCGCCGCTTTACCCGGCGAAAGGATACCGGTCGAGCGCCAACTGGCCGACTGTGTCGTCGCCATCATGCGCGCCGAGGACGACGATGGCCGCGAGGGGACCTACCTCGACGGACTGCACCTCGTGCTCGAGCAACCGGAGTTCGCCGACGGCCCCCGCGTGCAGGGCATGGTGCAATTGACGGAACACAAGGACCTGCCGCGGATGATACTGCCGCAAAGCCTGGCGGAACGCGGCGTCGAGGTCAGGATCGGTCGCGAGAACGAGACCGAACTCATCCAGGAGTGCAGCGTCGTCGCCAGCCGCTACGGGGTGCCCGACGAGGCCGTCGGCAGCATTGCCGTCATCGGGCCGACGCGAATGCCATACGCGCAGACGATCGCCGCGATCGACTACCTGGCATGGCTACTCGGCCGGCTACTCGGACAGTTGTATGGGAAGGAGGAGTCCTCCTCGTCGTACAACTCGTAGCACGGCGCCATTCCCAACCCGGGCGACTATCACCGGCGACCCAAATCAGGGAGACTATATCACCAATGACCGAGCAGGAACCCGGCACCGAACCCGAAATCGACATCAACGACCCCGAAGCGCTCGTCAGGGCCCTGGCCGAGGAGAAGGAGAAGGCGGAACAGTACCTGGCCAACTGGCAGCGCGCCCAGGCAGACTTCGCCAACCACAAGCGGCGCGTCGAGCAGGAGATGGCGGAACTGGGTAAGTTCGCCAACCGGCAGCTGCTGGCCAGCATCCTGCCCGCCATCGACGAACTGGAACGGGCGTTCGACGCGATTGCACCCCAGCTGGCGGACAACAGTTGGGCAGAGGGTTTCCAGCTGATCGGACGCAAACTGTGGACCGCCCTCGAAGCGCAGGGGCTCCTCGAGATGGAAACTCTGGGCAAGGAGTTCGACCCGAACTTCCACGAGGCCGCCGGACACGGATGCGGCGAGGAAGGCGTCGTCGTCAAGGAACTTCAGAAGGGCTACCTGCTGCACGACCGAGTGATACGGCCGGCGATGGTGATCGTCGGTGACGGCCGGACAGAACGAGAGGACGCCGAATAGCAAGCTATCCGGACGAATAGCAGACGGTCCGGTCACCGCTCAAGGCGCCCAGGCAACGCGAGGACCGGTTTCCCCGACAGGACGAGGAGGAACAGACGATGGGAAAAGTGATTGGAATCGACCTTGGCACGACATTCTCCGCGGTGGCAATCATGGAGGCTGGCGAACCGAAGGTTATTCCCAACGCCGAAGGGGGCCGGACGACGCCGTCGGTGGTCGCTCTGGGCAAGGGAGGCGAACGCCTCGTCGGCCAGGTTGCACGACGACAGGCGATCACAAATCCGGACAACACCGTCTTCAGCATCAAGCGCATGATGGGGCGTAAGTTCGACGAGCCGTCGGTCGAGTACGACGCCAAGCTCCTGCCCTACAAGCTGGTCAAAGCGAGTAACGGCGACGTCCGGGTCACCATGGGTGACAAGGACTACAGCCCGCCGGAGATATCGGCGATGATACTTCAGAAGTTGAAGACCGACGCCGAAGCCTACCTGGGAGAAACTGTCAGCGAGGCCGTGATCACCGTTCCGGCGTACTTCAACGACAGCCAGCGGCAGGCAACTAAGGACGCCGGTAAGATCGCCGGGCTCGAAGTGCTGAGGATCATCAACGAGCCGACCGCTGCTTCCCTCGCCTACGGCCTCGACAAGAAGCCAGAGGAGATTATTGCCGTCTACGACCTGGGTGGAGGTACCTTCGATATATCAATTCTAGAAGTTGGTACGGTGGAAGTGGATGGCATAGATGTAGTTCAACACAGAGTTATGTCCACAAATGGTGACACACATCTCGGGGGCGACGACTTCGACCAGCGCATCATGGACTGGGTCTGTGACGAGTACCGCAAGGAGCAAGGCATCGATCTCCGCGCGGACAAGATGGCCCTGCAGCGGCTCAAGGAGGCCGCCGAGAAGGCGAAGACGGAACTGTCCACCCTGCAGCAGACGGACATCAACCTGCCGTTCATAACCGCCGACGCCAGCGGGCCGAAGCACCTCAACATCCCGCTGACGCGGGCCAAGCTGGAGCAACTGGTCATGGACCTGGTGGAACAGAGCCTCGAGCCCTGCCGCCAGGCGATGGCCGACGCCAAGATGACGGCGGCGCAGATCGACGAGGTGGTGCTCGTCGGCGGGCAGACGCGGATGCCGCTCGTCCAGGAGAAGGTCAAGCAGTTCTTCAGCAAGGAACCGCACAAGGGCGTCAACCCCGACGAAGTGGTAGCCATCGGCGCCGCCATCCAGGCGGGCGTCCTCAAGGGCGACGTCAAGGACGTGTTGCTGCTCGACGTGACCCCGTTAACGCTCGGTATCGAGACCATGGGCGCCGTGGTGACGCCGCTCATCACCCGCAACACGACGATCCCGACCTCGAAGAGCCAGAACTTCAGCACCGCCACCGACAACCAGCCGAGCGTCGAGATCCACGTTCTCCAGGGAGAGCGGCCAATGGCGGTCGACAACCGGACGCTGGGACGCTTCATGCTCGACGGCATCCTCCCGGCGCCACGCGGGGTGCCCCAGGTCGAAGTCAGTTTTGACATCGACGCCAACGGCATTCTCAGCGTCAAGGCGCACGACAAGGGCACCGGCAAGGAGCAGAAGATCACGATAACCGCCTCCAGCGGGCTCTCCAAGGACGAAGTCGAGAAGATGCAGCACGAGGCGGAGGAGCACGCCGGCGAGGACGCCCAGCGCCGTGAGGAAGTGGAGGTGCGCAACGCCGCCGACACGATGGCCTACACCGCCGAGAAGACGCTCCGCGACAACAAGGACAAGATCTCTGAGGAGTTGAACAAGGAAGTCGAAGAGAAGGTAGCCACGGTACGCTCCGTGCAACAGGGCGACGACATCGAAGCAATCCGCAAGACCAGCCAGGAGCTGTCCGAGACGATGCAGAAGGTCGGCGAGGCCGTCTACAGCCAGCAGCCACCCGAGGGCGAGGAAGCGCCGCAGGAGGACGGGGAGCCCCCGGAAGGCGAAGGCGGTGACGATGAAGACACCGTCGAAGGTGAGTTCAAGGAAGTCTAGCTATGATGCCGCCGCCGGTGCGCACGCACCGGACAGCGGCGTCTTGATGGAACACAAGGGGAAACACGATTGGGGGAAGAGAAGGGGGGACTTATCCAGTGAGTGGAAGCGACGTATACGAGGGCTTGCTAGCGCACCTGGGGTTTCCAGGTTCCGATCGTCTGCGGGCGATCCTGGAGAACATGATGACCCCGGACGAGGCGGAAATGGTGGCGGCACTGCCGGGCACGCCGCAGGAAGTGGCGGACAAGACGGGGATGGACATCGGACGGGTGACGGGGACCCTGGACGCGATGTTCTTCAAAGGAGTGATCTTCCCGCGAGGTGATTTCAAGCGGCGGGAGTTCTACCGCTTTGCGAGGTCGATCGGCCAGTTCCACGATTCCGCGATGGCAAGCAAGCAATTGGACCCCAGGAAGGACACCGAGTTCTTCAAGCTGTGGTTTGATTTCGTCGACAATGAGATGTACCCTTTGTTCTCCCGGAACATGAAGGAGGGCAAGCACCACGTGCAGCGAATCGTCCCGGCCTACAAGGCAATCAAGGACCTGCCGGGCGTGCTGCCCTACGAGAACTTCCCCGAGATGCTGAAGGCACAGGAACTGATTGCCGTAACACCGTGTTCATGCCGCCTCTGCACGGACTCGGTGGGTGAACTGTGTTCCGTCCACGACGAGGCCCATGACTACGCCTGCATCCAGTTCAACCGAGGCGCGGACTACGCCATCACCCGTGACTCCGGCAACCAGCTGACCATTGAAGAAGCGCTGGCACTCAACGATCGTGTCGAGGAAGCCGGACTGCTCCACCTGTGGGTGAACTCGTCGGCGATGGTCGGTACCAAGACAAGCTGCCAGTGCTGCCGCGATTGCTGCATGGACTACGTGCCGGCGGACCGGGCAGGCATCTCCGTCAGCGCCGCCTGGCAGAAGAGCCGCTACGAGGCCGAAGTCAACCAGGAAGACTGCAACGGCTGCCAGGACTGCGTCGACCGCTGCCTGTTCGACGCAATCGAGATGGTCAAGCCGGAGGGCAGCAAGAAGCTCAAGGCGGTCGTCGATCCCGAAAAGTGCTGGGGATGCGGCGTCTGCGTCCTCGCCTGCAAGCCGGAGGCCCTCAAGATGAAGACCGTCCGCCCGCCGGAGCATATTCCGGCGCCGCCCTCAGCGGCATGACAACTCGACGGGCTCGACCACGGACACGCCGGTCGTGTCCAGCTACGACGTGAACGGATAGATGGCCTCAAAGCGCGATTACTATGAAGTCCTCGGTGTGGACCGGGATGCCACCGACGAAGAGTTGCGGAAGGCGTTCCGCAAGCTGGCATTCAAGTACCACCCCGACCACAACCGTGATGACGGCGCCGAAAGCAAGTTCAAGGAAGTCAACGAGGCCTACCAGGTGCTCTCCGACTCCTCGAAACGCTCCGGCTACGACCGCTTCGGCCACGACGGCGGCGAGAGGGCGTTCGGCCGGGGCTCCGATACGTTCGGCTTCGGGGACATCTTCGACGCTTTCTTCGGCGGCGCAACCACGGCGACGCAGCAGGCGCCGCAACGGGGCGGCTCGCTCCAGTACCGGGCGACGCTGACGCTGGAGGAGGCCGCCTTCGGCAGCGAGCGTGAAGTCGAGCTGACACGCACCGAGAATTGCTCGGAGTGCCACGGCACCGGCAGCAAACCGGGGACACAACCGGCGCGCTGCCCCAATTGTGACGGCGCCGGTCAGGTACGCCGTGTCCAGTCCAGCATATTCGGCCGCTTCACCAACATCACTTCCTGTCCCCAGTGCCACGGCGACGGTCAGATCATCACCGAGCCGTGCCCGCACTGCCGCGGCAGCGGACGGGAAAAGAAGAAACGCACCGTCTCCGTCAAGATACCGGCGGGGGTCGACAACGACAACCAGATGCGTCTCCGTGGCGAAGGTGACGCCGGTACGCGGGGCGGTCCTTCGGGCGACCTCCTGGTGGTAATCTCGGTCAAGCAGCACGAGTACTTCGACCGCGAAGGTGACAACGTCCTCTACGAGTTGCCGGTCAACTTCGCCCAGGCCGCCCTCGGCACCGAAGTCGAGGTGCCGACGCTCGAAGGCGACACGTCGCTAAAGGTACCGGCCGGTTGCCAACCGGGCACCGTCATCCGGCTGAAGGGCAGGGGGATACCGCACCTCAACGGCCGTGGGCGCGGCGACCAACTGGTCACCGTCGATGTCGTCACCCCGGGGTCGCTCAACAAGGAACAGCGCCGCCTCTTCGAGGAACTGGCCGATTCCCTCGCCGGCAAGAAGAAGAAGCGGGGCAAGAACTAGCTAGCCGGTGGACTGCCCGGACCGTGACCGGCCCCGCTCCCGGAAGAGGGAGAAGAGCTTCCACCTTCGTCCCGCCAGTTCGTGTCTCGCCTGAGCGCCCATCAACTCCACGGCCGCCTTCTCCGGATCGATCTCCCCGTTGAGCACCCGGTACATCTGCTCAGTGATCGGCATCTCCAGGCCGAGATCACGGGCCATCTCCCAGGTAGCGCGGGTGGTGCTGACACCCTCGGCCACCCCGGTCATCGTCGCCGTGATCTCATCGAGGGAACGCCCCCTGGCAAGCTCGACACCGACGTGGTGGTTGCGGCTCAGCGGGCTGGCGCAGGTGGCCATCAGGTCGCCGAGACCGGCGAGGCCGGCAAAGGTCAGCGGGTTGGCCCCGACGGCGACGCCGAGAGCCGTGATCTCGGCAAGGCCGCGCGTCACCAGCGTCGCCTTGGCATTGTCACCATAGTCGAGGCCATCCACGACGCCGGCGGCAAGCGCGATGATATTCTTCAAGGCGCCGCCGAGCTCAACGCCGATTACGTCGGTGTTGTGGTAGACACATAGTGCCGGCGTCGTCAGCAGTTTCTGGGCGGCGTGACAGGTAGCCTCGCTCTCGGCGGCAACCACTGTCGCCGCTGGCAGGCCGCGGATGATCTCACGCGACAGGTTGGGCCCGGACAGGACGCCGATGTTGGGGTGAATGGCGGCGTCGACCTCCTCGGCGATAACTTGCGTCATCCGGTAGTGGCTGCCAATCTCGATACCCTTGGAGGCACTGATAACCAGCACGGACGCGTCAAGATGTCCGGCAATCCGGCGGACGTTGTCCCGCATCGTCTGTGACGGCACGGCAATGACGACGGCGTCAGCGCCGCGCAGCGCCTCGTCGAGGGATCTGGTGACCGTCAGACGGCGGGGAAAACGTACTTCCGGCTGGAAATCAGGAGCCGGTCCGGCGGCGCGGATCCGGTCGGCTTCTTCATCCGTCCACGCCCAGAGCCGGACCTGATGGCCGTTCCGTGCCCAGACAGTCCCCAGCGTCGCCCCCCAGGTAGTCGTGCCTATGACGGCGATTCTGGGCATCTGCTAGCCCTCACCCCCCACGGGTGGTGTTGTCTCGACGCCCTTGGCACGCTCACCGAGGCGGCGTTCCTTGCCGTTCATCAGCCGAACGATGTTACCGCGATGCATGGCGACAATGATGACGACACCAAGGATGGAAAAGAGCAGGTACTCAATGTCAAGACCGTTGAGCAGGGTCAACGGAACAATTATCGCGTAGCTGCCGACGACGCCGGCAATCGACCCCAGCGACATGAACCGGGTGGAGAATGCGCTGAGAATCAGAATCTCGAGGCCGAAGATGGCCACCAGCGGCACCATGGCACCCAATGCACCAAAATAGGTGGCCACACCGCGACCGCCGCGGAACCCGAGGAACACTGACCAGTTGTGCCCGATAACGGCCCCCAGGGCAGCCAGTACGCGTCCCAACGGGGCACCGAAGCCGAACACTCCCGTCTGGAGGTAGCTGTCGCCGACGATCAGCCCGGCAAAGATGACCGCCAGCGCCCCTTTGAGCAAGTCGCCGGCAACAACTATCACCGCCGCCTTACGACCGGCAGTGCGGAGGACGTTGGTCGTCCCCGTCATGCCGCTGCCGTAGTCGCGGACATCGACCTTGGCAGTGAGACGGCTGACGATGACGCCGACCGGAATCGACCCCATCAGATAGCCAACCACCAGGGCCGCCAGGTACTGGAGACCGATCACTGTTCGCCCCTCGACTTGAAGACCATTCGTAGCGGGGTGCCTTCGAAGCCGAATGCCTGGCGCAACTTGTTCTCGAGGTAGCGGCGGTAGGAGAAGTGGACCAGCCGTGAATCGTTGACGAAGAAGACAAAGGTCGGCGGGTTTACGTCGGGCTGAGTGGCGTGGAAGACCTTGAGATGGCGGTGTCCCTTTCGCGCCGGACCGTGGGCGGCGACAGCGTCGAGGACGACGCGGTTGACCTGGGAAGTCGGCAGGCGTTTCAGCCGTTCCCGGTAGACCTCATCCGCCTTGGGAAGGACGGCGGCGACGCCGGTGCCGAACTTGGCCGACGTGTAGAGCAACGGCGCGTAGGCAACGAACCGGAACTGGCTTCTCACGTAGCTATCCCACTCGGACTGGTTGCCCTGATCAACCAAGTCCCACTTGTTGACGATCAATACGATCCCCTTGGCTGCCTGCTGGACGTAGCCCGCGACGTGGGTGTCCTGAGCGGTCGAGCCCTCGGTGGCGTCGAGGACGAGGAGGGCCACGTCGGCCCGGTCGATAGCCCGAAGGGCGCGCATCACGCTGTAGCGCTCAATCCCATATCCCAGCTTCCCACGCCGGCGCATACCAGCCGTATCAATAAGTAGCACACTTTGTCCGCCCAAGTCAAGCACGGTGTCGATGGCGTCACGGGTCGTTCCCGGGGTGTCATCGACGATGACGCGCTCACTGCCGAGGATCGAGTTGAGCAGCATCGACTTGCCGACGTTGGGCCGGCCGACAATCGCCACCTTGAGCATCTCGTCACTTGCGATATCTTCCGGCGGTGGTGGAATAAGAGGCATGAGACGGTCGAGCATGTCGCCGATGCCGCGGGCGTGGTGGGCGCTGATCGGCAGCGGCTCGCCGAGGCCGAGTTCGTAGAACTCGACGGCGTGGCCCTCGAGGCGATCGTTGTCCGCCTTGTTGGCGGCGATCACCACCGGCTTTCCCGAGCGCCTCACCAAATCGGCCGCCTCACGGTCGGGTACCGTCACCCCGTCACGCACGTCGACCATGAAGATGATGGCGTCGGCCTCGTCGACGGCCATATCGACCTGCTCACGGACGCCGCGGCCGACGGTCGAGTCCGGGCTGATCTCGAGCCCGCCGGTATCGACCAGGGTAAACTCGTCACCCCGCCACGAGACCTCGACGAAGACGCGGTCGCGAGTCGTTCCCGGCATATCCTCGACGATGGCAATGCGCTGCCCGGCAAGCCGGTTGAGCAGCGTGGACTTGCCCACGTTCTGCCGGCCGACGATGGCAACAATCGCTCTTCCAGTCATAGCGTCACAGGCGTCATAATCGTAGGGTTCTCTGCGGTGGCAATCGCCAACCGAGGACGCGGCGGCACTACCGGTCGCTGAGGAGCCGCGCCAGAAGCGGCTTGAGGGCATGCATCCTGTTCTCCGCCTGCTCAAAGACGACCGATTGCCCGCCGTCGATGACGCTGTCGGCAACCTCGTCGCCGCGATGCGCCGGCAGGTCGTGCATGAAGATGGCGTCACTCGCCGCCAGCGCCATCATTTCGTCGTTCACCTGGTAGCCGGCGAAGGCGCGGAGGCGTTTCTCAGACTCAGCCTCCTGCCCCATGCTCGTCCAGACGTCGGTGTAGACGACGTCCGCCCCGGTAACCGCTTCCGCCGGCGCGGTGACGCAAGTGATCCCGCCGCCGCTGGCCGAAGCGTACTGGCGGGCCAGGGAGAGCACGTCGGCCTCGATCTCGTAACCGGCCGGCGAGGCGATCCGGAAATCCATCCCGGACAGCGCCGCCGCCAGCACCAGACTGTTGGCGACGTTGTTGCCGTCGCCGACGAAGGCCAGGGACACGCCGCTGAAGCTGCCCTTCTTCTCGTAGATGGTGAGGAAATCGGCCAGCGCCTGACAGGGATGCTCGCGGTCGGTCAGCGAGTTGATCACCGGCACGCTGCAGTGCTCGGCAAGCTCCTCAATGGTGCTCTGCGCGAAGGTACGCGCCGCGATGATGTCGACGTAACCGGAAAGCACCCGCGCCACGTCCGGCACCGATTCACGCTGGCCAAGTCCGACCTCGGCTGGCGAAAGGTAGATGGCCCGACCGCCGAGGCCGTTCATCGCCGCCTCGAAGCTGACGCGGGTACGCAGTGACGGCTTCTCGAAGAGGAGCGCCAGCAGCTTGCCGTCGAGCAGTCCCGAGCGGCCGCGTGACTTCATCTCGACAGCCTCCCGGACGAACGGGAGAATGCCTTCATCGGCGAAGTCGGCTACAGATAGCAGGTGCTTGCCTTTCATTCGGCGCCTTTCAGGCTGATTCCACGCTTACAGTATATCACGAACCGGTCATCCCCCCCAGAAGCCGCCGATAGTGGAACATGCCGGGCAGATGGTCTAGAATCACACTGGACGCAACCGCACGAGGGAGGGTAACGTGTCGCCGTCGCCGAAAGCCTCACAGGACTCCGGCAGCTACGTGCTCCTGATACGCCTCGACGAGCCTCGGATGATTACCGCCGGTCGCCGGCCGCCACAGCACTTCCCGGCGGGCCATTACGCCTACGTCGGCTCGGCCCTGAATGGGCTCTCGGCCCGACTGGAACGGCACTTGCGCAAGGAGAAGCGGCTGCACTGGCACGTAGACTACCTCCTCCGTGAGGCACGAATCGTGGAGATCGTCACCTGCCGCTCGCAAGAACGGACCGAGTGCGCCATAGCCGCTGCCCTGGCCGAGCGGTTTGATGCCGTCGCCAGCTTCGGGGCAAGTGACTGCCGCTGCCGGAGTCACCTGTTTCGCGGCGGCGGCAAGATGAAGGCGACGGTGACGGCGGCAATCCGGGAACTGGGCCTCACGCCGGGGCGTTTTCTGAGGCAAACAGGAACCCCTCGACCAGCCGCAAACGGTCCAGTCCCTTGATCTCGTGGGGAAAGAGCGGCACTTCGACGATCGGTGTACCGGCAAACTTGCGGTAGAGCCGGTCTATGTAGCCCTGCTGCTGCTCCGCCTTGCTCAGCAGAAAATCGGAATCACCCGGCGCCATGATGACGTTGTTGATCACCAGCCGCTCGATGCTGAGGCCGAAGCGGGCGAACTCGGCGAAAAGGCCGTCCAGCTGCTCGACCGCCAGCGCCTCCGGAATGGTGACGACGACGAAGCCGACATCCCGCCGCAGGAACTCGCTGTCCTCGCCGGACAGGCTCTCCCAGCCCTTGATGATGTCCATCACCGATTTCCGCGTCGCCCGCCCGAGCTTCAGCCGTGAGTAGATGCGCGGTGCCGGCTTGAGGTGCTCGCGCAGCATCGTCGGCGTCTTGAGGAGGCCCAGGGTCTGGCCGAGCGGCGCCGTGTCCCAGACGATGTGGCGGTAGGCGGCCGTCTGGCTCAACTCGCGGATATAGTCGATGATGAACTCGTCGTAGAGACCGGGCAGTATCGAGGCGACATACTCATTGAACTCATCGTAGTCGATGGCGACCATCGAGGAGAAGACCTGGTGCAGTTCCCGGCCAAACTTCTTCTCCCACATCTGGCGGACTTCATTCATGCCGAGTTCGGAGAAGAGCAGGCCGTCACAGACCGCTACCGGTCCGCCGCCATCCGGCACCTCGAAGATGTGGGCTAAAGACGGCGTCGGGTCGGTCGAGATCGCCAGCGTTACTTGCTTGCGTCCGGCGTGGTGCAGGGCGGTGGCGCCGGCGCAGGTCGTCTTGCCGACACCACCCTTGCCGGCGAACATCGTCACCCGTTTCGCGTCGCTGTCGTTTCCGGTCATTGCTCGCCGCGGTTACTCCTTGCGCAAGAAACGCGCCATTATCTCGCGGCGCTGGTCGGTGTCGAACAGGCGGCAGAGAAGTTGCGTTTCCCAGTCTATCGCTGCCTGGTGGTCCATGTTGACCACCTTCAGGTATGACTCCTTGGAGCGTTCCAACGCCTCGCGCGGCTTGCTGACAAACTTGCCGGCCAGCGTCGCCGCCTCGCCGGCCAGTTCTTCGACGGTGACGATCTTATCGACCAGTCCGATGCGGTAGGCCTCGGTGACGTCGATGATATCACAAGTCAGCCCGAGGTATTTCGCCCGGCTCATGCCGACCAGTCGCCAAAGGCGGTCAATCCCCGGTGAGACGCCGACGTTGACTTCCAATTGGCCGAATTTGGCGGTCTCCGAGGCTACCCGGAAGTCGCAGCAGACCGCCAGGTCGAAGCCGCCGGCGAGGGCGTAGCCGCTGACGGCGGCAATCGTCGGCACCCGGAAACTGCATATCTTCTCAAAGGTTATGTTGTAGCCGTTGTTCCAGAAGGGAAAGGTGCCCTCGGGGCCCAACTCCATCATCTCGGCGATGTCCATCCCGGCGCAGAAGACCTTGTCGCCGCCGGTGATGATCAGCGCCGCCACGGAGACGTCGGCGGCGGCCTCATCGAGGCACTGGGAAAGCTCGGCGAAGACCTGCCG
>SDBV01008321.1_pt1 | contig 14031 bp, 13 predicted proteins | sample 2277081 | NCBI WGS metagenome assembly SDBV01 (sample SAMN10402039, study PRJNA504765) | marine sediment metagenome | isolation source: marine sediment core GS10_PC15, 223 cmbsf | place: Arctic Ocean: Southern Knipovich Ridge | collected 2010 | reverse complement strand
AAATATTTACAACAAGATTAGGGCAATTAGTCATCCTGGTCCGGGCGCGCGAACTTTACTGAAAGGCAACGTATTAATCGTTTGGAGTGCATACTATGATTCTAGCTGGCCAAAATATATTGCGACACCCGGAGAAGTGGTTGGTGCGATTCAGCGCGACGGTGTTAAAGTTAAGACAGGTGATTCGACTATTCTGCTGGACAAAGTTCAGCTCGAAGGCGAAAATGTTGAAAAAGTTCCTGAATTCAGTGTGGGGACTCGCTTTAGCTGTAATCATATTGGAGTGAAATAAAAGTTGAACATTCGAATCATTCCCCGTCTAGACATTAAGGGGCCTAACCTGGTAAAGGGCGTTCATTTTGAAGGACTGCGCGTATTAGGCAAGCCTGAGCGATTTGCGCGTTACTACTATGAGAATGGGGCCGACGAACTTATTTATATGGATACAGTTGCCAGTCTCTATGGGCGCAATAGCCTTGTAGATATTATCCAGAGGGCCTCGAGAGAGATATTCATTCCACTCACGGTTGGTGGCGGCTTGCGGAGCGTAGATGACATCCAGGCTGTTTTGCGCGCCGGCGCGGATAAAGTATCGATAAATACAGCTGCGATTCGCAGGCCGGAATTGATTAGTGAAGTCGCTGAAGCGTTTGGTTCCTCAACAATTCTTGTGTCAATCGAAGCCATCAAAAAGCCCAATGGGGCATATGAGGCTTACGTTGACTACGGACGTCAAAGTACAGGCGTAGACGTGTTCGAATGGGCTACACACGCTGTGGAGCTGGGAGCAGGTGAATTGATGGTTACCTCTATCGATCGGGAGGGGACTGGGCAAGGATTTGATCTGGAATTGACCCGCAGAATAGCCGAGGCTGTTTCTGTTCCTGTGATCGCCAGTGGCGGTGCTGGGAAAGTTACCCACATACATGAAGTGATCTCTGAGGGGCGGGCTGACGCTGTGAGTGTGGCTTCGATTTTGCATTACAATTACATTAAAGATATTGAGCACCATGGCGAAGATTTTTCAGACGAAGGCAATGTTGAATTCTTACATGGCAGAAGGGGCACCAAAACGTTCTCAAAGATCCAAGAGCAACCATTGTCTGATATCAAGGAATACTTGGTGGGACAGCGCATTGACTGTCGATGCGGTGCAGGGGCTGTCAATGAATAGAGAAGAACAGACCAAGGTAGCTATTGTAGACTACGGTCTAGGTAATTTATTTAGTGTTAAGCATGCCTGCGAGTATGCTGGCATGCAGGGGGTTATTACATCAAATAAACAGGAGATTATCGACGCTGACGCCGTGATTCTTCCGGGCGTTGGTGCGTTTAGCAGCGCAATGAAGTCCCTAAAAGAACTGGATCTAGTCGGTCCGCTTAGGGATATCGCGCTTTCAGAAAAACCCCTAATTGGTATCTGCCTCGGAATGCAGTTGCTTATGACAGAGAGCTGTGAGTTTGGTATACATCAGGGATTGAATATCATTTCAGGATCTGTTGTGAGGTTTGAGCAACCTAAGAATTCGTCCACAAAACTTAAAGTTCCACACGTTGGCTGGAATCGTGTTGTCAGGAAGAAGCCAAAACGGTTTGGGGAGGATTCCAGTGATTCAACCCCAGTTGATTGGTCAGACCCACTTCTAATTGATCTACAAGATGGGGTGTTCATGTATTTTGTTCATTCTTTCTATGTAAAGCCAGACGAGTCTGATGTGGTTCTATTAACTACAAAATACGGTGATGTCGAGTTCTGCTCGGCCCTGAAGCGTCGTAATGTCTTTGCGTGTCAGTTTCATCCTGAGCGCAGTGGCCCCCAAGGATTGCAGATGTATAAGAACATAGCTTCAATTATCTACGAGCAAAAAGCAATCAAGGAGGAAAGTCGTGTCTGAAAAAATTGAAGCCTATTTCGGGCTTCCGGAAGAAGTTATTTTTTGTAAGAGGTGTGTTATGTCCAATCAACGCCCTTCATCTTACCCGGAGTTCATGCATACGCGAGATCGCAAGACCCCATCACTTCATATTGACGAAGAGGGCGTGTGCGATGCCTGTCGATACGCGGAAACTAAAGAGCAGATCAACTGGGAGAAGCGTGAGCGGGAGTTACTGGAACTCACAGATAAGTACCGTCGGGACGACGGTGAATATGATTGTTTGGTGCCAGGTAGCGGCGGAAAAGACAGTGCTTATGCCGCGCATATTTTGAAATACAAATACGGCATGCATCCTCTCACTATTACATGGCCCCCCATTCTGTACACAGACTACGGTTGGCAAAATTTTCTGAACTGGGTAGAAATTGGCGGTTTTGACAACATCATGTTCAGGCCAAACGGTCGGGTTCATCGCTTGCTGACTAAGTTGTCAATAGAGAATCTGCTTCACCCTTTCCAGACATTCATTCTTGGCCAGAAGAACGTTGCACCGAAAGTAGCACTAAAATATAAAATCCCCTTAATTTTCTATGGAGAGTCGGAAGCTGAATACGGTAATCCTATTGCCGAGACCGAGACGTCACTGCGCGATAAGTCCTACTATAGCATGAAGGATATCTCTAAAGTTCACCTTGGGGGCGTCCCAGTCCCCGAGCTTTTAGAAAAATATCACCTTACGCTTAATGACCTAAAAGCGTATCTACCCGCTGATTATAAAGAGCTCGAAGCGGCAAAGATTGACGTTCACTATCTTGGTTATTATCTCAAGTGGACACCACAGGAGAGCTATTATTATGCGGTTAATCACACGGGTTTTCAGGCTAGGCCAGTGAGGTCCGAAGGCACGTACAGTAAATACAACAGCATTGACGACAAGATCGACGACCTCCATTATTACACAACCTTTGCTAAATTCGGGCTTGGTCGCGCCTCTAGTGATGCTGCTCAGGAGATCAGGAATAAGCATATAACCCGTGAAGAGGGCGTGGCGTTGGTTCATCGGTTTGACGGGGAAACGCCACAGAAATATATTGCAGAAGTCTTGAAGAGCATTGATATTACGGTAGAGCATTTCTTTGATCTCTGTGATCAGTTTAGATCACCGCACCTTTGGAAGAAGGAGCATGGTGAGTGGAAGTTGAAACACCAGGTTGAATAGGCACAGCCAGTGGTAGAAGAATGAAAAATGTAGAGAAATTATTCGTTTATTCAAATAATTCAATTTACGAAGCTCTTGCGACGATCCAAGATGGAAGCGTTGAGATCACTCTGGTCGTCGACGAAGAGCGTCATTTAATAGGCACAATAACCGATGGGGATATTCGCCGCGCCATACTTCGTGGCACCGATATGGGCGATCGAGTTGACACGCTACTTGAAGGTCGGCCCCATCCTCACCAAAAACCAACAGTAGCTTTGGTCGGAACCCCAACAGATGTAATACTGCAAATCATGAGAGAAAAGGTTATTCAGCATGTTCCCTTACTTGATGATGAAGGTCGGGTTGTAGAGCTAGTTTGGATGTCGGAGTTGATTGAAGATGTTGAGTTGCCTCCTTCGGCCATCATCATGGCAGGCGGTTTCGGAAGCCGGTTGCTTCCATTAACCAAGAAACTGCCTAAGCCCATGTTGCCTGTGGGGGGCAAGCCGCTTCTGGAGCATATTATTGAACAGTTGCGCGAAGCGGGTATTGAGCGTGTAAACCTCACGACACATTACAAGAAAGAGGTTATTGCCGATTACTTTGGTGATGGCCAAGAATTTGGATTAGAAATTCGATATCTGGAAGAAGATCAGCCCCTGGGCACCGCGGGCGCGCTTAGTTTACTTGAAGCTCAAGACGAGCCTCTCTTGGTTATAAATGGAGACATTTTGAGTCAGATAGATTTCCGCGCGATGCTTGGGTTCCACAAAGACCATAAAGCCGATATGACCGTCGCAGTGCGGCAATACAATTTCGATATTCCATTTGGGGTGATTGAAGTTGATGGAGTCAACATAAACAGTATTTCAGAAAAGCCGACTATGTCACATTTCATCAACGCCGGTATATATTTGCTCAATCCTGAGATCTGTCGTTTTATACAAAAAAACCAGCCTTATCATATGACGGACCTTATTGACCGCGCAATAACCGAAGGTCAGAAGGTCATTTGTTTTCCAGTTTACGAAGATTGGAGAGATGTTGGCCGGCCGGAAGATTACGAGTTAGCACAGTCCGATGCTGAGAACGGAAAGGATTGAAACAGAATATGGATTGGAGTCAACAACGTGTTTTGGTAACTGGTGCCGGAGGCTTTATCGGCAGCCATTTGACAGAGCGTTTGGTTGCTGAGGGCGCAGATACACGTGCTCTGGTGCGTTATAACTCGACCAATTCCCGGGGATGGCTTGACAGCTCCAACATAAAGGATGAGATCGAGGTATTTGCCGGTGACATTCGCGATCGAGATAGCTTGATCCTCGCTCTAAAAGGAGTAGACGTGGTATTTCATCTGGCTGCGTTGATAGGCATTCCGTATTCATATCACGCGCCGGTTTCCTATGTTCACACAAACCTGGAGGGGACGCTTAATGTTCTGCAAATAGCCAGAGACATGGGCATTAAAAAAGTAGTTCATACTTCGACAAGCGAGGTATATGGTACGGCTCAATCTGTGCCAATTGATGAGGGACATCCCTTGCAAGGGCAATCTCCTTATTCGGCCAGTAAAATCGCAGCTGATAAAATGGCCGAGGCTTTTCATCTCTCCTTCGGACTTCCAGTGACAACTATTAGACCATTCAATACATATGGTCCTAGGCAGTCGGCTCGTGCGATCATTCCGACCATAGTTGCTCAAGCGTTAAGTCGTTCTGAGATTCGCCTCGGGAATCTCGCACCTACCCGCGACCTAAACTATGTCGCCGATACAGTTGACGGGTTCATCAAGATTGCTCAGGCGCCGCAAGCAATCGGAAAGGTGATCAATATTGGGTCAGCCAGAGAAATCTCCGTAGGTGATTTGGCACAGGAGATTCTCACTGTACTGAACAAAGACATGCCGATCACATGTGAGGACGAGCGGGTACGACCGGAAAAGAGTGAAGTTGAGAGGCTTTGTGCGGATAACACAAGGGCGCGGGAACTAATCGATTGGTCGCCCCAAGTTTCTCTTCGCGACGGCTTGGCGGAAACGGTCGATTGGATCGGCGCGAACATTGACCGCTATCGAGTCGATTCCTATGTCATCTAAGTCCGAAACTAGCGAGCTTCTAGACCCAATCCCTCTATGTGAACCGCAAATCCAAGGCAATGAATGGAAATACATCAAGGAGAGCCTCGACACTAATTGGGTTTCTTCCGCTGGGCCCTTCGTCAGCAGATTCGAAAATATGCTTGCTGATTTGGTTGGCATCCGGCACGGTGTAGCGACGGCCAGTGGGACGGCGGCCCTGCACATAGCGCTTTTGGTCGCGGGTGTGGAGCCGGACGATGAAGTGCTTGTACCCACTCTTACTTTTATCGCTCCTGTAAACGCGATCAAATATATCGGAGCCATCCCGGTTCTGATAGATGCGGAGCCAAATTATTGGCAGATTGACACTGAGAAGGTCGCTCAATTCCTGCGGCAAGAGTGCCTTTGGAAGGACGGCGTACTTCGCAATAAAGTTAGTGGTCGCCGTGTGAAGGCTATTTTACCCGTTCATATTCTTGGTCATCCTGCCGATATGGATCCAATCATGGAGATGGCCGAGGCTTACAATTTGTTGGTTATTGAAGATGCGGCTGAAAGCCTTGGCTCAAAATACAAGGAACGGAAGGTCGGGATGATTGGAGATCTCGCGTGTTTCAGTTTTAACGGTAACAAGATTGTGACTTCCGGCAGCGGCGGCATGATTGTAACTGACAACAAGCATTTTGCAGAACGGGCAAAATACTTGACCTTGCAAGCGAAAGACGATCCACATGAATACATACACAACGAAGTTGGATATAATTACCGGCTGACGAATGTACATGCGGCACTTGGATGTGCACAAATAGAAAGACTTGACGAATTCGTTTTAGCCAAACGACAAACTGGGTTCAAATATCGCAAGGCCCTCGCGGATATTCGCGGCATAACAGTGATGGCTGAGGCCCCCTGGGCTGAGAGCACATACTGGCTCAATACGATTCTAATCGATGGAGCGGAATTTGGTCTTTCGAGCCGTGAGGTTATCAAAGAGCTTGGACATCGAGATATTCAAGCGAGACCGCTCTGGCAACCACTTCACCGATCGCTTGCGCACTCAGATTGTCGAGCATACGAAACTGGGGTGGCGGATACTCTTTATGAAAAGGCTGTTAGTCTACCTTCGTCAGTAGGGCTGACGTCTGAAGACTTGGATCGTGTCACCAGCGTAATTCAATCGCTTCGCCCAAGCAACAGGTAGTAGTCATTCAGCGGTTTCTTTAATCGATTGAATAAACTGTTGCCATTGGCCCGAACGCCAATCGTTGAATTCGCTCTCGAGCCACTTTTGATTTTCCGGGCTTAGCCATTCACCGTGCCTTATTCGTTCTATCCGGTCGAACAATTGCTTGCGGTTTGCGGCAACTAGAAGATTCTCGCTCTCGCCAAAAAAAGAAAAATCGAGGTCATCTAGATTGTAGAACACGGCCTTTGTTCCGAAAGCTATGCTCTCGAATCCAATTGAAGTGCCTTGATGTGCGATCACAAGGTCAGCCAAGTCTAGAAGGAAATATGAATCGTGTTCAGCATCTATCGATATGCGGTCAAGTTCTTCGATTTCTTTGATAAGCGCAGACGTGGCTTTGTCACCACTCTGGTTTTTTACTTTTATCAGGACGCAAATGTCCTCATTTTTTTTAACAAGTTCGATCAAAGCCTCGTACAATTCGATTGCGTGTTCTGGGGCAGAATAACTATCTTTGTCGTAGGATGTTGGATAAACAACAATAAGAAATCGGTCTCTATCCGAGGCGGGCAGAAAGTCTGTTTTTTTTGACTTATCAAGAAAGCTGAGTGTTTTTGTTTGGAAACAAGCTCCGGTGGCAATCTTAGTGTTGAGGAATCTCCAACCTGTTCGATGGATTCGCTCAAAATATTCACCCCACATGGCGTAAACGTCAAAATAGATATGCCAACATGATAAATAGGCGTGCCAATAAGTGCCGTGCATAAAAGAAAAAGTTTTCCCGCCTCGTTGATTCGTGATAACCGTGTTAATGATCGCGTCTGGAGGATAATCATGTTGGTCAACAAGCGCTTTTATATTTAACCTGTCCATCTGGATCTTGGCGTGAAATAGGTCTTTCAAGGCGCCTATGTAGGCTTTGTGAACCAGGTAGGGATGGTGCGACCACCTGAGAAGCAGGGTGTCTAGAGATAAACGACACCAGATTGCCAGCATTGAGATGAGGAGACGCACGGGCACTCTTTCTTTCGTCAGATCTACGTATGGGATTCCCCAGCCATTCAGGTCGTCTTCGGTTTTCCGGGTCAGACCATTTTCAAAGATGACCATGAGCTTTCCATCGAACTCTTCATTCAGTGCTTGTACATCTAGCCCCAAAAAATACTTGTCATACACACGAAGGAATTCAGTGATATATGTTCTAATGGCGAAAGGCTGAAAAACGGGCTGTGATTTGAATCGAATGCCCCGTTTTGCGATGTTCAGAATGATAAAAAAGAGCAGATATAGGTTGAACCCAATTACCGCGAAGAAACTTTTAATAAATGCCGCGAACTGGATGAGTTTCGGAATACATAAATTTGCCGTGAGTTCACGTCCGGACTCACAATCTTGTATGGCTCGGATTAAGCGAGCGTCTCTAGGCAGGAAAAGCGCTGATCCCCGATCGCCGGCGATTTCACTAAAAAGAACAAGCGCTTTCATCGTTCTCTCAAAAGTTCGAATTGCTAAACTTTTAAGGAGCAGTGCTTGGGCTGCCGGTTGTTCCAAATAGTCAGTAAGCCGTTTTACCTGGTATGACGACGTCAATTGATGGGCAAACAATTCTTCCGTAATAGCCAATAACAGTTTGTGTGATTCAAAATATGTCCCGGGGATATCGGAATAAAAAATCTTGATATAATTTGCTCCCAAGTAGTGTTTTAGGAGCTTCGTTAGTTTTGTTTCTTCACATGTGATGACTTGCACTGATTTCCCAGAAAGCTTTGTGATCATGAACCAAAAAGCGGTCATAGTTTCAACTAGAAAAAGCGGGGTGTCTTTATCTAAGTTAAGCCTGGTACGGATAGCGTCAGGTTTCAAAAGCTGCTCCTCGGTTTCTTCAGTATTGTCCTACAAAATGAGGACCACCCAATCTTCATTCAAAAAGAGAGACTAATGTTCATTTTATGAACAAATAATATGTTTTACGTTCGCTAATGTCAATGTAGGCTATAATGTTATCCTGTAATTCGGCAAAATATGTCAAATCCACTGTTTGTCTTTTGCGACTTACAGCTGGTTGACAGGCACAAAGATAGTAGGTTAGAATAATGTTCATAAAATGAACAAAAACAACTGTGTTGAGATGAGTCAATGACCAAAAATCACCAAAAACCCATAGTTGAAGCGAATGCCAATTTTCACCGTGTGGCGGGCAAGGATCCCTTTGATGCCAAGAACGGGCGGATGCGTGCATACAGACAGAATTGGAAAGATTGGCCGGAGAAGCTTCATGTTGGTGATTTTCCTCTCTTTCTCGATATCGAGGTCACAAGCGTTTGCAATTTACGCTGTCCTTACTGTGCCGTAACCTACAACAGCGATTCTATTACTAAAGGCTATATTGAGCCTGATCTTGTCACTCGGATCATTGATGAAGGTGCTGAGAATGGGTTATGTGGGGTTAAATTTAACTACCGGGGCGAGCCACTTCTGCATCCTCAGATCGTCGAATTTGTTAAGTATGCCAAAGACAAAGGGTTGATTGACGTTTACTTCAATACAAACGCGTTAAGATTGACGGAAGAGGTCGGTCGCGGATTGATTGAAGCGGGCATGGATCGAATTTCAATTTCAATCGAAGGGTTTACCGCTGAAGTCTACGAAAAACACCGAGTTGGTTCGAATTTTGAGAAGATTCTTGAGAATGTGAAGACCTTGAAGAAACTCAAAGAGAAATTGGGTGTGAGTCATCCCCATGTAAGGATACAAACCGTGCTCTTACCGGAGCTTGTCGATGGTTTGGAAGACTACGAGCGCTTTTGGGCTCCGTTAGCTGACGAAATCGCTTATCTTGACTATAAAGACATGAAAGAGCGCCAAAGAGGCGTAGTTTACCCGTGGGCTTGCCCACAAATATGGCAACGAATGCTGATTTGGTGGGATGGCACGATCGTTCCCTGCAATCACGATGACGACGCAGTGCTTAGCCCCGGCAATATTAAGGAGATCAGCATAAAGGACGCATGGAATTCTGAATTGGTAAACAAGACCCGGCTGATGCATAAGCGCGGCCAAGCTCATCTGGTTTCAGGTTGTGACGGTTGCTATCTGCGTGACAGCGAGATTAAAAAGTTAAAGGAGTCCCAATAACATGATTGCCGCTCTGCTGCTTGGACGAAAGGGAAGCATTGGTTTTCCCGGCAAGAATCTCTATCCGGTTTTAGATAAACCTCTGGCGTTTTACCCAATGCAGGCGGCGCATGACGCTAAGCATGTGGATCAGGTATTTATTTCCACTGATGATGAAAAATTGATGGAAATAGCAAGAGCAAATGGGGTCGAAGTCATTGTACGACCTGATGAACTATGTACTCCGGAGGCCCTAGGGGAAGACGCGCAAGTGCATGGGTACCAAGAGATCAAACGCCGGTCAGATACAGAAATAGAGCTTATGGTCTTACTGTTTTGCAACTCACCGACAGTCTCTGGAGCTCTGATAGACCAGGGTATTGAAATGCTTCGTGAGCGTCCAGAAGTGGATTCGGCGGTATCAGTTTCCAAATACAATATGTGGAGCCCGCTCCGGGCCAGGCGTGAAGATGAAAAGGGGCTGCTGCAGCCGTTTGTGCCATTTGAGACCTTTGGCGATCCAGCCACTTTAAACTGCGATCGGGATTCGCAAGGTGATGTTTGGTTTGCAGACATGGGAGTTTCAGTTGTCAGGCCGCAGTGCTTAGAAAATATTGAGGATGGTATGCTGCCACAGAAGTGGATGGGCCAAAAGATATTTCCACTTAAACAAGAGGCTGGACTAGATGTAGATTACGAATGGCAGATTCCGATGGCAGAGTTTTGGTTGCGCGCTCACCAGAGTCAAGATGGAGACGAATAACGTGTTTGCTGATTTGCGCGATAAGCGAGTTTTAGTTACAGGCGCAAGTGGTGGTATCGGATCCTCGATAACCAAGCTATTTGGGGAATACGGCGCTAGGGTGGGTCTGCATTACCATAAAGATCAGGTCGGAGCCGAGAAGGCGCTCAGCGCTGTAGAGAAAAAGGGTGGACAAGGGATTGTGATCCAAGGTGATCTTTTGATTGAACGTGACAGAAATAGGTTGATTGAGCAGTTTCTTGATGCCTTTGGTGGGATAGATGTTCTAATAAATAATGCCGGTGCTCCTATTGGTGACAAACACTATCTGGAAGTTGATTCGGATTCTTGGCAAAAAACTTTTACTTTGAATGCGGAAGCCCCTTTTTTTCTGGCCCAAAAGGTATTTCCGGTCATGAAGGCGGCCGCCGGCGGGCGCATAATCAACATTAGCTCGATTGCCGTCAAATACGGTGGATCGGACATGGCTGTCCATTACGGTGCCGCCAAGGCCGCGCTGGAAAACATCACCATTGCTTTGGCAAAAAGGGGCGCTCCGGATAATATCTTGGTCAATACGATTCGCGCCGGCGTGATCGACACTGACTTTCATCGTCGACACCCCAAACCCGGATTTGCCGAGCGCATTAAAATGATCCCGGTCGATCGAATGGGTCGCCCTGAAGAAATAGCCGATATGGCGCTTTTTTTAGCTTCCGACCGAGGGGCTTTTATTACCGGTCAAACGCTCGGCGTGACCGGAGGCGAATAATGAAGGTCTTGATCACGACATCTTCGTTCGGCAAAAAGGATCTGGAACCTCTTGAACTTTTGGAACGCGCGGGGCTGACAGTAACCCTAAATCCTTATAAGCGTACTTTGTCAGAAGAAGAGATCAAGACATTACTACTGGAAGTTGCACCAACAGGCTTGATCGCGGGCGTGGAGCCGCTCACATCCGCGGTACTCGAAAGCGCCAAAAGCCTCAAGGCGATATCGCGTTGCGGGGCCGGTCTTGATAGTGTTGATCTAGACGCTGCCGCTCGATTCAACATTAGCGTTAATAATACACCTGATGCGCCCACTCAAGCAGTCGCTGAGTTAACGTTAGGTTTGATTTTAGATCTATTGCGCCAAGTTAGTCTTTCGGATCGACAGTTGAGGGCGGGTGACTGGAAAAAGAAAATGGGACGCCTGCTCGCCGGAAAGACTGTAGGGGTCATTGGTCTTGGGCGTATCGGGCGCCGTGTAGCCATGCTACTTAAAGCTTTTGATTGCCAAGTTATTGCTTGCGATCTTTGCCCTGATAATGAGTGGGCCGATGCCGAAGGGGTAGTTTTTCTCGATAAAGAGGCGCTTTTAGGCCAGGCGGATATTGTTACTTTACATTTGCCCTGCGCCGACAAGAATAATCCCTTGATTGGCGCAAGAGAAATTGAGATTATGAAACCGCACTCTTATCTGATTAATGCTGCCCGAGGCGGTTTGGTCGATGAGGAAGCTTTATTGATAGCTTTGCAGGAAGGTCGGTTGGCTGGTGCGGCTCTCGATACGTTTATGATCGAACCTTATGAAGGCCCGTTGATGGAGCTTGATAATGTTGTGCTCAGTCCGCACGTTGGCTCTTATGCTGTTGAGGCTCGAGTGCAAATGGAAACCGAAGCCGTTGAAAATCTATTGGCAGGTCTAGAGTTAGTGTCGGACAAGCCCGTCGGCGAGGCAGGTGGGTAAGTTGGGCAGCCTAAAAGACAAAATAGCGATAGCTAGCTTAAAAAGCTCGATGAAAACCAATGTTGCTTTGTATCAAGCGTATAAAGACACTACTAAAGTGGTGTCTGATTTGACTGATCATTATTCAGGAGTTACGTTATCGTCTTTTTATGAGAAAAAAGTTCGATTTATGTTGGCCGCGCAGACTATCTTTGTTGCTGCTGAAGTCCGAGAGGTCTTGGTCGAAAAGCAACAATGTGCTCTCGTTGATGTTGGTGACTCTGATGGCTCACTCCAATTGATGCTCAAGTCTATGTTTACAGATAACGGTGCCTTGAGTACTGCTGGCGTTAATTTGCAATCAGAGGCAGTTAAGCGCATCCAAGATCGTGGCCTGGAGGGGATACTCATCGATGCTATGGATCTACATAGTCGTGGCTTGGACTATGATATTGTGACTTTGCTGGAGACATTGGAGCATATTCCTAACCCGATCGGCTTTTTGGAGTCGATCCATGACGTGGTTCGCGAGCGTTTAGTGATATCTGTGCCTTTTGTTCGAAACAGCCGGGTTGCTCTGAATTATCTCGATAACCTAGATGATGAGCGCCGGCCCACAATTGAAAATGTACATATTTTTGAATTGTCTCCGCCCGATTGGCGCAAGATTTTTCGTCATTGTGGATGGAAGGTTGCTAAGGAATGGACCGCATATCAATACAAGCCGAGAAGCCTTTGGCATATCACTGCTCCGATATGGCGGCGTAAGGATTTTGAAGGATTTTGGTTGGCGTCTCTTAAAAAGGACAATTCGGGTCGTGAACGCTATGACGTGGAATAAAGGTGACATAATATGAAAGTTTTAGTCTTTGGTGGTTCGGGTTTTCTAGGAAGCCATGTGGCTGACGCATTGTCTGACAAAGGTCATCAAGTGACTATTTTTGATTTAAGACACTCGGCTCACTTGCGCGATGACCAGCAGATGGTTGTCGGCGATATTCTAGATGAAAAGGCTGTTGATAAGGTAGTTGATGGCAGCGATATAGTCTACAATTTTGCCGGTATTGCTGATATCGATGAAGCTCACACTCGTCCTTTGGATACAGTCCGCGCAAACATCCTAGGCAACACTGTGATTTTGGAGGCTTGCCGAAAGCAGAAAATAAAACGGTTTGTTTTTGCCAGCTCAGTTTATGTTTATAGCCAGTCGGGCTCCTTCTATAGAAACAGTAAGGAAGCATGTGAGCTGATTACAGAAAGCTATAGGCAAGTTTATGGCTTACCGTATACCGTTTTGCGATATGGGTCTCTCTACGGGCCTCGGGCTGGTATGGAGAATTGGGTTTATAGGATTCTAAAGCAAGCCTTAACTGAGCAGAAGATAACCAGGTACGGGGATGGAGATGAGATAAGAGAGTACATTCATGTTCAGGATGCCGCCCGGTGTAGTGTCGATATCTTGGACTCTGAATACGAGAATCAACATGTGGTCATAACAGGGCATCAGCCGACAAAAATCAAAGACTTGTTGGCGATGATCAAGGAAATAATGGGACACAAGATCGAAATCGAGTACTTGCCCCACAAGGAGGATGACGCTCATTACAATATAACGCCATACTCTTTTAATCCGAGAATAGGAAAGAAACTGGTTAGTCACTACTACCTCGATATGGGTCAAGGTATTCTTAATTGCCTGGCTGAGATATACGAGAAACAAACCCAGCCGGAAGAAAAAGAAGGGATCCTTATTCAAGATGAATGATCAAGCGGGCGCGTCGGACGAACCGGCCATTCTCTATTTTTTTGATCGCACGGCTGAGGTACCGACGGATTGGCCGGTGGGTCGCCGCTTGGTTTTGGTTCCGATGACCGTAGATCAGGATTTGATTGACGCGGTGAAGGATGCAACCCATCATCTGTCTCAAGTTACGACGGTTGATTTCACATCTCTCTTTCATGATAAATCTATGGCCGTGCGTACCCGGTTCATCGAATTCATCGCCGATATCGCGGACGTTCCTTTGGCCGAAGGCTTCAGCGTAAAAGATATTCTTGCTGATCGTCGCCACGGGTTTTCATCATGGTGGCTCTCCCCGATTGCGGTAAAGAGTACGCTGACAT
>SDBV01008320.1_pt1 | contig 14032 bp, 11 predicted proteins | sample 2277081 | NCBI WGS metagenome assembly SDBV01 (sample SAMN10402039, study PRJNA504765) | marine sediment metagenome | isolation source: marine sediment core GS10_PC15, 223 cmbsf | place: Arctic Ocean: Southern Knipovich Ridge | collected 2010 | reverse complement strand
CTGCAACAGGCGGAAATGGAGCTGGAAGCGACCGCCGCCCAGCGGGAACAACTCCAGGCCCGCCGGCCGCGACTGGCAAGCCAACGCGACGCCCTGCAACGGAAACGCGATGCGATTCAGATGCAATGGGAACTGAAAACCGCCGAGATCCGCGCCGTGGCCGAGGCAGAGGCGAAAGTCCAAGCTGCCGAAGGCCAGTTGCGGCGGACGGAAGTCGTCGAGCAGGCCGCCCAACTCCGATTGAAGCGGATGACCGTTCGGGCGCCGATCGACGGACGCGTGCTCGACCTGGTCGCCAGGCCGGGGACGCGGGTCTCGGGCATGTCGGGTAGATCGTCGCCACAGGCCGGCACCGTGGTTACCCTCTATGATCCTAAGAGGCTGCAAATCCGCACCGACGTGCGTTTGGAGGACCTGCCGCACGTTGTCTCGGGCCAGCCGGTGCGGATCGAGACCGCTGCAGTTGAACGTCCGCTGGACGGCTCCGTACTGTTTCCCACCTCCCTGGCGAACATCCAGAAGAACACGTTGGAGGTGAAGGTCGCCGTGGAGGATCCGCCGGCCCTGTTGAAGCCGGAGATGCTCGTCCAGGTGACCTTCCTTGCCCCCGCCAAGGCCGATGGCGACGCCCCAAAGCAACAGCAACTCCGCCTGTTCGTCCCCCGGCAGTTGATCCAGCCAAGCGAAGACGGCCCTTACGTCTGGATCGCCGATCAGACCGCCGGCGTGGCGCGTCGGGCGGACGTGGAGCTCGGCGGCAGTCACGGCGACCTGGTCGAGATCACCGACGGACTGAAACTCTCCGACAAGCTGATCGTAGACGGCCGGAAAGAAATCCGCCACGGCCAGCGGATCAAGGTAACCGGCGAAGACGCAACTTTCGGTATTGGATTCGACAAAGACAACCCTTAAACAGCATGGCGTGATTCCCGTTTAGCCCTGGCGGCCACGCCGGGAAGACACACCGCGTGGCCGCGGCGGCTAAACGGTTTTTCGCCCGAAATCACGCCACCGACGCCGAGGAAACCCAAACGTGGCTCTGGTCGAACTACGCAACGTCGTCAAACGGTTCCGCAAAGGCGACGAAACCATCACCCCCCTGGATGACGTCGATCTCGATTTCGATCGAGGTCAATTCGTCTCGCTGATGGGGGCCAGCGGAACGGGCAAGTCGACGCTGTTGAACCTGGTTGCCGGCATCGACCGCCCCAACTCCGGAAGCGTCACCGTCGCCGGCGCCGATCTGGCTCGCATGTCGCGGACCCGGTTGGCCGGATGGCGGGCCGAGCACGTCGGTTACATCTTCCAGTTGCACAACCTGGTGCCCGTGCTTTCGGCCTACGAAAACGTCGAACTTCCCCTGCTGCTGCTGAAGCTCTCGCGCCATCAGCGGCGTCAACGGGTCGAGATCGCGCTGGAGGCGGTCGGGCTGATGGATCGGGCCAACCATCTGCCTCGCCAGCTCTCCGGCGGACAGGAACAACGCGTCGGCATCGCCCGGGCCATCGTCGCCGATCCCACCATCGTGGTGGCCGACGAGCCGACCGGCGATCTCGACGATCGGACGTCCCAGCAGATCGTCTCCTTGTTGCAGCAGATCAACCGGGACCTCGGCACCACGCTGTTGATGGTAACCCACGACGCCCAGGTAGCCGCCATCGCCGGCCGCCGGTTCCGGCTGGAAAGGGGAAAGCTGAGCGAACTGACCGCCGCGCCCGGCCGGCCCACGCAACGGGAGGCCTGACCGTGTTTCGCCTCACTCCCTACGTGCTGAAGACCCTCTGGCGCAATCGCACCCGGACCCTATTGACCGTCAGCGGCTCGGCGGTCGCCCTGTTCGTCTACTGTTTCGTGGGCGCGGTTTGGGAAGGCTTCGACGGCCTGGGGCGCCGGCAACACGCCCAGCGGACCCTGGTCGTGTTCCAGGCGAACCGCTTCTGCCCGGCAACCAGCCACCTGCCCGAAGACTATCGCCAAACCATCGGCCGCCTGCCCGGCGTGGCCGGCGTGGCGCCGATCCAGGTGTTTACCAACAATTGTCGGGCGAGTCTCGACGTGATCGTGTTCTACGGTCTGCCGCCCCAGCAGCTTCGCGACGTGCGCCAACTGCAACTGACGGCCGGCGATTGGAGTCGATTCCAGCAGCAGCGCGACGCCGCGGTGGTAGGACGCGCCGTGGCCGGCCGCCGGGGGCTGGACGTGGGCGATAGGTTTACCATCGGCAAGCTCTCCGTCGACGTGGTCGGCATTTTTCAGGCCGATCAGCCGGCCGAGGAAAACTACATCTACACGCACTTGGAGTTCTTGCAGCGTACGCCGGGACTGGGCGCCGTGGGCACGGTGACCCAGTTCGAAGTGCAGCTCGCCGAGGGCGCGAATCCGGATGCCGTGTGCGCCGCCATCGACGAGGGTTTCCGCGGCGGCCCGGTGCCGACCAACACCCAGCTCAAAGGAGTCTTCCAGGCCAGCACCTTGGTGGACCTGGCGGATTTGATCGGCATGATGCGCTACCTGGGCTACGCGTGCGTGGGGCTGGTGCTGGCGCTGGTCGCCACCACCACCGTGATGGCCGTCGAGGATCGCATTCTCGAACACGCCGTCCTGCAAACCATCGGGTTCTCCGCGCCGCGGATCTTCGGCGTGGTGATGGCCGAAAGCGTTCTGATGAGTCTCAGCGGCGGGCTGATCGGCATGGCCGCGGCCTTGGGCGTGCTGGCCGCCGGCGATCTGGCGGTGGGCGCCGAGGCCGTCTCGATCGCCATTCGCCCGTCGGCCCATCTGGCCTGGACCGCCCTGGCCGTTTCGGCCGGCGTAGGCATCTTGGCCGGAGTCCTGCCCGCCTGGCACGCCGCCCGTACCGAAATCGTCGCCGCCTTGCGGCAAGTGTAGGTCCGGCAAGTCACGTCTTGTCCTCGGTTAGCTTGGCCCGTTGAATTTCGAGGCATCGTTGGGGTGTATTGCGTCGCACCGTGGCCTGAGACTCTGCCCAGGCAATCGTCTCCTGCAAGATCCGCCAGCGCTGGGCCGCATCCCAATGGGCTTCGCGTTTCCGCTCTTCAAAGCGTTTTAGATCGTCAACGGTCATGTCAGTCATTTTTCGCTTGTCCGAGTGCTTTCTTCAAGAGGTCGACCCGCTGTTGATTTCGCTGGCCCTCGGGCAGCGCCATCTGGCAGGCCAGCATATCGTCATCCGACAATCCCCGGAAGGCAACTCCGGCGGCGGTCCTGCCCGCGACGGCCCGCGCACGGCTTGCCGCCCAGTCCCCCATCCCCTTGACCGACCGAAACACGTCGATGGCCCCGTGCGGACTCGTCAAGCAGAACACCGACTGCCTGTCCAACCACCCGGGCGCCTTCAGGGAAACCGGTCCCCAGTCATCGTCCGAAGCGCCCCACTGGGCGTGAAGCTCGCCAAGGGCGGTTTCGCAGCGGCGAAGGTTTTCCGGGTTATCTTCAATCCAGAAATCGACGTCGAACGTCAAAACCGGCGCGTGCCGAAGCAGGAAATTCACCCCCCCAATGAGAAGGTAGGCCACCTGATGCCCGTTCAACGTTTCCACAATTCGGTCGACGTTCATCGCACAACACGAACCCAGGACGTCGTGGCGAAAGACCTCAAGCCCCGCGGCGTCAAGAAAGAGTCTTTGGCGTTTGGTCGTCCATTATACCTGCCGGCCGCCGACCCTGCCAAGAACTCCACCGGCGGTGACGTAGGTCGGGGCTTGCCCCGACACCGAGTCGGTCTCCGGTTCTGCTCTTATCGTAGCGGGCTACCCGCCTCGGCGGAACAACGCCGGATAGTCCCGATGGCCTTCGAACACGCGAAGGGCGTCAATGCCGTCGTCCAGCGGTCGGTAGATCACAACGTAGTTGCCAAACGCGAACACTCGGACACCCCGGCCAAGGTCCGGACGAAGCTCGCCCATCTCGGGCTGGGCAGCATAGAGTCGCAGTTTCTCATCAAGCTGATCCAGGAAACGACGAGCGGCGGCGGGACTGTGGTTGAACTCGCCGATGTATTCGGCGATTTCCGCCAGGTCGCCGTCCGCCTGCTGATCGAGAAGGATGCGGGGCATTAGTCCGTGATGCCTCGATCGGCCAGTTTCTGCGTGACCCGGGCTTTGAGCTCCTCGATATCCAGCGGTTCCGACTCCCCACGGACACTCCGTTGCAAGGCCGGCCGGATGTCCTCCCAGCATCGCTCAAGGTCGCGTTGATACGCGCGAAAAGCTTCGACGCTCTGCTCGGGCGAAAGACTCGGCTCGCCGCGCTCTAGCTGTTCGGTCAGAAATCGATGGAACGATTCGAGTTCGCTCGGTAGTTGTGTCGCCATGCCAATCTCCTTGCCGGACATTACCCAGTTTATCATACTCCAAATCGTCGGCTTGAGGCAAGTGACGTAGGTCGGGGCTTGCCCCGACAGCTTCCAGACCGACGCCGTGATTTCGTCAGGGCAAGCCCTGACCTACTCGATTTCCGGGGGCTCTTCCTCGAGTCGGAACTGATCTGCTGGGCTGTTCCTGGCGGCAGAAACCACTTCCTCTGCCAGCTCCGTCAGATCGATCGTCACACCGAGTTCCTTAAGCGTCTTGGCCGCTTCGACGACCTCTTTTAGCCGTTGCGTCCTGAGTTCGTACATCTTCTGCCGGTGGGCCATGGCGGCCTTGGCGAAATCCGCTTGCTCAGACCGAATCGCGTTGTCGCGCTGCTCGATGAGACTTTGCCGCTGTAGATCGAGGTTTCCCAAAGCGGTCAACACACGGGCCTTGATTTCGGCGGCCTTGGCAAGCTCCGCTTCCCCTTTGCCTTTGAGGTAATTCTTGCCAAAGTGCTCGGATTCCGAGAACAGCTCGCCCACGGCCCTTTTGATCTCATCGAGCCAGCCGGGCGGCCCTCCACCTTCGGCCTCGCGGAGCGTGATGTCGTGACGATCGGCCATCACAGCACCTCCGTGGGCTCGGGCTCGGGCGCCAGGATTTCCCAATCGTCGATCACCAGCCCGTTGCCGCCACAGGCGATATGGTGAGCGTTCAACGCCCGGCAGAATTTCACCAGGGCGTCGGCAACTTCTTCTTCGGGCGCAAATTCGCCTACGTAAGCGCTGATGCCGATTCGGCCCTGCGGCCGCGGTTCGGCAGTCGGCTGTGGACCCTTCAGCTTGCCGGTCCACTTCAACGACTCGGGCTCCCGCTCAGGCCACAGCGGGCCCAGGGCGTCGAAGTCGATCGGCTCACCCAGCGCCGGAGCAGGTTCCGTGCTGAGATCCAAGAGTCGCTGGTAATCAAGACGGCTGGCGGCGATGGCGCCGGGGACGGCGGCGTCGGCTTCGTCGGCGGCGTCGCCAGCGAAGGTGGCGGTGCAGGCGGCGCGGGTGGCGTAGGGAGTGGAGCGGGCGGTGCGGGCAGCGGCGGCGGCGGCGACGGCGGCGGCGAGGGCGCTGTCGCCGTCGGCGGCTTCGTCGGCGGCTTCGCCGACTTTGGCGTAGTCGGCGGCTTCTGAGGCGTTGGCGGCGCCGGCAAACTGCTCGGCTAGGATGATGGCCCGATCGACGGCCTCGACATGTTGCTTGTGTTGCGAAGTGAACGACGGCTGAGCCCGGCGGGCGCAGCGGGCCGCGTAGGCCACGAGCGCCCGAAGGGACAACCTTAGGAGCTCTTCCTCGGTCGGCAGTTGCTGAGGCTCAGGCACCGGACACCTCCTCGGGGACTTTCCGTCAGTATCTCACGTTTTGACCAGCCGTGCAATAGGGGGGCGGGGAGTAGGTCAGGGCTTGCCCTGGCAGCCGGTGGGCCGATGCCGTGGTTTTGTCAGGGCGAGCCCTGACCTACTCGACTTTCAGGCCGATGCCGTGATTTCGTCAGGGCAAGCCCTGACCTACGCGGCGGCCCCGGGTGCCACTGGCGTCCCGCCAGTGCTTCTTCGGCCGGTGCTTGTGTCTTGCACGACCGAGACAAGCCAAAGCGAGCGTTGAGTCCGCACACACCATGGTCGGCTCAACCATTGGGGCCGAACAACTCCGCCGGCGGACCGTGCACTGCCGGTAAGTCTGCATCAACGACCTGGCCATCTGAAACATACCATCTTGCACTGGACCACCGCCAGTCGGTCGCCTGCTTCACCAGCCTGCGACACACTGGATTGGAGTTCGGGGGGGAGTTCGGGAGTTCGGGCGACACCATACATAACTCCGAAGGAACGACAATGAATCAAGTATGGTGTCCCCCGATCTCTTCACGGCCATGAACAGCCATCAGCAGCGCTTCACCCGTCTTGTCGAACGGCCTGGCCGGCTGAACTCGCGGCAACTGGATGAAGTGGAACGTTTGGTTGCAAGGATCGAGTCGGTCCGAAAAGACGCCTTTCCGGAAAGTGAAAGCGGCGACAAGTCGCCGCACTCCAAAGATTGGCCCCATCCGCCGTTGCATCGTCTTGGAGGCAAGGGAACCTGCATTGTCGCATCGGGCACGCCGACTGACTTGCCGTGCCGGCCCAATCACGTCGCTGGTATTAACCCCGCATGCCGGGTGAATTCACGTGGTATGCCGGGTGAAGATACCTGGGGTTAAATCGGCTTACGTTGACCGTCGTCGAGCACGTCGGTTGGTAACGTGCTGTGCCAAAACAAGTTCGGCCGACTCGGCTGCACGGCCGGTCGCCGTAAGTCGCCGCGCGCACATTACGTCCCAAACGGGTAATACACAAATCGACGCAAACCGTTGCCGAATCATCACTTAGCGCCCATTTTCCCGCCATTTGTTGGTTTTGCTGCCAGGCGAGGCAAGTCTACTTGGCGTTATTCTAATCGACGTAAGTCCCTTTTACTAGGCAAGTTATCGGCCACCGAGCCGGCCCACGGAGAAAATGTTACGGTGAAAGGGGCGTGGAGTTTCGTTACCACGTACTTCCGGTTGGCGGGGCAAGCCCCCTGAAATATGGCCATTCCCCCTCAGCTAGCCCGGATTTCTCACCACGCAGAGCACTGGCGAGACGCCAGTGGCACCCGACGATCGTTTGGAAATGTCAGGGCAAGCCCTGACCTACGGGGCGGGACGGTCGCGGTCTTCGGCGCGCTGGCGCTGACGCTGCTGGCGGAGTTCGAGCTTCTGTTGCTTGCTCCTCTTGACGGGCGGTTCCACTCCGGGCGTCCAGCGTTTTCCGCCGCCGTGGGCCGGCTCGGCCATTTGCTCCAGCCAGGCGTCGTGGATGCCCGTCAACTGCCGAACCACCTCCGCACGCTGCTGGGCCAGGTTCGTCGTTTCGCCCGGGTCGGACGCCAGATCGAACAGTTCCCGCTGGTCTCTCACTCCGACCAGCTTCCAGTTTCCGGATCGAATGGCCCATTTTCCTTGGGTACCTCCGGAACTCCAGAACAGATGATCGTGCAGGCTGGTCACTTCGCCCCGCAGCGCCGGCAGCATGTCCTTACCGTCCAACGGCCTTTTAGTAGGTGCAGATGAAACCACACCGGCGGCGGAAACGGCCGTGGGCAGAATGTCGATCGACCAGACGGGCACGTCGCAGGTCCGGCCGCCGGAGAGTCGCTTGGGCCAGGAAACGATAAAGGGCACCCGAATGCCCCCTTCATAGTCGTCTTGCTTGAAGCCGCGCAGCGGGGCGTTGTTGGCGTGCATCAGCTTCGAGCCGCCGTTGTCGGTCAGATAGAACAGCAGCGTGTCGTCGAACCGGCCTTCGCTCTTGAGCGTGCCGACGATCTGGCCGACGCCGTCGTCGAGGTGCTTGATCATGGCCATCAGCGTATCGCGGATTTCGTCGCCCGTCTCGTGCTGGATGTCCTTCTCGGGCGCCTGGGGCGGTGCATGGACCGCATTGTAGGCGACGTAGAGGAAGAACGGCCGCCGCTTGTGCCGCCGGATGAACGAGACGGCCTCCTCGGTGATCCGGTCGGTCAGGTATCCTTTGTCCTCGATGGGTTTAAGCCCGCGGTAGATCGGGTGCTCGGGATTGACCAGCTCGAAGTAGTCGTGGGCGCCGCGGCCCATGAAGCCGTAGAACTCGTCGAACCCGCGGTGCATGGCGTTGTATTTCAGCTCCACGCCCAAATGCCATTTGCCGAAGGCCCCACAGACGTAGCCCGCCGGCTCGAAGTACTGGGGGAAAAAGACCTCGTCCAAGGGCACGCCGGAGCCGCCCTCGCCGGCCGTGTAGATGCCGAAACGCTGCTGATACCGGCCGGTCATCAGTCCGGCCCGGGTCGGCGAACAGACGTGGCCGCTGGTATACGCCTGGGTACAGATAACGCCCTGCCGGGCCAGGGAGTCGATATGCGGCGTGCGGACTTCCCGGGGATGGCGCGGGTTGTAGCTCACGTCGGCGTAGCCTTGGTCGTCGGAAAGGATGACCACGATATTCGGCCTGCGGGGCCCCGAGTCGGCAGCCGCCGCGGCCGTCGAAATCCAGGCCGTCGCAGCCCCGGCCAGAACGGCTAGCAAGCCGACCGCAGGGCCGGCGTGGGACGTCAGTTGCGCCATCTGCAATACGAATTTCGGCAAGGTTCTCATATAGGTGCTTTCCGGCTCGACAAACGGGGTGAACGTCAAAGCACCATTATATCCCACACGCCGCCGGATTCCCAAGGATGGGCAGGGGTTTTGCGGACCTGCGGACCGGTGCGGATCTGTCGCGGCCGGGCAAGCCGGTCGGGAAATCCGTCACCTGGGGCCGGAGTTTTTCAATATTGGCCTGGAACAAATCTCCGGCGTGGAGCACAATGCACCTGTTGACCGAACCTAGGGTGTCCTTTTTTACGCGGTTTCTGAACCCGCGTTCACGTGAACGTAAAGTGGAGAGTGTCTAGCCAGTACCTTTGCACAGGAGAACCGGTATGGGTACCAAGGGACTTCGCAACGCGGCCATTGTCTCTTTCTTTGTCAGCATGGGGATCCTGCTTGGGGGAGGCTACTATGCCGGCTATTTCGGCGACGATGCCGAAGCAAACGTACCACCGGTTCCTCAACGGGTGGTCGCCGAGGACGAAGAGGAGCCATTGACCGACTACGATCGCATCATGGCCGGGCAGCAGACCTACCAGCGATACGGGCTGATGGATCACGGCAGCGTTTGGGGTCACGGATCGCTGCGAGGCATGGATTTCTCCGCCCACACGTTGCACTGCGTCGGCGAACTGGTCCGTCAGTTCCATGCGGCCGAGGGAAAGCCGTCCGACGAAGCCTACTTGGAGCTGCCCCCGAAGCCCCGACGCGAGATCGATGAACTCGGTGCCCGCGTGATCCGCGAGATTCGCGAAAACCGCTACGACGCCGAGACCAAAACGCTCACGCTCACCCCGGCCCAGACCTACGCACTGCGACAGATGCGCCGGTACTGGAACCAACTGTTCGACGAGGGGAACACGGACTACGGCTTTCTTCCCCAAACGGTTCGCGACGCCGAGGGCGAGGGGGAGGACCCGAACCTGGACCGCGAAAATCTGGCCGATTTCTTCTTCTGGACGGCCTGGGCCGCGGGCACGCAACGGCCCGGCCAGACGTATACCTACACCAACAACTGGCCGCCGGACCGCTCGGTCGGCAACGAGGCCCCCACCGAGGCGTTGGTCTGGAGCATCGCCTCGATCATGGCCCTGTTTTCGGTGCTGGGTATCGTGGTGTACGTCGTCCATCGGCACAAGTTCTTCTACGGAGACGCCAAAGGGGTCGAGGCCTCCTATCGACTCTTGGAGACCCCGGTAACGCCCAGCCAACGGGCCAGCGCCAAGTTCTTTCTCGTGGCCGGCCTGCTGTTTATCGTGCAAATCTTCAACGGCGGGCTGTTGGCGCATTACACCGTGCATCCGGGCACCTTCTACCTGCAACTGATCGCCGAGTTCTATCCGTACAGTTGGGCCAAGAGTTGGCACTTGCAGTTGGCGATCCTCTGGATTGCCACCTCCTGGATGGGCACGGCCATCTATTTGGCCCCGCTGGTCGCCGGCCGAGAGCTCAAAGGCCAACGCCTGCTGGTCAACATCCTCTTCGTCGCCGTGGTCGCCGTCACCGTGGGCAGCCTCACCGGCGAGGTGCTGGGCATCAAGGGCGCCCTGGGTAAGACCTGGGCCTGGTTCTGGCTGGGACACCAGGGATGGGAATACCTGGAACTCGGCCGGCTGTGGCAAATCCTGCTCTTCGGCGGTCTGCTCTATTGGGTGGTCATCGTGTATCGGGCCATGGCCCCGGGACTGCGGGCAAGTACCGGAAAGACCGAAGAGGACGCGGACAAACGGTCCCTGATTATCTTTTACGTGTTCAGTGCTATTTTCGTGGTTCTGTTCTTCGGGTTCGGCCTGATGTACAACCAACACACCCATTTGACGATCGCCGACTACTGGCGATGGTTCGTGGTACATATTTGGGTGGAGAGCATCTTCGAGTTCTTCGGTGTGGCCGTGATCTCGCTGTTTTTGGTCACCTTGGGCCTGGTCACGCCCAAGTCGGCCCTGAGGGTGGCGTATCTGACGGCGATCCTGGTTTTCTTGGCCGGTATCCCGGGCACGGCCCATCATTACTTCTGGTACGGCGGACCGAGCTTCTGGCTGGCCATGGGCGGGGTGTTCAGTTCGCTGGAGCCGATCCCGCTGATCTTGTTGGTGGTCCGGGCGTGGATGGAGTACAAATCGATCCGGGCCGAAGGCAAGGAGTTCCCCTACCGCTGGCCGTTGTATTTCCTCACCGCCAGCAGCGTCTGGAACTTCGTCGGCGCGGCGATGTTCGGCTTCATGATCAACCTGCCGATTGTCAATTACTACGAGCACGCCACCTACCTGACCGCCAATCACGCCCACACCGCCATGTTCGGCGTTTACGGCATGTTGTCCATCGCGCTGATCCTCTTCTGCTGGCGGGGACTGGTCGAGAACAAGCACTGGAACGACCGGATCCTGATGTTGAGCTTCTGGGGGCTCAACGGGGGATTGTTCCTGATGTTCCTCACGGGCCTCTTGCCCATCGGCCTGATGCAGGTCTGGCAGAGCTACGACCAAGGCTTCTGGTACGCCCGCAGCGAAGCGTTCTACAACTTGCCCGCCGTGCAGCAGCTCGGTGAGTGGCGGATGTGGCCGGACCTGATCCTGATCTTCCTGGGGGCGTTCCCCTTGCTGTATTTCCTGCTCAGCACGTTCCCGCGGCTGCGTGCGGCCGATCAGGGTGAGCCGGGTGAAGGCTGGTAGGGTGGGTCGTGCCAGCGTTTGTCAGAAAACTGCATCGCGAGCCTCGTAGTCCGTCAACAGGGAAATGTCAGGTTGGGTGGCTGGGGCAAAGCGCAGCGGTGCCCCAGTGGCTGCGGACTGGTAGGTGGTAGGTGGTAGATAGCAGGTAGTAGGTAGTAGGTAGTAGATAGTAGGTGGATTGTAGTCGGTTAGTTGCCTCGTGCAAGTGAATTGACCAGCGCGCGGTTGTTAGACCGCAGACTTGGCCGGCCAGGTCGATTAGCGCGGAGGTTGTCTCTTCGTTGATGTAGCCCAAGTGATTGGCGATGACGGCTTGGGTTTCCACCTCGCGAATCGAGCCCACGGCGATGAAGAGGAAGTGGCCGAAGAAACCTCTCGCTCGCCCGATACACCATCATCACCAGATACATCGCCTTCTGCCAGGCGACCAAATCCCGATAGTTCTTTCCCGCCACGGTTTGGCTCCTTGATACCCACCACCTACTACAAACCACCTACTATCTACCACCTACTACCTACCACCTACTTCTTCCCCATCACGCCACCGGGGCTTGTGTCCCGGGCAAAGGAATGCTACACCATGCGGCAAGGTAAGTGGGCCGCATGGCGACGGGAGGGAATCGAATGGCCAAGACGGTGGCATTATTGGGCGCTTTGGATACCAAGGGCCAGGAATACGGCTTCGTCAAGCAGTGCATCGAGGCGCTCGGGCACAAGACGCTGCTGATCGACGTGGGCGTGCTCGGGCCGCCGGCGATGCCGCCGGACGTCTCTCGGCAGAAAGTGGCCGAAGCGGCCGGCGCCGACTCGGCCGCGTTGGCCCGGAAGCAAGACCGCGGCGAAGCGGTGGCCGCCATGAGCCGCGGGGCCGAGGTGCTGGTGCCGAGGCTCTACGCCGAAGGAAAGTTCGATGCGATCATGGCGCTGGGCGGCGGCGGCGGGACCTCGGTCGCCTGTACCGCCATGCGGACGCTGCCGCTGGGTGTGCCCAAGGTGATGGTCTCCACCGTGGCCGGCACCGACGTCTCCGGCTACGTGGGCGTAAAAGACATCGTGATGTTCCCCAGCATCGTGGACGTCTCGGGCGTGAACCGGATCAGCCGCCCGATCTTCGCCGCCGCCGCCGGGGCCGTCTGCGGCATGCTTCAAACGGAGGTGCCTCCCGGTGAGGACAAGCCGCTGGTGGCCGCCTCGATGTTCGGCAACACGACCATCTGCGTGGAAGCCGCCAAGGCGATTCTCGAAGCGGCCGGATACGAGGTGCTGGTCTTCCACGCCACCGGCACCGGCGGCCGCACCATGGAGAGCCTGGTCGAGACCGGCCAGATCGCCGGCGTGTTGGACATCACCACCACGGAATGGGCCGACGAACTGGTCGGCGGCGTGTTTGGCGCCGGGCCGACCCGCCTGGAAGCCGCCGCCCGGCGTGGCGTGCCGGCGATCGTCACCCCGGCCTGTCTCGACATGGTCAACTTTTGGGCCCCCGAGACCGTGCCCGAGAAGTTCAAGAATCGCAAGTTCTATCCCCACAACCCCAACATCACCTTGATGCGGACCACGCCCGAGGAATGCCGCCGGTTGGGCCGCGTGATGGCCGAGAAACTCAACCACAGCACCGGCCCGGTGACGGTGTTGATTCCGCTTCGGGGCCTAAGCGTGATCGACGCCGAGGGCGGCCCGTTTTGGTGGCCGGAGGCGAATCAGGCGTTGTTCGATTCACTCAAGAAAAACCTCCGCGACGACGTCCCGGTGATCGAGATGGACTGCAACGTCAACGACCCCGAATTCTCCCACAAGTGTGCAGAAACGCTGCTGGCGGCCATGGGCAAGTAACTTGCCGCTTGCCGCTTCGCACCCGAACCACTCACATCTCACGACCGAAAACCGCAAACTGAAAACGCAACACCAGGAACCCAAAATGCCCGAACCACGCACCGAAATCCTCCAACGTTTCCGCAAAAAGATCTCCGACGGCCAACCGATCATCGGCGGCGGCGCCGGCACCGGCATCAGCGCCAAGTTTGAGGAGGCCGGCGGCATCGACTTGATCGTGATCTACAACTCGGGCCGCTTCCGCATGGCCGGACACGGCTCGCTGGCCGGGCTGATGCCCTTCGGCGACGCCAACGCCATCGTGCTGGAAATGGCCGCCGAGGTGCTGCCGGTGGTCCGCAACACGCCCGTGCTGGCCGGCGTCTGCGGCACCGATCCGATGCGGATGATGGACAAGTTCCTCGAACAGGTCAAGGCGGTCGGGTTCTCCGGCGTGCAGAACTTTCCCACCGTGGGCCTGTTGGACGGCACCTTCCGTGTGAACCTGGAGGAGACCAACTTCGGCTTCGCCAAGGAGGTCGAGATGATCCGCCTGGCCCGGCAGATGGACCTGCTGACCACCCCCTACGTGTTCGACGCCGACACGGCCGCCCAGATGGCCGAAGCCGGGGCCGACGTGCTGGTGGCCCACATGGGCCTGACCACCGCCGGCTCGATCGGCGCCCAGACGGCCAAGGTGCCGCCCCAAGGCGGGGGCAAACACCCCCAGCAGGACTCTGGTAAGGTCCATACAGCCAAAAGCCTTTTTATTTTCGGCGTCACGTTTACCGGCCGGCGAGAGAATAACCGCTTTCGCCAACATTACCTCCGGGCGGCTACCCAAATATCGACCGGCGGCCGGCAACACTCGTTCAGGCTGTGGCTGGCCGATAATCAGCGCGGCGTACCGGGCGTGGCCTGGGATCCCAACCCGGTAGCTGCTCAAGATGACCTGTGGGTGCTGGGCAGCTATACTGCAGCCTGGCAAACCGGCCCCGGCAGCCACCAAATCCAGGTATATCTCCAGGACCAGCTCCA
>SDBV01008319.1_pt1 | contig 14033 bp, 10 predicted proteins | sample 2277081 | NCBI WGS metagenome assembly SDBV01 (sample SAMN10402039, study PRJNA504765) | marine sediment metagenome | isolation source: marine sediment core GS10_PC15, 223 cmbsf | place: Arctic Ocean: Southern Knipovich Ridge | collected 2010 | reverse complement strand
GGAAAAGCTCTTTGGGTGTTGCGATCTGTTTTATTTTGCTATCGAGCATTACAATGATAACATCGCCAAGAGCGATCGCTTCAAGCGGATCGTGTGTTACGTGCAGGACGGCAATGTTGAGATCCTTTGTAAGCTGCTTTAACTGTTTGCGGAGATCGAGCCTTGTTTTCGTATCAAGAGCAGCCAGCGGCTCGTCAAGCAAGAGCAGCTTAGGCTCACAAACGAGTGCCCGTGCCAAGGCTGTGCGCTGCTGTTGTCCGCCTGATAAAGTTGACGGTTTTCTGTCGAGCAAATCTGTAATGCCAAGGGCGCAAGCGATCCGGTCAAGTTTTGTTTGAATAGTTTTTTTGTCAGCACCCCTGCTTTTTGGACCATAGCCAATGTTATCTGCTACCGAAAGGTGAGGGAAGAGACAGTAATCCTGATAGACTACCGAAAAGTTTCTTTTTTCCGAAGGTATCGAGGTGATCTCTTTTCGGTCCCAGAGGATCGAGCCTTCATCAGGTTTTATGAGCCCTGCGATCGTTTCAATGAGAACCGTTTTGCCAACGCCTGACGGACCGAGCAGGATACAATACCGGCCCGGTTCGATGTCGAAAGTAATATCCGACATTTCAAAAGTGCCAAGCTTTTTTGAGATCGATCTTAGGCTAAGCATTGGCGTCTCCCTCATGTTTAAGGCGTGATGAGAATAATCGCAAACCGACAAACAGTGCGACGCAAATAACGATCAGCAGGACCGCGACGGACCTTGCGTATTTCAGACCGAAGTCGTTAAACCGCTGGAAAACCATAACCGGCGTTGTCATAGGATGATATGCGATGATGACGACGGCGCCGAACTCGCTGATGCCGCGTGCCCACATAAGGATCATGCCCGAGGCGATGCCCCTTAGAGCAAGCGGAAGCGAAATCGTAAAGAATACGCGGACAGGCGAGGCGCCAAGGGTGCGGGCAACGTTTTCAAACTTGGGATCAACCGAGAGAAAAGCGTTACGAGCAGAGTTGATCAAAAACGGTATCGAGACAAATGCCATTGCGATCGAAATGCCTGCAGTTGTTCCGATAAGGCCGTTGTCAAAGAATCGCCCAAACAAAGAGTTCCTGCCGATCAAACCGAACAGTGCTATCCCCGCCGCCGAATGCGGAATGATCACGGGCAGATCTATTATGCCGAGTACGAGCGATCGGCCGGGGAAACGCTTTCTCGCTAACAAGTAGGCAAGCGGAATACCTACGAAAGCGGAAACTATCGTAGCGTATAAAGCTGCTTTAAAAGTAAGAACTATCGACGAAAGCACCTCCGGATCCATAGCCGCCGAACCGATGTCCTCGGCAGGGGTCGCAAGGAACATGCTTATCAAGGGCGCTATTATAAACAAAAGCACCAGCGACCCTAACAGGGTAAGAGACGCCTGGAACCATGAGATTTTTTGTTTATCTAATAACACTATCGTCCCTTTGCAAACTTTTTAAGGGCATCGGGTAAATTGTCCGGGTTTTCGATATTCGGCAACAGTATGCACGGCTGACCGTTGTTTTGCATGATCGAAACGCCCTGCGGCGATAACAACAGCTCTATCCATTTAGCGGCGATCTCCGGGTTCGGCGAGTTTTTAGGGATAGTAACCGAATACACCATAGGCTCGCCGGTCCTGATTATTTTTTGCCCCGGCTGTTTGCCGGAAACTTCTACTTTTGCAGTTTTATAAATGTCGGCAAAGTCTTTTGACTTTAAATTAATTTGATCGGACAATGTTATTACTTTCAGGCCGTGCTGAACAGCAACGGAGCGATATATAAACAAATAATCTATCTGACCGGACTCGAGAAGTGCAAGCAGGTCGGTTTCCTTTGGCCGAATGAATCGCTTCCCAAACTTATTAGCAAGCTCATCTGCAAGGCCATTTCGATCATAATATTTCTCGGCAAGCTGAAAAACCATCATTGTTCGATACCCGCACGGATCAATATCCGGGTCTGATCTGCCAAAAGTAACCTTTTCGCCCATCAGTATCCCGGGCCAGTTTTCAGCATTGATCTTTTCATGGAACAATGATCTATCCGTGTAAGCTATAGCCAGCTCGTTGGTTGCAAACTGTATATTGAAGTCCGCATGTTCCGGCATCAGCAGGTTTGAAACTATCTTATAATCGGCAAGAGCAACTATGTCGCATGACCGATCAAGTTCGGTAATCTTCCTGGCACAGGACCTGCTGCCCGCGGCTTCTGCTTTAACCGTTACGCCCGGATTTTGCTGCATGAACAGTTCGGAAACCTGCCGTAAAGGAACTGAAAGACTGCCCGCATGAAAGATGATAAGGTCCTTTTTGGCAGGATCGTTTTTGGAACAACCGGTGATCAGTAAAGATATAACAATAGCAATTATTTTAAGACTTCTAAGCATCACTCAAGTTCCTTTATTCTTTTAGTGAACGTCCAGGCCGTGGATCATATAGATACTGTGTTCGAGAGTTTTCAATATTTCGTCGAGGTATTCGGTAACCGCGCGAACACTGCCAGGCAAAGCGTAAAGCTGAGTTTTGCCGTTTACCCCAGCCACCGACCTGCTCAATAGAACCGATGGTTTCTTAGAACCGTATTTAACGCGGATGTTCTCCATGATGCCCGGAATAAGCTTTTTACACACTTCGGTTACGATTTCCGGTGCGATGTCCCTTGGTCCGATGCCGGTTCCGCCCAGGGTAAATATGACATCGATGTCGGAATTAATCGCGCCTGCAAGCGATGCCTTTAACTGCCCCGGGTCATCGGGCATGAGTTGATTGTCAATGCTTACATGCCATCTTTTATCGCCAAAGAACTCTCCTAATATCTCTTTTGCCTTCGGACCCGAACGATCTGTGTACGCCCCCGCAGAGGCTCTGTCGGAAAGAGTTATAATAAGAATGTTCAATGTATAAGGTATAAACTCGATTGATTCCGACGGACGAATGGCCCCGCCTTGCAGAACTTTGCAGAAGATGCCCTTGTCCGGCATGACGCATTTGCCGACCTGCTTAAAGATAGCACAGCCGTCACCGTGGCATTTCTTACCGATCTGAGTTACTTGAAGCTTTACATCGCCTATTTGAAACTCGTCGAGTACGCCGACTTTTGAAAGGTCGATGTTTTTGGTGGTAATGTTCTCTGCAAATTCGCCAACTTTAATTTCACGATCATTGATCTTAGAAAATGCTTCAATATCTTCGGCTGCAAGCAGCGTTACCTGCCTGTGCCACGAGCCCGCGTGGGCATCGCCGACAATACCGTTGTCGTCTAACCGAACCGAATCTAAGGGGGTTTTTATCGTCCCCTTTTCCGTTGAGATATTGACCGAAACAACTTCGCCTTTATCAGACATCTTTTTTCACCTTTTCAAGAAGTTCTATTTGAGAGATTACCATATTCTTATCGACAGCCTTGCACATATCGTAAACAGTCAGCAACGCAACCGACACAGCCGTAAGCGCCTCCATCTCAACGCCGGTCTTTCCGGTACAATGAACTTTAGCAACAGCCTTTACGCAATCCTTTTCGATAGTGAGCCGGACATCTATCTTTTCCAAAAGCAGCGGATGGCATAGCGGTATAAGATGCGGCGTTTGCTTGGCAGAGTTGATCCCTGCGATCTGGGCAACTGTAAGCACATCGCCCTTCTTGATCTGGTTCTGTTTTACAAGCTCAATGGTTTTTGCAGAGAGAGCTATTTGCCCTGACGCTGTTGCGATGCGTTTTTGCGGCGTCTTTGCCCCTACGTCAACCATCGACGCCTTGCCCTCATTGTCTACGTGCGAAAAATTTTCCATATTATCCTCCGATGCAATGCATCCATTTATGCGAGCAGGGCCCGCCGGTTTGAGGTTTGTATTCGATCGCATTTGCAATGGCTTTTTCATTGCCCAACTCGTTAACGTCAAATGCGATATCCGAAAACAGGCATGGACGAACCAGCCCGTTGCTTGTAAGACGAAGCCTGCTGCATTGCTGGCAGTCGCCGCCGGTGCCGCCGCGAACGACAGAGAATTTCCCGTTCTCAAAATCCATAAGGCGGATCACCCTAAACCTAAGTTTGTTTTTATCAGCAAATTCTTTTACAGAATCAATGTCAGATTGTGAAGTAAAAGAGCCTGCTACGCAATTCAGTTTTATAGGAGTAAGCCCTGCGTCAATACCGGCGGCAATACCGGCGAAAACCTTCTGCACGTCTCCGCCGCGTGTAAGCATGCTAAACCTGCCGGGGTTTGTCGTATCAAGGCTGACGTTGACACGCCCCAAACCGGCATCAGCCAGTTGCTTTGCATATTTCGGCAGCAACACAGCGTTGGTTGTCATGCCAAAATCGTCGATACCGTCAATCTCGGCAAGCATTGCGACAAGATCGGTTATGCCGTGACGAACGAGCGGTTCTCCGCCGGTAAGTTTTATTTTCGTTATGCCAAGCCCGACGGCAACACGTGTAAATTCAACGATCTGCTCGAACGATAAGATATCATCGTGAGAAAAAAGCTTAAGCCCCTCAGCGGGCATGCAGTAACGGCATCGCAGGTTGCAGCGGTCGGTAACTGAAATCCTCAGATAGTTTATCGTTCTATTAAAACCGTCACGCATCAGAGCAACCCTTTCAGCGGTAAAAAGTCAAGCGTTTGACCGGACGGGACACTATCGATCCCTTCCGGCATGACGAAAAAACCATCCGAGCTTAGAAGAGCCTGTAAATGAGCAGAGCCATGGTAATCGATCCGGCTAAGCGTACCATCGGAATTCAACTTGCACGGAACAAATGCCAATCGTTTTGCTTTCTTTCGTTTAATATCATGCGCAACGGGCAACTGCAAATATTTATCGTTAGTCTCAAGTCCATATATAAGCCTCGCTGCCCGAAGAACAAACAGATGGAACATCAGGTAGACCGAAACCGGGTTACCCGGAAGACCGAACACAGCCGTCTGCCCCTTGCTTGCAAAAGTTATAGGTCTGCCGGGCTTAACAGCCACACGGGCGAAATGAATGTTAAGCTGTAACTGCTTCATAGCATCGGCGACAAAGTCAAAATCCCCCACCGATACTCCGCCGGACACGATGACAATATCTGAATTGCTAACCGCATTTTGCAAAGCATTCACTGTTGCCTCTTTCGTATCGGCAACGATAATATTTTCTACAAGCTCAAAACCGTTGCTTTTGCAAAGACACCCAAGCAGCGGCCCGTTAGAGTTCATGATCTTGCCGGCATCAATATCTGCATGGTCATCTACGATCTCATCGCCGGTTGCAAGGATCGAGACTTTGAGCTTTCTAAAAACCGGAACGATTGTAAGACCGGCAGAGATTAAATTGGCTACGCCAAGAGGGCTCAATCGAACAGGAGCCTTTAAAACAATATCGCCTGTTTTTACGTCTTCACCCTTTAAGCAGATGTTGGGTTTTGTCTCGGGCTCATTGATATGAACAACGCCGCCGGCCTCGGTGGTCTTTTCCACCATTATAACTTTACCCGCCCCTGCAGGAACAGGAGCGCCCGTCATCACTTTAGTCGTCGTCCCCGGCTTTAGCTCCATCGTAGGAGCCAAACCGGCAGCGACAGTTTCTAAAAGCTCATAACTATCCCTATCGTCACCCTCCAGCACAGCATAGCCGTCCATAGCGGATTTATTAAAGCCCGGCAGATCGAGCTTAGACAACTGATCGCAGGCTAAACAACGGCCAAGTGCATCGGCGGTATTTACCTTCACAACTTCCATGTCTGGCCGGCTAACAACTTCATCGGTTATAGCAAAAGCCTGCGAAAGAGTTATCATGTCATTTTGATATGTCATTTGTCATCCTCATAAAGCGTGTGGAAGTTTTTGTCCGCGAAGTCTGCGACCATTTCATTTAGCCTGTTAAAAACATCAAGGATATTCCTCGCAACCGGTGACAACGTCGACCCGCCGCCGCTTTTCCCGCCGGGGTGTTTGTCAACCAATATTTTGCCAAGCCGATCTTGAGCCGTCTGGATAAGTTTCCAGGCATACCGGTAACTCATACCCGAATCGATCGCCGCCTGCTGAAGAGTGCCCGTCCTTTCAATATTGGCAAGAAGCTTAGCAAGCCCCCTTCCTAAGATACGCCGGTTGCCAACCTGAAACCATATCTTTGAGCAAACCTTTAAGGGCTGAGAAAATAAATATTTCTTCTGATCGATAAGACAAACTAAAACCGATTCTGAAAGTTCATCGCCGCCAAGTTTTTCTGACAACATTGTTTTGCAGCCCGAAAGTTCTATATACCTTGCGATGATAATATCTGCACGATCTTTTAGCTCGTCGCAATCGTCTCGGAAATTCGATTTGGCAGGAGCAGTATCGATAAAAATCGTCACATCCGGAAGATCGGTCTTGGCAATAGCATTTGACTCGACAACAATATGATCGAATTTATTTTTTGCATCTCCAATGAAATCTTTTAGCTGCTGTAGATCGGTAAAAAAGTTCCCAGGCTTTGAAGCCGAAAGTTTTCCATGGCCGCTCTTGGCATAGACCGAGTTTGGCAAGACTTTTGCAAGCCTTTGGGCAAGCACTGTTTTGCCAACCTTGCTGCCGGCCCCTGAAATTGTCCAGACCAAACTCATAGCTGCTCCGACTCTATATCGTTATGCACAACCGAACATAACGGGTAGTAAAAAAACTCGCTCGTCTGTACGCAGACTGCCGAGGTATCGTCTGCAGCAATATTTTTTTTCGCTATTTGTATCATTTTTAGCTTATCTTCCTAACCGCGGCCGCACATGTTTTATATTCGGGGATCTTTGCTATCGGATCCAGGGCATCTATTGTAAGCATATTGGCAGGCGCTTCGTAAAAGTGAAACGGCATGAAAATCCAGCCCGGCTCGATATTCTCTGTCACCTTCGCATTTGTTTCCACGCAACCCCGTCTGGTTTTAACTTCAACCCTGTCACCGTTGGATATTCCAAGATCAGCGGCATCATCAAGTTGTATCTCAACATAACCCGTCGGCGAAACCTGGTTTATCACTGCCGACTTTCTCGTCATGGTTCCCGTGTGGAACTGATAAAGCTGCCTGCCGGTAGAGAGCACGAACGGATATTTCTTGTCCGTAGATTCTTTGGCGGGGATAAACGTAACCGGATGGAACTTACCCTTGCCGCGTGAGAATTTGCCCTTGTGCAGGAACTTCGTACCCGGGTGATCCTTATCGAGGCAGGGCCACGCCAGCCCCACTTCATCGATACGATCGTAACTGATCCCGCCATAGATCGGCGAAACAGATGCTATCTCTTCCATGATCTTACTCGGACAGTCATAACTCATTGGATAACCCATTCGCGTCGAGATATCGCAAACGATCTTCCAGTCGATCCGAGCCTCACCCGGTGCTTCCGTTGCTTTTCGTACTCGCTGTACGCGCCGTTCGGTGTTGGTAAACGTTCCGCCCTTTTCAGCGAAACTTACCGCAGGCAGCACTACGTCTGCATACTGAGCGGTCTCGGTAAGGAAGATGTCCTGAACAACGAGGAAGTCAACATCTTCCAAAGCCTTTCTTGTTCTGTTAAGATTCGGGTCCGACAGCGCAGGGTTTTCGCCCATGATGTACAAACCTTTTATCTTTTCTTCTTCGATAGCGTGCATTATCTCGACGATAGTAAGGCCCTTACTCGGCGAAAGCTTTGCATTCCATGCTGCCTCGAACTTTTTCTGAACATCGGAGTTTTCAACCTGCTGATAGCCCGGATAAACATTGGGCAACGCGCCGAGGTCGCATGCGCCCTGAACATTATTCTGACCACGAAGCGGATTTACACCCGTAGACTCTTTGCCGATATGCCCTGTCACCATCGAAAGGTTCGCCAGGCTAAGAACGTTGTCCGTACCCGTCGTGTGCTGGGTGATTCCCATGCTGTATATGATCGCCGACGTCGCTGCCTTGGCATAAGTAACCGCAGCCTGACGGATAAAATCGGCAGGGATGGTTGTTATTTCCGCTGCTTTCTTAAGCGAGACATCCTTAACAGCTTCTTTGAGCAAGTCAAAGTCTTCGGTTCGCTCGGCGATAAAATCCTTATCGAGCAAGTCTTCGTCAATGATGACTTTTATCATTGCGTTTATCAGGGCAACATCAGTACCGGGCTTCTGCGCGATGTGCAGATCGGCGAAACGTACAAGATCGATACCGCGAGGATCGGCGACGATAAGTTTCGCACCGTTATTTACAACCGCATGCTTTATATTCAAGGCGATAACCGGGTGTGCCTCGGTGGTGTTTGAGCCAATGACAAAAATACACTCGGCGTCCTTAAGCTCTTCGATGGAGTTTGTCATCGCACCGCTGCCGAACGCTTTTGCCAAACCTGCAACAGTCGAAGCATGGCAAAGCCGTGCGCAATGATCGACGTTGTTGGTCCCGATACATGCACGGATAAATTTCTGGAAGATATAGTTTTCCTCGTTCGTACACTTTGCAGACGACAGGCCTGCGATGCTGTCTGCACCGTTTGTCTCTTTTATAGCGGCAAGCCTGGAAGCGACAAGGTCCAAAGCTTCGTCCCACGAAGCTTCTTTGAACTCACCGTCCTTTTTAATAAGCGGTGTTGTTAGCCTTCTGTCATCGCTCACGAAATCCTGGCCAAACCTGCCCTTGACGCAGAGGTTGCCTTCGTTTGGAATAACACCTGTCTTGCTGGTCGCACGAACGATCTTGCCGGTTTTGGCAGAAACATTTAAGTCGATCTGACATCCGACGCCGCAGTAAATACAAGTTGTCCTGGTGCGCTTAAGATCCTTGCACTGCCCCTTGCCTTTTGCATGGCGTTCGTAGAGAGCGCCCGTAGGACATGTTGAGATGCACTGCCCGCAAAGCTCGCATGTCGAATCGTTAAGCGGAATATCGAACGCCGTTGTAACTTCTACCTGACCCGCCCTCTCCTTAAAGGTAAGAGCGCTGTCCATTTGAACTTCCTCGCATATCCTGATACATCTTCCGCAACGAATACATTTATCAACATCGTATTCGATAGCTTCGTTACCGGCCGTATAGTTCGGCGCCGGTTCTGTACAAACCGAACCGCAGTTTATAACATCGTCCTCGACCTGGTACTCATAGCCGTAGGCTTGCAATTTGCACTCGCCGTTATCATCGCATGTTGTACATGCGCCTTTGTGTTCATAGAACAAAAGTTCCAGAACAGTTTTTCGTAAACTGCGGATCTCTTCTGTATCGGTATTAACGACCATACCGTCGGCTATCTCGAAGGTGCAAGCGGTAACCGGTCCTCTTTGACCTTCCACCTCAACAAGGCAAAGCCTGCACGAACCGGTCGGTCTAAGCCGCGGGTCGTGGCAAAGATTGGGAATATCGATACCGTTAACAGCCGCAAGTTCCAGAATCGTCTGGCCCTTTAGGCCAGTCAGTTTTTGATCGTTGATTGTTATTGTTATTTCTGACATTTTTTATTTTCTATTTTTCAAGATCACATCTCAAACATCTGGCAGCTTCAGCAAGGGCCGATGTTCGGTCAAGCCCAAGTACAACTTCTGCAAAGCCCCGTTTGCGTTTATTAAATGGAATAAGTTTTTCCTCGATCCTTTCGGACGCTTTGGCAAGTGCCTCTTCATTGGGTTTTGAGATAGCAAAACCAACATCCTGCGGCAGGTTTCCGGTTCCGCCAAGCATCTTATCAATATTCACCGCAGCCTTCTGACCGGCAGCGATAGCACTGATCACAGAAGAGGCTCCGGTAACACAGTCACCACCTGAATAAATCTGTTTCACCGTAGTAGTACAGGTTACAGGGTCCACTTTAATAGTACCCCACTTAGTCAACTCAGGGCCTTTATCATAATTAACAGGATCGGTCTCTACAACCTGACCAATGGCAGGGATAACCAAATCGCACTCGATAACCGATTCCGTACCAGCAAGAGGCTCTGGACGCCTGCGTCCATCCGCATCAGCTTTGCCCAATTCTGCTTTTACATATTCGACACCGGACACAGAACCATCTGAACTTAAAATACGTCTTGGGATCCCAAGTGTGATAAGCTCAATATCTTCGCCAATCGCCTCTTCTATTTCTTCCTCATAGGCAGGCATTTCTTCGCGCGTTCTTCTGTAGAGGATGATAACATTCTTTGCTCCAAGACGAACTGCCGAACGTGCAACATCTATAGCTGCATTTCCTCCGCCAAAAACCACTATCCGTTTATCTTTACAACTCATACCCTTGCCTAAAGCCCTGTCACGAAGGAAGCCCATCGCATCGATTACACCATCGAACTGGATACCCTCGATATCTATTGGCTTAGTTTTCTGGGCGCCAACAGAGACAAAAACTGCCTTAAACCCTTTATCGAAAAGCTCTGGCATATTAGCGATCCTGGTATTTGTTTGAAGCTCGATACCATGTGATAAAATGAAGTCTATTTCTTTTTGCAGGATTTCCTTAGGCAACCTAAATTCAGGAATTCCCAAAGTAAGCATACCTCCCGGTATCGGCTGCTCTTCGAAAACAACCGACGCCCTGCCTAACAAGGCCAGAAAGTAAGCACAACTTAGACCCGCAGGTCCGCTCCCTATAACCGCGATCTCAGCAGAAGTGGTAACAGGTTTTGTCATAGGTTTTTCATAATCTGTCATATTATCTGCGATGTAACGTTTTAGTGCCCGAATAGCCAGCGGCTTGTCAACATCGCTTCTGCGGCATCTGTTTTCACACGGATGGTCACAAACTCTCCCGCATACGGAGATGAAGGGATTTCGTCTTCTGATAATGTTAGCAGCTTCGTCCAGTTTGCCTTCACCGGCCAGAGCCAGGTACTCGGGAACATTAACCCCAGCCGGACAGGCATGTTGGCAAGGTACTCTGACAAGTCCCTCACAGGCTGAAGCGCGGCATGTCTTAAGAACGATATGTTCTTCGTACTCGTCACGGAAGTGCCTTAGAGTCGAAAGTACAGGATTTGGAGCAGTCTGTCCCAGTCCGCATAACGATGCTTTCTTGATATGTTCGGCTAATTGCTCAAGTTCGTCAAGATCTTCAAGCTTAGCATTACCGCTGCAAATATTATCAAGTATCTCCAGCATCTTTTTGGTTCCTACTCTGCATGGCGTACACTTTCCGCACGACTCCGATTGAACAAAGTCAAGGAAATAGCGAGCCACATCAACCATACAGATATTGTCATCCATCACGATCAGTCCGCCGGAACCCATGATGGCGCCAATTTCCTGGACGCTGTCATAGTCAATCTCTACATCAAGATATCCGGCTGGGATACATCCCCCGGAAGGACCGCCAAGCTGGGCAGCTTTAAATTTCCTGCCAGATCCAACTCCCCCGCCAATCTCAAAAACTATTTCTCTAAGAGTGGTCCCCATCGGAACTTCTACTAAACCGGTATTATTCACACGTCCGGCAAGAGCGAAAATTTTGGTTCCCTTGCTTTTTTCGGTTCCGATATTCGCATACCATTCATGACCGTTATTAATGATCAGAGGTACATTTGCAAATGTCTCGACATTATTGATGTTTGTAGGTTCACCCATATAACCTTTTACTGCCGGGAACGGAGGACGTGGGCGAGGCATACCTCTATGCCCCTCAAGTGATGCGATAAGAGCCGTCTCTTCGCCGCATACAAAAGCACCTGCACCTTGACGAATCTCGATATCAAAGGAAAAGTCTGTTCCAAGTATGTTATTTCCAAGCAATCCTGCATCTCGGGCTTTTTCAAGGGCAATTGTAGTGTTGCTGACGGCAAGAGGGTATTCGGCTCTAACGTAAATAAAGCCGGTACGAGAACCAATAGCAAAAGCAGCGATCAGCATACCTTCGATAACAACATGTGGAGTTCCTTCGAGAATGCTCCGATCCATAAAGGCACCGGGGTCGCCTTCATCAGCGTTGCAGATCAGATATTTTTCATTACCGGGTGCCTCTCTGCAGAAGTGCCATTTCAAACCCGTAGAAAAACCGCCGCCGCCGCGACCGCGAAGACCTGATTTTGTTATAGAGTCAATAACACGCTCAGGAGAATTTTCCTTTAGAACCTTTACAAGTGCGGTATACCCATCACGAGCAATATAATCTTCGATATCGACAGGGTCAATGCGTCCGTTATTATGGAATACATTGCGACGCTGTTTCGCATAGAAGGGTATGTCATATTCATAGGTGATCTTCTTTGAACTAATCGGATCAATGTAAAGCAGTTTATCGATAGCTTTTCGCCCAATGACAGTTTCTTTTAAAATGTCAGCAACGTGTTCCGGTTGAACACCTGGATAGAAAAACTGATCCGGTAAAATAACAACCACCGGGCCCTTTTCACAAAAACCATGACAACCGGTACGTTTTAGCATGACTTTATTATTAAGCCCCTGCTTTTTGATCTCACTTTCAAAAGAGTCATACACTAATTTCGAGCCTAATGCTGTGCAACCTGTCCCCCCGCAGACAATCACCTGCGATATGTCCGCATCGGCAACTTCTTTTATGCTTTGATGCCAGGAAATAAAATCTGAAATGGAAGAAATTTTTTCCGTCATGCAATCTCCTTGGGAGGCTGCTTAAAACTGTTTAAAATATCCTTTGCTTTTTGTTTTGTCATCATTCCATAATAGTTTCCATCAATAACCATCACTGGCGACAAAGCACAGGCTCCAAGGCAGGCTACGGTTTCAAAAGTAAATTCCATATCTTCGGTTGTTTCGCCCTCTTCGACATCAAGTTCCCTGGAGATCGTCTTGATCATACTCTTCCCGCCCTTAACATGGCATGCAGTACCGCGGCAACACCTGACGGTGTGTTTACCGTGCGGCTCAAGGTGGAATTGCTCGTAAAACGTAGCCACGCCGTAGATCTGGCTTGCGGCAATACCGGTTCGTTCGCTCATTTCCATAACAACATCTTTAGGAAGATAGCCGTACCCATCCTGTATCTTCTGCAATATAGGGATAAGATCGTTGCTGGTTATCTCAGTAAACGCAGAGAGAATATCCTCTAAAATACTTATATCCAAAATAACACCTTCGCTGGAGTTCATATAAATTGTTCCTGTTAAAATCCAAGAACACCATGTAACCACTATACGAATTGATTTTCAAGCTTTTTTAAAAAAACAAAACTTTTTTAGGCCTTCATCCAATATCTTTTAATCTGCGAAATCCGTGGTTTCTTTTCTTTTAAAATCAGTCCGCGTAGCGGATTCCTCAACTATGAACTCCGAACCCCGAACTATGAACTAAGAACTGGCTTTAGCCGGTTCGATTAATCGACTTCTGGACGCGGCAGCAATCCGGTCTTTTCAAGAATAACAGGCGTTATGCTCTCCCAGCCGATCGGCATAAGATGCAGACCCGAAACTCCTTCGATACCCTTTACGCGTTCTATCATTTCGCATGCGATCTTAACGCCCTCTTCTTTCGGGTCCTCTGCCCCGTCCATTCTTTCTATAAGCGCATCGGGGATAGTAATACCCGCCACCTCCGCCTTCATGTACTTAAGCGCTCGCGACGAACGCACCGGCGTAATACCTGCTAAGATAAAAGCTTTCTTATGCAATCCCTGCCCGACAACCTGTTTCATCCATTCCTCAAACCTGTCAAGATCGAATATGCACTGTGTCTGAATAAAATCGGCACCGGCTTCGATCTTTTTCGCAAGGCGCATCACCCTAAACTCGAACGGATCGGCAAACGGATTCGCAACAGCACCGATGAACAGCCGCGGCTCGTGTTCCTTGATAGGATCGCCGGAGATAAATTTCTTTTCGTCCCGCATCTGTTTTACCATCGCAATAAGTTGCATCGAGTCAAGGCAAAAAACATTCTTCGCTTCCGGATGATTCCCAAAAGACTGATGATCGCCGGACAAACAAAGAAGATTCTTAACGCCAAGAGCAGCCGCACCTAATATATCGCTTTGCATCGCGATCCGGTTCCTGTCACGGCAAACCATCTGCGCAACCGGCTCCAGGCCCTGTTGTATAGCGATCGCCGCCGCCGCAATACTCGACATCCGCACGATCGCC
>SDBV01008318.1_pt1 | contig 14033 bp, 14 predicted proteins | sample 2277081 | NCBI WGS metagenome assembly SDBV01 (sample SAMN10402039, study PRJNA504765) | marine sediment metagenome | isolation source: marine sediment core GS10_PC15, 223 cmbsf | place: Arctic Ocean: Southern Knipovich Ridge | collected 2010 | reverse complement strand
GAAAGCCAGCGGCTAGCGGTAACATGGCTGATACCCAAATCAGCTGCCAGTTGACTCGGTAAGCGTTTCCGGCGACGCATTAGTTCTTTCAAGAATGCAGCAATGGGAACTTCTTGTGTGCTCCTAAGGACATTGTATAAGGCCGCATCAGCACCTGTCAATGAGTATGGAGGCAAAGCTCAAAACCTTAAAGAAAATAACCAGAAACTATTAACAAGTGCCAAATGATGCGTTATTATTGCTCTCATGGGAACACCTCATGACCGTTAATGTACAGGGGTGATGCCAATTTCACTTTCTGAGTGACTTGAGGAAGCTATAGGCGAAAAGATTGGGAGAACAAAAGAAGGTCAAATAGAAAAGACCTGTTGGCGCAGGTCTTTCTGGGTATGAAAAACAGCGATGAAGTTATGTAGTTGTTTTTATTCTAGGACAATCCTGAAGATAAGCCAAGCAATCGAATTGAATCATAATTATTGTTACCGAATGTGGTATCGTTGCCTCAAAAAAAGTGTTACCAAAAAGGAGGCAACATGACACGGAGCAGCATACGAGAATACACCGAGGCAGTGCGAGGGCGATACCTTCGGGGCGCAAAGGGAGAAAAAGGGAGAATCTTGGACGAATTCACTAAGGTGATAGGCTGCCATCGTAAGGCAGCGATTCGCCGACTCCGTCGAGGATGCCCACGCTCCTTGCTACCCTTAGGCTGGCATCCTCGACAATATGGCGTTGCTGTGGCTGAGGCACTAAGGGTAGCTTGGGAAGCCACCGACCGCCTGTGTTCCAAACGGCTGCAGCCCTTTTTGCCTGAGCTGATTCAGGTACTGAGGAGACACGGTGAAAGCGCGATGTCAGCCGAGATCGAGGCGAAGCTTTGCCAAATGAGCCCAGCTACCATCGACCGTCTACTAAAGCCCTGGACGCCGGCTTTTGTGTCGAGACCCTGAAGGAAGCTCTTCGAAAGGGTCGGCCGGATATTTTCAACACCGACCAGGGAGCCCAGTTTACCAGTGAAGCCTTCACCGGGCTCCTGGAGCAGCATGGAGTGAAAGTCAGCATGGATGGGAAAGGAAGCTATAATGACAATCTGTTTATCGAGCGTCTGTGGCGGTCAGTAAAGTATGAGGAGGTGTATCTGAAAGCATATCAGGATGGTAGAGCTGCCAGGGCAGGTATCGGTGACTACTTTCGTTTCTATAACACCGAGCGTCCCCACCAGGCCCTGGGCTACCGGACACCGGCCGAGGTGTTTACCTCAATCCCGGTGGATGCCACCAATAGAGGTATGGTAGAATCCTTAACACCAGACCCCTTGAGGATAGCGGGACCCACTCTTAATACAGCCCCTATCCTGTCCTAAGAATGGGGTCCATCTCAATTTAAGAGTGGTGGCAGATTGAGATTGTGTCGGAAGATGATTAGCGCACTCGAATCTAGCCATAGATTGCTTGCGGCATCTATGGGGACACAATTCGTCCAATTGTTTGCCTTGCATTTCTTGTCCGAGCCTAAGGAGAATGCACTATCTGGCCTGGCATGTCTCACCTATCGCCATAAATAGTCTTTATCTCATTCATAATTCCTTCTACCTGTCGAAACCTTTCAGGGTCAGGGAGCCTCTTAAAAATCTTGAAGGCTTCATTACTCCAGCCAAGGCTGCTTTGGCAAACTCGGCTCATGCGCTTACGCCTATTTAGCTCCCGGAAAATGAGGGCTTGCAACTTATGTACTTCGGCTAGCCTTGCATAAGTTATGCCATGCTTTCGCGTGTCATAGAGTCTATCGCGAAATCGCCTAACAATACGGTACGTTCTGATGATTTTTGAGATGAAGAGCAGCGTATCCTTCCACCTTCCCAAAACGATTGCTTTCTTATCTAGAATGAATTGGTGAAGAAACGCGATATTGTGGTTCATCGTCATAAATTCGCGTATCTCCCCCTGCGGCGCAACGTTCGAGCTGCAATCTCCAGCTCTGGGTCATGTCCAGCTAAAGCACCTTCACCAGCAGGCAATGCAATCTTACTATGCATAGAAGGGGAAGATCATACGCACCCTAACGCCCGCAGAAGTCGAGGTCCTTTTCGAGACAGCAGAGGATAATTACTACTACCCCGTAATCTATACTGCCGTGAGTACGGGGCTTAGACAGGCCGAATTACTAGGCTTAAGGTGGCGTGATATTAACCTGGACTATCTTTCGATAATAGCCAAACGGGCAGGCCTTAGCGGTGTCCGCTTTCACGATTTGAGACATACCTTTGCCAGTCTTATGCTTTTGAGAGGTGCCAAGCCAAAGGTAATCAGCGAGGCACTGGGGCACAACTCCGTGACCTTTACAATGGATGTCTACTCACATATAATAGGGGGTATGCAAGAGGATGCTAGGGCACTGTTAGGCAAAGTGCTGCCGGAAGGGGTAGATAAAAATGTCGTCGCCAAATTGTCGCCAACTTTTAGAGATTTAGCTTTAATGCCGAGGTAGCTCAGTCGGTAGAGCAGCGGACTGAAAATCCGCGTGTCCCCAGTTCGATTCTGGGCCTCGGCACCAGAATAAGGGCGGAAGTAGTTCAGCGGTAGAATGCCTCCTTGCCAAGGAGGAGGTCGCGAGTTCGAATCTCGTCTTCCGCTCCAACACAGTAAATCAGCTGCGCTACTGAAACACAGTTGGGAGACAGTCAAATGCAAGAACACACACCGACATATGATGAGGCATTGTCACTTTTTAAGGAATATAACCAAAGTAACAGCCTTCAGAAACACGCCTACACAGTTGAGGGAGTGATGCGCTATATGGCACAGAAAATGGGCGGAGACGAAGAGAAGTGGGGAATCGTCGGACTAGTTCATGATCTGGACTATGAACGTTTTCCGGAGCAGCACTGTAAGAAATCCCAAGAGATATTAGAGGAGCAGGGCTGGCCGAAGGAATATGTACGAGCCATTGTTTCTCATGGCTGGGGTATATGTAGTGACGTTGAGCCGCAAACCAGTATGGAGAAGACGCTATATACTATTGACGAACTAACCGGGCTGATCACTGCCGTAGCCATAATCCGACCATCGAGGAGTGTGGCCGACCTGGAGGCAAAGTCGGTGATGAAGAAATGGAAAGATAAGTCGTTTGCTGCTGGCGTGAACCGCTCGGTAATCGAAAATGGGGTGGCGATGTTGGGGGTGGAATTAAGGGACCTGATTACCGATGTCATAATGGGTATGCGAGCAGTCGCTGACAAGATAGGGCTGTAACGTTGCGAATCCGACTTGTTTAGTCAATACGAGCTAACGAGGCTGGAATATATTATGTGGGCGCATCATCCAGGTACCACGTCACAAAGGTAAAACGATTTTGCCGCTTCCAATACGCTTAAGACGTCTCCAGAACTTATTTCTAGGTTTATGGCGCTCCATTTCGCTCCATATAGACATGAATTTCCCGACGGTAGCTGTTAATATTGAGGGAAAGAAGACTGTCAATTTGCGTGGCTTGCCCTCGTAAATTGAAAGATTTGGAAGCTTTTGTTATCATATTCACTATTAGAAGGTTATTACAGGGGCAGAAAAAAGAGACCCTCTCCGATACGAGTCGAGTCCTTACTCATATAAGGCTTTGGGATTAATAATGTATAGAAGTTCTCGAGCGTTTAATTTAAGCCCCATATGGGTCTTAATCGGGCTAAACTTACTACTATTTATAGTTACGTTTATAGTGCCCGGACTTATTTTCTTTCTTGGACTAATGCCAGCCGCTGTACTAGATAGACCCTGGACGATACTAACCAGCTTCTTCCTCCATGGCAGTATAGGGCACATCCTGGTCAACATGCTCACTCTCTACTTTTTTGGCAGATACTTATGTGCATTGCTTGGAGAGAAGAAGTTTCTCACCGTTTACTTCATAGGGGGAATATCAGGGAGTATCCTGTATGTACTTTTAGGACCACCCATCTCCTTGGCTATTGGTGCTTCAGGAGCCGTTTTTACCTTGGGAGGGGTGCTGGCAGTGATGAGGCCAAAGCTAAGGGTTTTTGTGTTCCCCATACCGCTCCCGCTCCCCCTCTGGGTTGCTGTCATTGGTGGCTTCGTAATAATTTCCTTTTTCCCAAACGTGGCGTGGCAGGCTCATCTCGGTGGTCTGGCATTTGGTCTAGCAATAGGCTATTTCTTTAGAAAGCGGGAGCGTCGTTTCTTTTGAATGGTGCCCTTAAGTCTGGTATGCCAGGCAGCCTTATGTCCCTTGACAAAGACAGTTCAGCTACTTAAAGTGTCTCTTACTGATGTTGCTGACAACAAACATATATCAGATTAGTGGCATATGGGGCACTGGAATCTGGGGTGCCAACGTATTTCTGTTGGTGGGTAATAACCTGACTCTAGTTGATACTGGGTTTGCCGAGGAAGCAGCCCCGGCGGCACTCCTGCAATGGAGGGTTTTTATCCATGACGTTGCCTTCATCGTCACTGGCACCATGCTTTTTTTGTTCATATTTACTTTTCGGTAGTTCATCCTCTTATGCGTCCTTTGCGGACTGGGGCATGGAGCTCTATGGCTCGGGGCAGGGTATCAGATGAATATGCCAGGTCACACCACGCTAAATGGTACGAAGAGGTTACCAAAGTCAAGGAAGTGCAGAGTAAGTGACAACCGGAACGGATGGTGAGATTCTAAAGAGACTGGAGGAATTGGAAAAGAAAGTGGGGGTGTCCCCTAAAAACTATAGTGCAGGCTACCCCCAGGCCATTTCTAACTAGCCAAGCTAAAGCCTTGCTTAGCTTGGTCAACCAGGAGCGCTGGCGACGCCGGTATTGCCCCATTTGTGGGGGTAGCCCTGACCTTGCTTTTTTGGATAAGGAGTGCGGGGCAAGGTGGCTATTGTGCTCTCGGTGTGACGCCGAATGGCTTTTTCAACGGCTGGAGTGCTCCCTACTGTGGCACCAAGGACCAGAATGCTTTGGCCCATTTACGCTGACGATTTACAATCTATATCAAGGCTATTGATTTAAGGCATAGCGGGGCAGAAGTCTTATTGCCACTGGAACGGGTGATGACCCTGGACATGGATAGACAGGGGCGGGAGAAGGGATACCAGCCTGGCTTTACCCCGGTCTGAGGGTTTATAATAGTAGGAGTATGGTGTGATGGAGCATGGAATTTTGCTGCCTTCAAAGCATTCGCTAACTACTCGGATGACGCAAAACAACGAATCGGCACCAGAGGGTGTAGGTGGTGCTCAGAGCGTACCCTATAGGCAGTTCATCAATGGGGAGTGGTCTGCTGAGGCATCAACTTGGGTGCCCGATGAGTTATCTCTCACCATTACCGTTAATGGTGAAGAATTTGTTACCATCCTCTGTACCCCGCTTAAGTTGAATTGCTTGGTGATTGGCTTCCTGTATTCTGAAGACATAATTACCGGTATTAGTGACGTGGCCAGTATGCGGTTATGTGAGGACTCATCCCTGGCTGACGTCAGGCTGAAGCAAGTCGAACACCCTTTGCCAGCACGACGCATAGTCACCTCCGGGTGTGGTGGCGGTGTTAGCTTTCAAGCCAAGGGGCAGAGGGTAGATTCGAGCCTGGAGGTTACACCAGCAGAAGTGTCGTCGTTAATGAAGCAATTACAGCAGCAGGCGCAACTGTTTCGGACATGTGGTGGCGTGCATACCTCGGCACTATCTGATGCCCGAAATCTTCTGGTAGTTGCTGAGGACATCGGAAGGCATAACACGCTAGACAAGATTCAAGGCGAATGTCTGTTGAGAGGGCTATCAACCAAAGACAGAATATTATTAACCACGGGTCGTATTTCATCAGAGATGCTGCTAAAGGCGGCAAGGATGCAAACCCCGATAGTTGTTTCGAGAAGCTCACCGACGAAGCGGGCTATCTTACTGGCTCACGACCTGGGTCTCACCTTGGTGGGTTATGCCCGTAGCCGCCGCTTGTCTGTCTATTCTGGAGAAAGGCGATTGCTGGCCGTTGAGCATTGACAATACACTCAATAGTGGTGGGGCAGCAGGGTAGCCATGGGTAGAACATCAACTGAAATGAGCGATAACAAAAAGTTGACTTTCATTGGGCACCTAGGGGAGTTAAGACGGCGTTTAATCAGGTGCGTAATCGCTCTGATAATTACCACCCTGGTATCCTTTTTCTTTGCTAAGCAGATTTTCTACATCTTGATTCTGCCCGCCGGCGGTATCGATCTCATCTATATCGAAATGACAGAGATGCTTGGCACCTATATGAAAGTGTGCCTTACCAGTGGCATTATACTCGCCATGCCCTACTTCACTTACCAGTTTTTTATGTTCGTCTCCCCGGCGCTGACCCGCAAGGAAAAGAGGTATGTTTATTTGATTCTTCCTTGGGTAGCACTGATGTTTGCGGGGGGTGTTGTCTTCGGCTATTTCATTCTGGTGCCGCCAATGACCAGATTCCTAATCACCTTTGGTAGTGATATCGCCACCCCGCAGATTAAGATTGGTAACTATATCTCAATCATATCCCGACTGCTACTAGCTATCGGGTTTGTTTTTGAGATGCCAGTGGTGACAACCTTCCTGGCAAGGCTGGGTATTATCACGTCCAAATGGCTGGCTAACAAGCGAAAGGTGGCCATTATATTCGCCTTCGTCCTTGGTGCCATAATTACCCCAACCTTCGACCCTATAAATCAGAGCCTGGTTGCCGTTCCGTTGATAGTTCTATATGAGATGAGTATCTGGCTAGCTAAACTTGTCCAGCGGAAGGAACCCCAGGGAATTACTTCCTTAGCCACTCCAACTTCGCAAGGCAGAGGCTAAACAAAATAGCGGACTTCAAATCCGTTGGGGGCATTAACACTGTCTTCGTGGGGTTCAATCCCTATACCGCCCCCGCCAGCATTGGAACTAAGCTCCTGTTGCGGCCTGTTCGTCGCCAATACGGCGGGTTAGCTTCTTTAGTTTAATGCCGGCTTACAAATTCGGTGCTAAGGTCAATAAACCGACAACGACTTGGCTGTTTGGCTTGGAGAATGCTACAATGTCAAATGAGCTGGAGGCTAATCTCCAGATTCAGTAACGGAGGAGTTATATGGTGGAGAGGAAAGACCCTCGTTTGACCGAAACCGTTAGTGGGGCTGGCTGAGCTTCTAAGATGGGTCCGGGAGACCTAAACAAAGCTATATGTGACCTGCCACAAATGTCTGACCCTAAGCTGGTTCGAGGTTTAGCCAGCCCAGACGATGCTGGTGTCTATAAGCTAGCGGATGATCTGGCTATCATCCAGACCATTGACTTCTTCACGCCGATAGTCGATGACCCGTATGCCTTTGGTCAGATTGCGGCGGCTAACGCATTGAGTGATGTCTATGCTATGGGCGGTAAGCCACTGACGGCTATGAATGTAGTTTGCTTTCCCACAAAGTCTCTGGATATTTCAGTCTTGAAGGAAATCCTCAGGGGTGGAGTGGATAAGATACTTGAGGCGGGGGCGCTGCTGGTCGGGGGGCATACCATAGACGATAAAGAACTCAAATATGGGCTTTCGGTTACCGGTACCGTGCACCCCAAACGGCTGGTAACTAATTCCGGAGCAAAGGTGGGGGATAAACTGATACTTACCAAGCCGCTGGGAACCGGCATCATCAGCACTGCTGTAAAAAGGGGAGTGGTTGATGAAGGGACTATAGCCAAGGTTACCAAGTGTATGGCAGCACTGAATAACAAAGCCTCAGAGCTGATGCAAGAGGTAAGGGTGCATGCCTGTACGGATATCACCGGTTTTGGGCTTCTGGGTCACACTGTTCAGCTAGCTCAGAACAGTCAGGTAGGTATCAGCATCTCTTCTGCCTCGGTTCCCCTCTTGCCGAGAGCAGAAGAGTTTGCTAAGCGGGAATTGTACCCGGGTGGTTCACGTCGGAATAGGGAGTTCTACTCCACCGCCGTAATAATTGCCAACGAGGTACCCAGTCATATACAAGATATCCTCTTTGATGCTCAAACCTCCGGGGGTTTGCTAATCAGCCTGGCTCCCCGGAAGGCTGAACTGCTGCTCCATAGGTTGCGGCAAGCGGGCGTGGAGGATGCAGTTATCATTGGAGAGGTAGTCAGTGAACCGAGAGGAGTGGTTACGGTAGGGTAAGAGGCAATAGTTATGGCTATTATTGGTACCGCCGGACACGTTGACCATGGCAAATCGGCTCTTATTCAGGCATTGACATCTATTGACCCCGATCGTTTGCCTGAGGAGAAGCGGCGAGAAATGACCATTGACCTGGGTTTTGCCTGGCTACGAACCTCATCCGGGGAGGTGATCGGCATTATTGACGTCCCCGGGCATGAAGATTTTATAAGGAACATGATCGTTGGTGCCGGAGGAATTGATGCCGCACTTTTAGTTATCGCTGCTGACGAGGGGTGGATGCCTCAGACGGAGGAGCATTTACGAATCCTGGACCTGCTGCATATAAAACACGGGATTGTTGCTCTAAACAAAATTGATCTAATCGATGACCCCGGGTGGCTGGATTTAATCGAGGAAGACATACGGGAAAAGTTGAAAGGAACTGCATTATCTGAGGCAATGATTGTCAGGGTGAGTGCCAAAGAAGGAACCAATATCGGAGAGCTGGGACAGAGGCTCGAAGAACTAGTTTTGAGGGTCTCCAAAAAAGATATAGGGAAACCACGCTTGCCGGTAGACCGCATCTTTAGTATGAAGGGAAGCGGGGTCGTCGTAACCGGTACCCTTATAGATGGGACTCTAGCACGGAGTGAACGGGTCTTCGTCTTCCCCCAAAATTTACACCCCTACATTAGGAAGCTAGAAAGTTATAGGGAAAAGAAGGACCGGGTGGGGCCGGGAACCAGGGTGGCGGTTAACCTGGTTGGCTTGGAAAAAAAAGACCTTAGCCGGGGTGATATCGTATTTGGAGGGGAAGGACAAGCTAGATCAAGCCAGTTCATTGATGTCAGAATAAGGCTTGTTTCGCAGTCCAAACCGGTAAAATGGAATACTGAGTTCAAAATATATTTAGGCACCAGAGAAATCCTGGGGAAAATAACATTGCTTGAAGGAGGAATTCTTAAGTCAGGTGAATCTGCTTTTGCTCAAATTAGTTTTAAGGAGGCAGTAGCGGCTCGCATTGGGGATTATTTCATTATCAGGCGGCTCTCTCCATCTGAAACGGTTGGCGGTGGAGTTGTACTTGACCCTCTGGCTAGCAAACATAGATTTAAGGACAGGGATAAAGTTAGTCTTTTTCTGCAAAGAAGGCCGGGGCTTGAGATTGATGAGTTAGTCCTATCAGAGTTGGACAAAAACAAGTATATGGATGAAAAGGGTCTTCTGGTAGCTAGCGGTTACTCCCCACAGGACATTATAAAGTGTGTAGAATCGTTACGGGATGAGGATAAACTTATCGTGGTAGGTTCCTGGGTGGTTGATTTACCCTATTGGCAGAAGCAAATTGAGCAAACTCTAGACCTTTTAACTGAGCGGCACTCACTCCATCCTCTGGAGAAAGGTTTCCCCCAGGGTGAGCTACAAAGTCGCTTGAAACTGCCCAAAGAGGTGTTTGATGGGTTAATTAGCAGTTTGATTGAGTTGGGGAAGATAACCCGTGAACAAAGTATTATTGCTCTGGCCACATACCGACCATCACTTTCCCCGGAACAGGAATTATTGGTTTCGAAGATACTGGAAGTTTTCAAAAGAAGTGAAGCTAATCCACCAACAAAGAAAGAGTTAATCGCCCAGATGCCAGGTAGTGAAGGGGTAATTCGATACATGTGCCAGCAGAGTATGCTCATCGGGTTGCCCGAAGGGATACTATTTGAGCGTGAACGCTATGAAAACATCAAAAGCAAGATAATTGACTTCTTAAGAAGCAATGGCTCAATCTCCATCCAGCAAGTGCGAACACTTTTTGGGTTTAGCCGAAAATATGTACTACCGCTGTTGAACAAGCTAGACGAAGAGGGCATCACCCAGCGCCGTGGTGATACCAGGGTTCCCCGAGCTAACCGCTGAAGCTACTAAACCCGCCACCCCCTTTGCGGTTATTTCCCTACCCCGATATACCCACCACTATCCCCAAAAGTAGTATAATAGGGGAGTTGTATGTGGAGAGGAGAAAGGTATTTGAAGAAGATTATTTAGAGACCTATCCCCCTGACCCCCTTCCCTTGTTATTTGTTAAGGGAAGGGGGAGTAGGGAAGAGAGGGGCTTCGCCCCTCTCTTAAAAACTCTTCCCCCTCGCCTTTGAAGGAGAGGGGGATAAAGGGGGTAAGGATGATAAGCAATGTATAAAGAGCATCCTGTTTTTGAAAAACCAGAAGATGAAAACGCAAAAATATGGAGATATGTGGATTTTACAAAGTTTGTGAGCATGTTGGATAAGTCGGCTCTCTTTTTTACACGTGTCGATAATCTCAAAGACCCTTTTGAAGGTTCATGTCCGATAGAAGTAGTAAAATTACTGTTAAAAAACGTAAACTTACAGACAGATACAGAATATATGAGGGGATTTTTCAAAAAACTAAATAAATGTATGGCGGTAAATTGCTGGCATTTAAATCAATATGAATCAGATGCTATGTGGAAAATATATCTGAAAAGTAATGAGGGTATAGCAGTACAATCTTCGTTTGAACGCCTTAGGGATAGCTTGAGAGATGAAATACATGATATATTCATTGGAAAAGTGGAATATGTTAACTACGATAAAATTGGTAAAGTAACCAACCCATATTTGTGGCTCACAAATTCTATTCTTCGGAAAAGAAAGATTTTTAAACACGAGCAAGAATTAAGAGCAGTCATTAGAAAACTACCTAAAAGAGAACTTTCATCAAACTCAAAACCCACTATTGGCGAAGGTATTTATGTTCCCGTAGACTTGAATATTCTTATAGATAAAATATTCCTTGCACCAACAAGCCCACAATGGCAATTCGATTTATTAAAATCAATAATCTCAAAATATCAATTAAATAAGGAAGTTATACAATCGAGCCTTGATGACAAGTCGTATTTCTTATAAAAATATCAGGAGGTAACACCCAATGCCAGCACCTAAAGCTAAAATAGGGGTGATTGGGGGGAGTGGGCTGTATCAGATTGAGGGGCTTTCTGATATTGAAGAGGTCGATATAACAACACCGTTTGGCAAGCCGAGTGATGCTATAACCATCGGTAGACTGGAGGGGGTGGGGATTGCCTTCCTGCCCCGGCATGGCAGGGGGCACCGCATCTCTCCCACCGAAATCCCGGTGCAGGCTAATATCTACGCCCTGAAATCACTGGGGGTGGAGCACATTATCGCCATTAACTCAGTGGGTAGTTTTAAGGAAGAAATCAAACCCGGTGATTTGCTTATCCCCGACCAGCTAATTGACCGCACCCGCAGCCGGGTAAACTCGTTTTTTAGCGAGGGCATTGTCGCCCATATCCCCTTCGCTGAGCCCTTCTGTCCGGTACTGAGCCAAGTCGTGTATCAGACAGCCAAAGAAACAGGGGCTAATGTTCACCCCAAAGGTACTTATGTGGTTATGGAGGGCCCCGCCTTCTCCACCCGGGCAGAATCACATCTTTACCGCTCGTGGGAAGTTGACGTTATCGGCATGACGGCACTGCCCGAGGCCAAGCTGGCACGAGAGGCAGAAATCTGTTACGTTATTATTGCCTGCGTCACTGATTATGATTGCTGGCGGGAGAGTTGTGAGGCGGTCACTGTGAAGGTTATCTTGGATACCCAGCACCGGAATGTTGATACTGCCAGGAAAATTATAAAGCTGGTGGTCAGCCGGATACCTGATAGGCGTGGTTGTGGCTGTGCTACGGCGCTGGAGGCAGCTATCGTTACTGCCCCGGAGTTTATACCGGCTGAACAGAAGAAAAAACTCAATCTGTTAATCGGCAAATACTTGAAAGGAGATAATTAACGGTAACTATGCCCGATATAGAATTTGGTTGTCTGCCCACGGTTATTGGCAGCATGCCCCACACTGACCCAGCAGAGGCGAGCTCACTGGTTACTCATTACCTTAAAGACATCCCTGCCTGGCCCCAGCTACCCAACCGCTCCTTCCAGGAAAATATGTATGTCCAGTTTAGCCAGGGCTTCCCCGGCGTGGTGGTCAAGGAGGACAGCATCTATATAGACCGCTCCCAAGACCTGGATAAGCCACTGGAGCAGCTCTATGCCGCCTATCTGGAAAACGATATTGATAAATATCCCATTAACCCGGAATATGCCGCCGGACTCGACTACTTTCTAGGGTTAAAGAACCTTTCGCCCAGGGCAGTTAAAGGGCAGATAACCGGACCGATTACCTGGGGGCTAACTGTAGCTGATGACAGCGGCAAGGCAATAATCTATGATGATGTACTGGGTGACGCCGTAACCAAACTGCTTAGGCTAAAGGCAAGTTGGCAGGAAAAGAAGTTAAAAGAAGTCTGTCCCAATACCATTATCTTTGTTGACGAACCTTACATGGCAGCTTATGGCTCAATCGGTTTTCTGTTGCCTAAGGAGAAAGTTATTAGTCTTTTGGAAGAGGTCTTTAGCGGGATTAACGGGCTAAAAGGGATTCATTGCTGCGGCAATACCGACTGGTCGATTATGCTGGATACCAGTGCTGATATAATTAGCTTTGACACCTACAACTATGCCCAGTCATTAAGTCTTTACCCGGCTGAGGTAAAAAAATTCCTGGAACGGAAAGGGACTATTGCTTGGGGGATTATCCCTAACGATGAAGAATCGCTAGCTAAAGAATCGGTAGCCAGCCTTAAAGACCGTCTCGAGGAAGCCATGGCACCCTTTACCCGACAGGGTATTCGCTTTCAGCAACTCGTGGCGCAGGGGCTGCTTACCCCTAGTTGTGGGCTGGTATCCCTGGCTACTAAGGAGGCATCAGCCCGGGCGCTGGAGCTACTGGCTGAGTTGTCTATAAAGATAAGGAAACGCTATATATAGAGAATAAGTGTTTAGATGGGAAAGTTATTACTACAAGTAAAACTTAATGTTGAACCATTTGCTTGGGGAGGAGTTGATGATGCTAAAAGGAGGAGAGAAATCAGGGAAGCAATAAGAAAGGAGATTCCCGAATTTAACGAACAATATATAGAGCGCCTTGTAAAAGAGTACGAGGAGTTTAGTATTATATTGAATTGCTATCTAACCAGCCCGCTATCAAAAGATATAGATAACCTGGCTAAAATCCCAATAGACGCTATCTTCTTTTCGGCACAGAACGAAAAGGGATACAAAGAATGGGAAAATAAAATCACATCGCTAACAGTGAGGAAATTAAGAAGCTCTGAAAATGGACTCGAGATTACACTTTACGGGACGAGTTGATAATAATTATTTCTCAACCTCACCCCCTTTGTCCCCCTCTCCTTTGAAGGAGAGGGGGAAGATAGTTAGTTTAGAGGGGTGAAGCCCCTTCAAACTTCCCAGTGGAAAATCTATGGAAGGAGAGATGGGAGGGAATGGAATGCCAGATTGAGGTCAATAAGGCCAATTGCAACTGTACCTATGAGCCCTGTCCCAGAAAGAGTAAGTGCTGCGAATGCATCTCATATCACCTGAAGTATGATGAGCTTCCCGCCTGCGTCTTTCCACCGGAGGTAGAGAAAACATTCGACCGTTCCTTTGCCAGGTTTGTTGAGGTCTTTCAGGCCAGAGGAAGCGGGAGAGGCTAATCTGGGGTATATTATTAAACAACGAATAAGAGGAAACGGGTAGCTCTGGCTAAGCACCGGCGCGAGAGAAAGAAGTTGAAGGCAAAAAGGAAGGCTCAGGCAAAGCTCTAGAGCGAGAAATAGTCGGCCTTTGTCATAAGGTGGTTTGAAGGCTAAAATATTAAAGGAGAGTCAAAGAGAGGCGGAGCCTCTCTTGCATAATTAATTCCCCCCTCTCCTTCAAAGGAGAGGGGGATAAAGGGTGCAAACCGGGTACAATGGTAACAAAATAAACCGGGGACATGGGTAACAGGTGATAGGGTATAGGCAAGGAGGTAATGCTTATGCCTTG
>SDBV01008316.1_pt1 | contig 14035 bp, 5 predicted proteins | sample 2277081 | NCBI WGS metagenome assembly SDBV01 (sample SAMN10402039, study PRJNA504765) | marine sediment metagenome | isolation source: marine sediment core GS10_PC15, 223 cmbsf | place: Arctic Ocean: Southern Knipovich Ridge | collected 2010 | reverse complement strand
ACGACAGCATGAACACTGCCCCGAACCGAGCGCCGACCTGATCAACATTCCGCCAGCATGAGTTCATCACCCACGATGACGCCAGCACAGTCCCACGGCCTCAAAAAACGTGGCGGTCAACACCAGGTTGGTTGTTTGCGATTTCGGGGAAGTAGTCGGAGGGGGCTTGTCTTCCGATCGTGAGGTTCGTTGATTGTGTTTGGAATGCGAAATTGGACACGGCGTTGACTTGGCGTTGTTCGTATCCGTGTTCGTACAGCAATGCTTTTGGGAAGATGTGGTGGACTTCTAGTCGGGCGAGTTTGCCGAGCATATGTTGTGATAGCTCAAGGCCTGATCCCCAGTCTCTGGCGCCGTTCATGCGCGTCAAGAGGTAGAGCATCGGGTAGAAGCGATTTCCGATGCCGTAGCCGGAGAAGTCATCCATTCGGACTTCTAGCGACCGCCATTTATCGAGCGTCGCGATGAGGCCGTCGACTCCGCCGTCGTCGAGCGCGGCGAGGTCTTGATTGAGAGCTGTTTCGGTCGACGATGAGTATCGGCCCCAGAGCGCCGAGTGGAGATACCAGTACAGGATGTGGTCTTGTTCGTACCGATCCGGGAGTTTGCCGTCGTGGCTGTCGAGCCAGCGAGCCATGACGGAGAATGCGGGTTTTCCGAGGAGGACTCGGTTGTGGTCGAAGCCGAGGCGTCCGGAGACGAGGTTGATTAGGGCGTCGACGCAGTGGCACGCGCGGTCGAGGCCCTCAGCGAACGTTTTTGGTTCGACTGATCGCAAAGCTGTGAAGCGTGCTTCGCCTGTGACGACTGCGTTCGCGACCCGCAGGAGCCAGTCGAGACTGAAGTCGTAGCCTTGTTCGTTCCATTTGCTGAGTTGCTGTCGCATAACGATGCGTGCGTCCGGCCATTCTGCGCAGATCTTTGCGAGCGCAAGGTCGCCTTTGGATAGTTTTGTTCCGCCTGAGTTGACTCGGTTGAAGATGTCGACGACTTCGTCGATCGAGAGATCGGAGCCAGCGATGTCGTCCTCGTGTAGTTCTGTTTCGGATATTTGAAGGATGTTGTTGAGGCGGGTCACGTATTCGGCGAGGTGTGGCGCCATGTCCTCGTTGGCGCTTATCCGCGCTATCCAAGATGTGAGATCCTTGTCTTGCATCAGTTCTGTGACACTGATCCATTTCGGGTTGTCGCGCATTTTGACTGGTGCATAGAACTCGAATGTTTCGTCGTCGAGGTTGAACTGAAGGCCAGTGAAGGCGGCGGCGTTTCCGTCGAAAAACCGCGGTGGTACTCCGCGAATGATGCCGTATAGAGACGTGATTCGCTGCTGGCCGTCAAGGAGAAGCTTGACGGTGTCGCCGGTCGATTCACCTGGATTGCGTGCTTTGGCTTGGCCGCGCCTTGTTGTCCAGGTGAGTAGGCCGCCGACAGGATATTTGGCGTAGAGCGATTGCATGAGGCTACGGACCTGATTGCGGCTCCAGACGTATCCTCGTTGGAACTCGGGAAGTTCGATCGTGCCTTGGTCGATGCACTCGATGATGTATGAAACCTTCATTCTGAGTTTCGCTCCTGCGACGTGAATGCGTCGATTTCGTCGGTCGTTTGTGGCATGGCTGCGAGTGCCGAGAACTCGACGACTTTGGGAGAGATCGTCCAAGCGACGCGTCGGCCCTTCTTCTGTTTCGTGTTTTCGACTGCGTTTTCGAGGACCAGTGTCGATCGGTCATCGACTGGTGCGAGGATGACGACTCGATGTGTCTCGTCGACGAGCCCGTCGCCAGCAGACAAAGACGCGTCGATGACGTCAGCCGCTGTGGAATCGGAAGGTGCGCCTGTTCCGCGTAGTTGCTCGACAGTTTCGGGCACAAACAACAGACTCGGGTAGTCGGCGAGTTTGGCAGGAACTTCAGGCTGGATTGCGCCGCCTGAGTAGAACGCAATGTGGGTGATGTTGTCGGGCATTGCAGATGTCGTGTCGAGTATGACGGCTCCCCTGTCCAAATATCGGGTGCGGTCGTATTCGCCGTTGATCACCAATACGTCGCCGCCGCCGACCGTGCTGACTTGCGAGTTCAATGCTGCGTCAATCAGCTCTGCGGGTGACTCTTCAGGCACTTCGAGATTGAAGAGTCGGCGTATGCCGTAGATGAGTTCGATCCATCGACGAACCTCGGATGGGCCGGCTGTTTCGTGAAGGTGCCGTTCGAGCAGCTCCTTGGCCGAGTTGCCGAGATCGTAGTGAAACGCTGCATCGGGCCGTTTTTGGCTGCCGTCGACGATTGCGTGACCGTGACGCTCGACAAACGATTCGATGACCGACGGGTCGAAAAGGTCTTCTGCCTCGTACGGAAAATTGCGTTTGTCTCGTTCAAATGCGACGGCGTAGGTCAGCGTCATAGCTGTCTCGTGGCTTGTCGTTCCGCGGTCGTAGGCTTTCGTCGCGGAACCGAACCCGAGCTTTTTGAGCATTTCGACGGCGCTCTTGCCGGGCTGATCGTTGTCGGTGATGACGAGTATCGGTTTGTCTGTCGCTGCCTTTGCGACGACGGCTTGCACAATGATCTTCGACGCGCCGCCGGCTGGCTGTATTTGAAGGCCGTTGAGTAGGTCTTCGCGGCGAACAGCTGCGACTGCGATTTGCATGGACTTCAGATCGCCTTCGCCTTCAACAAATATCAGCGCTTCTGCGTCTGGGGCGAGCCGGGCTGCGGCGCGTAGTACTTCTTCGAACGTCACGTCACGGTAGAGGCTTCCAAGCAGTGGCGCATGCGGCTCGTCACCGGCGGCGGATCCAGCGATCCGCGTTCGCCCTTCCGAGTCCTTTTCGAGTGCGAAGACGCGCCCGTCGGGAGATTGTGTGACAATGAACGGCGAATGTGTGGTGACCAACAGCGACACGTCATCGCTGAGCGCGACATCGTCTAGGTGGTCGCGTAAGTCTTCTTGCGCGCCTGGATGTAAGAACGCTTCCGGTTCTTCTATTGCGAAGACCATCGCTTTTGTCGCGTTCGTCGATAGGTAGCGAAGCATCGCGACGAGGAGTCCGGCACGCACGCCGGTTCCTTTGCCGCTCAGCGGCGTATCAACGAGGTCGGTCAGACTCACATCGACATTCGACAGGGTCGTTTCGATGCTCGACACATCTGGCGACAGCCGCACATTTGTGATGTCCGGGAACAGGCTGGCTACGTCTTTGTTGAGCTGAGCACTCAACGGTGCAAGTAAGTCGCCGCGGAGTCCGTCGATGTAGTCCTCTCTGGACTGTTCGGCTTGAGCAAAATCGTCGTGGAGTCGCTCGCGTATCACTGAATGCAATATTTCTCTGAAGTTGCCTTCGAGTACTGACTCGAGGCTTTCGCCGCTGCGGATCAACACGAACCGCACGGCGCGGCCGAGTTCGCCAAGCGCGCGTTCGGCCAGTTGATGTTGCGTGTCTGTGTTAGCCACCTGTTGACTAGGCGTGAGGATATCTTGGCGGCGGATGTGTCCGCCGTCGGGACTGGGCGGAAACGATACGCGTATGCGGATATGTCCATGTTCAGCGTAGGTATTGGCGGCGCCAGTGCTGCGTTCGTATGTTTCGAACGATTCCAACACCGGCCGGTCGGCCAGTCGTGTTGGGTCTGCCACGAAATCGAGCATGATTACGGCGTGTGCGAATCGGCGGGGCTCGGGGAGATCGTCGTTAGCGCTGAATGGATGATTCGGGTCCAGTGCCAGTGCGATCGCGCTGAACACGTTCGATTTTCCACAGTTGTTCGGACCAACGATCGTGTTCGCGCCTTTGCCTAACGTCATCTCGAAGCTCGATCCGGTGTTGTCCAAAAACAAAGACCGGTAGTCTGCGATGTCGAGTCTGGCAAGACGCATGACTATTCAGTCCCTCTCAAATCCGCTGTTGTCATCGAAGTTGAGCGTGCGAGCATTTTCGGTCACGACCCGAATCGTTTGCTCTTCGAAGCCATCCCGTCTGGTTGCTTTGATCGTCAGCGATAGCTCAACGTCGGTGCCGATCTGGGTGATCAGATGGTCGAGAACCTCTTTGTTGATTTCCATGAACTGAGGAACTGGACGATCACCGTCGAGTCGAACCGAACCATGAAACCGAGACGCAACGCGGCGCGGCGCGGTATCGCCCGGTCCCCCGCCGGTGCCGGTTGTTGACTCGCCTTCGGTTTCGCCGTTCGGAGGTGCGCCACCGCCGTCCGATCGCTTTTCTGCTTCGATTTGGCCGAGCGCAAACTCGGGCTTTACGACAAGTGCCGTCGGCGCCAGTGCGCCAGGATGTGAACCCACCGTCAAGTTGAGATATCGGCCCGAATCCGTTTCAACGGCCGACGCGACAGCGAACCCGTCCGTTTGCCACGTCGTCGACGCTGGACCATTCTCCACTGTAGAAATCAGTACATCTTGGTCGCGTAGTCGCTGCAAATACACGTATGTCGCGAATGCCTCCCAAAGCGTTGACACCGTGATGTCTCCGTCTTCCCACATCGATGCCAACTCGTTTTCGAGTTTGAGTCGCAACATGATCGGCGGGAACTGCGTCGCCAACGCGCCATCATTGACGAGTCTTCGGCTCACTCGTTGCGCGATGGAACCTTGGGAATCGAGACGGGAAACATCGAACGTGATCTCGCCGACCGGATCGTCCTGGCGTGGAACGATCGCATACTGGTATGCCTCGACGAGTCGCAACCCGATCGCTTCGTCGGATTGTTTGCGGCGTGTAGTCGCCTGGGTGCGTTGATGTGCGTCAAGATTCAAGTCATCGACGCGCCCGCCGATGTCTTTCCATGCCAAATAGTCGGCTGCTGACTGCTCCAGGGCCTCAATCGATCGTTGATCGCACGCCGCGAACACGACCATGTTCTTATAGATACGCGGATGATTCCCGCGGCGTTCGACAATCTCGCGGGCTGCTGTCAACGCATGTGATGTTTCGGTTTTGGCGACATGCGGCTCGTCGGGCCGGAGCACAACGAGGCGAGAGAAAGCGTCATCGACGACATCTGCGCTCGTTGCGGGAGCCGGGTGGACACGACGAAAGTCGCCGACACCTGTCTCGGCTCGGATGCGTCGGATGATCTCGTCGTGCACCTCATGCTTGTCACCTGACAAGAGACGTTCGGATTCGTCTCGGGCAAGTCGATTCACGTTCTCTTGGAGATCGAACCAATAGCGGTCGCGGTCCACATAAAGATGTGGAGCCTGCGCGGTGAGCCGATTCAGAGCGTCGGCGATGAACGCTGGACGTTCCCCTGCAAACACGCTTCCAACCCGGATACGCTCGATGTCGATCCCCCGGTTTGCTGAGCGCACGGTCGGCGCTGAATCGAAAAAGATCGTTCGGGCAATACGCCGCGTCGCGTGGTGTGCGCCGAGATGGGGAGTGTCTCGGTCGATCTGTGCAGGTCGACTGTTCGGCCCGTCGACGTCAGCATCGATTACAGGCCGCCATTGATCATCGAGTTTTGATGTGAGCTCAGCGTTGACCCGTTCGCTATCGAGCGGGATCGAGCATGGCAAAATCAGCGGCGAACGGTCTTCGCTTCGCCACAGCGACTCGATGACCGCAGCCATTAGCCTCAACACGCCACGTGTGCGTTGGAACCGGTCGACCGTTGACCACTCCCGATACAATCTGTCGAACAGTTCGGGATGAATCGGATACGACGACTTGATCCGATCGACATAGCGGATCTCAGCACACTCAGCCGGGAACTCGCCACGATTCGTCCGGTACAGCTCGCCGAAGGCCTCGGCAACAGCATCGCGTTCGGCTGACTTTGACTCGTCGAGTGGTTGGAACAATCTGCGCCGCACGATCTCAAAAGACTCGTCACCGCGAGCCGGCTGCCAATTCTCTGCCTGGCGAGCCACGACGTTCGTAAGCCGTCGCAAGGCTTCCCGGCCACCGTGGCCACCGACTTCCAGATCGGACACGACCTCCTGTCCGGCTTCGGATTGGCCCTCAGATGCCGGGATGCTCACCACTAGAAATGCGCCGGGTGTTGCGCGTGTTGCTTCGGTGAGTGCTTGCGCGAAGCCGAACTGCGAATCGAAAGTGCCGCCGGGCAAATCCTCGCGGGCATAAAGTTCGCGTGCATACGCGACCCACTCGTCGATCAAGACGATGCACGGCGAATACCGCTCGAACACCTCGCGCATCAAGTCGCCTGGGTTCGTCCGGTTTTGGTCACTCGACGCGATGAGCTCGTAGCCGTCCGCGCCGCCGAGCTGCCATGCGATCTCTCCCCAGATCGTGTTCACCTCAATCCCATCAGACTTTCGGTGAACTTCCCCAGCCGCGAACCGGTTACCTACGACAACAGCCCGTCGCACAGAAGGCAACACCTCGACGCCTTCGGCTTCGATCAGCGATCGAACCTCACTCGGGAGCCGCGCTGAATCGATGCCTGAAAACAGGTGATAGAGCGCAATGAGGCTGTGAGTCTTGCCGCCACCGAAGTTCGTCTGGCAATTGATCACGGGCTGACCCCCGTTACCCGAAACTCGACGGATAGCCGATGTCAAGAGATCGCGTAACCCCGCCGTCAGATACGTTCGTTCGAAGAACATCACAGGGTCCGCGTACTCATCACTACCCCTACCGTGACGGACCAACTCAAGATCGGCCGCAAACTCGGCGACCGCATAGTCCCCCGACGCGACGTCGCTGTGCGGCAACACGACTTCACGCCAAGGTCGCAAACCCTTGCCAGGCTTGTCGACAACGTTCGACGTCGCGTCGACCGCCTTCGCCCGTTCCTTTTCGAACATCGCCCGACTCAGGTCATCGAGTTCACCACGTACGTTGTCGGCCTGCGTCGCGTCGACCGCTTCGAGGATCGTCACGATCCCACCCAACGCGAACTGGGCATCCAAATCGGCGAATCCCTTGTTGTGTGCCCAGTCATTGCGGACATCTCGCAATGTGAACAGCAGATTCCGTGTCGATCGAGGTAGCTGACGCTCGAATACGCCCTTCCAACAGTCGATAATCACAGAGATCTGGAAACTCGGATCACTCTTCGAGTACTCACGATCCGGGTGGCGGCTCCCACGCACAAATGCTGGGGTCCAGTCCTCACCAGACTTGGCTGTACGTTGCATATGGACGTCGATGAACGGTTCGAGTCCTTGGCTCAGCAGGTCGAACGCTTCCCCAACTCTCGCCTTGTTACTCTTTCTGCTACCCATACTGGAGTCCAGTCATGTCTCGAAGGATTGCTGTTCATTGGCAGGCTGAACTGTCTCTGACTGCCTGGCTTGGATCTGGATTTCAGACCATGATCCGACCAAAGCGTTGTATGGCCCGGCAAGCGTCGGCTGGGTTTCTTCGCAGATCGTGTAAAGCCGATACGCCAACATGCGAGCTTGTTCACCGAGCCCGCCAAGCTGCGCGAGCAGCGTCCCGGCAACCATCTCGCCTTGTTCTTCGAGACGTTTCACCAAATGCTGCGTCACTTCCCAAACCGGCGTCCGACTATCGGTCCGCGGATCCCAATCGGACGGCAGCTCATCGCGACGCAGTAGTCGCACTTTCCCGCCGCCTGACTCCAATATTCCAGAGGCGACCATCCCGCTCACAGAGACGTTCATCGACACTGACAACTGTTCGGCAGTCCCATAGGGACCGACCTGGCCGAAGAATTGCGAGAACCATTGGATTGCCCAGCGTGTCTCGGGATCGAAATCGGATTCTTGGTCGCCCAAGACTTGGCTGAGGAGTTGGTTGATCAATCCCAGCGCGTCACGTACCCGCATCGGTTCACCAGTCGACTCAACAACCTTCGCGAATCGCGAGAACACCGCCATACCCGGACCGATTGCGGCCTGCCGCAAATCGACCGGAGCGATCGACGCGTTCTGCAGGTCATGCAGCGCTTGCGGCAGTTCGGTCTGCAGCGCCCTCACAAATCCTTGTCGGTCCGTAATCGTCGCTGACTGCGGTCTCGGGCGACAGACCAATACAATTGAGGACGCTAACGCGTTTGTACCAATACTTATCATGCGTCCGCCGCGCTCGCTGCGAATCGGCCATGTCCCTGTGATCGCGAATCCCGCACTCAACAGGCCCTCAAGCATTGTCTCCCAACCCGTCGAACCGCGAGTGCCCTCGTCGTCAGTTTCGGATTGTTTGAACGCGTAAAAGGTCGTCATCGGATAATTCGAATCTTGGACGCGGTTTATCTCGATAAACGCATCTGCGAGACCTGTCTCAAAATGCTCCTGAGCGGCTTGCTTACCGCCATGGCGGTACGGGGACGCTATGAGCTCCGACGCTTTCGGAGTCAACATGGTGCCGAGTTCATCAGGCCAAACGACTCCCAGCGTGGGTCGCATCCAAACGTAGAAGAAGTCTGACAAGTCCGCATATCCGATGTTGTCGTAATACGGCGGATCGGTGGCCACAACGCAGGACAACGACTTCTGGTCAATATGCGATGAGTCTGCTTGCACGGCATGACCCGGAACCGAGGCGGGTAACAACTCAATGCAGCGAGCAACGGATTCAATCGATCGCCGGATGCTACCCGTGGAGTTGGCAAATGGGTTGGCTTCCGCGAAATCCCACGTCATTGGCAACGCTTGGCGGGCGAATGTTGCTCGAATGTGCAGCTTCGTGGCATTCGAGTCCCACGTGCAGATGGTGGACATCTCATTTGACTCACGATCCACAGCGAATGCCAAGTACGTGGCCACCGCGTCTGCGTAGGCCAGGGCACCGGCACCACCATCCGCTAACGATGACGGATCATCGGCCATCCCGGCCTCAACGGCATCTTTGAGACATCTATCACGGGCAGCGCCGACAAGGTCAGAAAACGTCGTCAACGCTGTCAGTTGCCGATTCGTAAACAAATCTGAGTATTCGTCGAAGCCGTAGATTTTGCACCACACGTTTCTCGGATCGTCCGGGACCGCGCCCTCAGGTCGCCAATTTGGTTTGCCAGTAGCGGCGATTGCTTCTTGATGTTCGTCCGGTGATCGGTAGACGCGGGTTCTGTCGCCTTCTGCGATTGTCGCAATCAGGCGGACTCCGAGTCGTCCTTGCTTGCCTTCGTTTTTGAGATACTGGTCCTCTGCGACTTGTTCGCAGAGGAGGCATCGGAATTTCGCTCCTCTGCCGACTTTTGGCGGGTCAGGCGGTATACCTTCCCCGGTTCGGACGGTGTAACCGATGGTTTTGTCGTCTCTGTTGATGTGCGGTTCAATCCAAGCCTTCTTGTTCTTCCTTTTTGAAAGTTCAAATGTGGTGACGAGTGGCATGTCGGCGCCGCATGCTGGGTTCGGGCATTTGAGTGTTCGCGCCCAAATCCACGCGATGACGGTCGCGCTGCCGCCGCCTTGATCTGCGGGTAGGTCGACTGTCGGGTATAGGTGTCCGATGCGAGCGAGGGCTTGTTCGCGCAACCATTCGCCGTAATAGCGGACGTCGGCGGCGAGTCCTTGCGCCCCGTTCCAGGTTTTGAGAGTTCTTGTGCCGTCGGTACCTGCGTGGACAGACGGTTTGTCGGCGAACCGGGGCGGGATTTCGATAAGGGCTTTGTTGATCAGCACTGGTATGGGGTTTAGGTCTGATGCATGGGCTTCGAGGCCGAGACGTTGCGCTTCGAGCGGAATGGATCCACCCCCGGCGAACGGGTCGAGGATGGTCGGCAGGTTCCCATCGCAGCTTTTGCGGATTTCTTCACGTGCCGCTTCGAGGACGGTTTCGTTGGTGGTGTTTTCCCAGAGGACGAGGTCTTCGATGATTTTGAATAGTCGTTCGCGTTCTGTTTGCTGAGCCTGTTCGGTCGGAAACCGATCTGGGTGGGCTGATGGGTCATCGACGAGTTGAGCAAAAATGACGGCCCGGCAGGCAGCGAGTGGTCGTCGTGCCCACCAGAGGTGCATGGTCGATGGATGGCCGTATCGTATCGATTTTTCGCGGCTCGACGCTTTGTTGATTGCTTCGAGTGGTAATGCGACTTCGATGAGTTTTTTTTTCACGATGGTGTCTCGGCTCGTTCCCAGAGTTTTGGCCAAGAGAAGTTGCTGCTGGTCATTTCGAAGTAGATGTTTTCGTCGCCTCTGAACGGTTCGCGGAGGTAGCGGACCGTTTCGCCGCCTTCGGGGTGGACGTCGACGAGGGCGAGAACGAATTTGTTGGGTTCGTTGAGTCCGGTGAGGATTTCGTTGCGGGATACCGTGACTATTGGTGAGCCGCTGATGCGGCCCTTTACTTCGATGAACTTCTGGTCGGTCGGCACACCAGGACCTGCGGAGCGTGTTGATCGGATGTCGTAGCCGGGATGGTTGCGTTGAATCGTGTTCATGTCGACGGCCTCCCAGCCAAGATGTTTTTCTGCGGCGAGGACGGCTGCCATTGCGCGGTCTTCGACTTCTTTCGTGGTCTGCGGTGAAGATGCTGGCTCAGGCATTTCGGTGGGTTGCTGGTTGTTGATGAGTCCGATGGGGAGGATGAGTGCGCCGCCAACGACTTGGGGTGGAAGCGGTTTGAGTGCGAGTTGTTGGTCGAGTTCTGTCATTCGGTTCTTGAGGCGGGTTTGGAGTTTGTCGGCCCGGTTCCGTGCTTGTTCAGCGTTAATGATCGGGCCTTCTTTGGCGTCTGCTGTCATCTGGAGTTCGGCGGCGCGCATGTCCCAGTAGCTGATCTCGCGCACGAGACGTTCGTTGACAGCGGCCTTTGTCGCTTCGACGCGTGCTTCGGTGAAACCACGGACTTTCTTCAGGTGGTCGGGCACGGCAACGGCGATGGCATGGTTTCGGCCTAACGTTTCGAGGTCGTCGGCGAGCCAGTCCCGCTGCAGAACCGTATCGGCGATCGCCGATTCGGTTTCGGTGATAGGCCGGTAGTCGAGGTAGGGGGCGTACCCGCGGGTGACTGTGGTGCCGTCTTCGGCGATTTCGACGAATTCGAATCGGCGACTCACGACGGTGTACGGCTGATTGCGTGACGGTCGCGCGTCCGCTATTGCGTGTTCCAACATGATGAGCACGCGTGGGAGTGAGCCTTCGTCGTTTTCGTCGACGAGGATCGTGCCTTGGCGTAGTACTGCTCGGTGTCGTTCGAGTATGACGTCGATTGTCGACCGCAGCAGTGGGTGACCGGGCGCGAGGAGTTCAGCGGCTGGAGCGTCTTTGAACGTCCGTTTTTCTTTGTCGAACGTGACGCGATGGTATGCCTTCGCGACTGGGGTGCCGCGCCCGATTTGGCGGTCACGGTCGCGGATCGGCGCCGGTACTTTCGTGATTTCGTATCGTGCAGTTTCTCTTGGTTTGAGTGCTGTGTTGAATTCGGCGAGGGCGGCCTCGAAGAACGATCTGATGTAGTGAGGTTGGAGGCGTCGTGCGGCGGCTTCGTCCATTTCTTGGCGGATCCGGTCGATGTCGGCGAAAGCGAGGGTTTCGTCTGCGAGGGGTGCTTCGTCGATTGCTTTGCGGACACGGTCCCCGATCGTGGCGTCGATGACTTCGTTGATTTGGTTCTGTACTTCCGGGTCGTCGCCGTAGCGGATCGCTCCGATGAGGAGTTTGCGGAGTTCAGCGCCCGACATCGCTTCACCTAACACGTCGAAGATTTGGCCTTTGTATGCGCGGCGCTGTTCTTCAATTTTGTCGAGAAGCCGTATGTAAACCAGGGCTTCACGGGTGTCAGCGGCGACGAGGTTCCACATATGACAGACCTCTTGTTGGCCGATGCGATGCACACGACCAAACCGTTGCTCGATCCGATTCGGGTTCCAAGGCAGGTCGTAGTTGACAACTAGGTGGGCCTGCTGAAGATTGATGCCTTCACCGGCGGCATCTGTCGCCACGAGAATGTGGCAATTCTTGTCTTGGGTGAAAGTCTGCTGCGCAGTCCGTCGAGCCGCGCGGGACGTGCCACCTGAGATTGTTACGACAGCTTCATGGCTGCCCAAGAACGTGCGGAGACGATCGACCAGATAGTTCAACGTGTCGCGGTGTTCAGTGAAGACGATGAGTTTCCGCAGTTTCCCGGACTCGTCCGACATCTCTTCCGCAGCCGAGATCAACCCGCTGAGCTCTTGCCATTTGCGGTCGACCCCGCGTCCGCACAGAAGCCGAGCAAGGTCCTCTAACCCTTTGAGTATTTCGATTTCGATCTCAATCTCGGCAACAGTCTCCGCGGCCGTCGCGGCATCGACTATCTCGACCTCGAGCTCTTCGCGTTCTTCTGAGTCGAGGTCATCGAACGCATCATCATCGATATCGCCGTCATCGCCCAACAACACCGAAAGCCGTTCCTCTTGCGGAGACATCCCGAGAACGGCTGAACGTGAGCGCTGGCGCTCGTCGATAACACGTTGTCGCAACCGCTTCCGCCGACGCTGAAGCGACCGAAAAATCGCTTCGGGAGACGACGCAAGCCGCCGCTGCAACAGAGTGAGCGCAAACCCCACAGTGTTACCTCTGCGCCCCGCCAGACGGTCCGCTCGATTCATCTGGTCCCGCACATAGGCGGTGACTTCGTCGTAAAGATTCATTTCTTCAGGTGAGAGCTCATACTCGACCGTCGTAGCGCGGCGCTCAGGGAAGAGCTTCTTACCGTCGAAGGTGAGGAGTTTCTCTTTGACCATACGCCGCATCAGATCCGACGGATCGACCGTGTGTACGCCATCGCGGAATCTGCCTTCGAACCGGTCGGCATCGAGTAGCGCAAGGAACAGCTGAAAATCCTCCTCCTTGCCAGCATGCGGCGTTGCTGTCATCAACAACAGATTTCTCGCTGTCGCGCCGAGCACCTCACCCAGTTGGTACCGCTTCGTCTTTTTGACTTTCGCCGCGCCGAGATAGTGTGCGGCCATACGGTGCGCTTCATCGACGACGACCAGGTCCCAATCAACGTCACGCAACCGATCAACGAGATCTTCACGCCGAGAAATCTGATCGACACGAGCAATCAGAAGATCGCCGTCTTCGAACACGTCACCCGAATATGAAGAATCGAGTTTCTCTTTCGTGACCAGATCGAATTTGAGACCGAACTTTTCGCGGAGTTCGTCCTGCCACTGCGTGACGAGACCACCCGGCGCGATTATCAGTACCCGCTCGGCGTCACCGCGCAACATCAGCTCTTTCATGTAGAGCCCAGCCATGATCGTCTTCCCCGCGCCTGGATCGTCCGCGAGCAAGAACCGCAACGGCTGACGCGGCAACATTTCGCTATACACCGCTTCGATCTGATGCGGATACGGATCGACCTGACTCGATGTCAACGCAATGTACGGATCGAACAGATGCGCCAGCTGTATCCGCCGGGCTTCGGCCGCGAGCCGAAACCGTGCACCATCGCCGTCAAAGGACCAAGCCCGACGTTTGCTCGTCACTTCGAATGTGCCCTCGTCTGCGCGATAAACGATACGTTCGCTCACCTGCCCGCCGTCATCGCGGTATGTCAAGGTCAACGCTTCGGTGCCGTGCCATGCGACCGCGACAATCTCGACAAGTCCGCCTGGATCGATCCCTTCGACATGTGCGCTAGCAACGAGATGTTCGAGCTCAGACGTCATCGGCACTTCCGAACTCGGCGGAACGTGCCGAAACGGGCGCGAGCGAACGGCTCGCACGCGCAGTATCATTGCCGAGCGGGACTGCGATTGCGAACGCCGACCTCGCTCTTCGCGCCACTCGTCGGTGTCTTGGCGTTTCCATGGACGGACGGGTCCGGCCACCGCTCAGATCAAGGATCGGTTCTGGGAAGCCTGCGTAGCGCCCGTAGGTGGTCGCGATCGGCCCATGACGAACAAATACGTTATCTCTAGCCATGTCGGACCTGTCTGCGATGCGGGTCGAGTGCCGCGGTTGCTTGCGCGACGGCGTCGAAGGAGGGTTTGGCGTATATGGCGAGACTTCTTATTGACGTGTGTCGACTTTTTGCCATGAGTAGCGGTGTGACGATCCCGGCTTCGGCGAGATGGGTGATTCGCGAGTGTCGGAACTGATGCAAGGTCCAGCCGTCCGACGCTTCGCGAAACGTCTCTTGCGCTCTCCTGTAGGA
>SDBV01008315.1_pt1 | contig 14035 bp, 10 predicted proteins | sample 2277081 | NCBI WGS metagenome assembly SDBV01 (sample SAMN10402039, study PRJNA504765) | marine sediment metagenome | isolation source: marine sediment core GS10_PC15, 223 cmbsf | place: Arctic Ocean: Southern Knipovich Ridge | collected 2010 | reverse complement strand
TTGGAGTTAGGAAATCAATTAGTGCTAAAATAGTAAATGGGTGGAAACATATGAGCTTAATGATGATAGTATACTCGGATTTCGTCTGACCGTTCTGCTATATCGCTGAGCGCGCTAGCCTGGTCAGGCTGGAACAGGAATTCGATATTACGGTAGACTGGAGGGGCTTCGAACTTCACTCCGAGACGCCCGCTGGGGGTATACTCCTCTCCAACCTGTTTCCGGAATACCAAACGCGGGATAGGCAAGAACAAATGAAAGAATTCGCCGCCAGCTTCGGTGTCGAAAATATGGCCTTACCGGAAATATTACCCAATACACATCGTATCTTAGCTATGGCAGAGTATGCCCGTGAGATGGGTACGCTTGATGCTTTCCGAACTCTGGCAATGCAGGCAAGATGGGAAGAAAACCGTAATCTAGAAGACGACGGTGTCCTTGGCGACCTCGCGGCGGCTTCCGGTCTTGACCCGCAGAAAGCTTTAGCAGCCTGTGACTCAGCGGACTACCTCGCTCGTGTGGATTCCTTGGGGGATGAAGCTAAACGAATGGGGATAACCGGAATTCCGGCATTCATCATCGGCGAGACCCGTATAGTGGGCTGCCAACCTTACCATATGCTGGCTGACGCTGTGTGCCAAGCGGGCGGCTCACCGCGAAAGTAGGTTTATCTAAGTCGGTACTGTCAATCTACATTCATATTATTACAATAACCATACTTGTGTAGGACTCTACCCGAACACTATGCTTTTGTTCAACATCCAAAAAAGGTCCGCTCAACCTCAATCCCAATGGCTAGACGTATAACAATGAGACAAAAAAGGAAAATTATTAGATGATAATAAACTATTAATGCAGATATAGCTATAATATGAACTGGTATATATTTAATATGAATAATATTTTAGGTCTTGATACTAAGGAGCTCCAGATGCTCGTACAGCAGGAGGGTGAGCCGCCTTACCGTGGCAACCAGCTCGCCGAGTGGATTTATCGGCATGGAGCACGGACGTTTACCAGCATGTCCAACCTGTCGAATAGATTACAAACCAAGCTCGCAGAAAAATATGAAGTTGATCGGCCAAGGGTCTTAACTTTACAGCAAAGTAAGGATGGTTCCATCAAGCTTCTGCTTGAGATGAAAGACGGTGCGAGAATAGAAACCGTAGGTTTACCCTACGCCGACCGCTTCAGTTGCTGCCTGTCAACACAGGTGGGCTGCCCTATCGGATGCATATTCTGTGCTTCCGGTCGGGGTGAGTTTGTTCGCAGCCTCCAACCTGGAGAGATTGTTGCGCAAGTGTTGACGACAAATGAGATAATCACGTCCGGCATTATCCAGACGAACAGCCGTAGTCGCCAGATTGACCATGTCGTTATTATGGGCATGGGTGAACCACTGCTAAACTATGATTCTACAATCAAAGCGGTACGGCTTCTAAATAATGAGGTTGGAATTGGATTCAGGCACATAACCATCAGTACCGTCGGTATTATCCCAGGTATTCTGAAGTTGTCTCGTGAAAAGATACAGGTCACTCTGGCAATTTCTCTCCATGCCCCTAATGATGAATTACGCCGTCAGATCATACCCGGAATAAGTAATAAATGGAGCATTACCGAAATAATAAACGCCAGCCGCGAATACGTGAGGCAAACCGGAAGACGTGTTACTTTTGAATACTGTTTGCTTGATGGGCTAAACGACAGAGCACAGGAAGCCCATGAACTGGCCATGATACTAGCCGGGTTGAATTGCCATGTGAACCTGATTTTATACAACCCGGTACCCGAGCTGCCTTTCCGTACGCCTTCACAGGTAAAAGTAAGACAATTTCGCGATATTTTGAAGAAGGCAGGGATTCAGGTAACACAACGTGTTCGACGGGGTGCTGATATAGCCGCAGCCTGTGGACAGCTGCGGTGTCATATCGATAAACTCTAGTCCGCTCTAGACAAAGGGCAATATTGAACATCTGTCTGGTTATCCTTTTATCTATAGTCTGAATTTAATTTAAATAGTAGATACCAAGTATTTAGCATTCTGCATAAAAAGGACCGTTTTTATCACCGGTGTAACAATCCGATAAATTGTTACCTGCGGTTTCATTGGCCCGGCTAAAAATGAGTCGCTCAATACACTCGCCGAGCTGGCTGCAGATGTGGGTGACTTAAATGCCACAATCATTCTTGAAAAAGAGTGGGGGCATGGGATACCAGATAAGGTTATAGAGGCCGGATTGCTTAAAAAAGCAAGGTTTGTACATATGAGTTAACCTGAGCTTTCAGAGTGTAGAGCAAGTATATTTTCAATTTCGTGTTTTATAATTATAGGGAAATCAGCAGTCTGCCAAAGATTAGTATTTAGCCACTCTAAACATTGCTCTTCTGTTAATGAGTCAGAAGCAATAATCTCAGATAGAGCAACAGTCGTAGTCCGTGACAAACCAAGAGACATGAGTGAAATTTGTGTCTCTTGAGAAACACCCAGTTCAAGAAACATACCGAGGTCATTTAATGCCTCGAGTAGTTCAGGTTCATCAATCTCTTGCAAGTGTAGTTTTAGTAAGTCGGTGTAGCAAGTTAAATGCCGTGGAGCTTCGAATCGTGCTATGACTTCAACGTCCTGCATCACTTGACGTATTATAGTCGACTCATTCGGAGTGCGGTTTCTCCGTCTTTCATAGTCGATTCTGTCTTGAATAAGCCGAGCAAGAGAAAGACCGCTCATCCATCGAGTAACGAGAAGAGCAAGCATGAAAATCCGGCCCCCTCGCCCAAATGAATTCGTAAGATGGGTTGATATTCTATTAAAGACTGCTGTATAAGATTGAACTGCATCTTGACTACTTGGGTCTGCGGGAAGAAGCTCAGCGGGCTCACCTCCTCGTTCACGAAAGTAGTGGAGTAGTGAATCCATAGCAAGTGGACTTATGCCAGGATTACGACGAATAATATCTAGGGGTGTTTCTAATGATTCAATAACAATCTCCATAGTATGTGACAACTCAAGTAATTTGTCAGGGTCAAGTCTATTAGCCCACCCAGCTTCAGAAATTGAGCCCAAGCGAAGATGCTCCGACAATAGATATGAGAATACATATTCTAAGTCGGGATTTTGCGCACTTTGGTCTCGAGTGGCACCATTATTAATATATGAAATTAATTCATCGGGTGAATCTAGTATCATATCAGCAGTACGCTTGATTCTGAATCTGCGGCGTTGTCGTGGTGGCTCTCCATTATTCCATAATCTAGATTCATTCGGGTCTATACAAAATATGTTCCCTTGAAATTCAATGCCCCATCTACCAGCACGTCCAGCCAAATTCCAAAAATCTTCCTCTGACATAGGATGTCCGCGTCCTTTTTGAGGACCGCGGAGAAAGATGTTTTTACAGGACATGTTTACACCTTCGACAAGAGTGGAAGTACATATCAAATAGCGAATAGCCCCAGTACTAAAAAGACGTTCGATTTCAACCCGAACTAGCTGGGGCATATTTCCATAATGAAACGCAATACCCCTTGAGAGCACTTGGTTTAAAGCAAAATGTGGATGAATTGTTCTTCTGCAAAGGGCTATTAGATTATTAATGTCATCGTTTTCTTGAATATCACCGGGTTGGCCTATTAGGTCGTAAAGTTGCTTCGCCATTTTTTCAGCGTCGGCTGGGCCGTTCACATAAATAACATTTCCAGCTTTCAATCCAGATATAGCATATGCAACGAAAGGTAATCGTTTACTTATTGGAGAAGGTATATATTGCAGTTCTACTTTGCCTAGATTAAGGAAAGTATTTGGCAAACAGAGTGCGAGAGACCAGTGTTTTGGGTTTCGAGGCTCTTGAGAAACCCATATGAGGTTCTGATTAACTGTTATGTCTTCATTTCTAATCGACATACTCACAATATTTGGTGATGCGTCAGAGAGTAAAACTTCAGGATTTGATGTGAGAGGACTAGAGAAAATAATTTTCGTTTCAGAATTACGGTTTGTAACACGTTCAATAACTTGCTGCAATAGTACTCCACGCTGACGGTCTCCCACTTTATGAGCTTCATCAACTATAAGGACGTCTATTTCAGACTCATCTCCAATATTCGAAAGATAAAGATGGAGACGCTCCTGTGTAAAAACAAGTACATTTGATTTATCAGGGTTAATTAGTCTACTAAGTGGGAGAGTGGAAACCTGAATATCATTTTGATTAGAATGAGTAAAGAATGATTTTAAATCTTTCTCTACTTGAGCGATGAGGGCTCTCGTTGGTACTATGTAAACGACAAGTAAGTTTTGATGTTGACGAAGATAATCAGATATCCAACGAATAATTATATATGATTTTCCTGCCGATGTTGGGGCAGATATACTTATCCAGCTGTTATCTTGGACTGTTGACCAAAACAAACGTTGGAAACGATTAACTGGAATAATTGAATCATCAGACATAGTAATGGAAAATTCAATATCACGTCGCACCCAATCAATACTTGCAGGAATAGGTAGCCTGTTAATGATTCCTGGTTCCAATAATGACCGTCTTTCCGCGAGGATTATGGCAGGTTTGTTTGCAAGTGTATCTAGTATCATTACTGATGAATCTTTTCGATTCTGAGGCATATCGGTTTTTTCGATGGCATGTTGTGCAATTCTGAGAGCTGCGTCTTGGCAACCTTCTGTTTCAGACGTAGCCAGAACGCTTGCACACATAAGTAAGTACCGCCAGTCGTGCGTCATATTTTGATATGCAGTCTCTCGAAAAAATGTAGTTCCAAATTGAGAAGCTACGGAATCAGCAATCAAAGGATAATAATGCGATTGGAAACCTTCATTATCTAACAACCATTCAGCTACATCTCTAATTGGCATTGTCTAATCCTACTTCCCGGCGAAAAAGGATGCGAAATTGCTCTGCAGATGGGACAGGAAGACAAAAACAATGTATATAAAAATGCTCAATATTTTCAGCTACTCCATGAGTTTTAAGACGGTTTTTCCAGTTTGGAAGACTCTTCTCAATCTCTGCAGCAACATTATCAGCAGTCATGCCATTTGCCGTACCAGGATATTTATCATAGTCAAATCCAATCAATGATATTCCTCTAAATTCAATAGAATTGAAACGAGGATTAGTTGGGTCAAGAAAAAGTTTGAGAGCGCTTTCTAGTTCCGGATTGTCAAGGTCGAGATGACGTTGTAAAAGCTGTAAATCACGCTCTTCAGGAGAACCGGTGCCTCCGGCACCATTAAGGAGGGAAGATATACTTTGGAAACAATCACGAATAGCAGCTGAAAGATTACCCCAAATTTTAGACTCACACCAATAAAGACAAAGTTTACCAGTAGTTTCATCTACACCAACGTGTAAACCATCGGCACCATGATAATGCATCTGAGTACTCGTTTTTAAATCCATCTTGCATATTAATTGTGGTAGTCTAAGGATGGTCTCAGCGAGGACGAAAAGAAGTAGCTCTCCATTTTCTCCGGTGTTTGAAATTCGAGTGAAGAGCCCTCTAGCTTGATTATGAAGGCGTGCAATAGACAAATCACCGATGAGAATGGTGTTAACTTACCTAAGGATAACGTTTTCGTCATTCGTCCCTATCATGATGAGGAATATAGCCACACGGAAAAGACATCGACTTTGCTCGTGAATAGTAAGCTACGAAAGGAGTATGAGCAACTTCACACTGAGATCGATAAAACTAAGGCGAAGTTCCTGGATGTACTAAAGGACCAATCTGGCTCGAAGAAAGACTTAGAACAGGAAATTTCCTCGGCGTTCACCAAGAGCGATGACGAGTTCTACAAAGCCCTGAACCGCATTGAAGGCGAACTGCTTGACCAAAAAGATACTCCATTTGCCAATATAAGCTACGACACGATTTTTGATGAAAAAGTCTTGAGTTTACTTGGAACCACAGATTTCAAGACAGCGCTTGAGGACTATATCAAGAAGTACAACGAGCTCTTAGCTGCCTCAACATATTTCAAGAAGGGTACGTTCAACTACTACAACGCCGCCACAATTGCGAAGAACCTCGCTGATAATGGGTTCTTCGATGCCAAACACACGGTAAATCTTAATGCCACCGAGACGCTAGTGATTACCAGCAGGGAACAACTTGAGGAACTGATTGAGAAGGAGAAGGAGGGCATCTCCAGCGACAAGGTACTTAGGACGAAGCTCGCGGCAATAGAAAAACAACTCTACAAGAATGTGAGTGTCAGAAATTTTGGGACTTACCTAGCAGACCATGAGGAAATCCTTTCCCAGCTTGCAAACCCAGAGAGCTTCAAGGAAGAGATTTGGAAGTCTTACATAAAGGTGCATATCGAGCTATATAAGGATTTACTCAGTAAGTACCGCGACGCTGAGAAGAGGAAGGAAGAGATTGAGAAGGAAGCAAGTAGGGAGCGGACACAGTGGGAAAGGGTAATTGACATTTTCAATAAACGCTTTTTTGTACCATTCGATCTTATTGCCAAAAACAAAGTCTCGGTCATATTGGGTCAGGAGCCGATGCTTACCCTTGGGTTTACCTTTAATGACGGTGCCGACAAGGTGTCATTAGAAAAGAATGAATTGATGCAGGTCCTAAGTACGGGCGAGTTGAGGGCCTTCTACGTCCTGAACATCATTTTTGAGGTTGAGGCTCGGAAGAAGGCCAGGCAAGAAACGGTCTTTGTTATCGATGATATCGCTGACTCATTCGACTATAAGAATAAATACGCCATTATTCAGTACTTGCAAGATATTTCAGCTGAACCGTACTTCTACCAGATCATCTTGACTCACAACTTCGATTTCTTCCGCACAATAAACAGTAGGTTTATTAGCTATTCGCACTGCCTCATGGCCTCCAGAGGTAATTATGGAATTACCCTGAAGCAGGCAGTCGGTATTAAAAATATATTCGTGAAAGATTGGAGGCTTAATTTCTTCACTGACCCAAAAAAGAAAATCGCTTCTATCCCATTCATCCGAAATATCATCGAATATACCAATGGTGAAGAGGACAAGAGGTTTAAGAAACTCACATCGCTGTTGCACTGGAAGACTGATACATCTGGGATCACCCAAGATGACCTTGATAGTATTTTTACCTCAGTGTTTGGTATTAATGGAAACTCTGCTGAGGGCAAAAAACTATGATTGATATAATTCACCACGAAGCGAACGAATGTCTCGATGCTGAGGAAGGCATTAATTTCGAGAATAAGATTATTCTCTCGATTGCAATACGAATTGCTGCCGAGAAATTCATGGTAGATAAGATTAAAGACCCTGCGTTTGTAGCTAGCATTGACGTGAATCAAACGCCCAAGTTACAGGCAAAGTTCGAGGAACTATTCAGTAGCGATCAACGTGCCATCGAAACCATTCAGCGGGTGATTCTCATGACACCGGATAACATTCACATGAATTCGTTCATGTATGAGCCTATCTTGGATATGGCAGAAGATCACTTGAAGAAGCTCTACAAAGATGTACTAACCCTGACCTGATAATATTCCCTCCTCCAGTCAACAATCAATACCTTCGTTTCAGAGATATAAAAAGGTCCGCTTAAAATTACGCCTGAAGCCTAGGTGTGAGACCATGAAGCAAAAAAGGAACGATTTGGTTATTCTTGAGGCTGATCTTAAATGCATAATAAAGCGAGGCTAAATTGTACGTGACAAGGTCTCTTTCGATGAGGCTAGAATTCCGGTAACCCTAACTTAAGAAGTGGTATTCTTTATGGGGGTAGACCACTTCCATGTATGTCCGCATATCGAGCAAATGCGTTTTCCCTCAGTGGACCTTAGTAGCTGATAGCAATGGCACTTGGGACATATCCCGTGCCCTGTCATTTCTGCCTCGTTCGCGGCATTATCCATCATTTGTTTCGAATCATGGTTTCCCATTCTATATTCCCTTCAAATTGTTATTTATTATCGGTCTACCCCAAAGAACTATACCACATATTAAGTTATAGCTGCTGACATGATAACTGGCTAGATTAAACAGTGGGGTTGTGCTATACCAGGAGTCCTTTGATAAAAAGAGCGGTACGGTAGAGATAGACGGTAAAGGAGCAGGCTAAACCAGCCACGTGGAATTCTCATCCGTGTCAATCGAATGACTTTCGAAATGGATAGGTTCCTTTTTAACTCTAATATCCTATGACTAGTCTTCAGGCGTGACACCATAGCTCAAAAAAGGAATGATTGTTAGGTTGCACAAAACGCTATTTTGTTCAGCCCTACATATTTTACAGGGAAATTCTTTCTCCTATCTCACTTCGTGCGTATAGTACTCTGTTTTGTGTGGCAGAGGTGCTGATACAACTTGAACGAAAAGCACTGAAGTATCAAAGAAGACGAACCTGATGCAGTAAATCGTAAAAATCAGAAAAAGCGCTGCCGGCAATTGAGTGTGTATCGAGTAAACCTAGCAGATGGCCCGTAGCAAATACATGGTCAGCCTGGCGTGCTGCCTCCAGGTCAGAGAGTCCATCCCCTATATAGATGATATTCTTACCCCGTTTCTTGAGCCGAGTCAAATACTTTTTCTTGAATCCCTGGTTGATGATGTTACCCTCAGGGTCATAGTAGGATACGTTAATGCCATCGCGGCCGAAAGAGGTTCGCCCACAGTGTAATTCTAAATCCGGCATACCAATCTCTACTAATACCGGTTCAATATAAAAATCAAGCCCGCTACTAACGATGACAAAAGGAATAGCACTCTCCTGGCAATATCGGACAAATTTCAGAAAACCCGGTCTCAGCTCAATGTGCCGGCGAACAAACTCTTGCAGTCTCTCTTTGGATTCTTTAATGAATGCAAACTGTAGTTTATTGCTCTGCTCAACAGTTATATGGCCATGAAGATAGTCTGAGTCAATCTTTTGCCAGTCACTACAGGCATATTTCTCTCTAATCAGAACACTGAGATTGTTTTTGATAATGGTACCATCAAAATCACACTGTATAATCATTACTCACTCCTGAAGTACTTGAACCTGAAGGTGAGGTTAGCGGTGTTTTTGTAGATCTTCGCTACTTTGTGAGCCAGGTTTGGATCGGTTGTCCTTTTGCCCCAGATATCTATATATATAAATGAGCCGGTAGAAAACCACCAGGTTGGTCAAAACAGCTATGACGATAAGACAGAAGTAAGCTTGCCCGATGACTGCTCCGAGCATTATCAAGAAAAGCCTTATATCACGTGAGGCCAGGGACTTGAAACCTTTATCGAAGAGATGCCGATGCTCAGAATCAATGCGGGCCCTCGTATAGCTGACACAAATGATACCAGCGATGGCGAGAAAGCCGACTAGCCAAATGCCAGAATATGTCTCATGAGATAAAGACCACAGGGTAAGCCCCAGCACTATCAGGATATCAGCATACCGGTCAAGCATAGAATCTAGAAAGCTGCCGAATACTGAGGTCATACCTTTCAGCCGGGCCAAGCTACCATCTATACCATCAACGATAGATGATAGCTGGACTAAAAGGCCCGCTATTATATTATGACCAAGAACAAAGCTGATAAAAGACAGCAGGGCAATGCTGAACGCTGCCCATGTCATCTGATTGGGTGTTACTTTTGTCTTTGCCAGCAGCCTCGCCATTGGCTCCGACATTTTCCGGTTAATGTGCTTGGAAATATAGCCGTTGTATACAGTTTCCATCTTTGTCTTCTACATTCTCACCATGTCTAAGTCTTCCTCAGTATCTACATCGGCCCAGAAGCAGCCGCTAACATCGCAGGTGTCAAAGCGATGTCCCCGGCTGACTAAGGAACGGATAACGTCGCTGATTTCAATATTGGTACCAAGTTGGTGAATAAGCTCGCGTAGCGCTTGAAAGAAACTCTCTGTCAGCAGAAAGGACCCGGTATCGAGAGCATCCCAGTGTGCCAAATCCTTGCCGATGTTTTTAATACAACCAGCACTATCAACCGCGACCTTAGTCGCCTCGGCCAGTTCATAGTGACTATCCGGTGTATAATCAATACAAAGTGTTTCATTGAAGACCGACCTGTCCAGAAGGCGCTTTACTATCTCCCCATCGATTAAGTGGTCTCCCATACAAAGAACGAACGGGTCTCCTTGCGCCCACTCTCTAGCTTTATATACTGAGATAGCGTTACCTCCGAGATAATCAGAGTTGGAAATGTATTGCAGCCTTACACCAAAGTCGCTGCCATTGCCCAGCGCCTCTATTACCCTGTCCCCCAGGTAACCAACCACAATGGCTATGTCACTAACTCCCGCCGCTGCCAATGCCTCAATAGGATAACTGATCAGTTTCTTGTCGTTCACAGGCAGCAGTACTTTAGGGCAGGTAGCGGTTAAATAGCCCAGGCGGTCACCATCACCAGCGGCTAAGATAACGCCTTTATTAATCTTTTCCTCACGCATTATGACGCCTCATCTCCTGTTTCGCAGAAACTCTGGGGTACCAGTACTGATGCTTGGAAGTGCCTGTTTACAATACTTTGATGTGCTTGGACGGGTGTGGGTAGCTAGTACTATACTAAGAGGGATAAGGTAGTTTGTCAACTAAGTGTAACAGAAACCTAGTCGCATAATTACTAGCTCTTTTCGCAACGTTGATGTTTGAGCGCACGTTCCGTCGAATTCTAATCCAAAAAAAGTTGTGTGCGTAGTCCCCGTCTACTCCCGATAACGATCAATTGCGGCCTCTTAATGTCCTTAATCGCTTTTTATTTCAAAGAAATGCCCTACTTCTGGGGGAGGCAGGAGGATGCAATTGCTTCCTCTGATATAAAAGCCCCTTTTGTTAAGTAGTGAACGAAACGCCAGAATGTTGAGTGCGGAAAAAGGAACGAATTTTTCTGCGCTATAGCGGTTTCAAACCGACTGTTCAGGCAAGCTCTAAAGTCACCGCGTTTTTGCGGATTTTATATTTGCCCGCTTTCGACAATGTCTGGGCCACGTACTGTTGAGGTACATCAACCAGTGTGTTTTTATCAAGAATGTTAATCTCGCCAATTGTGGAACCGGGAATATTTGCATGGTAGGCTATTGTACCCACCACATCAGCAGGGCGCACTCCATGGATTTTTCCAGCGCTGAGAGTCAGTCGCACCATTCCTTGCCTACCAGAAATATTGGCCCGGCTGCGACCATTCCCTTTATTATAAGAAGCGTTGACCCCATTACGGCTGTTCCCTTTATTAAAGTTTTTGAAATCACGACGCGCTTTCTGTGAACGCCCTTCGTGGACTTCACTGACAGGAGCAATAGGGCGCTGCTTTTCCTCTCCCCGGGCAATTTTAAGGGCAATTGCGGCCACCTGAAGCTGATCGTGCCCCATTTCTACCAGTCGGTTGACCATCTGCAACTCCTTCTGGCAACGACCACGCTGCAGCCAAACCATCATCTGTTCCAGCAGCTGCGCTTCCCGGCGTTCTTCTATTTCCTCAGTAGTTGGAATTTGTTTCCGGGTAATTTCCTGTTTGGTAAATCCTTCTATCCGGTGCAAGTGCCACTGTTCCTTAGCTGTCAGCAGCGAAATGGCAATACCTGTTTTACCGGCTCTCCCTGTACGCCCAACGCGATGCACATATAATTCAGGATTCTCCGGCAAATCATAGTTGAACACATGGGAAATATCATCAATGTCCAATCCCCGGGCCGCTACATCCGTAGCCACCAGTACTTTTATCTGATTATGCCGAAAGCGATTCAAAACCTGTTCCCTGGTCTGTTGGCTGAGGTCCCCGTTCAAGGCTTCAGCGGGAAACCCCCGTCCCATCAGTTCATTCACCAACTCGCCCGTACCAATCCGTGTCCTGACAAATATAAGCGCCCTGGTGATATCCTCAATCTCAAAGATCCGGGTGAGAACAGCCAGTTTTTCTCCCTTATTGACCAGATAATATCGATGCTCAGTCGCATCAACCGTGAGATGTTCGCTTTTAATGCTGACAGACCGGGGAGAACGCATGTATTTTTTAGATATGTTTCTGATTCCCGGTGGTATGGTAGCAGAAAAGAGAGCCGTCTGACGCTCTGATGGGATTGCACTGAGAATACTTTCAATATCCTGGATGAAACCCATACTGAGCATTTCGTCGGCTTCATCCAGGACGACGGTGCTCACATGACTCAGATCAAGAACACCCTTCTCTATTAGATCCAGTAAGCGCCCAGGTGTGCCTACTATAATATCCATTCCTTGTCTGAGACTATTGATCTGCGGACTATATGGTTGACCGCCATATACTGCCAGAACACGCATATTCAGGCATTTTCCGTAATCGTTGGCCGCCTTGGCTACCTGTTTGGCCAATTCCCGTGTGGGAGCCAGAACAAGAGCCTGTAGACCATGCTGACCCCGTTTCATGGTTTGAATAATGGGCAATACGAAAGCGGCTGTTTTACCGGTACCTGTCTGGGCCTGGCCAATTACATCCCGGCCTTCCAGCATTAATGGGATAATTTGAGATTGAATCGGGGTGGGGGTGATGTAACCAAGGTCTGATACGGTCTGAACCAGTTCCGGTTGTAGGCCCAATTGGGCAAATTCGTCTGTCATTATACTCCTACCTGCATAGTTATAAGTCCACTGTATAACCTGCTCCTCGCGGACCAGGTTCCCTTTGCTTTCAACAGTGGACTTATCTAGCAAGTAAGTCTGCTGTCATAACAAAAATGCCGCTCATCCCTCGCAGAAAGGTCAGGCGGTATTTCTATAGCGCATATCCTCTGTTTAAGTGGCTACTATTAGTATAACACAATCGGGGAAAGCCTGAAATATTGATAGAAATAAACGAAGCTTTTTATGACTAAGGTAACGAAACAAACTACCTTTATTTAACAATAGGGCATTTTGGCAAATAGGACGACACCTTAGACCTAAGTCAGTGGCTCATATTATCGAGCTTATAACCGATTACAACAAGAAGTGCACCAGTCATGCTATAATAAAATAAATCCCAACACTTATAATCATACTCAGGCCATATCTGGAGATGAGTAATTTGAAAGTACTTCTTGTTTGTCCGCAATATCCGGATACTCTCTGGGGCTTTAGGCACACCTTAAGGTTCATTTCTAAACAGGCAAATTTCCCCCCTCTAGGTCTATTAACTGTAGCAGCCATGCTTCCTCCCGAATGGGAGAAAAAGCTTGTAGATATGAATGCAGATCCCCTGAATAACATAGACATCAAGTGGGCCGACTATGTGTTTATCAGCGCCATGGTGGTGCAGCAAAAATCGGTAAGAGAGGTCATTAACCGGTGTAAGAAATTTGGGAGTAAGATTGTCGCCGGTGGCCCCCTTTTTACTGCCGGGTACGAGCACTTTGGTTTTGATGATATAGATCACCTGGTGCTTAGTGAAGCAGAAAATACTTTACCGCTATTCTTGGAGGATTTAGAGAAGGGATGTGCCCGGCATATTTATGAATCTAAAGTACGACCAGATATAACGACATCCCCCGTACCTTTATGGTCGCTCATCGATAAGAAAAAATACCACAGTATGAATATACAGTATTCGAGAGGCTGCCCGTTCGATTGTGAGTTCTGTGATATAATAGTAATGAACGGTCGCGATCCAAGAACCAAAACTGCTGCCCAGATATTGGGTGAAATAGAAATATTATATGACAGTGGATGGCGATCTGGCATATTCTTCGTTGATGATAACTTTATCGGCAATAGACGAAAATTGAAATCGGAAATTCTGCCAGTGATAATTGAGTGGATGAAGGAAAAGAAATACCCCTTTACTTTCTCTACCGAAGTCTCCATAAATCTTGCCGATGATGAAGAACTAATGATGCTGATGACCGATGCTGGGTTTGACACGGTGTTTATTGGCATTGAAACCCCAAATGAAGAAAGCCTCTCCGAATGTAACAAAATAACAAATAGAGACCGTGATTTACTGGCATCTGTTAAGACACTTCAAAATCATGGTTTTCATGTGCGGGGAGGATTCATTGTCGGTTTTGACAGTGATCCACCTTCAATTTTTCGAAGCCAGATTAATTTCAT
>SDBV01008314.1_pt1 | contig 14036 bp, 6 predicted proteins | sample 2277081 | NCBI WGS metagenome assembly SDBV01 (sample SAMN10402039, study PRJNA504765) | marine sediment metagenome | isolation source: marine sediment core GS10_PC15, 223 cmbsf | place: Arctic Ocean: Southern Knipovich Ridge | collected 2010 | reverse complement strand
GTTATGGTCGATAACGGCGTCGAGGTATAGCTTGCGAGTGGTGGCAAGCGACTGGATGGCCTGAAGCACCTCGATGGGCAGTCCCTGTCGCTCATAAATGCGGGTAAGATTCAAATCCAGGGAGCGCGATGAGCGCTGGACCGCCGCTGCGCCCAGAGCAATCTGTTTCTCACGCGCCTTGACCTGCACATAGGCCTGCGTCACTTCCGATGCGACACGGTCCCTGGCGGCAAGGCCCTGCAGATCGGCCTGGCGGTAGGCCGAGCGCTGTTCGCGGAATCGGGCCCGGTTGCCCAGCCCAAGATTGTCAAGTTGCCAAAACACCATGACGTTGAAGTCCGTCCGGTCGCCGGAGGACTTCCCTTGCGCCTCAGGAAAGCCCAATGGCAAATCCGTTTCCCCTTCGAAATCGCCCGCGCTGTAATTCATCGAAATCGTTGGGAATAAGGGACCATACTTTTCCTGGCGCATGCGTTGCATGGCGGCCTTGGCCAGCGCCTCGCGCCGCTCTAATTCAGGATGTGCGCCAAGTGCCGTTTGGATCAGGCTTTTCAATGAGTCTTCCGAGGAAACCACGTTGATGGGCAGGACATTGCTGTCAATGGGATCCAGTTGGACCTGCGTGTCCAGGCGGAGTAACTCGGCGAGAATCGCCGAGCGAAGCTGCAGATTTTCTCGCGCCGCCTCGAGTTCCCCTTGCCGCACCAGTTTCTCTACGGCCGCACGCTCTGCGTCCGAATCCAAGCCTTCGCCAACGGAGGCGAAATTACGGGTCAACTTAGCCAGGTCCGAGGCATTCTTGTGGGCCTCTTTTGCGATGGCGAGGGCCGCCTTCGTGCGCAGCAATTCGTAGTAGGCAACCGTAACCTCCAACAGCACCTGATTCGAAACGGCGTCGCTGCCGGCCTTCGCGGCTCGTGCATGCTGCTTTGCGGCAAGCGGCTCGAATATGGCGTCGCCGAGATCCGTGGACACGGACAACCCTGGAACCTGGGGCGAACCAGCCCCCACAGTGCCTGCGCCCAGGCCGATGTAACTGGAATGCCGATCAGCCTCGATTACGTTTCCGTTGGTTTCTTGAAGTACACCATCGTGCTGGTTGTAGCTGGCCCCAACGGCCAGTGTAGGCAGTAACAAGACCTTCGCCTGCGAATACCTAGCGTTGGCCTGGTCGATTTTCTCTTGCGCCACGGCGATTTTGTAGTTTTGTGCGCTAGCCAACCGCAACGCACTTGGAAGATCGATGGGAAACACCTCAGCTGCTGACGTCGATGTCGCGCAACCGCAAATAATGACCGCGAGGGTCAGAGCGGTCAGTCTCCAAAGAGAGCTGTTCATAAAAGTATCAAGTCGTGGCATCGGTTTCTCCCTTATCCGGCAACTGCCGTCTGCTTGGTTTTAACGATACTGTACACGCATGGCACGAGGAAAAGTGTCAAGAATGTGGAGACCGACATGCCTCCAATTAATGCCCGAGCCAAGGGGATCATCGCCTCGCTACCGCTTGCCAATTGAAACGAGAGGGGCAACATGGATGCAATCAGCACGAAGGCGGTCATCAAAATGGGCCTCAACCGCACGCCTGCGGCAATCAGCGCGGCACGGGACGGATCATAGCCGCGTTCACGGAGCCTGTTGGCGAACTCGACCAGCAAGATGCTGTTGTTCACCACCACGCCTATCATCATCAGGGTGCCCATCAGAGACTGTATGTTGAAAGTTGTGCCGGTGATGAAGAGAATGCCGAAAACGCCTGAGAGTCCCAGGGGCACGGCCAGCATGATGATAAGGGGATCGACAATCGAGCGGAACTGGGCCATCATCACCAGGTAGACCAGTACAGCAGCTATGACCAAGCCCAAACCCAGTGCCGCGGCCCCGGTGCGCATTGTGGCGACGGGTCCACGAACGGTAGCTTTCACGCCGAGTTCGAATTCCATCCCGGCCAGAACTTTTTCTACATCGGCCACCACGGAGCCCATGTCGCGTCCTGAAACATTCACATAGACGTCGTTTACGCGAGAGATGTTGTAGTGGGCGATTTCACCAGGTATGTTTACCCGTTTTATATCGGCGACGCTGGACAGCGGAACGCTTACGGGGCCATCCGGGCCAGTGACTACCAGGGGCAGGTTTCGCAGTTCATCCAACGACTTCATTTCATTGTTTTCATACTGCACACCAATGAAGAAATCGATGCCGGTCTTCGGATCGATCCATATCATGGGGGCGAGGCCGACGCTTGAACCCAGTGCGGTCAACACGTTTTCGGCGATGTCTTGCTGGGAAAGGCCCATATAGGCGGCACGGGTGCGGTCAACCTGAATGTCGAATTGGGGATAATCAAGCATTTGGGCGATTTGTACGTCAACGGCGCCTGGAATAGTACGGACTTTTTCCACGATGAGCTCGGCAGCATCGCGGCACTGCGCCAATGATCCGGCCGAAATCTGTATGTCTATCGGCGCGGCTACGCCCTCGTTGAGTGCGGCATTGACAATACCACCCGTCACGAACAGGAACTTCTCCTGTGGAAATTCTTTCGCCAAAACTCCGCGCAGTTCGTCAACGTACTCCTGTGTACTGGTCTTCCTTCCCTTGCTGTACAGGTTCACCACGAGAAAAGCTGAGTCCGGCCCCGAGTTGGAGCTTAGCACCGTTGAAAACCCGGCGCCTTTGCCTACGGGCAGTCCGATATTGGAGAGGATGGTGTTGATTTCGTTTTCGGGAATGATACTTTGGATCGTTTTCTCTATGCGCGCGACCAACTTTTCAGTTTCTTCAAGCCGTGTGCCGGGTATTGTGCGGACGCGCAGCTCGAAGGTGCCGGCATCAACGTCGGGGAAGAGTTCTTGACCAATGAGTGGGAACAGCATAAAAGAGGCCGCGACCAGGCCGCCTGTACACAGGATCACCAGCCACCGCATTTTCAACGCACCGCCCAGGAGGGCAACAAATAGGCCGCTCGGCTCCTCAATTTCATCCGTCTTTTCATCCGCGGTTTCTTCATGGGTTTCGCCCGAGTCATTTCCCGTCTTGTTTCCGGGAGTCCGCATCATGCGGGAGCAGAAGGCGGGGATGATGGTCATAGCGACGAAGTATGAAGCGCCAATAGTCATGGTGGCCGCCAGTGAAAGGGGTGCGAAAAGGTACTTGATCATGCCGGTGAGGAAGATTGCGGGTATAAAAACCGCTAGAGTGGTAACCGTGCCCGCCAACACGGGGCCCGCCACTTCCGTGGTTCCGTCCAAGGCCGCCTGGTGCCGGCCCTTCCCCATGTTCAGGTGGCGTATGATATTCTCGACCACCACGATGGCCGCATCCACCACCGTGCCGATAGCGAGGGCAAGGCCGCCGAGCGTCATCACGTTGATGGTGTTGCCCGTAAAATAAAAGCCCAGCATGCCAATGACAATCGCAAGGGGAATGACAATTAATATGGCTACGGAAGCCATGAACTTTCTCAGAAACAGGGCAATGACCAGCGCAACCAAGACCGCGCCCAGCAGCACCTCCAATTGAAGATTACGGATGGCATTGCGAATATAATGGGATTGGTCGTTGACCAAGGTGACCACGGTCGCTTCGGGGATGTCGCCTCGCTCCTTCATGGCGGGGATTTCCGTGGCCAGCCCTTCCGTAATGCGATCAACCACGGCGATGGTGTTCTCGCCCGGCTCGCGCAGCAGGGGGCAATAGACGCTGCGTTTCCCGTTCACCCGCACGATGTTGTACTGAATCGCCGCATCGTCCTTCGCATAACCCACATCCCGGATAAAAATGGGCCTGCCGTCTCGGATGGCGATAGGCACGTTGTCGATGTCCTCGGTTGAGGGCAGTGTATTGACGGGGTGTATCTGGTATTCGGTGAGACCAAGTTTCATGGTTCCGCCGGCCAGCACCAAGTTGGATTTTTTCAGCGCATTCACCACGTCCATGGGCGCCAGTTGCAATGCCTGAAGCTTCTGCGGGTCTATGTAGATCATCATCTGTCGGAATTTACCGCCGAATGGGTGTGGAATTTGAACGCCCTTCAGGCCGCCCATTTTGTTCCTTACGGCGTAGTAGCCTATCTTATAAAGTTCGGTTTCGCTTAAGCCCTCTCCATGAATGGCGGCCAAAACCACGGGAAGGTTCGCAGGCTCACTGCGCAAGGTGAAAGGATGTTCCATGCCTGGCGGCAGGTGGAACATGTCGCTGGCAATGAGGTTGACGATGTCGTTCATAGCCGAAGAAGCATTTGCTCCGGGCTGAAAGAAAACTTTGATTACGCTTGCGCCCGGGAGGGTGCGGGACTCTTGGTGTTCAATGTGCCCCGCCAAGGTTAGGGCACGCTCGACGCGGGAGGTGACCGATTTTTCCATTTCGTTCGTGGGAAGGCCAGGATACGAGAAAAAGCTTACCACTACCGGTTTCTTGAAGTCAGGCAGGATGTCGGCGGGGATATCCGGAATCACGGCAAGGCCAAGCAGAGAAAGTCCTATGGCCACCGCCCAGACCGCGTAAGGATTCTTGAGAGCAAATCGAACTAAGTACATAACGGTTTATGTTGTCCCTTTTTGTTTTGGCGGATCGCGAGCGTCAGGGCCGAAAAGGAAGGCACAGACGCCATGTCCTAGTTGATCACCCGCACGATCTGGTTCGGGGAAAGCCGGCCCAGCATACCCGTGACGACACGCTCCGTCCCGCTCAATCCCTTTACGATTTCAATCTGATTGCCGTCGTCAAGGCCCAGTGTTACGGGGGCATGCTGCACCTTGCCGCTGGCATCGACGACATACACGTGGTAATCCCCGTCGCCGTTTCCTGCGCGTATGCATCCGGCCGGCAGCACCAGGCTATCGGTCCGCCCCTCGCGAAGAATTGTAACTTCTCCAAACATTCCCGGCAGCAGACGTCCCTCGGGGTTGGGCAAATCAAACTCTACCAGCATGGTGCGTGTATTGGGGGCGAGACTTTTTGCAACACGCGACACCGCGCCCTTGAGCACCATACCGGGCAGCGCCCTGTTGGTGAATCGGGCCGTGTCCCCCACGCGCACCCATACGGCATCCCGTTCAGGTACAGCCACTTGCACACGAATCTTGTCAACCTGGGCTATCCTGAAAAGCGCTGTCTCGGCGCCACGCGATGAACTTTGTGCGTTCCTCACCAAGTCACCGGGGTCTACGTTTCGCTCAGTTATGGTTCCGTCAAAGGGGGCGCGAATCGTGGCATAGCCCATAAAAACTTGGAGTTCTTCCAATTCTTTCTGCGCAACCTGCCGTGCCGCCTCTGCCCGGTCCACGCTGGCGCGTGCCGCCTTTACCTCGGCCTTGGCAACACTAAAGCTCGCCTTTTGTGAGGCGAGAAGCGCCTCGGAAGCCAATAGCCGGTTGTACGATTCGTCGCGAATGCTTTCTGTGACGGCCTTCTTCTTCACAAGTGCCTCAACCCTGGCGTATTCGGACTTATCGGCCACCAGTTGGGCCTCGCCCTGTTTTATCTTAGCCTGCGCCTCCAAGACTCTTGCTTGCGCTACTTCCACGCCCGCGGCGAACAGGGCCTTTTCGCTGTCGAGCCGGTCCCCTTCGGCCTTTTGACGCTCCAGGGTCTTGAGCATTTCAGGCACGTCTATCGTAGCGAGGACGTGCCCCGCTTTGACCTTGTCGCCAATGTCAACGTAAAGTTCTTTTAGGTAGCCAGAAACTTTCGCGTACAATTCCGCCTCATGGAAGGCATACAATGTGCCCGGCTGGGTAGTAGACCGGCTTAAAGTTACCTTTTGCGGTTGGACTGTTTTAACTTGCACGGGGGCATTGGCTTCGTTGCTTTGACCACTTGCAGTGCCGTTCATGAGCGCGAGTATGAGGGCCATAGCGACCACCGCGCCCGCGCAACACACCATGGGCCGCTTCGTGCCAGCAATCTTCGAACGCGAACATTTTGCCGCAACTCCGAGATTGTGTCTTACCTGTAAAATCTTCATACCATTGTCCTTATGTTCTTATTCAAAGGTATCTGTGCTGGCGGCGTGGCTGGGCCGATCAGCCATCCCTAGGCTGCCTGTTGCGGATATGGACTTTCCAAAATCCCAACAGGATTTTCCGCTGTACGTACTTTATACCGATACTCAAGTTGAAGACCATATACGATTACCGTAACCAATGTCAATCCCAAAATGCGCTGCCCACCCTCGTCAAGAGAGCGACCCTTGTTATTACATCACGCGAGACGCACGTGCTAATGCGTACTTTTCCCTCAGCTCGAAGTGTCGCGAATTATACAGAGGGGCTTCAGGGATCTCAAACGGGATGAAGCGGGAATCTCGAGTGGATCTAGAAACCTTCGTCCAGCGCGGTGATTTTGCCTAAGTGAGGATCGGGAAAATGTAGCGTTTCGTTGACATTCAGGCCGTTGATCTTGATGCTTCCCCAATTCCTTGCGGTCACTGTTAGGGCTATTTCACGTGCAGACATGGCTGTTTCGCCCACCAAGGTTACTTTTTGCGGCAGCATCCAGTTTTCATGAGTAAATGTTAGGTTTTGGCCTTGCTTCAGCTTTAGCCGGGCCGAGTTGGAGCTTATGCGAAGCTGCAAGTCATCAAATATAGGCATTGTTAGTGCAACCGATAGCTCGTAGACCTTGTTTTCCTGTCTGGCGAGTGCGGCCTTGGATATATGTACGCCGTTTCTGTGGCCTGGTTTCCAGTTTTTGCCGCCGTATTCGTATGCTCCGATGTCGGGGGCCTTGCCAGCGTGTCCTTCGGTGAATCCCTCGATTTCCCGGCCCGCATCAATCAACGGAGAAGCCTTGGCCGGCATGAAATCCCAATTCCTCACGTCGCGCAACATCAGGTCCCCGCCCTGGTAATTGTTGGCAAGGTTCTTTTCCCAGGGGAAGGGTGTAACCTTGTGCTGATCCCCGGAAATTGTCCTGGCCGCGTTGTTGTATACCTGACTGTTGAAATTTTGCTTTTCAAGAAGTGGGTGCTGTTGGCGCCAGGCCTTTGTTGGCTCCGTTCGCGTCGGCAGCACTATGTAGTTCCCAGGGGTACCCTGTTTGCCCACGAACATTACGGTGTTGTTGTGTACCTTGTTAAAGTCGCCTTTGACGATAATCCCGTCACGTCCACAGTCCCATACCACGTTATTATGTACGGTCAAACGGCGGGTCTGATCATCACCGCGGATTCCCAGCCCCCTGCCCTCCTCCGTGCGGCAGCCGTGCACCCAGTTGTAGCGCACGACGCTTCCCGCGCACGACGGTTGGCCGGTGTATATCAGCGCAACGTCCTTGCAGGCGAGTCCGCCGTTGTAAACGTGGTTGTACTCGATGTCGTAAGGTTGGCTGCGATAGCCTATGATGGCGTTGCCGCAATTGAATACTGTATTGCCGCGAACCACGCCGCCCTTCGGGGCCTTTGAGCCGCCGCCCAAGCCCACCTGGATGGCCGTGTACTTCAGCGAGCCGTTCCAGCATACGTCATGCACAATATTGTTCTCGACAAGGTTCTGTCTGCCACTCAGCGCGATGCCCTGGGTGGATGAATACCCAATACTGCTGTTCTTGAACACATTGAAGTCGCCCGACATCCGCGTGTACGCGCTGGAGCCGGATCTGCGATCCATTTCCTTCAGTTCGCGGGAATAGGACGGATAGAGAAGGTGGCATCCGTCGACTATGCAATGGTTCGAATCCTTGAAACTGAATGTTGCGCCAAAGAAGTGGAATCCGCTCAACTCGATGTAGTCCGAGTTTTCCGCGACAAAGGAATAATCACGCACTTTGTATTCGATATGCTTGCCGGCCGGGTTGCCGCCGTCTTTAGCCCAGAGGTACAGCATCTTTTCGTCCCTGTCCAGATGCCATTCAGTAGGCGCGTCCAATGCTTCGAGCTTTCCAGACAAATAGTACCGGTCATCCTCCCACATTTTGGCCTTGTCTCCGTATCGCATCTCGGTAGAACGACCGAAATCTTTGGGGTACTCGAAATAGTCGCTTCCCGGCTCGCTATTGGTCACGAAACGCGTCCACGTGTAGAACTGGTGCGTAACGTTAAGCGTGGCAAGCGCGCCCGACCAGTCTATGCCGGTCTCCGCCAGTTCCGGGTCCTTCATAACGCCGTAATGGCTTCCCTTGCCCGCTTTGGCCCATTTCGACCTGTCCCAAACTTCATCCATACGCATGTTGGGCCACCGCGCCTCCACCATCATCTCGCCATCGACGAAAAGTTGCTCGAAATCCTGGGGAACTTTTGTCTTGTAGACAGCCCCCTTGTGAAGTTGCCATTTACTTTTCAGCACTTCCGTCCCGCTGAATGTAACAACCTCACCAGGGTAAGCGCAGAACCGGATAGGCGCATTCTTCCTCCCAGACCTACGCACCGACACTCCCTCACGATAAATGCCGCCACGCACATAACACGTATCCCCCGGCTTCATAAGGTCCGCCGCACGCTGGACACTCGCAAAAGGCGCGGCCAAAGAGCCGGGGTCTCCGTCATCTCCATCATGCTGAACATAATAATCAGCCGAATAGGCCGGAGACGGGCACTGAAACACACCCAAAAACGCAGCCAACAAGAAAAAAGTCATAACGCGCATTGTTTGATTCCTTTTTTGAAAGATATAGCCAAAAGCTGCGTAAGCATAGCCAAAACCTGTATCCAAAACAACGTAAGTGTCAGGATTGGCGGTCCGATCTTATTCACTTTTCGGCTTGATACAGCGTTGAGATTCCGAATGTCAGGGGAGTCGGTTTTGTGTTTTGGAAGCCGGCGCTGCGCATGATTTTGCAGAACTTTTCTCCGTGGGGGAAGATTTCGACGGAACTGTTGAGGTAGCCGTAGGCTTGGCTGTCACCTGAAATCAAGGCTCCGATTCGTGGCAGAACATTTCTGAAATAGAATAAATACAGTTCTTTGAACAGGCGATTTTGGGGAATTGAGAATTCCAGAACGAGGATACGGCCATGCGGCTTCAGGACACGGCGCATCTCAGCCAATGCGCCTTCGATATCGGGCATGTTCCTTATTCCGAAAGCTACCGTAACCAGATCAAAGCTTTCGTCCTGCGTGGGAATATTATGTGCTTCGGCGCAGGTGAGGAGGAGCCTGTCGTCCAGGTTGGCGTCCTGAATCTTCTTTCTACCGACATCCAACATGTTGACGGCAATGTCGATCCCAAGGCCATACGCGATTCTGTCGTTGCCTCTGGTCAATTGCAGAATCACATCCGCGGTTCCTGTGGCTACGTCGAGAACACGCAAACCGGAACCGTTGGGAACGGCCTTCGCCATCTTTTTGCGCCATGCCACGTCGCGTCTGAAGGAAAGCGTACGATTCAGGAGATCATATCGCCCGGCAATTCTGTCGAACATGCCCGCGATGCGTTTAGGGTCCTTGTCCGTAACGGTGCTTTTTTTATCGTTACACATCTTTGGCACTTCGCAAGGCTTTGCCTTATTCGGAATGCGTGTCCAACAGCGATCGCACTCTCAGAGCTTCTTTGACGGCGGCCACTGACATTTTCCCATCGGGAACAATTTCAATTTCAACAGGCCTTGCCGGATCAACGTGGAAGAAGTTTTGCGAGAACTTTGCGTCGCAATCGTCCAGGGCCAGCCATACCCACATTGCCGGTTTTCTTGACTTCAGCGTGACTTTGAACGCGTCCCCCACTACCTTGGATACTTTGCAAGTGATTTTTGGATCACGCAATTCGAGATGTTTGGGACGAGCGAAGGTCACAAGATTTGTTGAAAGTACCTTGCGTCCTTTGCTTAGTTCTATCCATACCAACAGATTGCGTACACCTACCGACTCGATAAGTTTCTTCAGCCGCAAAGTTTGAACCCGACGGCTTTGCCGGCGCGGAATTGTGACTTTCTTTTTGCTCTCTTCCAAGATCTTGCCGTCCAGATCCGTAACTTTCCATGCCAGTGTTCCGTTCACGCTTTCGGCTAAGTCGCTGGTGACATGAAGTTCCACTGTGCCCTTTTCAATGTCCTCGACACCGGAAATGAGCACAGGCGCGAAGAATTCCTTGGCGATGTAATGAAGCGCCTTCCAACGCCCGTAGTAGTCAATGGACGCCCAACTCGCGACAGGCCAGCAATCGTTTAGCTGCCAATACAAGGCGCCCATGCTGCGAGGCATGTTTCTGCGCAGGTGCTCGACAGCGTATTTTATGCCTACGCCCTGGAGAATCTGGCTAAGCCAAAGCGTTTCCTCGAAACCCGTCGGCATGCGGAACCAGTCGAGCATGTAACTCAATATGGCTTGGTTGCCGATTCCACTTCGCTGATGATGTTCCATGATGTAGCTGGTTACATTTCGGTCCTCTGGAATCGTGCATGTTTCCATGGTCTTAGGCTCGGGAAACGACTGGAATCCAAATTCGCTGACAAACCGGTGCTCCATTGTTCGATAAAACTCGAAAGGTTCCCTCCTGTGCCACACGTCCCATACATGCGCATCGCCCGACCTCGGATTTTTCCAGTCTTCTCTATCCCCACGAGGAGAATGGCAGCTCGACGGCCAGTAGTCGCGTTGTGGATCAAGGTTCTTTGTAATTTGCGGAATCAACTCGTCGAAAAGCTTTGAATAATCTTCCCAACTCATTGATGTGTCGCTCCATTCGGACTTAACCATGCCTTGCTCGATCTCGTTGTTGCCGCACCACAAGGCAATGGAAGGATGATGGCGAAGACGGCGCACATTGTCCTCAACTTCGACTCTGACATTGCTCATAAAACCTTCATCGAAGGCGGGGTACGTCGCGCATGCGAACATAAAATCCTGCCAGACGCATAGGCCAAGTTCATCGCAGATGTCGTAGAACATATCCGGTTCGTATATACCGCCACCCCAAACGCGTATCATATTCATGTTTGCGTCAACCGAGTCCTTTAATAGACGCTGATAATCTTCGCGCTTCACTCTGTTTACGAATGCGTCCGCCGGAATCCAGTTTGCGCCCTTCGCGAAAAACGGCACGCCGTTCGCCAAAAACTCAAAAGACTCGCCCCACTGATCCTTTTCGCACCTTATGCCCAGTGTGCGCAACCCAATTCGCTTTGTGGCCGAGTCAATCACCGTTTCGTCGCTGGCAAGTTCAACCGTCACTTTGTACAGCGGCTGTTTGCCCATTCCGGCAGGCCACCACAGTTCCGGTGACCTAACATCTATTCCGACCTCGACTGATGCGCCGCGAAAAGTCTTACTTTCTTGCGCTACAACTTTTCCGCGATACGACACCTTGAAGTTCGCGGTCAACGGCTTTCCGTCCTCGCGGTCCACGCCAGCCTTAATCTTCAACCCCGCCTTGTTCTTTCTCGAATGATCCTGCAAGACCTGGACATCCGATATTCGCGCAAGGTCATAGGCCACGATACTGATATCGCGCCAGATTCCACTGGTGGGCACACGAGGACCCCAGTCCCAACCAAAATTGCACGGTTCTTTTCTAATCCATTGGCCGCAGGTGAGCTTGTGCAAACCGACACCCCAACCGAAGAGGTCCCTTTTCTTTTCCTTCGCCCTGACGTAAGGCATAGGCGCATCAAAACGGATTTCGATTTTGTTTTCACCCGGAACCAGCGCCTTCTTGACATCGAATTCCCAGGTGCGAAACATATTGTCAGTATTACCAAGTTTGCACCCGTTCACTTTCACGGTTGCGAGCGTGTCTAGACCTTCACAACGCAGCAACACTTTCTGATTGTTCAGTAGAGCGGCCGGTATTTTGAAAGACCTCGTGTATACCCAATCGGTATCCCCGATCCAATACAGATCAAGCTCATTGTCCCTGTAAAATGGATCCTCAATCTTCCCCGCATTCAACAAATCAGTATGAACACAGCCTGGCACCAAAGCCCTGATTCGCTCATTCTTACCAGCAGCCGAAACCGTCCAATCGCCATTGAGACTTATTTGTCGCATATTGAAATCCTATCCAATTCATCCACGTTCAAAGAAAAACGAGAATATCAGAGTTTTTAAGCCAATACAATTGGAGCAAACACTAATCATTCTAAAGTTATAGGGACAGACTACTAAACTTTTGACTGTAACACCTTCTAATTACTTGTGTTAGCTCTTAAGATAGTGTCATTCGGGACAGACACACCTTCCCTCGAAGACTCGCTTCGCTATCGAGTATTTACAAACATTTTCAGCCTACTGAAACGATAAGTCCCTTACCCACACGCGTCCTGGACCGTTGATAAAGAGGCGGACTTCAACGCTCGTGGCATTTCCCGGCGCTACTGCCTCGACCGAGTCCATGGCCCAATCGTTCGTGCCTATAAAGTATCTTCCACGCGGCGCGACGGCAGTGTTTTCAATCGCGCCGTCGTACGAGTCCAGAAAAAAAAGTTGAATGAAGGCCACGGCGTCAGGGCCGACTTCCTGGCTTCGCAAGCACGCGCTCAACTTATACATCCGTCCCGGCTCGACCGCGACATACTGAAACAAACACAATGCCCCATCCCGGTCATATTCAAGACCAGGGCATGGGTGGGGTTCGTTGGCATTATCCCAAATAACCCTGCCTCCCCCCTCGGCAAAACGGTTGTACAAAAGCCAGTCCGTTGGCAATCCATCGTCATCCTTTGTTTCAAACGCCGCATTAGTAATCTCTGGATGGATCTTTCGCCAGCGCTTCCAATTGCTGAATTCCCACACCGTGCTTCCTGCTGCATCAACCTCGAAGACCCGGTGATGATGCTGGTCGGAAATCAGAACATTGCCGTTGGCCAATTTGTCGGCTTCATAAAAACAGGCGTAATAATCCACTTTGTAATCCCAAACCGTTTTGCCGTCCGGTGTAACCTCGATTACCCTGTGATTTCGCGAATCGGTTATCAGGGTATTGCCATTTTGTAGCCTGTCGGCATCGCGCGGGAATTCGAAGATTCCCTCACCGCCGCATTCCCAGACAATCTCTTTTTGCGGATTGACTTCGATTACCCGCTTCTTGTCGGAATCAGCCAGGAGTATATTGCCGTTTTCCAGCATATCGGCGTTATGCGGATGTTTCACCGAATCATCGTATGACCACAGCACGTCTCCATCCCGCCGGACAAGAATGCACCTGTCATTGTCCCTGTCCGTCACCAGCAGGCGTCCGCCGCCTACATCATGCGCGTCGTTCGGATACTCAAGATGGCTTCCGTCAGACAGCTTTCCCGTGCCGCATCCCCAATCGCCGGAATCTAGAAGGATTTCACCGTCCTGCGCTACTTCGAGTAGGCGGTTGTTTCCAGTGTCCGTTATCAGAGTATTTCCATTGGGCAAACGTTCGGCGCTATGGGCAAAATGAAGGCCATCGTCGAAGAGCCAGACTGTTTTGCCGGCAGGATCAACTTCAATAATCTCACTGCCAATTCCTGTCTTATCACCAGCATCAGTTATCAGCGTATTGCCATTGGCGAGGCGCTGCACTTCGCATGGAAATTCGAGCATCCCCGCGATGTCTATTGGAGTATCTTTTTGGTTCATCCGGTTCCACCTTAGATTTCAAGAATATTTTTTTGACAGGATGACAGGATAATACAGGATGATAGGGATTGTCTTACTGGAACGAAATTGAGCCATCGTTCTTCTTATCGATAGGTCGTTGCGTTTATTGGGTCTTTTGTGGCCCTCAAGTTGCTGCCACCGTTGTGCTTATTCCCTGGCCACAAAAGACCCAATAAACGCAACACATTCAAGATTTACTATCGCGATAACAAATCAATCCCTGTCATCCTGTCATCCTGTCAAAAAAATGGTTTTCCTTTTCCGTCCTGACTCAAGTTTGAGACTCGAAAGTAGCTAAAGCCGGAATGGCCTTCTTCATCCCTTCACGGCGCCCGATGTGAGGCCGCTTATGAATTCCTTTTGCAGCACAAAAAACAGAATGGCCGGCGGTATGATGGCCAGCAGCGTCCCTGCCAGAAACACCCCGTAGTCTTCCTTGTAAAAATCCACATATTGGCTCAGGATGACCGGCAAAGTGAGCTTGTATTTTGTGTGTATGAATATCTGCGGAGCAAGGAAGTTGTTCCACTGC
>SDBV01008313.1_pt1 | contig 14037 bp, 13 predicted proteins | sample 2277081 | NCBI WGS metagenome assembly SDBV01 (sample SAMN10402039, study PRJNA504765) | marine sediment metagenome | isolation source: marine sediment core GS10_PC15, 223 cmbsf | place: Arctic Ocean: Southern Knipovich Ridge | collected 2010 | reverse complement strand
GCTCGCCAATCTGAAAGAAATCGAAGAGCCTTTCGAAAAATCCCAGTTCGGTTCCTCCGCAATGGCCTACAAAAGAAACCCAATGCGATGCGAAAGAACCACCGCACTTAGCAGGCTGGTTCTCAGCCTCGCCTCCAGCCCCGCAATGACCGCCTCGGAGCAATGGCTCGAAAGAACCCTCGACGATTCGGCCAACCGCAGAATTGTCATCCCCGAAACTTTCCTGGCCGTCGACGGAATCCTCGAAATTCTCATCAACGTCACAAGCGGCCTTGTCGTTTATCCAAAGGTAATCGCCGCACGAGTCGCTGCTGAACTGCCATTCATGGCCACCGAAAATATCATGATGGCCGCAGTAAAAGCAGGCGGAGACAGACAAAAACTCCACGAAAAAATAAGACAACACTCCATGGCCGCCGCCGAACAGGTAAAAAAATTCGGCAAACACAACGACCTCCTCAGCCGACTCAAAGCCGACCCCGCTTTTGCTAAAGTCAATCTCAAAAGCGTCTTAAATCCAAAAAGCTACACTGGCAGGGCTCCCGAACAGGTCGATGAATTCACAAGCGAAATCGTCACGCCTATACGCAGAAAATACAGAAAAAATTTGAATACGAAAGCCGATCTGAAAGTCTAACAATGATCAGGGAACAACTAATCGACCGAATAAAACAAGTCGCCTACCTCGAAGGCGATTTCACGCTCCGCAGCGGCAAAAAAAGCAAATACTACCTTGACAAATACCTCTTCGAAACCTGCCCCGACATCCTGGCCGCCCTTAGCCATGAATTCGCCAAACACGTAACCGACGACGTCACCCTAATCGCCGGCGCAGAACTCGGCGGCGTCGCACTGGCCGCAGCTACCGCAATGGCTACAGGCAAAAACTGGATAATCATCCGCAATAGCAAAAAAGATTACGGCACCGGCAAAATAATCGAAGGCCTGTTAAAACCCGACGACGTCGTTTTGCTCGTAGAAGATATCGCCACCACCGGAGGCCAGGTTCTCGAAGCCGCAAAAATAATCACCGACGCCGGCGCGAAGCTGAAAAAAATCGTCTCAGTAATCGACCGCAAACAAGGCGCCGAAGCAAACATCACAAACGCAGGCTACAAATTCGAAAGCATCCTGACAAAACACGACCTCGGAATAAAAGACGAAGATTAATCTAACCACCCTCTGGGTTATTTGCTCATTTGCTTTTTCGTTTTCTCGATGCCCCTGCGTGCCCCCTTGTGTCTTGGATTGATTTGTAATGCCTTTTCATATTCTGCAACAGCCTCTTCAAAATGCCCCTGTAAAAACTCCGCGTTCCCAATCGCAAAATAAATATCATCCATACGTTTGCCTCCGCGTAACGCTTTGCGGTATTCCTCAATCGCCTCTTTGGCTTTGCCCTCTAACAATAACGCATTACCCAAATTGTAGCGAACAGGAACATAATCCGGCTTGATTTCAAGTGCCTTGCGATAATGAAATATCGCTTCGGCAATTTTGCCTTGTTGCTTAAAAATCACCCCCAGATTATTGTGAGCATTAAAATGATTTGCCTCAACTTCTAAAGCTTTTTTGCAATACTTAACCGCCTCGGTCAGTTCTCCTTTTATCTGAAATGCCTGGCCCAAATTATTGTAAACATCCTCAGATGGCGGCCCGTGTTCTGCTGCAAGAAAAAAATGTTCTATTGCCTCATCAACCTTACCCTGCATGCCGAATATTATTCCAAGATTATTGTATGCTGAAGGATAATGCGGCTCTAATTCTATGGCCCGCTTCAAATGAAAAACCGCTTCGTCAATTTGACCCTCTTTCCTCAATGCCACACCTAACATATCATGTACCGAAGCCGCATCAGGAGTTAACTTCAACATGTGTTTGCAAAGACTTTTCGTATCACGCCAGTGCATCAGGTATCCCCTTGTGGCCCTTGCCTCACCGTATGCCAATACCAATACTACTATTATCAATACCGCTCGTCTGTATATCGCTCGTCTTGCATACCTGCCCCCACAAACCCAGCCTATCAGCGAGACTAATATAATTAAATATCCCACCGAAGGAAGATATACAAACTTATCCGATGCAATCACATTGCTGAAACGCAGAATCTGCATGGTAGGTATAATTACCACAAAAAATATCAGCCAGCCTACTACAAACACCCGAGTCCACTTCAACGAAACCGCCAATGCCGTTAAAAGTATGCAGGTGCCGATAACTCCCGCCAAAATCATCGGATTAGACAGCCCAAGTTGTTCAGGAAAAGCATAGTGCGACGAAAGATTCACCGGCCAAATAATCTTAAAAAGATAAAAGACAATGTTGTGACAGGGAACCAGCCAAATCCCCTTCAAACCATATCCCCCCGCAAGCTCCGCTTCGCCCACGCTCGTTTGCGAAATATATGTTACAACCGCCGATAGTCCCGCTATTACAAAAAAAGGAATCTTCTCTTTAACCGCTCCCCAGCTCAACCGCTTCAAGGGCCAATAGTCCAGCAGTAACATCATCAAAGGCAAAGCCAACGCTGTCGGCTTGGACATCAATGCCAACACATAAGTCACCAGGCAAACTAAATACAGCTTCCAGTTCTTCTTGCGACTAAACCATACGTAAAGATTCAAGCACAAAAACGCAAAAAACGCAGCCAATAAGGTCTTGCGTTCACCTACCCAGGCAATTGTCTCAACCGTCATCGGGTGAAGCCCGAACAGCAACCCCGCCGCTGCGGATATCCAGGGCCGACCAAATAAAAAGTAAAGAAATAGAATTAAAAGTGATACGTTTAACACATGTAATATTAAGCTCGTGCGATGGAAGGGCATCAAATTCTCCTCCCGTCCCCCCAAAGCGTAATCAACCATCAAAGAAATCATTGTCAAAGGCTGATAATAACCCCCCACTGTCGATGGCTCAAATACCTCTACGAGAAACTGTTTAGCCGACGCCAGGCTGGGAGTCTGTACCAACAAATTATCTGTAAGATATTGCGTATCATCAAATGAAATTGCCTGTGCCGATAACCCGGGCAAATGAACGACAAAAACGATCAGACCAACAGCAAAAAGCAAAACCGCCAACAGTCTCAAGTCTTTATTCGAATTGTTTACAGCCCGTTGCTTCATTTAAAATCACACACAATAGAAATTATTCGCCTGGAAATACTCTCCTTGCTGGCATTCTTGAGTTCTGTCCAAACTGAATTGCGTCTTTTTATTTGAACCGTCGACCTGACAGAGCCAATTGCAGCAGGTGTATTTGCGATTATCATATCGAGCTTTTTTTCCTTCAGTTTCTTCTCAGCCCGCCGACGAATCGCCCTGTCTTCCAACGCAAACCCAACAACAATCTGATGCTTCTTATTCGCCCCCGCCCATTTCAATATATCTGCTGTCGGGGCAAACTTAATCACCAAAGGCTCCGCCGACTTTTTGATTTTCCTCTTCGCTGCGCGCACAGGAGCATAATCACAAACCGCCGCAGCCATTATCAAACAATCACACTTCGCAAAAAACTTCTTCACCGCCGCAAACATTTCCCCGCCAGTTTCGGCTTTTATGATCTTCACGCCGCCCGGCGGCCTCAACGCTACAGAGCCTGTAATAAGCGTAACTTTATGGCCCGCCTTTACCGCCGCACTTCCAAGCGCATAACCCATCCTGCCGCTGCTTGCATTGGAAATAAATCGCACCGGGTCAATAAATTCTCTGGTTGCCCCTGCAGTAATTAAGAAATGCATTTGTATGATTTGCTCTAAGCTATTTCGACTTTTTCTTTTTATTCGACTTCGCGGCGATTTTTTCTATCGCCTGCAAAATCTCTTCCGCCTCTGCCATTCTGCCCATGCCCTGGCTGCCGCACGCAAGCCTGCCTTTGCCCGGCCCAATCACCTCCAAACCCATCTCTTTAACGGCTTTGACATTCCACTGCACCGCCGGATTATTCCACATCTTATCGTTCATCGCCGGAGCAATAATAAACGGCTTGTTCCAGCACGCACAAGCCGTCGTACTCAAAAGATCGTCACAAACCCCGTTTGCGATCTTGGCTATAATATTCGCCGTAGCAGGAGCTATCACAACAACGTCCGCCTGCTCCGCCAAATCAATATGACCGATCTTAAATTCCTCGGGTCCGTTCCACATACTCGTAAATACCGCTCTGCCTGTCACTGCCTCGAAACTCTTAGGCCGGATAAGTTCGCACGCATTCTGCGTCATTATCGTATTCACATTCGCCCCCGCAGCGGTAAGCTTGCTCGCCAAATCCACCGCCTTATACGCCGCAATCCCGCCGGTAACTCCCAGCAGAATATTCAAACCCTTCAACCTGGCTTTCTTCTTAGCCATCCAATCCCCCGCTAAAGATCCTCAGGCCTGGTAACATGGCTGGCATCATAATCAATCGCAATCTTATCCTGCACAATCTCCGCCACAACGATTTCCATCATCGTCTTCCCTTCCGTATCCTCTATCAATGGCCGAGACCCTTCCATGAGTTCGAGCATACGCTTTTGAATTAGAGCCGCCAACTTGAATCTCCCGCCGACCTTGGTAATTATCTCTGTGTTCTTTAAGTCTTCTATCATTTGTCCTCTTCTCCACTGTGATTTATAATCTGCACAACCTCTTTGACTGCCTGAGCCAAATCGTCATTTATTACCATATATTGATAATATTGCCACGCCGCCGCAATCTCACTACTCGCACCTGCCAGCCTTTTCTCAACCTCTTTACTCTCGTCCCTGGCCCTTCCATTCATCCTCTCGGCAAGGTCACCATGGCTCGGAGGCAGAATAAAAACCATCAACGCTTCAGAATATTGCTTCTTTACCTGCCTGGCGCCCTGAACATCTATTTCCAGAATAACCGTTTCGCTCGCGCCCAATGCCTGCTCAACTGTGTCCCGAGCCGTGCCGTAACAATTACCAAATACTTTCGCATATTCGAGAAACGCGTTTTTGCTTACTCGTTCCTCGAATTCGGCCCTGCTGATAAACCAATAGTCTTTGCCGTCTACCTCTTCGGAGCTTTTAGGCCTGGTCGTCATAGATATGCTTAACACTGCGCCAGTCTGTTCGACCAACTCCCGGCAAATTGTGCTTTTGCCAACCCCGGATGGGCCGCTTATAATCACCAATTTGCCTTTCTTGCGCTCCATCTCTACATCACTCTATATTCTGAACTTGCTCTTTTATCCTATCGATCTGGCACTTCACATCAACAATGCCGCACATAATCTCAGTATCAGAAGATTTACTCGCAATTGTATTGGCTTCACGAAGCATTTCCTGGCAGATAAAATCAAGCCTCCTGCCAACATGATCCTGTCGCTGGCAACCTTCTAAAAACTGATTCAAATGCGAGTCCAGCCTGGCAAGCTCTTCTGATATATCACATCGCTCGGCAAAAACCGCCACCTCACGAGCAAGAATCTCTTCGTCAATCTGAAGCTGAGCACCTTCAAGAAGTTTTTGTATCCTGTCCTTAAGCTTGTCGTGATACTCAACTACAACAACCGGACTACGCTGGCATATCTTGGCAAGTACCGTCTTAATCGTTTCGCAGTGACTTTTTAAATCCTGCGCAACAGCCAAACCTTCCTGCTCCCTCATCTTAATCAGATTGTCTAAAGCCTGCTGTGTAACCGCGACAACAGCACTTCTCATTTTCTCCGCTTTTTCTTCGTCAGGAACCGCAGGTCGAATCACACCCGGAAGTGTAAGTAAATCCGTCAAACTAACCTGATACTCGATACCCGCTGATTCTGCTGCCTGCTTAAGCTTCTGCGTATATCCTTCCAACGCCGCCTGATTAATACCAAACAATAAATTGTCCGAATTGTTTCCTACCCTGATAATATAATTCACCGTGCCGCGATGCAGGTTCTTGCGCAATAGCTTTTCAATATCATCACTAAGAAACGCCAACGCCTCGTGCAGCCTGATATTGGTCTTTAAATAACGATTGTTGACCGTCTTTACTTCAACAACATAGCTGACCCCGTCAACTTCACAGGCAGCATCTCCATATCCGGTCATACTCCTAATCATAACCTTAGCCTTCCACAAAATTGATTAATTAGTGCCGCCTGCCTCAGGAATAGCCTGCTCAGGCTGGCTTGGTACAACACCTTGTTGTTGCTGTTGAGGAATAGCCCTCTGGGCCGGGGCCACCGCAGGCGCCTGGCTCGTAGTCGGAGCTATCGGTGAATCCAGAGGAGTAACTTTCGGACGGTACCTGTCCAGTGCAATTGCAAGCAAAAGAAATAACCCAACTAAACCAATCGTAACCCACGTGAGAAAATCTCCCGTCTTGGTCCCTAACAAAGACCCCGCAGCCCCGCCAAAAGCAGCGCCCAATCCCCCGCCTCTGCCTTTCTGGATCAAAACTAATAAAACCAACGACACCGATATCAAAACAAAAAGTACACTACCAAACTTTACAAGAAACGGTACCGCCCCAAGCAGACATTCAATCATTTTTTGTCCTCACAAAATCAACTCAACTTCAAAAATCATAACACAACTTACTATTCTATAACCCGTTGCTGCACTGCAGCCTTTATAATTGCTACGAAATCATCAACCTTCAAACTCGCACCACCCACCAGACATCCATCAATATCTTTTTGCCCCATCAACTCCGCCGCGTTATCAGGTTTCACTGAACCTCCATACTGTATCCGAATCTGCTCAGCAATATCATCGCCATACAGCTCACCCAATAACCCTCTTATAAACGCGTGCACTTCCTGAGCCTGTTCAGGTGTTGCGGTTTTGCCCGTGCCGATCGCCCACACCGGCTCATATGCTACCGTAACCGCCTCAGCCTTCTCAGCCGAAAGACCCGCCAGGCCTTTTTTAATCTGGCCCGCAACAACCTCTTCAGTTTTGCCGCCTTGGCGCTCGTCGAGTAATTCACCAACACAAAATATCGGAAGAAGCCCGGACTGAATGGCAAAGGCCAGTTTTCTGTTTATTAATTCATCTGTCTCGCCAATAACATGCCTTCTCTCAGAATGACCAACTATCGCATAAGTACAGCGGACATCCATAAGCATCTGACAACTAATCTCGCCCGTAAATGCTCCATTGGGCTCAAAATAAACATCCTGCCCGCCAAGGGCGATGTTCGATGTACCCAAAACCTGCCCAATTATCTGCAGGTAAACAAAAGGCGGACAAACCGCCATACTCACATCATCGCTGGAAATATCCTGCACCGCCTCTGCCAGACCCTTGGCCAATGCTACCGCATCCTGGCCATCAAGATTCATCTTCCAGTTACCCGCCACAAAAGGCTTTCGCATCAAAAACTCCTGATTAGAAAAGTAAATCAAAGTAAATTATCACTTCTCGGGAAACTTCCCAATATCGACAATTGCAGACAGTGCTGCTTAACTTCATCCAAACCTTTTTGAATATTCTCGTCTGTCTTATGGCCAAGAAAATCCACAAAGAAATAATATTCCCATTCCCTTTTCCTGCTCGGACGGGATTCAATATTGGTCATATTAATATCACACCTTTTAAAAACGTCCAGCACGTCCGCAAGCGACCCAGCTTTATGAGCGGTGCTGAAAAGAAGCGACGTTTTATCTTCACCGGTCGGCCTGGCGTCTTCCTTGCTGATAACAAGAAATCGAGTTACGTTATTTGCGACGTCTTCGATATTTTCACAAATGATTTTCAATCCATATATCTCTGCCGCAACCCGCGATCCTATCGCCGCAGCACCAGATTCCGCCGCTGCCATTTGTGCAGCTCTGGCACTCGATGCAACACTGATGGTCTTGGCCTCTTCGAATGTCGCGATTAGCCAGTTCCTGCACTGAGTGAAAATTTCCGGCTTAGAGTAAACCTTCTCGATCTTCTCCAGCGAACAGTTCGCCATCAGATTATGATGAATCGCCATATAAACTTCGGCACATATTAACACATTCGAATCTACAAACGCATCGAGCGTTTCTATCACTCCTCCGCCTGCGGAATTCTCCACAGGAACCAAACCCAGATCGCTATGGCCCTTGCTCACCTCGTCAAATATCGTCCGTATATCCGCCACCGCTTCGTACTCAACACTTTGACCGAACTTCAGCATCGCCGCGGTATGACTAAAACTCCCTTCAGGCCCTAAATATGCGATTCGCAATGGCCTTTCAAGAAAGAACGACCCGCTCATCAACTCACGCCATATCGCGATAAGAGTCTTGTCCGGCAAAGGCCCCTGGTTCGATTTGACTATCTTTTCAAGAACCGCTTTCTCGCGGTCCGGCGCATAGATCGGCTTGTCGCCCTGGCTTTTCAATTTGCCGATTTCAACAACGATCTGCGCACGCTTATTGAGCAACTCAACAAGTTGAGAATCAATCTGGTCGATTTGTTTTCTCAATTCTTCGAAAGACATTTTGCTTTTCCTGCCCGAGTGCGCATAAACCTTCTGCAAAACTCGATTTAATTACCACAAATTTGCCCTTGCGTCAACGCAAATGATTGTTAGATATTAAGATATATCCTCTGTAGGCTAAAAAACAATGAAAACACCAAAATATACAATATTCAAAACCTCGTGGGGCCACTTCGGTCTTTTGGCAGGCCAAAACGGCTTGATACGAACGCACCTGCCTCAGCCCAACGCCGATTTAGTCGCCCAAAATCTGCTCAAGGATATCCCCCACTTTCATCGCGACAGGGGTGTTTTTCGGCCTTTACAGGAGCAGATTTGTGCCTATTTTGACGGTGTTTTTGCCGATTTTGCGCCCGGAATGTACCTGGATTTGTCGATTTTTACCGGTTTTTGCGGAAAAATTTTTACCGCTTTACAGACGATAACCATTGGCCAGACAATAAGTTATGCGAAATTAGGCGATTTAGCCGAAAAACCACGTTCAGCTCGTGCGGTAGGCAATATCCTCGCCAAAAATCCCATTCCACTGATAATTCCATGCCATCGAGTCATCCGAGCCGACGGCAAGATCGGCGGTTTCAGTGCTACAGGAGGGGTGAGATCAAAATATAGGCTTCTAAAACACGAAAAGCAGGCTTAAGAGAGAAAAAGGTTAAGGGCACTTTCAAGATATTGTAGCTTTTTTAGTTTTCTTTTTGACAAAAATTGAACTTGTAGGTATATTATAGCGACAATGATGGATAAATAACATTTCCCAAACTAGGCCATATTGGACATAGACATGGGAGAAATCTTAATAACCCTACCTTGGTACGTAAAAACACTCGTTCTCGCTGCTAAGATATTAAGAAAAGTTGGATTCATCAATAAATTGTGGTAGTATGGAATGGGGTTTTTGAGATAGTGCCTGGTTTTTGGCTATCTTTGTTTGATGTGGTTAGGGGGTAATTACAGAGCATATCATATGATCGAACATCGATCGTGAAATTTAACGAATAATGTGATTACTTAATTTCGGAACTCAGCGATGTTTAGTTAAAGAAGAGGCTTAAGCCATGAAAAAAATTGGCAATAAAGCACAAGGATTTTTCACAAAGCTGAGGCAAATCTATGGCTGGCTCATTGCGACGGAGACCAAATCAGAAGACTCTTTTACAGACAATGACAATCCTGGCATAAACTGGGCAGGCCGACCGACAAGCAGTAAAGCAGTTTTGCAAGGTCGTCTTGTTAAAAAAGGTTTTATGCTGGCTTTTTTATTCACGGTAGTAATACTTTCCGGCCTGATCTGGTACACATGGAGATCGAATCGTCATTTGAAAATGCTGGAAACGACACACTTCAGATTACTTCTATTGAGCGGCCAGATCATACATATAGACGAAGTCCTTACTATGTCAGCGCACATGGCAGTAGAAACGGGCGAACCGGAGTGGGAAGAGCGTTACAGAAACTTCGAACCACAGTTGGACTCTGCAATCAAAGAAGTTATAGAGCTGTCACCTGAGCAGTTTATGAAAGATGCTATATCCCGAACAGATACTGCCAATATTAAGCTTGTGGCTATGGAAAACCGGGCCTTCGATTTGATACGCCAGGGACAGCGCGACACAGCGTCAAATATTCTTCACAGCCTTGAGTATGAAAAACAAAAGCAAATTTACAGCAGCGGTATCTATGAAATCGCTGATAGTATTTGCAGCCTTGAGGAAGCCAGACTGAAAAAAGAGCAGCGGATAGCTTTAGCAGTCATTGTACTTCTCATTATTACTATGCCGCTTGTAGCATTTATCTGGTTTGCTGCACTGCTGATACTGAGAAGATATATTGTCGATCGAAAGCAGGCGGAAGACGCGCTCCATGCGAGCGAACAAAGATATCGCACGCTTGTGGAAAATATTCCAGGCATCGTTTACCGCTGTCAACTCGATGAACACTGGACCATGTTCTACATAAGCGAAATGATTGAAAAAGTTTCGGGATATCCATCTTCTGATTTTATTGAAAACCAAGTCAGGTCATTTGCAAGTATTATCCACCCCGAAGACCGCCAAGCGGTGACAGAGGCTACCTTTAAACAAGTCAGAAAAGGCCAATCGTTTTCGCTCGAATACAAAATCATAACATTTGAAGGAAATATCAAATGGATATTTGAGAGGGGGCGGGGAATTCGGGGTGAAAATGGAAAGGTTCTTTTTCTCGACGGTGTGCTCTTTGATATCACAGAAAAAAAAGAGGCAGAGGAAGCATTGAAGGTATCAGAGGGTAGCTATCGTTCAATTTTCAATTCGGTCAATGATGCAATCTTTGTCCATGATATTGAAACCGCCAGGATACTTCAGGTCAATGAAAAGGCGTCTGAAATGTTCGGCTATACAAAGGAACAGCTGCTGAAACTTACCGTAAAAGACCTTAGCTTAGATGAACACCCTTATACCATCGAAGAGGCGATGCGATTGACAAGAAAAACAATAGAAGAGGGGCCGCAACTTTTTGAATGGATCGTGAAACACAAAAACGGGTACACTTTCTGGGTAGAGGTCAGTCTGCGGGCAGCTGTCATAGAAGGTCAAAACCGCATGTTGTCGATACTCCGTGATATCACCCAGCGCAAGCAGGCCGAAGATGCGCTACTTGCTTCGGAGGAGAAGTTTCGTCTCATGTTCGAGACCTCACCGCTGGGCATGGTGTTGTGCGAGATGGACGGCACGTTCGTCCATGCTAACCGGGCCTATCTCGACATCATCGGATATTCGCACGAAGAGGTAATGAAGCTCAGTTACTGGGATATGACTCCTCGGGATTATGACGCGGACGAGGCCGAACAACTCCGAGCCATGAAAGAGACCGGACGCTATGGACCCTATGAGAAAGAGTATATTCGCAAGACGGGCCAGCGGGTTCCAGTCTTATTGAACGGTATGGTTGTCAAAGGCGCCAACGGGGTCGAGCGAATCTGGTCGATTGTGGAAGATATCACGAATCGCAAACAGGCTGAACAGGCCATCCTCGAAAGTGAACAGCGATTCAGAGATTTCTTTGAAAAGGCCCCTATAGGTTTCCATATTTTCGGGCCTGACCAGATTATTATTGATATTAATGAAGCCGAACTGGAAATGATAGGATACTCAAGAGAGGCGATAGTCGGCAAGAAAACATGGATCGAGTTGATAGTACCGCAACAAAGAGATATGTTTAAAAAGCATTGGCACTATCTAACTACAAAAGGACACGTCAGAAATCTTGAGTATACGCTCGTTCATAAAGACGGGCGTCACATTAATGTTATACTCAATGCTTCGGTCAAATTTGATAAGGATGGCAATGTTGTAAGTACGCGTGGCAGTGTTTTGAATGTTACCGCCCGCAAACAGGCCGAAGAGGCTCGTCACAAGCTTACACGGGAACTTGAAGCAAAGAATAAAGAGCTTGAGTCTATCCTGTATGTAGCTTCACACGACTTAAAATCACCGCTGGTTAACATCACCGGTTTTGGCGCAGAACTCTCAAACTCTTGTCAGGAATTGCAGACCTTGCTGGAGCATACCGACTCTGGTACAAATGAAAAAACAAAAATAGAACCTCTGCTCAAAGAACACATTCCCGAATCGCTGCAGTTTATAACTGCAGGTACAACGAAGATCCAAATGCTTCTCGACGGTCTCTTGCAGGTATCTCGAGTGGGAACCGCTGTGATAAATATTGAACCGATCGACATGAACGACTTGTTTGCACAGCTTCTCAAAGCAGCCCAATTCAAAGTCAAGGAGTGGGGCGCCGCCGTGGACGTAGATGACGCTCTGCCCGGTTGCCGCGGCGATCTCGCTAAGACCAGCCAGGTATTCAGCAACCTGGTTGACAATGCCTTAAAATACCTTGACCCCGATCGAGTCGGTAAGATACACGTTTCCGGATGGACCGATGGCAACATGGTTACTTACTGCATCGAAGATAATGGTATTGGCATTGATCCAACTCACCAAAAGAAAATATTTGAAGTATTCCACCGTCTTAATCCCGATGATTCCGCAGGCGGAGAAGGACTCGGCTTAAGCATAGTCATGCGAATACTCGACAGGCTTAACGGCAGCATCAGAGTTGAATCAGAACCATGCAAAGGAAGCAAATTCTTTGTTTCACTGCCAACCGCAAGGGCATAAAGAAGTATTTTGCTGAGGTTAAATCACAAATCAAAAGATAGTAATTCTTATTACAGAGGATGACAGGGGACATTCCGTTCTCGCCCGGAATTACCTTAGAAAAAATTGTCGAAATGTTCGAAAATGGTGTCGAGCCAATTTATCTACTGAAGTTCAATGAAGAGAATAGCGTAGTTATAATTAGACTTGAGTAGGTAGAAGCGGATTGAAAATGTGATTATGATGTGGTAAAAGGGGGCGTGTTCAAATGAGTTCCAATCCAAGGCGGTTTTTATGGCGGTTCGATTTATCCTCGGTAGAAGTGGGACGGGTAAGAGCAGCTATTGTGTCAAGGCGATAGTGCAGGAGTTGCTTGAGGGGGATTGTTCGCAGCCTTTGGTGTTTCTTGTGCCGGAACAGGCGACGTATCAGGCGGAGTGGGCGATACTTTCTGATAGTCTAATAACGGGCTACAGTCGGCTGAGGATAGTATCTTTTGAGCGGTTGGGGTTTTTGTTGGCTGGCCCTTCGACAGGCTCAGGGCAGGGCAGGAGCGGAGTGCGGGAGATCTCTCGTGTCGGGCAGGAGATGATAGTTCGCAGGGTACTTGGGCAGTGTCAGGGGAGGGTGAAGGTTTTTGGTTCGGCGGCGAAGCAGCAGGGGTTTGCGGCGAAGATGGCAGGGGTGATCGGCGAATTATGTCGGTATTCGAAGGGGCCTGGGGATGTGGAGCAGTTGGCGGCGGAATTGGAAGGCGGTGGGCAAGAGAATCTTAGTTCGCTGAAGTTTGCTGATATCGGGCTTATTTTTGGCGAGTATCTTAAGTTTATCGAGGGCAAGTTCGTCGATCCGGATGTTCAATTGACGGATGCGGTTGAGGCGGTTGGCGGAGCGGGGTTTTTGAAGGGGGCGAAGGTTTGGGTTGATGGTTTTTCCGGTTTTACATTGCAGGAGCAGGCGGTGCTGGCGGAGATATTGAAGGCAGCGAGTGATGTTAGTATTGCTCTTTGCGTTGATCCTGGGAAGGTTGATTTGGAGCGGCCTGGTGAGTGGGAGGCGGATGGGTTGAGTGTGTTTGGGCCGACCGAGCGGACTTATTGTGAGTTGGCGGAGGTGGTTAGAAAATGTAAGTTGGAGTTGGGCGAGCCGGTTGTTTTGGCTGAGGCGATGCGGTTTTCTGATTCGCCGGCGTTGGGGCATATCGAGCGAAATCTTTTTGAGGTTCGGCAGGCCGAGACGATTGAGGCGGATGGTTCGGTGGAGGTGGTTGCGGCGGCTAATCCGCGAGGCGAGGCGGAGTATGTTGCTAAGAAGATTATTGAGCTGGTGAGGGAGCGGGGATTGCGGTGGCGGGATGTGGCGGTGATCGCTTCTGATATCGAGGCTTATCAGCATTATTTGCAGGCGGCGTTTGATGATCATAAGGTTCCGTTTTTTATTGATAGGCGTCGACCTTTGCAGCAGTATCCGGTTGTTGAGTTGATCTG
>SDBV01008312.1_pt1 | contig 14037 bp, 15 predicted proteins | sample 2277081 | NCBI WGS metagenome assembly SDBV01 (sample SAMN10402039, study PRJNA504765) | marine sediment metagenome | isolation source: marine sediment core GS10_PC15, 223 cmbsf | place: Arctic Ocean: Southern Knipovich Ridge | collected 2010 | reverse complement strand
CGAACCCAATTCGAACCCAATCAAAGCCAATTTTCGATACTTTTTCCTGCTGCTTGACAACCAATATCACACAGTCTAAAATCCATTCTGCTGGAAGCGCATTGCGAACCGACGGAGCCAGAAACAGTAGACGATATGATATTGCGGAAAGGCAGGTGCATTATGGGGAAGAAAATACTGAAAAAAACACTCACAGTCGTTGTCATTGTAATTGTTTTGCTGGTGCTGCTAATTATCGGCTCCGTCCACTTTTACGGCGACCGCGCGCTGCGCGTAGCCATCGAAACGGTCGGCACAAATGTTCTAAAGGTCCCGGTGACGCTCGAGAAGATATCTTTTTCGATCACAAAGGGCACCGTCGACATGCAAAACCTCGTCGTCGCCAACCCACCCGGCTACGAACATCCGAACCTGTTGGAACTTGGCCGCTTAAACGTCCAAGCCGACATAAGATCCTTTCTCTCAGATACGGCTACGATCAAAAAGATCAAACTCGACAACCTGACCGTCGTTATCGAGCAGAAGGGTTTGACCAACAACATCCAGACGGTGCTAAACTCGCTGCCTACCCCTGCGAAAAAAGATTCCAAACCAGCGCCCGCGGAAAAAGATTCCCAACCTTCAAAGCAGGTTGTGATAGACACCCTCGAGATCACGAACATAAAGGTCAAAGCCGATCTGCTCCCGCTGCCCGGCCGAGCGACGACGGTTACCCTGACGGTTCCTACGATAAAAATGACCGACATTGGAAAGGGCGAAAAGGTTACTCCCGCCGATCTTGTCAGCAAAATATTTACCGCTATCGTCGAAGGCGTCGCCAAAGCCGGCAACAAACTACTACCGACAGAGATGATCGGCTCGATGACTTCGACACTGCAAAAGCACGGCAAGGTCTTTCTCGATACGGGCAAAGAGGTACTCGATAAATCAAAGGATATCGGCAAGGATGCTCTTGAAGGTGTGAAAGATATCGGCAAAGGCCTTACAGAGGGCCTAAAGGGACTGTTCAAAGGTAAAAAGAAAGAATAGCGCCCGAGGCATTTGAACGATGAAACCCGATATCGAAAAGAGTTCCAGCGGCAGACAGCGTTGCAAGCCGCCCAAGCGAGGTTTAATTATAAACCCCGGCGCCATCGGCGATTGCTTGCTCACGCTTCCGTTGGCGAAGTTCATGAAAGATACGCTTGCCCTTGACGGCGTCGACCTTTCAGCCAATTCCGATTACACACATTTTTATCCGGGCAGAACCTGTATCGATTCCGTCACTTCAATAAATTCAAACCAGTGGCATTGTTTTTTTACGCCCCACAACGAATTCGACATCGACCACACCGACCCGCTCGTGAGGAACCTGTCAAAATACGAATGGATCGTAAGTTTCATGGGCCAGGGCAATTTCGATTTCGAACGCAACCTCGCATACGCGGTCAACTGCGTGCGCTCGGTGGAAGTTTCAATTTTGGAGATGATCCCCGCCGGCGATACCGCAGAGCACATAAGCGATAATTACATTCGCCAGTTTCTCAAATCCAATCCCGCTATCGAAACTGAGGCGTCTTTTAGCAGCAGCGATCCGCTGATCGAATTGTCGCAGGACGATACCGCACAGGGCCGCAATATCCTGCAAGCAGCAGGCGTTGACAAAAGCGAAAAAATCATCGTCATCCATCCCGGCAGCGGCGGTCAACACAAATGCTGGAATACGGGCAACTTTCTTGCCGTTGCGGAAAAGCTCAAAGGCGATGGATTCGTGGTGGTATTTATCCTTGGCCCTGCCGAAATAGAGAAATTCACGTCGGAAACAATAGCTGAGATCAAGGCTTGTGGGAATTGTTTATCCGGGCTGGACCTGTTGGAAACGGCATGCATCCTGTCGCATGCGGATGTTTTTCTTGGCAATGACAGCGGCATCAGCCATCTATCGGCGGCGATGGGAACCAGAACCATAGCGATATTTGGGCCTACCGACCCTGCCGTTTATGGGCCGTTAGGGCCGCATACGACGGTTTTCGTTGCGAAAAACGACGATTTCACGACTGAGGCCGATGGCGACTGGCAGCAGGTCGCGGGGATGGTCCGCAGCAGTATTAACAATTGACGTTTTCACCATTGCTGATATAATCCTTTCCTATATAACTTTTAAGGATTATTTAATGGCTGGGAAAACATTGGCCCAATTAGCGGAGCACGTCGGCGGCACGGTCATCGGCGATGCAACGACAGTGGTTACCGCCGTATCGACGCTGGAACACGCCGCTGCTGGTGAGATAACGTTCCTGAGCAATGAAAAGTATTTCCCGCTCGTAAAGAAAACCAGTGCCAGTGCGGTCATCACAGACAGAGAGGTTGAGACCAATGCCGCCCTGCTGATCGCCGAAAATGCGTATTACGCTTTCATGCAGATCGTCGTACTGCTGCATGGCCACAGGAAACATGCCGCGACCGGGCTGAGCGAAAGAGCTTCGATAGCAGACTCTGCGAAACTCGGCAAAAATTGCAACGTCCATGACCTGGCAACCATCTGCGACAATGCTGCCCTTGGCGACAACTGCATTGTATACCCCGGAGTCTTTATCGGGCCGGGCGTGACTATGGGCCCCGATTGCATCGTCTATCCCAACGCCGTTGTTTATGACAAATGTGTGATCGGCGACCGTGTGATAATCCATGCAAATGCCACCGTCGGTGTGGACGGGTACGGATTCGCTACGCACAAAGGCGTCCATCATAAGATACCGCAGATCGGAAGGGTCATTCTCGAAGACGATGTCGAGATCGGTGCAAACTCGGCTATCGAGCGGGGAACGCTGGAAGATACCGTCATCGGCGCCGGCACGAAGATAGGAGACATGGTGACGATCGGGCACGGCACGAAGATCGGGTCGCACTGTTTGCTCGTACCGCAGGTCGGGATATCAGGCTCTAACACCATCGGGCATCATTGCGTCTTCGCTGGCCAATCTGCTACCAACGGACACCTGAAGATAGGCAATATGGTAACAGTTGCCGGACAGTCGGGTGTTGCCGGTGATCTGCCCGATGGTGTGACCGTCTGGGGAACCCCGGCGATGGAGGCGAATCTGGCGAAAAAAGTGGCTGTGACAATACCATCGCTGCCGGAGATGAAAAAGAGAATACGCGCCCTCGAAAAGCAACTCAAGAAAATGGGATCGTAGGGAATCGCTATGGATACTGAAAATGTTCTTGGACTCATAGCAGGTTCCGGCAGGCTGCCTTTTCTTATTGCGGAGGGGGCAAAGCAAGCCGGTCTGAAGGTCGTCTGCGTCGGTCTTGCCGATAGTGCTAACCCGAAGCTGGCTGACTGCACGCATAAATTTTTCACCGGTGCTTTTACGCGGCCCGGCTCATGGATGCGTAAGCTGCGAGCAAACGGCGTAACAACTACGATAATGGTCGGACGCGTAGCCAAAACAAAAATGTATGCTCCGTGGCGGCTGATCAAATATGTGCCCGATCTGCGGGGCCTCAGAATATGGTACTGGCGTCTGCGGAAAAAGGATAAACGTAACGATACCGTGTTATGTGCGATAGCCGACGAACTTGCGTCGGGACAAATTTACCTGGAGGACTCGACAATGTACTGCAAGGAACATCTGGCAACCGAAGGTGTAATGACAAAGACGACCCCGCCGCAATCTGTGCGGGACGACGTTGACTTCGGCTGGGCGATCGTTAAGAAACTCGGCGAACTCGATATCGGTCAGGCGCTGGCGGTTAAGGAGCGTGAGATCATCGCCGTCGAAGCCATTGAAGGGACCGCTGAGATGATATTGCGTGCCGGCAAACTCTGCCGCAAAGGCGGCTGGACGCTTATCAAGACGGCCAAGCCGGATCAGGACATGCGCTTCGACGTTCCGTGCATCGGTACCGAAACCGTAGAGAGTATCGCCAAAAACGGAGGCAAGTGCATCGTCGTCGAAAAGGACAAAACGATCATTATCGATAAGCCCGAGACTATCGCCCTTGCCGACAAACTCGGCATAGCCATCATTGGATATTGACAGGTTCCCGTGCCCATGTCACATTGCCAGCAAAATACGCCCGCTTTTACGAAGGTTAAACTCCAACGATGGAACGTAATGCTAAATAGTCGCTTCCCCGCATCCTTTGCAGGGGCGTGCCTGGCCAATGGCGATAACTTCAACGGTGTCCGCGGGCCGTTTCAGCGCATTGCCGCGTCAGATTTCGCCCGAGTTTACAGAGGCGCTATCAATTTTAAGAACTGCAAACACAAAGTCTATATAAAGCAGTACCTCTGCCGCTCGCCTATCGATTTTCTAAAGCACCTTGTAAGGCCCTCACGCGCAGAGCGCAGCTTTAATGCGGCCATCATGCTAGCCGCCCACGACCTGCATAGCCCGGAGGTGATCGCTATGGGCTGCTGGCAGTTTGGGCCAGTTACGTTCAAAAATTTCCTTATCACCAGCGATCTGGAAAACGCAAAACCAGTTTATACTTTACTTACCGAAGGCCTGGCCGGTACCGACAAACGTGATTTTTTAGCTGCTCTCGGTACCACTATCGGAAAGATGCACGCTGCAAACATATTCCACGGCGACTTACGCCCAGGCAACGTATTAGCCGAAAAGATCGATAGCAATTGGCAGTTCCACTTTCTCGATAACGAACGAACCCGAAAATTTCAAAACATCCCCGACAGGCGCAGACTAAAGAACCTGACACAAATAAATATGTTGGCAAATACCATACTAACAAAAACCGACCGCATGAGATTCTACAAAAGCTACATAAAACAAAACCCCAACCTCACCAGCCGCCAAAAAGAGATCGCCCTTGCAACCGCGGCAAATACACGAAAAAGAATGTCAGGAAAGATCCCACAGGAACAAATATAAACTGTCTCAGCCGGGAAAGTTTAACATTAAGATAGAATAACCGTATGGGCAGCAAAACTACTCATCCTACAGATAAGATCTCGAAGCAGTTGAAGGGTCGGCTGCATTGCTTGGTTAGAACTTATCCCTTAATCAGGAGCTAAGCTCCTCGATCTTGAATATGACCCCGGCCTTGGGATCCGGGCACTGCCATTGGTCGAGTTTATCCAGCATCCCCTGGCCCTCTTTGGTCTGCATGATCGCAGCGGTGATCGGCTGCAGGATGCTGCCAAGGGCAAAGATGCATACACTCTGACCGGGAGGAATTTCCAGTTTCGCGTTACGAATAGTGAAAGTGTCTCCGCATTTCGTACGTCCGCATTTGCCTCCTGATTCGATACACGTTACTCTCAGGTTCTTGTACATTTAATAAATCCTTTAAAGAATAGATCATCTGTTCCCGTACATTTGTTCGTAATAGTTTTCATAGTCACCGGAGACGATGTGTTTTAGCCACTGGTCATTTTCGAGATACCAGTCGATGGCTCCGGCGATGCCCTCTTCAAAAGTAACCGAAGGCTGCCAGTTTAGTTCGGTCATTATCTTCGTCGAATCTATAGCGTACCGTCTGTCATGGCCGGGGCGATCAGTGACGTGCTTTATCAGATCCTTGCTCTTGCCGAGACGTTCGAGGATCAAACCGACAACTTCGAGGTTGGTCTTTTCGTTATTGCCGCCTACGTTATAAATTTCACCCGGCGCAGCTTCGGTCAGTACCTTCCACACAGCCGTGCAATGGTCATAAACGTAAAGCCAGTCGCGGACATAGAGCCCGTCGCCGTAAACCGGCAGATCCTTATCGTTGAGTGCGTTGTTTATCATCAGGGGGATCATCTTTTCGGGGAACTGGAACTGCCCGTAGTTGTTCGAGCAGCGCGTGATGTTGTATTTCAGGCCCCAAGTATGGCCGAACGCGCAAACGAGATGGTCTGCCGCTGCCTTACTCGCAGAATACGGTGAGTTCGGACTGATGGGCGTTTGCTCTGTGAACATGCCCACTTCGCCTAATGAGCCGTAGACCTCGTCGGTGGATATCTGGACGAATCTTTCAATATCCTTATCGAGTGCGGCCTTTAGCAGTGTAAGCGTTCCGGTTACGTTCGTATCGATGAACAGACCCGGGTTGGTCAGCGAGCGGTCAACGTGACTTTCGGCTGCGAAGTTGACGATGACGTCGATCTTATGGTTATCGATCAGGCTTGCGACAAGCTTTGCGTCACAGATGTCGCCCTTTACAAATTTATGATTGTCGTTTTCCATATAACCGGAAAGATTCTCAATATTGCCGGCATAAGTAAGCGAGTCAAGATTGACAACGAAATAATCGGTATGCTCGTCAAGAACCATCCGAACAAAATTACTACCAATAAACCCCGCACCGCCTGTAACAAGAATTCTCATATTCATCCTTACTTTATTGAAGAGTAATTGTCTTTAAGATATTTTTCCAAAGGCTGCTGCCATGGTTTTATCGGTTGGCCAAGCAGATTTTCGATCTTGCTGCAATCAAATCTACTGCTCAAGGGCCGCTGGGCTGCGGTTACGAATTCGCTGCTCTTACACGGACTAAGGCTAACGGCCATTTCCAGTTTATCGAACATAAACCTTGCCATTTCATATCTACTGACGAAACCGGCGGCGGCAAAGTGAAATATCCCTTCCGGCAGGGTATCGAGTTTGAGGAAACTTACTATTGCACCTGCTGCCTCTGTTGTCGCCGTCGGTGCCCCGATCTGGTCATCTACGACCTTGAGCGGTTTTCCGGCTTGAGCGGCTTGGATTAGTTTTTTTACGAAGTTCGTCCCAGCCGTTCCATAAGTCCACTCGAGGCGGATGATGCAGGATTTGCAGCCGCTTGCGATAAGCTGGGTTTCACCGGCGAGTTTGCTTGCTCCGTAAACGCTGACAGGATTTGCCGCATCCATCTCGATATATGGAGTATCGGATTCCCCGTCAAAAACGAAGTCGGTACTTATATGCAGAACCGATGCGCCGTTTTCCTTAGCGATCGTGCCCAGCCGTCCTACCGCTTCAGCATTGACTTTGTGGGCCAGTTCCGGTTCGGATTCTGCTTTTTCGACGTTTGTATATGCCGCGCAGTTTACTATCACCTCTGCGCCTTCGATAGCCTTTGCGATCTGCGAATCGTCGGTAATATCGAATTCCGGCAGATCGAAACCGACCGTCTCGAATCCCGCCTTTGTGCATGCTGCGGACAGGTCCGTTCCCAACATGCCCTTTGCGCCCAAGATAACGACCTTACCCATTAGAAGCCCTCCATCCGGGGCAATTTATCTTCGGGTATCTCCGAGAGCTTTGCAAGTGCCGCATCCTTCGATGAAACCGCCGGTTCCGTGATCGGCCATTCGATACCAATATCCGGATCGTCCCAGCGAACTCCGCCTTCACAGGAACCGTCATAATAATTCGTACACTTATACGAAAAGATAGCGTCGTCACTCAGTACGCAGAAACCGTGTGCGAAACCGGGCGGGACGTATATCTGCCGGTGATCGTCTTCGGAGATCGTCGCTGAGACCCACTTGCCGAATGTTTCGCTGCCAAGGCGAATATCGACGGCAACGTCGAGAACCTTACCCTTTAGAACCTGAACGAGTTTTCCCTGCCCGTGCGGATACTGGTAATGCAGCCCCCGCAATACGCCCTTCGTCGAGTAGGAAACATTGTCCTGAACGAACGCCACGTTTATTCCCGCATCTTCGTAGCGTTGCCTGCTCCAGGTTTCAAGAAAAAAGCCGCGGTCGTCCGAAAAAACTTTCGGTTCGAAAATTAAAACACCGCCCAGATCGGTTTCGATAACGTTCATTAGCGATCACCCCTGGTGACGAGTTGTCTGAGGTACTTTCCGTAACCGTTTTTGCCCATAGGATCAGCAAGACGAAGAACCTGCTCGGCATCGATAAGGCCAAGCCCCAATGCGATCTCCTCGGGGCAGGCGATCATCAGGCCCTGCCGCTGCTGAACGGTTTGTACAAAATTTGACGCCTGGATCATCGAAGCCGGAGTCCCCGTATCGAGCCATGCGATTCCGCGGCCTAATATTTCGGCTTTGAGATTATTTTTTTGCAAATACGCGTTATTTACCGCTGTGATCTCTAATTCACCGCGAGCCGAAGGTTTTACCGCGGCGGCGATGTCGGTTATGTCGGCGTCGTAAAAGTACAGGCCGACGGCGGCGTAATTCGATTTTGGATTGGCGGGTTTTTCCTCTATGGAGAGTACCTTGCCGCCATCTTCGAATTCTATTACGCCGTAACGGGCTGGGTCGTTTACCCAGTAGCCGAAGATCGTCGCGCCGGATCTTTGACCGGCGCCGGCGTGGAGCGAAGTTACTAAACCATGGCCGTAAAAGATGTTATCGCCGAGGATCAGGCAGGCTGACTCGCCAGCTAAAAAATCCTTGCCGATTATGAACGCTTGCGCCAGGCCCTCGGGGCGGGGCTGTTCGGCGTAATCGAGGCTGATGCCCCACTGGCTGCCGTCGCCTAACAGATGGCGGAAAAGCGGCAGGTCCGTTGGTGTTGAGATGATCAGTATTTCTTTCAGGCCTGCTAACATTAACGTTGTTAGCGGGTAGTAGATCATCGGTTTGTCGTAGATCGGCAGTAGCTGCTTGCTTACGACGTCCGTCATTGGGCTTAGGCGTGTGCCGGAGCCCCCTGCGAGTATTATTCCCTTCATGCGCTTTCCCCTGAATCTGTTTGCCAGTCAATGGGTTTATTAACACATGAAATATAGCTATATCGGGTTCCTTAGTCAATATATTATTGGGTTTGTTCCCTCTGGGTGATTTTAGCGGTTTCTTTTGGCGGCAACAGCGCTCTCCGGCTGGCGGTCCAGTCCTCAACGTACACCAGTACGCTTGCGGGTGGCCCTTGCCTAAGCCTTGTATCCGAAAAAAGCTCCGCGCTAAAATGGGGTTTGGGAGTAGTGAAAAAATTGGGTTTGCTTTTCATTTCTTTGTTTTTTGCGAGGTTATTCCTGGTTTTTTGCCGAAGAAATTGCAGGGATTGAAATTGGCTTTGATTGGGTTTGTTTGGGTTTGCTCCGTTTTTGGGGTTTCTCTGGAAAATATTGTAAGCCACTGTAATATAAGAAGTTGCGGGGATTTTTGGGTGGTTGAAATTGGGTTTGTTCCTCAATAAAAGGTTTAGCAAAAGCGAGTGTTCCCCTTGGAAAAGCGAGGGGTTTTCCGTCTTTGAAATTGGGTTTTCGTCTTCGCCAAGGCTCCGACGCGACTGGCGTAAATTGGCTTTGTTTGGCTTCGTTCCGTTTTGGGTTTTTGGGTTTAAAACGTTGTAACCTCCTATGCTGCAAGAGGTTGCGGTGAATTTTTGGCTTTTTAAATTGGCTTCGTTTTTCATGTTTTTGTTTTGTTTGAACCACTAATTAACACTAATTTACACGAATAGATCACATTATTTTGTTTTTTATTAAGTTGCATTGTTTTAGCCTGATTGTTATGTGAACATTATACTTCTTTCCATGTTATATGTCAAGAGAAATTTGTGGTTTTCCACATGTTTTTAGTGGTTATTTTGGATAATTACTTAGGAGCAACCCCGGCCAAAGACCGGGGCTAAATGAGTGGAATCGCTTTGCGATGCTTATTTCAAAGCGGGCAGGGACAAGTTTTTTTAAGAATAATCGTGGATAATTGGCTGAAAATGAGGGGTGTGACAGATTCTGTCACACCTGAGGGGGAATGATGGAAATTTTTTGAATATCGGTGAGGAATGTGCTTTACAAGTCGGTTGTTTTGGATTAGTATCTTGTGTACCAAGTTCCGTCTTCGTGAAACTACGACGCGACTGGAAAGTTGGTAAGGGAGAAGTCAAAAAAGGTACCTGTTTTTTTGTCTAAAATTAAAACCGAAAGGAGTAAGGATGTCAAAAACTATTATTGAGATGTTTCTCCATGCGACACTTGCACAGCTTGCTGGAGTCACACTAGCTCTCGCAGGATGCATTGGTGTCCTTAAGGGAAAAGGAATCGAGTTCAAATGGAGTGGCGTTGGAATTCCTTTCTTAGTTGCTTATAGTATGTTTATTGTTGCAATCGTTTATTATTGCAAAAAGAACGGAAATCCAATACCTATGGAACTAAACACCTATATGAAATTCATTTTGATGTACCTGTATGTTGATGCTATCCTGCTCCCCATCATGGTCAACTACAGCGGAGGCGTGAAGCAAAGTCTTTTTAGTCCATTATTTTTTGTGATACCTGCTATGGCTGTGGTTTTTGTATCTCGGTCTGCGATATTGCATATATATGGTGTTGTGGGCGTGACATTGGCAGGCTACATCGTTGTGTATTTGTTTTCAGAGGATAATAAAATTTCAGGACGCTTCTACAAATTCTGTGAGTGCGGTATATTGGTGAGTTCTGTGATTTTGAGTGTTTTTATGTCCCTTAGTCTGTCTCCATTGCCGTAGGTGTTTCACAGAAGAAAGGCTAATACGATGTTATCTAATACAGAAAAAGGTGCTATAACCCAATATCTCCGATATGCCGACTTCGCTGAGTTCATACGGAGATTCGAAAGGAACGAGATTCCGGCACGAGAGCTCTATCACGCAATAATGTGGACTCACCGTATCTATGGCGAGGAATATGTGGTAAGACGTGCGAGGGAAATATCATCTCATCCACAGAGATATGGCATCAAAGCGAACTCTGTTATGGTTAGAAGATATTTTACTAGTTTTATTGCGAGGGCTTTTCAGTCAACCCTAAAACCAATATACGCCGAGTTCGTGATCCACGCTACGAACGGTAGTGTGAGTAGATACCAAGATGACGAGAGACTACTTTCGCAACTGACCATCGCGCCGGAAAAGTTTGTGCGCAGGATACTCGACCGATCACCCAAAGTATAGGGTAGTTGTCTCGATAAGGGGTGGTAAGTAGTTTTTGCTGGCCTTGCATTTGAATCAAAACTCCACGCTAAAAAGTTCCTGCGTCGCCGGAGGCTTTGCCGCGACAGGAAAGTTGGTAATTAAGAAGTTGGAAGATGTCATCTAATCCCCTTAATTCTGTGAGGAAAGAACATGAGCATAATAAATTTACTGAACCAGATAAAGGAAAACTCTATTGTTTTGCCTGCGATTCAGAGAGGTTTTGTTTGGCCGGGTGGTAAGATAGAAATGTTAATGGATTCTATAATGCGAGGTTATCCCATTGGGATTACATTATTATGGGAAACTTACAAAGACATTCAGTATCGTGACTTCGTGAAGGATCATAAGGCCGTAAATAAATACGCATTTAAAGATAATACTGAAAGCCGAAAGTTGAAAGTAGTCTTAGATGGCCAACAGAGACTACATTCTCTTTTCATAGCACTTTATGGAACATCTGAAGGGAAATATCTTTACTTTGATATTCTCAGTGGACAAGAAAATGATGATTCAGATGAAGAGAAGTACTTGTTTTGGTTCTTGAAGCCAGAAGAAGCTGAGAAAAAAAACGACGAAGTTCTTGACTCTTTTGGTAATTCAGGAGATAAATATGGTGATCCATCAGAGTTATCTCGCTGGATAAAAGTACGTGACTTGTTTGCCATGACTCAATCCGAAAAAAGAACATTGCGAAAAGATATTTGTAAATCCTTAAATTTGTCAGATGCTTCTGAGGAACTGGTAGAAACTAATTTAGCGAGACTCGATGAGGCTTTGACTAAAGATAACAACATCTTAAAAACTTCAACCATCGACGAAGATTTGCCAAATGAAAGTCCTCAACGAAAATCTGAATCAGATATTCTAGAAATTTTCGTTCGTATCAATCGTCAAGGAACCCCTTTGAGTCGGTCAGACTTAATCTTTAGTATGCTTAAATTAAATTGGAAAGAATCTGCGGAAGCCTTGCCTGATTTTGTGGACAAAATTAACGAGGGTAATTCTTTTGAACTTGATACGGATTTCGTTATCAGGTGTCTTTATGCCGTTTCTGATTTGGGAACAAAATTTGATGTTGATGTTTTGCGCAACAAAAAAAATATGGATAGCATCAAGAATAATTTCTCTCAATGCTGTAAGGCTATTGAGTCAACGGTCGATTTCATACAACAACACTGCTGGTGTTCAAATATAAAGTCTTTGTCTGGTGCAAATACGCTCGTTCCGTTTGTATATTATTTTTTCTGTTTGCCAAACCACCAAGTACCCAATAGCGAAATTGTAAATGTACGAAAGGCAATATATTTATTCGGATTCACCAGCCCTTTCTCAAGATATGGTGACAGTAGAGTTGCAAAGTTTATCAGAGAAGAATTAAAACCAATGAAGAAAAAAGAGGGCGATATATTTCCGTTTAAAAATGCGGTTTGGTGGGCGGGCTATTGGGGGGGGGTATGGGAATTCAATGAGAGGCTACTACAGGGGAATCCTAGGTTGGCTCTTCAGGTCGTACAGCGACAAACAGGTGGAAAAGTCAAGTTCACACAAAATTCCAATGAGATAGACCACATATTCCCAAGATCCGTCCTGCGAACCAAAGGTTACGATGAATCAGAGATTAATCATTTTGCAAATTATTGGCTTTTGAGTAAAGGTAAAAATCAAAATAAAAGCAAAAAACATCCAAAAAAATATTTCGAAGATGTCTCAAAATCTGAGATAGAAAGAGCACTGATAAACCGTGAAATGCTTGACTATAGAAAATATAAAAAATTCCTTAAGATGCGAGGGGAAGAGATTAAGAACAGAGTAATGAAAACTCTAGGATTTACAGAAGATGATTTTGTTTTTGAGTAAACTCTTTCATATGTCGCCAGTAAAATCGCGATGTTGAATGTCGCATTGAGAATGCAGTGGCGACATACTATCTGGAAACCATATAAGCAGAAATTGGGACACAAAAATGGATCCACGGCAACTATTCGCAGATAGTCGCATGTTGGACGTATGCGTCTACTGCGGTGGTCCGCCGGACACGAGTGATCATGTACCGTCGCGGGTACTGCTCGACAAGCCATTTCCCGACAACCTACCCGTTGTCGATTGCTGCGAGGCTTGCAATACCGGATTCTCATGCGATGAACGGTATCTCGCATGTTTCATTGATTGCGTGATTGCTGGTTCCACATTGCCCGGCGATGTTGCAAGGCCAAAAATCTCGCGCATTCTCACTGAAAATCCGGTACTTGCCTCTCGAATCGCCGCGTCTGAAACGAAAGAGTCTATCGGCCAACAGATTTGGAAACCCGAAATTGGTTGCATTCACAATGTATTCCTAAAACTGGCTCGTGGACACATTGCATACGAACTCAGTTTGCTTCAGATTGAAGAGCCTTTATGCATTACATACAGCCCGATCATTGCTATGGCGGATCGTGATGTTGAACAATTCCTGAATCCACAAGAAACGCTATTCTGGCCTGAAATCGGAAGCCGCACATTCATTCAATCGCACAAACAACTTTCGGAACTCGCCGTAGACCATTGGCATGTTGTACAGCCCGGGCGTTATCAGTATCTTGTCAGTCAGGCCGATGGGTTGTTCGTAAGGATTCTACTTAGTAATTATCTCGCATGTGAAGTTCGCTGGGAGTAGATTGCTGCGTGGGCCCATCCAGCGGATTACCGCTTGCTTTTCCAAGAGGAAAGAGTATAATGGCGTTTTTGACGTGGGTTCCCGCTAAAAGCATGCGGGAATGACAAAAGCGTGGGTTCATTTAAATTGTTGGGTCTGAGGTCCCATTCGGCTGCGCTCAGGGCAGGCTCTTCGACTTCGGGCCTTTGGCCCTTCGCTCAGAATGACAGTTTTTTGGAGAAAAGCTATGAATTTACCTTTTGTTACTATTGTTTCTGGTTTGCCTCGTTCTGGTACTTCTATGATGATGCAGGCGTTGGAGGCTGGGGGGATCGCGGCTGTTACTGATAAGATCCGTACTGCTGACGAAGATAACCCTAAGGGTTACTACGAATTTGAGCCTGTTAAGAAGACTAAAGACGATGCATCGTGGCTTGATGGGGCGGTTGGTAAAGTTGTTAAGATGGTGTATATGCTTCTGTACGATCTTCCTGAGGGTTTCGAGTACCGGGTTGTGTTCATGCAGCGGGATATCTCTGAGACGCTTGCTTCGCAGAAGAAG
>SDBV01008311.1_pt1 | contig 14038 bp, 5 predicted proteins | sample 2277081 | NCBI WGS metagenome assembly SDBV01 (sample SAMN10402039, study PRJNA504765) | marine sediment metagenome | isolation source: marine sediment core GS10_PC15, 223 cmbsf | place: Arctic Ocean: Southern Knipovich Ridge | collected 2010 | reverse complement strand
GATGGTTGCTTTGTTGCGTGAATTGATAGAACGCGCGACGGCGGCTTTTGACAACTTCGATTACGCGCAGGCTTTGTCGCTGATTGAGGATTTCTTCTGGCATAGCTTCTGCGACAACTATCTGGAATTGGCCAAGCCGAGGACTTATGACGAGGAACTTACGGAAGGGCGCTTGTCCGCCGCGGCAACATTGCGGCTTGTGCATCGCGCGCTGGTGCGTATGTTCGCGCCGTATCTTCCTTTCCTTACTGAAGAGGTTTGGCATTGGGCGTATAGCGGGGATGCCGGTATGAACGAATCCGTTCACAGGAGTGCGTGGCCGACCTTGGCTGAATGCGAGGGAGTGGCGGCGCCTGCTAAGCGGGAGACCTTCGATGCTGCGGTGGCGGTGATTGAAGCTGTGCGAAAAGCCAAGGCCGAGGCCAACTTGAGCATGAAGGCCCCGGTTAAGAAAGTTTCCGTGACGGCCGACGCTAATATTATAGACGCTTTCGCTTCTGCATCGGATGATGTTTGCCGTATGCTTCACATTGAACTGATTGAGACAAGCGAAGGTAAGGTGGAGGCGGGACTTGTTTCCGTTGAAACTGAGTTGGGCGAGTGATTGATGAGTTAGACAGCCCTGACAGAAGTCGAGGATTGAATCTTTTTCTAAGGATATGAGGTTTTGGTTTTGTCGACGCCCTTGGTGTGACTGGTTGAACTGCATAGGGTAAGGACAGTAGATTGCTTCGTCGTTCCTCCTCGCAAAGACGAGTTGGGGGGAGCGGTGGTGGATGCCTGTGGACTTCATGGACTGTATGGACGATATGGACGACATGGACGTATTGCGTTGACGAGGTTAATGTCGTTTTATGAATCTGTGCCGAAGGTGGTGCGGGGCTGCTAAGGACATGGGGGTTTGGAGACGCTTTTGGTGTTAATGGCACGGCGTCACTGGGTAAGAGATCTCTCCCTTCGGTTCGAGATGACAAGTGGGGGAGCTTTGCGTGGAATTTGTGGGCCAAGGCCCACCCTACGGATTTTGGTGTCGTTTTGTGAATCTGCGCCGTAGGTGGTGCGGGGCTCGCAAAGACGGGTTGAGAGACTTTTGTCGGTGGAATCAAGTTAATAAAGGGCGGTCGGGGAATGGCCACCCGTTTTTGTGGCCTATCGAGGGCATCGTATGAAAGTATTGTCGCACGGCATTCTTTTTAACAACGATTTCTGCGCCCTTTCTGAGTATAAGGGCGAACACGAAATCCGTTCGTTTTGTACGCCTGAAGTGGCTGAGTGTTCCGGATATTTCAGCCATGGTTATACCTACGATTTGCAGAATGAGTCCTTGTGTGACGTGCTTGCGCGTATTGATTGGCAACCTGACCTGATTCTGTTTTGGTATCCCGAGACCCTGCCGCCGCCTATGGGTGTTGAGGATTCGCCGGTTCGTACGGTGGCTTTGGTTTCTGACTGGAACCTGCACTACCCGAAACTTAAGCTGAACCTTGCGCGTTATGATTGTGTTCTATGCGACAAGGCGGGCCTTACGACGCTCGCGAGCGATATGGTGTCGCCTGCGCGGCTTTTCCCTCTGTATTCGCAGAGCACTCCTATTCACAAACTGTATTCGGTTGAGAAGGACATAGACGTTGTGTTTGTTGGCGGCCCAAAACCCTCGATTTGGCCGAAGCGTGCGCAGTACTTGGAACGGCTTGCGAAAATGGGCGGCAAATATCAGGTTTCGATAGGCGAGAGTCTGCATGGTGACGCTTATGCGCGGCAGTTGTGCCGGTCGCGGATAGTTTTCAACCATTCTGTGCGGGGGGAACTTAACATACGCACTTTTGAAGCCTTGGCCTGCGGCAGTCTGCTTTTTCTTGAAGAAGACAACGTTGAAGCCGGTGAGTATTTTGAGAATGGCCGCGATCTTGTTCTTTATAATGAGGACAACTTTGAGGTGCTTGTCGCTTATTACCTGGAGCACCCTGAAGAGGCGGAGGCGATTGCCAGGCGCGGACACGCACGAGCCGAGGAGTTTGCGGGCGAAAACAGGCTTGATGCGATCATTGAATGGGGCGCGGAACAGCCTATGGGCGTGCGCCGGTTCAGGGAGTTTGATGAATTCGAACAACTTCATCAGTCTTTCCTTATGTACACTTGTTCGTGGCTTAAGAGTTGCCGGGCGATTGAGAAGACACTAATGGAGAGGCTTGCCCAGGAGGATGCTGTGTCCCCGCGCATTTGGACTGCGGTGGCTTCGTATCTTGCCAATCCGCATGTGGAAGAAGGTTTTAAACAAAGCATTGCATTGTGCTGCAGGGCGGCCGAGCGTGCCAGGCAACTTGCGCCGGACTCAGTCCCTTATGCCTTCAACGCGGCTTGGGCCTGGAAAAAGGCGGGGGAACTTGAGAGGGCGACGGAGTGCCTTTTGCATGCCGTTGACGCTGGCTCGCTTGAAGGCGAAGAGTTGATGTTATGCGAATATGATTCTCGGTTTTGGTATCGATGGCAAATGGCGTTGGCGGAGAAGCGCACTTCTCTGGAAATGTTGAAGGCTGAAGCGCATATCGTGCTTGCTGACGCTTGGATCGAGCGGGAACAGCTTGATGAAGCTGAGGAACACCTGGAACGCGCACGTCAACTTGATGAGGGAAACTATGGCTGGGTAAAGGCTATGGCTGAAATTTACTGGCAAAGCGATAGGCGGGATGAGGCAGTCGAAGTTATGTTTGCGGCTTTGTCTCAGTTTCCTTTTGATGTGGCTTTCAGGATGCGGCTTTGCAAAATGCTGACGGAACTGCGCCGTTTTGACGACGCGGAAGGACTGGCAGTGGAAACGAGGACGATATTCTCTGCGTGCGCAACTGACCAGGAGAGGAAGATAATACCACCTCTGGCCGTTAACCCATTTGCCGGATCTAACAATAAGACTTGAAATCTGAGCTATTCTGGAATACGATAGTATGACTGTTTTGAATTTATAAGTGCAGCCGTTGGTTTTCGGCAAGGCACTGCAGACTTTAGCGGAGACGTATACATGGCAGAAGAAAAAACGGAGACGGAACCCCTGAACGAAATCGACAACCGGCTCATAACGCCTTTCATGAATGCTGCCGCGCGAGTTTTTGAGATGATGCTGAAAACTAAAGTGAGCAACGAGCCGCCGCGCATAAAGAAAGACTCCAAGCTTATGGGGCAGATAACGGCCTTCATTGGCCTTTCGGGAACTTTGCATGGCTCGGCCTCGATCAGTTTTAGTGGTGAGTTTGCACAAAATGCCATAGCAAAAATGACTGGGATGCAGTTGGAAGGCGGCGCGGAGAACGAGTTTGTCCGAGACGGTGTTGGTGAGTTCATAAACATGATAGCGGGCCAGGCCAAAACGGCACTTGCCGGCTCAAAATATGATTTCGATATTTCGTTACCCGCGATCATGTGGGGCGACGACATGGAATTGTTTAAACAAAGCGGGGCCACCACAATTACCGTTGATTTCAATGTGGACGATGAGTATGCTTTTTCGCTGGACGTGAGCTATCATCCCGCAGACTGAGGTATGCGCTCCTTTTGAAATCTCTATTCTGAATAAGTAAAACCGAGTTTTATCTTGATTTTGGGTTTCTGAGAGTGATATAGTCCTTCGGCGCTCGCGGCACAAAGGTTTGACACCCGCCCATCGCAACTGTATTTCGCATTTTTTTCGGTGACCCCATCGTCTAGTTTGGCCTAGGACACCAGCCTTTCACGCTGGCGACACGGGTTCAAATCCCGTTGGGGTCGCCATTTTGTTTTACACGCCTATATCACGATATCCCCCAATTCTTACGAAAACTTCGATCCCCCCTCGCGCACAGTGACGTCGTCAGGCTTTCCCAGGAGTCTTGTCATCCATAGCGCAACAATGGGTTCACTGAGCGAGGATTTGAAATTCACAGTCTTTTTTGCGAGTCAGTCTATCGCATTCCTTTTCAAAATCCTCATGCACGTCAGGAACCACTTCATCGCACGGTTTTCATGGTCTTATTCCGCAATTCCTTTATTCAGCCCCTTCGGGGAACCTCCAGACCTGAGCTATCTGCGCAACGCGTTCGAGCCCAGTGGTTCAGAACGTCCCTCTGTGCCAGAATACTTGAGGCAGCCCCCTTGGAAGAATTAGTGTAGAGGGCGAGGAGAAAATCGATGAGCAATGGCAATTCCCCTATAGCACAAGCCTATCCACGGCAGCCGCTTTATGCTTTCGTGCCATGTGGGCATACCGCATAGTCATCTTGATATCCCCATGATCCACAACCCTCCTGAGAGGCATGCTTCCACTCAGCACATTCTGCCAACGTAAGGATGCGTATATCAAAGGGGCTACGGCCTCACCAAATTCCCAACGCCGCGTTTATCACCAACTGCACATCAACAGCATTCACGACTCCGTCTGAGTCCACGTCACAGTTGTACCCTGTATCGATACCGAGTGCGGCGTTGATGACAAGTTGCACGTCCACTGCGTTGACTATCCCGTCACCGTTGATGTCGGCCGGCATTTTGCCCGGCGTGGTGAATTGGCCGGGCTGGCTGACGGATTGGTTGGCTGAGTAGTCGGCTGACACTGCCTGGTAGTAGTAGGTTGTCTCTGGTGTCAGGTTGGTTAGGGTTACCGAGTGTTCTAATCTTCGACCTGTCATTGTCATGATCTTGGACGTGTCGTTCTGGCTGAGGCCGTATTGCACTTGGCTGGTGGCGAATTCGCCGGTGGTCCATTGCACGGTCGCTGTGTCGGCGCCGATGTTGACGGCATCCGGCCCAACGGTGAACTCGGGAGCAGCTTCGTCTGGTGCGGCGATTGTAGTGAAGTTGATCGTGTCGCTTGTCGCCGGGCCGTTTTCGCTTGGGTCAACGCTGCCGGCTTGAAGCGAGTATTCCGTGGATCCGGCCAGGTTTGTGAGAAGCACGAGATGTTCGAACACGTGGACGGTGTCGCCCGCGAACAGATCAAGCGCGTCCGTGCCGTAATACACACGTGAATCGGCTATTTCGCCGGTCACCCACCGCACAAGCGCCGTCGAGTTGGAAACGCCTATCACCTCGGGGCCTTCGGCGATTACTGGCGCCTCGATATCGGGGTCTTGCGCAGTGGTAAAACCGTATAACTCGGCTTTGCTATCCGCTTTGGTGGTATTCCCGACGGTGGTAGTATTCCCGGCCAAGTCGGTCGAGGATACTACGAACACGTACTCCGTTGCACGTACCAGATTCACCAATGTCATCTGGTGTTCGGTGACTCTTTCTGGATTAGAGCTCTGCGACGGTGTTTCGCCGACGATTCCGTAATCAACAACGCTGTCGGAGGGCTCGTCAGTCCGCCAGTATATGTTTGCTCTTGTATCGGCCACATATAGCACGTGCGGACCGTCGAGGAATACCGGGCCGTGCGTATCGGGGACCGCATGCGTCTTGAAAGAGAATATCTGACTCTCCGCTGGACCGTTGCCAATGATGTCGGACGAGAGCACGCGGTATTGGTACACGCTGTCAGGTTCGAGCCCGACCAGACGGATCAGGTGGAGTCTGGCCGGACTATCCTGGCTTACCGTTAGGTCGAGGTTTTCGGTGAGGCCATATTCGATCGTGCCGTTTGCGGGTTCGTTTGTGATCCATCGAATACTTGCCGAACTTTGATCGACGTTGGTCACCTGTGGCCCTTCAATAATCAGTGGAGCGCTTGTGTCGGGCACGGACAACGTAGCGAAAACATTCGTCGTGCTCGTTGCCGGGCCATTACCCGAAACGTCAAGCGACGCTACAGTGTAATTGTACTGAGTCGAGGCGGCGAGGTCCGCTAACTGGACGAAATGGTTCGTGCCGAAGCTATCGTCTACGACCTGATAGCCGTTCACGCCGTCGTCGTAATCGACTTCGCTGGTTGCTTGTTCATCCGTTGTCCAGAAGACCGAGGCGCTTGAATCGCTTATGCCGATAACCATTGGCCCGGAAGTGATGACAGGAGGAGTAATGTCACTCTCGCTTAACGTTGTAAAGTCAATGGTTTCGCTCTCGACAGGGCCAGCGCCTTCGGCAGTAGTGGAGGCAACGCGCAGATAGTACTGGACCTTGGGTGTAAGGCCTTCAAGGCTAACGGAATGAAGTTCAACAAACTCGCCGTCAGTGACGTTTTGGTCAAGGTTGTCGCTCGACGTGCCGTAGGATACGACGCTGTTCGCCGGCACGCTCGTTTCCCATCTCACCAGCGCCCAGTCATGTCCGATGAAGCTTAGCGCTGGGCCTTCGAGTATGACGGGCATATACATTGCCGTAAACGTAACCGTTTCGCCGTTTTCGAGCTGCTGTGTTTCGGAATCAGGCGTCGGCAAATCGTAACCGGCCAACGCGTGCCACGTTAATGCAATGCCACCGATAGGCACATCTGCTATTTCCGCATCGCCTGTTCCAGTATGCGTTTCATCATCAGCGTCGATAAACGACCACCCACCGGAATCCGGCGTCACATCGATTACAACCGTGCCCGTGTTTGCAGTGACATGAACCGTGCGTACAACCTGCACAGCTGCGTTGCCCGAAGTGTCAGTCACATTGTACGTTACTGTGTAGTCGCCAGGAACCGATGTGTCTACAGGATCGACGGTCACGATGCTCGAAGTGAGGTCGCCGTCGTAGTTGTCCGAAGCCGTGGCCCCGGCGTCGATGTAGGTCGAGTGCAAGTCAACCGTTACTTGGACGTCGCCTATAAGCGTGATAACAGGTTGTATTGAATCCAGTCTAATCGTAATCGTGTCCGGATCGGATGCAATCCCTGCGGCATCGTACGCTGTCACCGAGTATGGATTGTCGCCCTCCGACAAGGTTGTTGAATATGTCCATGTCGTTTCTCCCGGCGCGTACGACACGCCAGTCGCACTACCATTCACATGTATTTCATTCGTCACGGTGCCGCACGTACCCTCTAGCGTCAAAGCGGCCTGGTTTGTTGCATAGTCAACGCCCTCGCCATTGCCGCCATCGGTGGTTATAACGGGAGCGGAAAGTTCGGTTGTGTCCAATGTGACGGTTATGGAATCCGCCGCCGAAGCGTTCAGTAAAGCATCAGCCGCAACTACCGAAAACGCGTTGGCGCCTTCGCTAAGCGTTGTCGAAAACGACCAGGTCGTTGCGCCCGGAGTGTAAGTAACGCCCGTTGTCGATGCATTGACCTGAATTTCCTCGGAACTGGCGTCGCATGTGCCTGCGAGACTTAGAGACGCCTCGCTTGTTGTGTAACCAACACCTGCGCCATTTCCGCCGTCAGTGCTAATAACCGGAGTCGCAGGTGCAGTTGTGTCCAACGTAACCGTGATCGTGTCCGCCGCCGAAGAATTCAGTAAAGCATCAACCGCAACTACAGAAAACGCGCTGGAGCCCTCCGAGAGTGTCGTCGAAAACGACCAGGTCGTATCGCCCGGAGTGTATGCAACGCCCGTTGTCGATCCGTTGACCTTAATCTCCTGTGAACTGGCGTCGCATGAGCCTGCGAGACTTAGAAACGCCTCGCTTGTTGCGTAATCAACACCTGCGCCATTTCCGCCGTCAGTGGCGATAACGGGAGTCGCAGGCAAAGTTGTGTCCAATGTGACGGTTATGGAATCCGCCGCCGAAGCATTCAGTAGAGCATCAACCGCAACTACAGAAAACGCGTTGGAGCCCTCCGAGAGTGTCGCAGAAAACGACCAGGTCGTATCGCCCGGAGTGTAAGTAACGCCCGTGGTCGATGCGTTGACCTGGATCTCCTGCGAAGTCACGCCACATGTTCCGACAAGTGTCAAAGACGTCTCGCTTGTTGCATAGTCAACACCCGGGCCATTTCCGCCGTTAGTGGAAATAACGGGGGCCGCAGGTGCAGTTGTATCCAAAGTAACCGTGATCGTGTCCGCCCCCGAAGCGTTCAGTAAAGCATCAACCGCAACTACAGAAAATGCGTTGGAACCCTCCGAGAGTGACGTCGAAAACGACCAGGTCGTCTCACCCGGAGTGTAAGTAACGCCCGTGGTCGATGCGTTGACCTTAATCTCCTGCGAAGTCGCGTCACATGTTCCGACAAGTGTTAAAGACGCCTCGTTCGTTGCGTAGTCAACACCCGCGCCATTTCCGCCGTCAGTGGTAATAACGGGGATCGCAGGTGCAGTTGTGTCCAAAGTAACCGAGATCGTATCCGCCGCCGAAACGTTCAGTAGGGCATCAATCGCAACTACAGAAAACGCGTTGGCGCCTTCGCTAAGCGTTGTCGAAAACGACCAGGTCGTATTGCCCGGAGTGTAGGTGACCCCCGTGGTCGACCCGTTGACCTTAATCTCCTGCGAACTCGCGTCGCATGAGCCTACGAGACTGAGAAGCGCCTCGATTGTTGCGTAGTCAACACCTGCGCCATTTCCGCCGTCAGTGTCGATAACGGGAGTCGCAGGCAAAGTTGTGTCCAAAGTAACCGTGATCGTGTCCGCCGCCGAAGCGTTCAGTAAGGCATCAATCGCAACTACCGAAAACGCGTTGGCGCCTTCGCTAAGTGTCGTCGAAAACGACCAGGTCGTATCGCCCGGAGTGTAAGTAACACCCGTGGTCGATGCGTTCACCTGAATCTCCTGTGAAGTCGCGTCACATGTTCCGACAAGTGTCAAAGACGCCTCGCTTGTGGCGTAGTCAACACCTGCGCCATTTCCGCCGTCAGTGGTAATAACGGGGGCCGCAGGAGCAGTCGTATCCAAGGCAACCGTGATCGTGTCCTCCGCCGAAGCGTTCAGTAAGGCATCAACCGCAACTACCGAGAACGCGTTGGAGCCTTCGCTAAGCGTTGTCGAAAACGACCAGGTCGTATCGCCCGGAGTGTAAGTAACGCCCGTTGTCGATGCGTTGACCTTTATCTCCTGAGAAGTCGCGCCACATGTTCCGACAAGTATCAAAGAAGCGTTGCTTGTGGCGTAGTCAGCACCTGCTCCGTTTCCGCCGTCTGTCGTTATGACGGGAGCCGAAGGTGCAGTTGTGTCCAAGGTAACCGTGATCGTGTCCGATCCCGAAGTGTTAAGTAAGGCGTCAACCGCAACTACCGAAAACGCGTTGGGGCCTTCGCTAAGCGTTGTTGAAAACGACCATGTCGTCGCGCCCGGACTGTAGGTAACACCCGTGGTCGATGCGTTGACCTTAATCTCCTGCGAAGTCGCGCCGCATGTTCCGACAAGTGTCAAAGACGCGTTGCTTGTCGTGTAATCAACACCTGCGCCATTTCCGCCGTCCGTCGTTATGATGGGAACCGCAGGAGCAGTTGTGTCCAAGGTAACCGAAATCGTGTCCGCCGCCGAAGCGTTAAGTAAGGCATCAACCGCAACTACCGAAAACGCGTTAGAGCCTTCGCTAAGCGTTGTCGAAAACGACCACGTCGTTGCGCCCGGAGTGTAAGTAACGCCCGTTGTCGATGCGTTGACCTTAATCTCCTGCGAAGTCGCGTCACAGGTTCCGATAAGTGTCAAAGGCGCGTTGCTTGTCGTGTAATCTACACCTGTGCCATTTCCGCCGTCCGTCGTTATGATGGGAACCGCGGGTGCGGTTGTGTCCAACGTAACCGTGATCGTGTCCTCCGCCGAAGCGTTCAGTAAGGCATCAACCGCAACTACCGAAAACGCGTTGGAGCCTTCGCTAAGCGTTGTTGAAAACGACCACGTCGTCGCGCCCGGAGTGTATGTCACACCCGTTGTCGATGCATTGACCTGAATTTCCTCAGAACTCGCGTCGCATGTGCCTGCGAGACTTAGAGACGCCTCGCTTGTTGCGTAGTCAACACCTGCGCCATTTCCTCCGTCAGTCGTTATGACGGGAACCGCAGGTGCGGTTGTATCCAGCGTGACAGTTATAGTATCAGCCGGTGAAGTGTTGGGAACGCCATCAATGGCCACTACCGAAAAGAGATTTGCTCCTTCGGAAAGTGTTGCTGCGAAAGACCAAGTCGTTTCACCTGGCGTGTACGTGACGCCTGTTGCCGACGAGTTGACTTGAATCTCCTGGGCGCTCGCGTCGCACGTACCAGACAGGGTGAGCGACGGATTGCTGGTTGTGTAATCAACTCCGGGGCCGTTTCCTCCATCCGAAGTAATAACGGGTGTTGGAACGCTCGGCAATGCCGCATTGCTCCAGCCCATATCGACCAAAACGCCAACATCTACTGGCGCGTAGGTGCGCTGCTCCTCGCCGAAGCTTATCGAAGGCTCCATCACTGCAGCGCCAAGAATCTTCCCTCCCGTGTCAAAATGGCTTATGCTACTTCCGCTCTGCCAGGAACTCGGCGCGTACACCGGCGGATACGTCCCAAATGTCCACGCGGCCTCAGCGTTTGTACCGCGAAGTTCGACCCCGCCCTGCGAACCTTTCAACGAAGTCGAAGTGCCGTTGAAAACTATACTCGCACCGCTCCCGGTGAAAAGATCCGTTCCATCTCCCGTAAACAAATCACCGTCATACTCCGTATAAACACCGCCCGACCCAATGTAGCTTGTTCCGTCAGAATTGGTGAGTGAAAGAAAACCCATACCATGTGTAATTTCGTGAATCAATACAGATGTCAAATCATATTGACTACCGGTAGGCGAATCTGTGCTCGTGTTCCAAGACCAACCCCAGTCAACTGTAACGAAGATTTCCTCAAGTGTCGAGAACGGTTTCGAGCCTGTTGTCAGACGCTTGAATGCCGTGCCATTTTGAAAACCTTTGGCGACAGAGAACCACGTGCCGGCCTCGGCCAAAAAGCCGCTCGCATCAGACTCGGATTCCTGCACCAAAATGTCTAGGGTTCCCGTCTCACCCAATACACCCGCAACATATGTCAGGGCGTCGTTAAGGCGCGCCTTGCGCTCCGTTCCGTCATTGAAACCGATGCCTGCTCCGTCCTCATACCAAATGTTGAACGTGACACCGTTTGCGGTAAAAGACTCGTCAGCGCTGCCGCCGGGCAAGGTCTTTTCTTCATCCGTCTCTACAACGTCCACAACGCCATAGGCTGTCACCGCATACATCTTCTCGGCAAACGCATCCGGTGCGAACAAGACCAGTACCGCAAATGTAAGACAGAACCGGCCAACCACATCGACACGGACACATAACCGGCCACCAAAACCTATACCACCGAGCGGCTTTCTATTACTCATGTCCAATGTCCTCCGTTGTCTGTAATCCAGGCCACCGAAAACCAGGATTTCTGTCAAGCTAATCGCGCCGCCAAGTCCTTCAACAAAGACGCCGTCAGCGCATAGTACTTGAAGTCAGGCACGGCAAAGACCCGCTTGGCCACTTTCTCCACGTGTTCGGCCAACCAACAATACGGATTCCTTCATGGCCAATTCCCCTCGCAATTCCCATGATGCAGTTTCGTATATCAGTCAGCTTAACATATTCTAGTAGCCTTGGGAAGTGGGCTCTCAAAGTTATACATCTGTGAATCACAGTCTACTTGATGCAATGAAGACTCAGGCACAACCAAACGGTTCTCGCATAATCCTGGCGTTATGAGTATTTAAGAGGTTAAAACCCCATAACCTGCCTTTATTTACCCCGGATTTGCACGGAAAGGGATGCCCCTGAGCACTGGGCAATACTCGGGGGCTGAGTGTGGTACGTAGAGAAAAGCCTCTACGGTTTGGAAGAATCGGACAGTTTTACCTTGAAAGTCTTTATTTCAAAGGGCCTTATTCTGCTTCGTACTGTGTTGTCTTTGAAGACCACAGGCTTGTCGTCGCGCTCCAGCAAGTTGCAGGTTGTTGCTGCCGCAATGGGGGCGTTGAAACTTAGTTCGATGTTTCCGCGAGAATTGCCCGCTTCATAGACGCGTACGATTACCGAGTCGCCGGCCTCAGCTTTCTTTATGGATTCCACGATCACGTTTGGATTCGAGACGCGGCAAAATGCCGATGGCGCTTCCATTGTTCGGCCTGGCGCGCTTGTCACGCTTAGCGGAACGTTCAGTTGATAGGCCTCGCGAACAACAGTCTCGACATTGAACGCTCCGTCATGTGGCAACAGCGCGTAGGTGAACTCGTGGTGTCCCTTGTCCGCGCAGGGGGCCGGTCCGGTGGATGACTTCAACAGGGTTAGTGAAATCATGTTGTCCAAGGTGTCGTGGCCGTACTTGCAGTCGTTCAAAAGGGCTACTCCGTAATCGCCCTCCGATACGTCTACCCATTTATGAGCGCATGTTTCGAATTGCGCTACGTCGACAGATGTGTTTGCATGAGTTGGGCGCACCGTGTGGCCAAATTGAATTTCAGCTCGAAACGAGTCTGCGTTGACATCGACGGGAAATCCGACTTTTAGCAGCACGTGCGTTTCGTTCCAGTCGACCGTTGTCTTGAAATCTATGCGCCGCGAATGCGCGTAGAAGGTCATTTCCTGTTGCAACGACGAATGCCGGCCAATGGCGTACTCCGAGCGAAGCGTTATAAACAAAGTTCCGTCGGCAATTACTTCACGCGATATAAGACGGTCTTCTGCCTCTATTTTTTCGCGGTAAAACAGGTCTATGTCCCAAGCGTCATAATGAATGGGAATGTCCTCGGCACTGTAGATTTCGTTCAGACGGCGTCCTTTTCGTACAATCTCGCGCTTGGGTTTTCGGTCGATGAGACTTGTGATTTTGCCTGCCTTGTCGAACTTAACTTTGTAGAAAGGCGTTGCAAGTGTGCGACCTGTGTGACGGAAAGGCGAGGGAGGCGTTTCCGAAGCGCCTTTGTTCAAGCTAAGTGTCGAAAGACCCAATTCATCGGCGTGTACGAGTACCGCTAACGCCGGCTTGCCGTCAAGCGTCAATTGTTGTGCGGGCAGCAGCGTTCCGTCGCATGCTGATGCGCCACCCGATTTCGTGTTCTCCAGAACGACAACATCGCTCCGCTTCCATGACAAAGAATTGCCTATGAACACGTTTTTCGCCTTGCCCTTATCGCTCACGGCAGCACACAGAAAGCGCAGCACTTTTTTCTCAAGTACTTTCAGTTCCTTTTCCATTTGGGCGTATTCCGCCTCGGCGTCCGCGTAGACTTCAGAAATGGACGAACCAGGAAGAATGTCGTGGAACTGGTTTGTGAGAAGTGTGCGCCAGTGCCGTTGCAAATCTTCGGCGGGATACTTGAAGCCACTTTGCATGGCCCAGGTTGAGTAAAATTCAACTTCACGCAGGAGAATTTCGAGTTTGCGATTGTATCTCTTGGTATGGGCTTGCGTGGTGTATGTGCCCCTATGATGTTCGAGGTAGAGTTCGCCCACCCAGCGCGGACGGTTGGCAGTGCTGTTGCGCATGTCTTCCAGAAACTTTGATGCGTTTACGAAAGTTGACTTCGGGCAGCCTGCCAAGTCTTTCATTCGCTTGGCCCGCTCGCACATTTCACGCGTGGGGCCACCTCCACCATCGCCATATCCTACTGAGGCCAGTACGCCGTCTTGCACCTCCTTTTGCTGGACGTATTCCCAGCAATCCCACATGACCTCAGGAGATACATTTGCGTTGTAACCACCCGCGCGGCATGTCAGGAAATGTGTGAAGACCTCTGTTCCGTCTATGCCCGCCCACGTAAAAGTGTCGTAAGGGAAGCGGTTAGTGTCATTCCAGTTAATTTTTAGCGTGACGAAGTTTTTGATACCGCATTGTTCGAGGATTTGCGGAAGTGCCGCGGAGTATCCGAACACGTCCGGCAGCCACAGAGTGTCGCCTGTATAACCAAAAAGCTCTTCGGTTTTTTTTGTCCCTTCGAGAAACTGCCGCACCAGCGCTTCTCCACCCGATATGTTGCAATCCGGTTCGACCCACGTGCCGCCGTTCGGTTCCCATTTGCCCGAACGCACCAGTTTCTTAATCTCCGGCAACAGTTCCGGATAGTGTTTTTCAATCATGTCGTACAGCACCGGCTGCGATTGGATAAATGTAAGTTCAGGGTAATCTTTCATGAGATTGATCACCGAAGAAAATGTGCGCGCTGCTTTGCGAATCGTCTCGCGCATTGGCCACAACCAGGCTATATCGATGTGGGCGTGTCCAACCAGGCCTGCATGT
>SDBV01008309.1_pt1 | contig 14041 bp, 12 predicted proteins | sample 2277081 | NCBI WGS metagenome assembly SDBV01 (sample SAMN10402039, study PRJNA504765) | marine sediment metagenome | isolation source: marine sediment core GS10_PC15, 223 cmbsf | place: Arctic Ocean: Southern Knipovich Ridge | collected 2010 | reverse complement strand
TCCTGTTGATGACCCTGGCTGTCGCCGCCAGCGGTCCGACCACCCAGGACTTGGAGGCTCGACTGTCTCAGGCCAAGGCGGAGATGGCGGACGGAAACTGGGCCCAGGCCGAATTAGTGCTGCAAGCAATAATCGAGGATGACGAGAACTTTGCTCCCGCCTATTTCGAGCTTAGTGCTGTCTCCTTGAAGCGGGACAACCTTAAGGGCGCCCAGGCGAATATCACCAAGGCCATCGAGAAAGATCCACATAATGAGGAATTTCGATCCAAGGCCGAGCGGATCGCGTCCCTCAGCGGTGGGATGAGTCGCGCCCGTCGTGCTTACGATGGGTTCGATTTTGATAATGCTATTGGGGAGTACGAAAAGGTCATTGGCGAATTCCCCGCCTTTGCCTCTGCTCACTTCGGGCTGGGATTAGCACTCACCAAGGCCGGTAGCCCCCGGCTGGCGGCGGATGCCTTCCGGCAGGCCAGCCGGCTCAATCCCGAAAGCGAGAGCTATGCAAAAGCGTTATACCGGCTGGTGGCGGAAGAATATAATAAGGGCAACCGGCTTTATAATTCGCGGGATTGGAAGGCAGCTCTGGCCTCTTACGAGCAGGCCATAGATTTGGATCCCTCCTTTCATAAGGCCTACTACCGCCTGGCCAAGTGTTATAAGAACATGGGCGATACCGAAGAGGCCCTGAAAACCTTGGATCAGGTACTGAAGATCAAGCCGAATTATACCGCAGCGATTGTGGAAAAGGGTAATATCTTCCGGACCGCTGCCCAGTTCGATCAGGCGGAGGCGGCCTATCGCCAGGCCATTTCATACGATCCGAAAGCGGACAAAGCTTGGGTGGGACTGGGAGCAGTCTTGAAATCGGCCCGTCCAAAGGAAGCGGAGGAAGCTTTCCAAGCCGCCATCGCCGCCAACCCGAAAAGCTCCAACGCGCACGAATATCTGGGTGAGCTCTATAGCGAGCAGGAGCGTTGGGAGGACGCCTTGGTGCCACTGGGGAAGGCGGCCGATCTAAAACGCCGTGACCATCGCACCGCCTGGCGGCTGGCGGCGGCGTACAACGCCCTGGAGCGTTGGGAGGAGGCCCAACAGTCAGCCAAGCGCAGTACTGACTTAAAGCGTAATTTCGAGTACGCCTGGTTTGAGAAGGGAATTGCCGAGAAGGCCCTGGGGAACCGCCAGGCGGCTCTGGAGGCGTTCCGCAACGCGGAAAAGGGTCGCGATGCCGCCATCAGGAAATCGGCCCGCTATGAGCTTGATCAATTGAACGGTTCGCACTAGCAGGGCGCCTGTGACGGGAGCAGCTGCCAGCCCCGCCCGTGAGAAATCAGGGTGGGGCTTTATACTTTATTAGATTGAGGTCAGGCGCGTGATTAGACCGATCAAAGCGGTGATTTTCGACTTGGATAACACCCTGTTGGATTTCATGAAGATGAAAGACGCCTCGGTGCGGGCCGCCGTTGATGGGATGATTTCCGCCGGATTACCGCTGAATCGTGACCAAGCCGTCGCTGACATTAAGGCTATCTATGACGATAAGGGCTATGAGTTTCAGGAGGTGTTCGATGATTTCCTGCGTCAGGCGACCGGCTCGGTGGATTATAAATTCCTGGCTTCAGCTATCGTGTCTTACCGGCGAGCCAAGGAGGCCGCCCTCTTGCTTTATCCGCGGGTCACTGAAACGCTATTGAAGCTGGCTAAAAAAGGGCTGAAGTTGGGTGTTGTATCCGATGCCCCCAGCCGGGAAGCCTGGATGCGCTTATGCTACCTGAACTTCCATCACCTGTTCGATGCCGTGGTTACCTTTGACGACACCAATGTACATAAGCCGGACCCCGCGCCTTTCCGCGAGATTTGCCGGCTGCTGGATGTTAACTTCAAGGAATCTATCATGGTTGGGGATTGGCCTGAGCGCGATCTGGTGGGCGCTGGAAACGTGGGTATGTTTACCGCCTTCGCCAAGTACGGCCATACCGGTAAAGTGGAGCATTCCGGCGCCGACTATGTACTGGAAGATATTTACCAGCTGATCGAGATCGTCGACCGGCACAACCGGGCTTGATCTACATTGGGACAGATATTGTTGAAGTGCGGCGCATCCGGGACTTAATTGCCCGGTGGCCGGACCGCTTCGTCCGCCGGATTTACACCACTACCGAAATCGACTATTGTGCCCGTCAACCGGTGCCGGCAATCCACTTTGCCGGGCGATTCGCCGCCAAGGAAGCAGTGAAAAAAGCCCTCTACGCCGCCGGCGCCCGGGACCCGGTGCCATTTTCCAGTGTCGGCATTGAGCGCACGCCCGAGGGAATACCGGTGGCAACTTGGACGGGCGGAGATGCCCAGGTGCAGCTATCCATCAGCCATACCAGCGATCACGCTGTGGCCACAGCCCTGGTAGTCACTCGTGATTAATGTATTCAATACCGAACGTTCCAGGGCGCTTGACCGCCATACCGTGCGGACCGGGCGGCTGGAGGAAATCGATCTGATGCGCAATGCCGGCCGGGCGGTGGCGGTGGAGGCGGCCAAACTGCTCCGGGGGGATACAGACCGATCGGTGGTAGTGGTCTGCGGCAAAGGGCATAACGGTGGTGATGGTATCGCCGCCGCCGGATTTCTAGCCCGCTGGGGCTACTCTTGCTCAGTCCATCTGCTGGGCGATATCGAGAGTATGGATGCCGTAGTAGGGGAGACCTACCGGCAGGCGGATGTGCAGCTGCATCAGTCAGCCCGGCCGGAAGATGTGGCCTGGACCGCCGACAACCTGGTGCTCGACGCCCTGCTGGGTATCGGGGTGGACCGGCCTCTCAGTGAGCCGGTGGCTGCCTGGGTGCAAGCCATCAACGAACAGTCCGGGCCGGTCCTGGCGGTGGATGTTCCCACCGGCCTGGGCACTGATACCGGTCACAGCTGGGAGACGGCGATAAAGGCGGATGTCACTGTTACTATGGGGCACGCCAAGCTGGGGCTGTTAATCAGCGATGGACCTGATCTGGCGGGCCAGGTTGTGATAGCCGATATCGGGCTGGCCGCTGTGGATATCAGCGAGGACGAGACCGGGCACTTCCAATTTACCGGGCAGGATTTTGCCCGGCTGTTCCGCCCACCGGCCCGGCGTACTTATAAGCAGCGTCAGGGAAAGACCCTGGTTATCGCCGGTTCGCTGGGCATGACCGGTGCGGCGGTGCTCACCGCCCGGGGCACCGTTCTCTCCGGTTCCGGACTGACGCTGGCGGCCTGCCCGGCCAGTATTCAACAGCTTTACGCCCCCAGCATGCCCGAGGTGATCACCTTGGGCCTGGAAGACAACCAACGGGGTATATTCCTCCCTGAGCATGTAGCGGCGATTCAGGAATCGCTGGGTTGGTGCTCGGCTGTTGTGATGGGCCCCGGCCTGTCCCGCAGTCCTCAAGTACGTGAATTTGTACAGGGTATCTTCGAACATCTGGATGCCCCCATCTTGCTCGATGCTGACGGGCTAATGGCTTTTACTGATAACATGGACCTGCTGAATGCCACTGGCGTGCCGCTGGTCCTGACCCCTCACGCAAAGGAGTTTGCCTACCTGTTCGACCATGAGCTTGAGGAGGTCGTGAGCGACCCGGCCGGCGTACTGGCGGAGGTACGTTCTTATTTCCCGCATACGGTAGTTCTCAAGGGCGCTCCCACCCTGACCTTACTTTCCACCGGTGATATCGTCATTAACAGCACCGGCAATCCCGGTATGGCCACCGCCGGCAGCGGCGACGTGCTATCGGGGATCATCGGCACTTTCCTCAGCCAGAATTACAGCCCCGATGAGGCGGCCATTATGGGCGTCTTTATCCATGGACGGGCCGGTGACCTGGCCCGGGAAGCGGTGGGGGTGTCAGGAATGAACGCCCTCCAGATATTGGAACATTTACCTTCCGCCCTGGCGCGGTATGACAACGCGGCATGAACCGTCAATTACTATGGGCCGGGCTGTATGCGGCCCTGATCGTGGCCTTGTCCTCCATCCCCGGCCGGAGTTTCCCCGATGTCAAGTGGCTGTCGTACGACAAGCTGATCCACTTGGGGGAATATGCCGTTTTCAGTATCCTGGTCTACCGAGCGGCCGCCAGTTTCAACCTTGAAAACCGGTTCTTGCTGGGCTTTGCGATCATCCTGGCCGGGCTGTTCGGAGCCTTGGATGAACTCTATCAATTGTTGATCTCGGGCCGGGACAGTAGTTTCGCCGATTGGACGGCCGATCAGGTTGGGGCGGTTTTAGGGGCACTAAGTTATATGTGGTGGAATCAGCGGCGTGATAAGCCGACTGTACATTAAGAATCTGGCTGTGGTCCGGGAGCTGGAAGTCAACTTCCGGGCAGGCCTGAACATCATTTCCGGTGAAACCGGCTCCGGTAAGTCGATCCTGATCGAGGCCTTGAGCCTGCTCCTGGGCGGCCGGGTTTCCAGCGACATCGTCCGTACCGGAGAAAAGGCTGCCGTGGTTGAAGGGGAGCTGAGCGCAGGCCCGGATACCTGGCTGGTCAGGCGGGTGATCCGGGTAGGGGGGGTGTCCCGCATTTTCTTAAACGACGAGCCGGCGAAACTGGCCACCCTGGGGGAGCGGATCGCACCCTTGGTTGACCTGCATGGCCAGCACGAGCACCAATCCCTGCTGCGGGTGGCCACCCACCTGGAATTCCTCGATGCTTATGCCGGTTTGTCGGTTGAGCGGCGCCGGTTGGCCGACACTTACCGGCGCTACCTTGAGGTGCGAGACGAATACCAGCAACTGGAATCGGAAATGCAGCGCGAGTGGGACCAGCACCAGCTGCGCCAGTTTCAGTTAAACGAGTTGCAGGAGGCCCAGATTGCCCCTGATGACGAAGAGGCCCTGACCCGGGAGCACGGGTTGCTTTCCCAGGCCGAAGAGCTCAGCGCTCTGCTGAGGGAACTCCAGGAACGGCTGCAACTGGCCGATACTTCCATCACCGGCGAACTGGGGGGACTCCAGAAGCAACTGGAACTGTTTGCCCCCCTGGCCCCGGCGTTGGGCGAACTGGCTGCCAGGATGTCATCGCTGAACCTGGAGCTGGCGGATCTGGCTTATGAGCTCCGGCGCTTCGGCGACACCGTCCAGGCCAACCCGGTTCGCCTGGCGGAAATCGACGAGCGCCTGGGCGTCCTGGAAGGGATCAAGCGGAAATACGGCGGCAGCCTGCCGGCCGCCCTGGACCATCAGGCCCAACTACTTGAGAAAATCAGTGCTTACACCGCCGGCGATGAGCGTCTGGCGCGCCTGGAGGGTGAATTATCGGATTTGCAGGCGGCTTATGCCCAGCAGTGCCGCGACCTGTCTCGTAGTCGAGGCGCAGCTCGGGATCGCCTGGCCGCCGATATCGTCCGTAGCCTGGCCGCGTTGGATATGCCTAAAGCCCGATTCGAGGTCCGGACCGAAAATATCGCTTTAGAAGGCGGACTGTGTGTCCTCGACGGGCAGGCCTATAAAAGCGATCAGCGGGGCTACGACCAGGTGGAGTTCTATCTCAGCCCCAACCCGGGGGAAGACTTGCGGCCCCTGGCCCAGATCGCCTCCGGTGGCGAGGTCTCACGCATCATGCTGGGTATCAAGACCGTTCTGGCGGCCTACGACCCGGTCGGCACGTTGATATTCGATGAAATCGACAGCGGCATCTCCGGTTCAACCGCTGAGACCGTGGGCACGGCCCTGGAGCGGTTGGCCGAAGAGCGACAGGTCATCTGTATTACCCACCTGCCGCAGATCGCCTCCCGGGGTGATCATCATATCATTATGAGCAAGTCGATTGAACACGGGCGCACGGTCAGCCGATCGCAGTCGATCAGCGGTGACGGGCGGCGCAAAGAGGTAGCCCGTTTGCTGAGCGGGGCCCAGATCACCGCCGCCAGCCTGGAGCAGGCCCGGCTGCTGCTGGCCGGACAGCGCCGGGAGGAGGTTTTGGCCGGCGATGGATAAGTTCATTGTCTCTGGCGGGCATACTCTCTCCGGTGAGGTAACGGTTTCCGGCGCTAAAAACGCAGTCCTGCCAATCATGGCCGCCTGCCTGCTGCACCACGACCGGTATACTCTTCACAATGTCCCTGACCTGCGCGACACCCGCACCATGGCCCGCCTGCTGGAGATTATCGGCGCCCGGGTCAGTTTCGACCGCCATGTCATGGTGATCGACAGCAGCGACTGCAACAACCCTGAAGCGCCCTACGACCTGGTGAAAACCATGCGGGCCTCATTCTACGTGCTGGGACCCCTGCTGGCCCGGTTCGGGAGCTGTAAAGTCTCCCTGCCCGGAGGCTGCAATTGGGGTCCCCGGCCGGTGGATCTGCACCTCAAAGCCATGGAAGCACTGGGCGCAAAAATCATTCTCGAAGAGGGCTATATCCAGGCCCAGGGCAGGCTGCAGGGGGCCGTAATCGATTTTCCGGTGAGCAGTGTGGGAGCCACCGGCAACGCGTTGATGGCCGCAGTGCTGGCCGAGGGCGATACCGAGATCCACAACGCGGCCCTGGAGCCGGAAATCACCGCCCTGGCTGATTTCCTCTGCCGGATGGGCGCATCCATAGAGGGCCTCGGCACCCGCAGCTTGCGTATCCAGGGTGGCCGGGAGTTACATGGCATCGAGGAGGAGATCATCCCCGATCGGATCGAGGCCGGCACTTTCCTGATAGCTGGGGCCTTAATAGGTGACCGGGTGCGGGTTAAGGGTGTCCGGTCCCAGGACTTGGAAGCGCTGTTGGCCCGGCTGGGCGAGGCCGGTGTGGAGTTGCAAAACGAGGATGGCGACCTGGTGGTCTCACGACCGGTGGAAATCCGCCCGGTGGATATCGTCACCGCCCCCTTTCCCGGCTATCCCACCGACCTGCAGGCCCAGTGGATCACCTTCATGACCCAGGCCGTCGGCGCCTCCCACGTGCGGGATGACATCTACTTAGACCGCTTCGCCCATGTGCCCGAACTGGTGCGTCTGGGCGCCCGGGTGACGGTTGAGCAGAATGTGGCCCTGGTGGAGGGGCCGGCGCAGCTGGTGGGGGCGCCGGTGATGTCCACCGATATCCGGGCCAGTGCCGCCATTATTCTGGCCGCCCTGCTGGCCCAGGGCACTACCGAGATCTCCCGGGTTTATCACATCGACCGGGGGTATGAGGCCATTGAACGCAAATTCGCCCGTCTGGGGGCCCGGATCGAGCGGATCTCGGCCTGATAGACAATAGAATGGTTGCTTCCATCCGGGCAAGATACTACCTTGGCTACGGCCAATCCAGGGCTGTGCCGGAATAATGTTGTCCCAGACAGAGAGCGATTTAGAGCCACTTACATTCGCGCCGGGCACCGCCCCCCGCCTTCCCGACCGGGACGCTTACCTGAGTCCGGCCCCGGATTTGCCTTCGGACCCGTCAGCCAAGCGGGTAATCCATGATTGATTTAAGAAGCGATACGGTCACCACCCCCTCTCAGGCTATGCGGGCAGCGATGGCCAACGCCGAGGTGGGCGATGATGTCTTTGGGGAGGACCCCACCGTAATCCGACTGCAGGAAGCAGTGGCCCGGCTGCTGGGGAAGGAAGCCGGGCTATACGTGCCCTCCGGCACGATGAGCAACCAGATCGCCATCAAAACCCATACCCAGCCGGGTGATGAAGTGATTTGCGAGTACGGGGCCCATATCATGAATTACGAGTCGGGCGGTCCGGCTTTCCACAGCCAAGTCCAGTTGCATCCCTTGCCAGGCAGGCTGGGGGTCTTCACCAGCGAGCAGGTGGAGGCGGCGATCCGGCCCCATAACGTCCATACGCCACCCACCCGGCTGATCACAATCGAGAACACCCACAATCGCGCTGGGGGGACTATCTTTCCCCTCGATGAGATCCATAGTATCAAGGAACTGGCCCGGGCTCACGACATCCGGATGCATCTGGACGGTGCCCGCCTGTTACACGCGGTGGTGGCCACTGGGATACCGGCCGATAAATGGGCTGCCCCGTTCGAATCGGTTTCACTGTGTCTCTCAAAAGGATTGGGGGCGCCGGTGGGATCGGTGCTGACCGGCAGCCGGGACTTCGTGACCCGCGCCCACCGTTACCGGAAGCTGTTCGGCGGAGGGATGCGCCAGGCCGGGATCATCGCCGCCGGGGGACTATATGCTTTGGCCGGCAACATCGACGATCTGGCCCGGGATCACGACCATGCTCAGCGGATTGCCCAAACACTGGCCGGCCTGCCCGGAATTATCATCGATCCCACGGAAGTCCACACCAACATCGTTATATTCGAGGTGGAGGATTCCCGGGGCAGCGGGGCGCTGGTTGAGCAGCAGCTGCGGCAGGCGGGTCTGTCGTGTCTGGCCTTCGCCCGCCGGAAGGTCCGGTTGGTCACTCACCGCGACCTGAGCGAATCAGATATTGATCAAGCGATTGGCATCCTTAAAAAGGTATTTGACTGATATGACACTACGCATGGTAATTATCGGCGCCGGGGAAGTCGGGTTCAACTTGGCCAAGGAGCTTAGCCAGGAGGATTACGACATCACCATTGTAGAACGCGACCCGGAACGGGTCAAGCACGCCAGCGAAACCCTCGACGTGAATACTGTGGAAGGCAACGGCGCTTCACCGGCGACGCTGCGGCGAGCCCAAGTTGAGGGAGCCGATATCTTCCTGGCGCTGACCCGGATCGATGAAGTCAACCTGGTTTCCAGCCAGATGGCGAAGGCTTTGGGCGCGCGAACGGTCATCGCCCGGTTACGCAGCATCGACTATACCTCCCGTAAAGCTGTGATGGTCCCCAAGGAGTTCGGCATTGATGAAGTGATCCATCCCGAAAGGGTGGCCGCGGAGGAGGTGGAGCGTCTGCTACGGCAGAGTTCGGCCTTGGACGTCAAGGAATTCGAAGGCGGCCGGTTGCAACTGGTAGGCATCATGTTGAACGGCTCATCGCCGGTCCTGGGCCGATCGGTGGCTGAGGTCACGTCGGCCAACAGCCACATCCCCCATAAGGTGATCGCCCTCACCCGGGACGATCAGAATTTCATACCCCACGGGGATACTGTTTACCAGGCGGGTGACGTGGCCTATCTGCTGGGGGAAAAGCAGCACTTACCGGCTATATTGCAAATGTTGGGCCGGCCGAGCCGGGAAGTGAAGAAGATCATGATCCTGGGGGCCGGGAAGATCGGCCGGCGCCTGGCGCGCCGTACGCAGGAGGACCTGGATGTAAAACTGGTGGAGGCCAGTAAGACCAAGGCCTGGGAAATCGCCCCCACCCTGGTGAACACCATGGTACTACATGGCGACGGCACCGATATTGACTTTCTGATCTCAGAGAACATCGATGAGATGGACAGCTTCATCGCAGTCACAGCGGACGAGAAAACCAACTTGCTCACCGGTCTGTTGGCCAAACATCTGGGCGCCCGGCACGTGATCGTGCATTTGAACACCACCAGCTACCTGCCCATCGCCCGGCGGATCGGAATCGACTCCACGGTAAGCAAGAACCTGGCCACGGTCGAGGCTATCTTGCGGGTGATCAAGTCCAGCAGCAGGCGGGAGGTAACCAGCTTCGAGGACATGGATCTGGAGGCCATCGAAATCGTCACCGAGCAGGGCAGCCCGGCCACCCGCCGGCCGATCAAGGACCTCAAGTTTCCCCGCGGCTTGATTCTGGGCGCCATTTTCCGGGGGCCGGGCGTGGAGCTGCCCGTCGGTGATACGCAAATCCTGCCCGGTGACCGGTTGTTGATCTTTGTCAAGAACGAGCAGCTGGAGAAGGTGGAAAAGTTTTTCAGCTAGGCTGGCGGGATCGATGAATAAAAAGGCTGTATTCAATACTCTCAGTATCCTGGTCATCATCATCGGCCTGTGCATGCTGTTCAGCGTGGCCTGGGCGGCTTACTTCGGTGATGGCGACCTGCGGGCGCTCCTGTACTCCATCGGCATCTGCCTGCTGGTAGGGGGGCCGAGTTATCTCCTGACCCGTGGGAAGTACAGTCTTACCAGCCGGGACGGCTTTGCCATCGTGGCCCTGGGTTGGACCACCATGGCCTTGTTCGCCAGCCTGCCCTTCTATTTGTCCGGGGCCATCACCACCTTCACCGATGCTTTCTTCGAAGCCATGTCGGGGTTGACCACCACCGGGGCCACTATTCTGGGCGATGTCGCCCGCCATCCACATCTATCCCAGGGTATCGAGAGCATGCCCCGGGGAATCCTCTTCTGGCGGGCGTTTATCCAGTGGATCGGGGGCATGGGGATCATCATGTTCTCAGTGGCTATTCTGCCCCTCATGGGAATGGGCGGGACTTCCCTGCTGCGGGCTGAGGTGCCGGGTCCCACCGTGGATCGGATCCAGCCCCGGATCCAGCAGACCGCCAAGACCCTGTGGCTGACATATCTCATCATCAGTTTCGGGGAAGCATTGCTGCTGCGCCTGGGCGGACTTTCCTGGTTCAGCAGCCTGACACACACTTTCACCACGATGGCCACCGGCGGCTTTTCCATTAATAACGCCAGCATCAACGGCCAGACGGCCTACATCCAGTATGTACTGATTTTCTTCATGCTCATGGCCGGGATCAATTTTACTCTGCACGGGAAATTGATCCTGCGCCGTGAAAATCACTACAAGGGTAACCAGGAGCTCTATTTTTTTCTGGGCACCATCGGCCTGTTCACCGCGATCATTTTCATCGACATCGCCGCCAACAACTACGGTTGGGGGGAGTATAGTTTCCGCCATGCCCTGTTCATCACTACCTCTATCACCACTACCACCGGTTATGGCACGGTGGACTATGAAACCTGGTCGCCCTTCGCCCAGATGCTGATATTTACTCTGTTTTTCGTGGGCGGATCGGCTGGCTCCACCGGTGGCGGAATCAAGGTCATCCGCATCCTGGTGCTGTCTAAATACATCATTGCCGAGATACGTAAACTGGTCCATCCCAACGCCATCATCCCGGTGCGTATCGGCCAGCGCTCGATCCCTGAAACGGTGATTCGCAACACTATCGGGTTCCTGCTGTTTTACCTGGGGATTCTCCTGCTGGTTGCCGTAGCGCTGACCTTCTTTAACCTGGATATGTTCTCGGCCCTCAGTGCCTCCGCGTCGGCCCTGGGCAATATCGGGCCGGCCTTCGGTTCGGTAGGGCCGTATAACAACTACGCGCATCTGGCCGACCCGGCCAAGTGGCTGCTCAGTTTCACCATGTTGCTGGGCCGGTTGGAGATCTTCACCGTCATGGTTATGTTCAGCCGCACCTTCTGGAAGTGAGGTACGCCCGGGGCGAATACATGCAGTATATTCAAATTGAATCAACCGGACCGGTAACCACCGTCACCATCGACCGTCCGGAGGTGCTCAATGCCCTCAAGCCCAAAGTCCTTGAGGAGTTGACCGCGGCCTTCGACCAGATCGATACGGATCAGACCCGGGCAGTGATCCTCACCGGGGCGGGGGACAAGGCCTTCGTGGCCGGCGCCGACATCAAGGCCTTCGCCTCCCTGGACGAGGCCGGCGCCCTGGATTTCGCCCGGCGGGGACAGGCCCTGACCATGAAAATCGAACGCTTCCCCCGGCCGGTAATTGCGGCTGTCAACGGTTTTGCCCTGGGCGGCGGCTGCGAGCTGGCCCTGGCCTGCCATCTGCGGGTAGCTGCTGAGCAGGCCAAGTTTGGGCAGCCCGAGGTCAGCCTGGGGGTGATAGCCGGTTTCGGCGGCACCCAGCGCCTGCCCCGACTGGTGGGCAAGGGGGTGGCCCTGGAGCTGCTCACCACCGGCCGGATGATCGACGCCGCCGAGGCGCTGCGCATCGGCCTGGTCAACCGCGTGGTCTCTTTGGACCGGCTGCTACCAACCTGCCGGGAAATCGCCGAACTAATCGTCGCACAGGGCCCCAAGGCGGTGGAATTGACCATTAAGGCGGTCAACGAGGGCTTGGACCAACAGTTATCAGCGGCACTGGAGCTGGAGGCCCGCCTGTTTGCCGCCACATTTAATACCGCCGATATGCGGGAGGGCACCCGGGCTTTCATCGAGAAGCGCAAGCCGGATTTTAAGGGACAATGAGTAGGGCCTAGCGTAAATGACCGCCATCATTGAAACCACACCGGCGGGTGTAACCCTCCTGAAGTGCCACAATCCCGTCACCAAGGAGCCCCTCCGAGTGCTGGAATGCCATAGCTTGGACGAGGTGGACCGGCTGTTGGAAAAGTTGCGCCGGGCCGCCGCGAAATACAACTTCTCGCCGATCAGTGAGCGGGTACGGCTGGTACGCCGCTTCCGTAGGGCTCTGGCCCGCAACTTGGATCGTATCATCGACAGTATTTGCGCTGAAACGGGCAAGCAGCGGGCGGAGGCGCTCATGGAGGTTTTCGGAGCCTTCGAGATCATGCGGGGGAGTGAACGGCTGGCACCGTCCACCCTGCGCCGGGAATACCGCTCCAGCGGCACAATTGCCCACAAAACGGTCTACGTGGATTACCGGCCCCATGGGGTGGCCACGGTCATCTCCCCTTGGAACTATCCCCTGTTGTTGGTAGCCGCGCCGGCGGTGGAAGCGCTGCTGGCAGGTAACATGGTGGCCGCCAAGCCGTCGGAACATACCTGTTTGACCGCGCTGCTGATCAAGGAAATCTTCGATCAGGCCACCGGGCGGCCGGAGCTGCTGGAAATGTTTATCGGGCTGAGTGAGGTGGGCCAGCGGTTGGTCAGCTCGCCACTCACGGATGTAGTCTGCTTTACCGGCAGCACCAAAATCGGCCGGGAAGTGGCCCGGACCTGTGCGAACCTGCTCAAGCCGGTGATCCTGGAACTGGGCGGCAAGGACCCCATGATCGTGCTGGAGGACGCGAATCTGAAACGGGCCGCCAAATCGGCGGTGTGGGGCGGGTTCTACAACGCCGGGCAGACCTGTGTCTCCGTGGAGCGGGTTTACGTGCTGGCCCCGGTTTACGATCAGTTCCTACGGCTGCTACGTGAGGAAGCCTGCAAGCTTACCGCCGGCGGAGAAGCAGATGACGCCATCGGCGCCGTGACCTTGGAATCACAGTATGATAAGATAATGGACCACATGAAGGATGCCGAGTCCAAGGGGGCGCAGGTGGAAATTTTCGGCACCCCGGACGGCCGGCATTTGCCACCGGTGCTAATGACCGAGGTGGACCATAGCATGGCCGTCATGACTGACGAGACCTTCGGTCCCGAGTTGGCGGTGATGAAGGTCGAGTCGGAGGATGAGGCCATCGAAAAGGCCAATGACAGCGCCTACGGCCTGAGCGCCTATATTTTTACCCGCAACGAGCGTCGCGGCCGCCGGGTGGCCCGCCGGCTGATGTGTGGCGCCGTGGCCCTCAATGACGTGATCGTGCAGTACGTCGTGGGTTCCCTGCCCATCGGTGGTTTTCGGGCCAGCGGTATCGGCAAATTCCACGGCCGGGAGGGGCTGTTGAGCTTCTCGCTCCAGCAGTCGGTGGTCGGCAGCCGCATCAAGCTGCCGATGGAACTATGGTGGTACGACCTGGGACCCAAGACCCATCGCCTGATGCGGGCCTTCGTCAAATGGTGGTACAGCTGAGTATCTTAGGCCGTGAAAATCCTGGGCATAGAACACGTGGCGGTGGCGGTGGCGGACCGGGAAGAGCCCGTCCTGGTGTTTCACCAATTGTTAGGCCTTCAGGATGGTGGCACCAGGGAAGTGCCCGACCAACAGGTGATCACCCACATCTTCGACACCGGCCGGGGCAAGCTGGAGTTGCTGGAGGCCACCGGTCCCGATTCCCCCGTATCCCGTTTCATTGATAAAAAGGGACCTGGCCTCCACCATATCGCCTTCCTGGTGGATGACGTTTCGGCCTGGCTCCAGCACTTGGAACTGCAAGGGGTGGAGCTCATCGATCGCCAGCCCCGCCGGGGCGCCGAGGGCTATCTGATCGCCTTCCTGCACCCCCGTTCCACCGCCGGTGTTCTGGTGGAACTATGCCAGAAACCCTGACCCTTAAGGACAAGCTCAAGCGCCTGCCCCGGCAACCGGGG
>SDBV01008308.1_pt1 | contig 14044 bp, 36 predicted proteins | sample 2277081 | NCBI WGS metagenome assembly SDBV01 (sample SAMN10402039, study PRJNA504765) | marine sediment metagenome | isolation source: marine sediment core GS10_PC15, 223 cmbsf | place: Arctic Ocean: Southern Knipovich Ridge | collected 2010 | reverse complement strand
CATCTGAAACATATTTTAATAAATCCTGATTGATACCAGATTTTATTTCTTCTAATTTCTTTTCAAATTTTTTTTCACCATTATAACGAAAATCGGCATATATATCTTCACCAAATCCAAGATTACTAACAAGCTGTTTAATTTTTTCACACGCTTGGTTTTCTATTTTCAATTTTTCATTTTCCTTTTTTACTTTTTCAACTTCTTCTTTTAAACGTTTTCGGATCATTTTACTAACATTATAACCAAAGTCATAATCAATCTTCTTTTCTTTAAGCCATCTTTCCCAATAAGATTTTTTATCACAATAAATATTATCTCCATTTTTAATAATTTTACATTTCCACATTAATATTCTTAAAAATATTTCTATTGGATCTTCAATATCCCTAAAGGGGGCCTTCTTTTTTATATATAACCTTGACCCTGTTTTAGATGCCATAATTAATCCAGCCTGTTCTGGAACTTCTTTTATATCAATTAACCCATAAGGGACAACAAAATAGAAACAATTACATGCGTCCAAATATTGCGGCCATTTATTATCATGGATAAAATCCTGTCTGCTTACTTTTATCTCATATCCTGATATCATTCTATTTGCCCACGATCTTGTCATAGCCCAAAAATCCATAATACCATAATTAGATTGACCATGTTGGTATACTGTAGACGAGCATTGACATTGTTCTATTGCAATATCTTCACTATGCCTTTTGTATAATAATTCTGTTATATCATTTGCTGTCATTATTTTATTTTCCTATTTATTACTTATCTCCAAATAAACATACCAATTAATACTCCTGTTATAAGACCCAAAAAATATCCAAAGATCAGGGATATTCTAATTAATCTTTTCATTGATGCATCCATTACACTTTTCATTCTATTCTCCTTTTCTTTGCTGATTTTAACCGACGTTCCTCTTGCCACCAAAATGTTTTATCTTTATCCATAATAAAATAAACATGTGGATTACGAAAAAAACTATAATAAATTATAGTTCCATAATCTTTAACATCTTTATCATAAACCTTATCACCTTTTTTAAATCTCATTCCACGGCCCCAAAATCCCGAATACATTGATCACATCTTTTTATTTTGCTATGCTTTTTATCATAAGTCAAAAAACAATTATATAATAAACAATTAGCAATCATGGATCCACCAAACATTGTTGATGGTGCAACCCTTAAATAAAATCTTTTATTATTACAATACCCAACCAATCCACAATAATGTCCAGACGCATCGATCTTAACTGTTATTTCTTTTTGTATCTCCATGTTTTCCCCCAGGTAATAATGATTTTAATACTTCTTTAGTTATTTGTTTTTTCATTACATCGCCCATATTAATATTAATAATGTTACATATGCTGCTATAGAACTAATAAAAAACAGTATTAAATATAATACACTACTAACGTCATTAACGGTGTTACGATCTATCCATGCCTGTAAACACATTAGTAACACGAATACAATACTTGCAATTGACGTATAAAATATTTTAAGTATTATCATTTTTTACTCCCTATGTTTTTTTCCAATATTTCTTTAGTTTTTTCATTTCTTTATCTGATAACAAAATTGGTCTAAATACAACACCGTATTTTTCCATACTATGTTTTTCCTGGTCTTTAACACTTTTTGATAAATTCATCAAATCTTCATCTGTTAAATTTTCTACATCCTTCATTATTTTATCGAACATCTTTTTATTTGATTTCTTCTTATTCATTTACTTATCTTCCGCTATTATTTTTAACGCACAACCGCCTTTTATTTCTATATCTTGTTTCCCTTGAGAAGTATTATAGTAATTTTTTCTTGTTTCGCTCCACCATGCACATTTTCCTTCTTCACAATTGTACCAGAGGGTATTCCCTGTTTCTTTCACTGCTTTAGCCAAATATGAATTACTTAATTTCCTTGGGCATAACATCACTTATCCTCCTTAAAAAACAGGCAACGGGCAGGGGCTTACACCCTGCTTACTATCACGTTAAGACCTTATAGGTGGCCTGGTTAATTCCAGGGTTGCCCTTCCGCTCCTGTATGATAGAAAGAACAGAAGACCTATTCCGCCACCGTTGCCGTTATTTAATTTTCAATGAATGGATTTATTTCCATTCAAGTATTTCTTTTTCTTCCATTTCGTTACGGAAATCCTCTACTATTGCAATAGCATCATTAATTTTTTCAATATCTGCTTCATCTTCTAGTAAATCTCGTGGATTGATATACCCTCCATCTGTTAGATCATACCAAAAATCATTTGTTGATACACTTGCATCTTTTTTAAATTTCATTTTATTTCTCCTTTGATTTTATTTCTTTATATATATAGTCTATTATTTCTTTTATTGGTTTTAATCTTGCACCTTCTAACTTTCCACTATTATCATACATTGGTGCATGAACTTTAATTTTCAATATTTCAAATACTTTATATTTAGGATTGAATAACCATTCATAAAAACCCATCTTGTTAGGCAGTGATTTTCTTCTTTGTTTTTTAATATCTATATAATAATGTCTTTCAGTAACAAAGTAAGTTTCTTTATATTTATCTATTCCCCAAATTTCATATTCATTCTGTCTCTTATTATAAACATATTCTATTATTTGTAATTTAGTCATTTTTTTCTTAATAAAAATTTCGCTGATAATTCCTTCATAATTAGGTAGTAACATATCCCATATATCTTTCATCACTTATCCTTCTTTTCTCCTGTGTCTTCATATCTAACCAATCTTTTTTCTAATTCTTTTTGTATTTCATCCCTATGATTAAAAGGATATAAACCCCAATGTTGCCCTAATATTTCATTTAAAATAGAATATAGATCACTTTCTTTTATAAGGTATGTTTTATCCATTACTTATCCTCCTTTTCCATTATAGATTTATCATAAAAAGGTTGTTTGCATTTTTCAAGATTAGATTCCCCTTTGTCCTCCAGTAATCCTTTTTTATCTAAAAACAAACACATACGTGCAAGGGCATTACATGGTTTTTTGTCTTCTTCTCCAACTCTATCTTTTCCAAAATAATTAATATTCCTATAGCTAATTTTATAAACTGCGTTTTTTCGTTTTACTACACTGACCCTTACTATTTCTAAACAATAAACTGTTTCGTTATAAGTATAATAATCAGGCAACCACTTCAATATTTCCTCTGCTGTCGGGGCGGAAAAATATTTTTCCATTATTTTTTCATCATAAATATCTCCGCCAAGAGCATCTTTTAAATATAATACATTACTATCATCATACCAATAAAACAAACTATCCTGTGGATACCCTGATTCCTTTAACTTTACCGCCCATTCCTTATCAACACAAATCGATTCTAAACATATTCCCATAAAAATCCTCCTGCGGTTTTAGTATGTTTTTTTAAACAATGACAAATATTCGAACAAGGAATATTATTTTTTAAAGATGCTGTTTTAATAGAATCATAATACTCACATGGAAGTCCATTTCTAATTTTAAATATAGGTTTTCTCGACTGTAATCTTTCTTTAAATTTATGTTTTCTACCTTTCGCTGATTCTGACATTCTTTTTTTTCGTTCTTCTGAGAAAACATATTTTCCATGTTTTTTCGCATGTTCTGAATTTTCTTTATGGGTGCACCATTCCAAATTATTTATATGATTATTTTTTGGATTACAATCTTTATGATTAACGCATCGTTTATTTTTTGGATTAGGAAGAAAATTCAAAAGTACAAGTCTATGAACACTAAAAAATTTAACTATGCCCTTTTTACTCAACCTTACAAAATAATAACCTCTGCCATCATTATTATTTTTTAATATTCTTTCACTTACCGTTCTATAACCATTTCTATTATGATGAGCTACACAAACTTTTCTTTTTAATGATTTAACATTACCATAATTAGAAACTTGATATGAGTCTTCATAGCCTTTAATATCTTTCCATATTTCTTTCATTTCTTACCATCCAATTCAACCCTTCTAATGTTTGTTATTGTACGACATCCAAAATAATCACATCCATCTTCCTTTATTATGGTACCAATAAAATCCTTTGGACTTTCATTAGTTTTCAATTCGTTATATATCTTTAACATTATCTTATGTTCTCTTGCTGCAATAAAATCAACCTCACTGTCAGAAATACTATACAAATAAACAATCTTCCTTTTTCTGACAAACCCATTAACCCTACAAGTAGTAATGATGTCTGCATCATAAGCAGAGCAACCCTTATAATCGATAAACTGAGTAATGTCAGACGTGTCAGCACACCCAATCAACACAATACAAAACACCATTATATAAACCTTCATCACTTATCATCCTTTTCTATTTCTTCGGCAATAAATCTTAATGCATCATTATGAGGATGCCAATACTGTGGATATTCTTTGGCATAATCTTTATATTTTTTAATTTCATCTCTAATTATTTTTAAGATTCTTTCTCGTTCATCTTTTTTACATTTACAGCTCATCACTTGTCCCCCCCCCGGCTTCATCCTCAATCTTCTTTTTCCTTTTTGGTCTGCTTCTAATTTCTTTATCATTTTAGAATATTCATAAATTGATTGAAATGTCCTATCCTCCTTTTCTTCCATTTTGTTTAACTCCTTTTTTAAATCAGCAATTTCTGTTTCCCCATTTATTTTGGAAATTTTTAGATATTTAACAAATTTTTCTAAATGAATAATTGCTTTCTTTAATGCAGTTTTCTTTTTCATTACTTACTTATCCTCCAATAGTCTTTCAATTTTGATTATTTTTTTCCTGTAATAATTTTTATCAGCACATTCTTTCAATTCCTTTTGTAATGTTTCTATATCATACTCTAATAATTTTATCTTAATATCGGTGCCTATCTTATAACCATGCACTTCCATATATGCTTTTTCTTCACTCTCTTTCCCTTTTATATTATAATACATTGCATAAGATATAAAAATTATACATAGCATGATTAAAACACAGATTATTATTACAAGACTCTTCTCGTTTTTTTTCATCATTCCTTATCCTCCTTTATTATTTGGTTCTTACTTGTTTTAACCAATATTCTAATTCTTCTTGTGCTGGTCTATTCTTATATGCCCCTAATTTTTTATCCTTTTTCATAGCTCTATCAACTAACTTATATAAATGTTTTTCACAACTTCTGAATAGCAATCGTGATAAAGCTGGTCTTCCATCCCAATTAAAAATACTATATTTTGTATGCCTTCTACATCTTTTAACATCACACTTATCTCTACTTTTTTTACTATCTGATATTACTGTTATCATATTATTCATTTCTTATCCTCCCTATTTTATCAGCTGTTTCTTTATTCATTTTAAACCTCTCATCATAAGTGGAAGTAACAAACTACCAAGAGATAACATAGTTTTCTGTCCTCTTGTCTCTCTACCTTTCGCTCTCCGGTCATATTCCTCTTGTGACATCTCTGTTACATTTACAGTATAGTGCTTTCCTGTCTTATCCGTATGAATAATTATTTTATCGTCTTCGGATACGAGTACCTGCGTAATGCGATCTAAAAAATCCTTTGTAATGTCTACATAATCTGATTTAATATTGCCTCTTTTATTCTTGTGGCATATAACTACTTTGCCTTCATGGTATTCAATTGAGGCATCTGATATTTTCATTTCTCTATCCTCTTAAAATCTACAACCCAAGCCCATTTGTTTAATATATCTTCTTTATTTTTCATTTTATTTATTTTCAATATAGTGCCATAAAAATCATCTCTGGTCTCAAAACCTTCGGCTATAATATCATTATCAGATATTTGATTTATTTTTTCTACTCTTAGACCTGTAGTCTCTAAATAATATCTTGCCATTGATTTAAACATTAAAAGCTTTGACTTTTTAGCAATCTTTCTTTTCCATTTTTCAAAGCTATAATATTCTTTTCCTTTTAAATAATGATTACATATTGTCCCGTCATCATATTTTAATTTTATTTCAATATATGGCTCAAAAACATTTGTACCAACAAAAGAATCTAATATCTCTATAACTTCAAAATTCTCTTTTATATATAGTCTGTCGCCCACTTTACCATAGGAGCATTTTCTTTCAATGAATTTTTTTTCAGGATATTCGTTCCACAACATTCTTTTGTCTCTGAAAGAATAATCATATCCACTTGTATCACTTGCCCGGAAGTTTCTAAGTTTAATCAACCTACGCGTCTGACTCTTTCTACCGTCAAGGATTGCTTGAACCATTTCTGTGTTAAATAATATCGGTCTTTCTCTCATGTTATATATAATATAAAAAATAAATTAAAAGTCAAGAAAAATATCTATTATTTTTACGTGTAGGTGGTTTCCATTCGTGATAAGTATCTTTTTTCTTTGCGTGATCCAGGCTAGTCATAAACCCAGCCCATATGATTGCAAATATGATTCCCAATAATATAAAAAACATGTACCCTAACCCGGAGTCGGACCGAGATACCCAGCTTGAAAAGCTGGTGTCCTAACCATTAGACGATTAGGGCTATATAAAAAAGGTAGCCAGATACTACCTTAATTTAATCTTTCAATAGTTTTCCCTTCATTATTTAAAAGAAAAACAGTTCCATTTGCTATTAAAGTTTTTTTTTCTTTCCAATCTATTGTCATAAAGACAACTACATAAACATCTTTAATACCTTCTGGTATTTTTCCAATTTTATATCGAAAATCATATTTTTCTTTATATACGATATTCCTATATTCTTTGTTATTAATTTGTTTCTTGACTACTTTAACTTTTACAACTTTATCAAAGTAGTCCCATGTAAACACTTTATTAACTTCTTCATCATCATCAGTTTCTAATGCCATACATTCTGAGTTAACTGGTACTGACCCTGATTTAACTTTTAAAATCATACTGTCTACCTCCTATCTGTTTACTGTCTTACTATCTGTCTATCTGTCTATCTAGCTACCTAATGTGGTAGGGGATGGATTCGCACCATCGTAACCCAAGGGTAACGGGTTTACAGCCCGCCGCATTTGACTACTCTGCCACCCTACCTATTTATCATACTATTCTTCTTCGGAAGATTTTTTTGTTTTAAAAACTTCATATCTGTCTATTTTATCTTCTTGCATCATTTTATTCATTTTATCAGTTAGTTCTTCCATTGCTTTTTTACAATCTTTTTCAGGTATGTCTTTAAAAAGTTCTTCTAAAATTAGATTGTTATCTTTATACGCTCTTGCCATGTTCTTCTCCTACCTTTTTTTATTATCTATAATACAAATATCTTGTGGTGATATTACATAAGATGAAAACTCATAATATATAGCTCCATCTTCTAAAGGCATGCCTTTACATATGTCTTCATCTTCATATTGTGAGAGGAAAAAAACGCCATTTTTAGATTGTAATTTAATTCCCTTATTTACCAGGTATATTTCTTTACCATCAAAAGACATAGCCACCAATTTATGACATGCTATACTTTCTGGTACTTTATCTACTACAGGAAGTTCATTAAGTATATTTTTTATAATGTTCTCCTTGAATTTAATATATTCTTGTTCAATTTCTTTTTCTGTATAATCTTTTATACTGAATACAAACTTATATTCCCCTACTAAGGTAGCTACTTTTGATTGATCTACTAATTTCTTTGGAGTATCCTCATCTCCATTAAATATATAAATATCTTTTGGAGTCTCAAAATCTAAACTTGGGATTTTTCCATCAGGTACTTTTTGAATATCAAAAAAAGCATCTTCAATTGTGTTCATATCTCTGAATTTCTTTACCAAACTATTACAAATGGATTGCCCAAACACCTTATAATCTTCTTTTAATTCTTGTAATTTATTAACGGCCAAACTATGTTTAGATGATTTTTCTTGCTCCAATTCTCTCTCTATTAAACCTTCCCTATTACTAGTATCATTATCCATTATTTATTCTCCTTACCCCAATTTAATTTCTCACTCAATTTTCTTGCTTCGTTTTTAGCTTTCTTCAATTCCTCTTTAGTCCACCTCTGAATAATTAATACATCATTAAATACTTGAGCACAGTTGATGTCGTCAATATATATCTTTTCACAAAATCTCTTTGCTATAAACTGAATAATAAACAATGGTAATATTTTATATATAACCTTTAACATCACTTATTCTCCTTTTCCATGATACCAATAAGACACGTTAATTATCCCCCTTTTTCCAGTAATTACATATGCCGTATTCACTTATTTCTTCATCAAATTTTATACAAAAAAACCCATCACAAAAATATCTTGCAAACTTACAGTGCCAACAGTCTTTCACTTTCTGCACCTTATACTTGATTTTCTTAGCTGTTTCTTTTTTCATTTCTTATTTCCTCTTTGACAAAGTAATAGTCATAAAAGCTAATTCCACCAATTAAAATCGTAACCAAACGCCATCCATCTTTACCCATTTTATTTAACATACCCAATTCTTTTTCTGAATCTTTACCCTTTTCAACTAATACAATCTTGTAAATATATTTCATCACTTACCCTCCAATTCTTTTTACCTTATCACTACATGAAATTGTTCTCCAAAAAGACACCATTTTAACCCCTTCTTAAAATAAATTTCATCATTTTTGTCTTCTTCTATATTACCTTCAATTTTTTTATCATACAAAAAACCTTTAACTTTTAAAGAAAATCTCCAAATTCCATCATCATCATATTGTACACTTAACATTGTTCCATCAGAAAATCCTAATGTTGCTTTTTCTCCGCTATCTGAATACCAATTAAGTTCATCGTATAAATCTCCATCAAGTTCAATTAAATCGTCAGACACACCGGTAACTTTTGTTCCTTCTAACTTCATTCCTTATCTTCCTTTTTAAAAAATTTATCCCCAATAAAAAATATAAGCCTCACCATACTCATAACCATGAATAATACTATACCCCATTTTAAAGCTAATATCATTAAATTATCCATTATTTATTCTCCTATAATTATTCTATAGCATTTAATTCTTCAATACAATGTCTCATAAATTCTTTACCACCGGATTTAAGAGCTTTTTCAGCACGTTCGAGTTTGTCATTAATAGACATTAATCCAAAGACTCCATCTCTCCCAATATCTCTATACATTTTCTGAAACTTTTTCCCTCTTTTAATCGCTTCTTTTAATTGTTCTTCTACCTTCATCACTTACCATCCTTTTCTAATGATCTTTTAAGCTCCCATTCATCAAAAGAGAACACAAGATGCAATATCCCCCAAAACAATATTGTATTTGTACTACCTTTAAAATATCCAATACTCATGAAAACAATACAAACTAATTGCAAAAGATAAATAAATTCAAGCTTGGTTGGTTTTTCTTTCATAACTTCTCCTTCTAAAAAAAATAGGCAACGGACATGGAGTTCCACAACGTCACCATGCAGTTTAGTCATTAATGTGTCGCTACTACACCGTACCCTTTATTTATATTTCTTAAATAAAAGAGTAACAGGCAAGTCCTTTCAGCTTGCAATCATTAGTGTGTACACACTCTTCCTTTGAAACCTTGCTGACCTGAGACGGCATACACATATCCCATTATTCAGCTAAGATGCTGTTTTCTTTTTCAGCCACTGCTACCCAATAATATTAATGTATTGCTACTACACTGTTGCCATTATTTATCCTTTATCCAAAACTTCAACCATTTGCGTTTATAGTATTTACAATTATTATTTTTGTTTAATTCTTTACTTCTGTCTTCTGCAAATAACACATCAATAGGATAACAACTTTTTTTAAGTCCTGTTGTTTTATTTAATCTAAATATTTTAAAATAACATCCTTCCATTATTAATTTTTCATACTTTTTAAACCACTTACAATTCTTACAAAATACACCACTCATAGTATTTTCCTTTTAATCCTTTTTATTAGTTTCTATATTATTAAGTCTTTCGATATCATTAATAAGTTTCTTTTGTATCTTAATTGCTTCACCTGAATCAAAAATCCCTTTAGGCGACTCACTCCAACACATACTTGCTTCACCTAATGCTATTCCAATTAGTTCTGATAATGTTTCTTTTTTATTCATTGTCTCCTCCAATAATCCTTCTTCTTTTAAAAAGCAATATATATCAGCAAATGGTAAACATAGATGACTATTTTCTACTATACGATCATATAATGGCATAAACATGTTATCTTTTTCCATACATCTATATCCACAATATGTAGCATCGAGTCCAGCATTGTATTCAACAAAGAATCTATATTTTATATTATCAGTAATTATAAATTTAGGCAATTCCTTTAATATCTTTTCTGCTGTCGGGGCGGATATATCAAGCATTTCATCACTTGGTGTATGAGAAACAAGAGAATACTTTCCGTGAGAATTAATAGAAGGATGGTCGCTATAAACATACCAACACAAACTATCCTGTGGAAATCCTACATCTTTGAGCTTTTTAGCCCATTCTAAATCGACACATATTTCTTCTAATTTCATCGTTTACCCTCCACTATTTATTTTTCACATACCCTACCACAAGAACTGAACATTATCAAATTCTTTAAGATCTTCTTTAATACATGGATTAAGAACTCTTTCAAATATTTTATATTTATTTGCTAACCCAGCTCCTAACTTTGAAATTAGATATACCTTGTCTGGATTACTTTTTATAACCTCTATTAATTTAGAAATTTCTTTTGCATATATATGTTTATATGCCTTCGGTACAAAAAAAGCATCGTGATTATTTGATGGATACTTCTTAGTAATGAACCCATATGTATTTGGTTCATCACGTAACATTGCTGCACCTTTTTTCCTCTTCTTAATTTATTGTCACCAAAGACAAATATATGATCAGGATTGTTTCTTAAATACTGAATACTAATTTTCATCTCTGCCGTATTTTTTTCTTTCTTCTGACCATTCTTCATGAGAAAGGTCCTCCCATTGTTTGTATTTTATATCACGGTCTTCCCTCTTCTTACGCACAACTTTTTTACGGTTCTTATTAACCGATCTTAATTTCGATGTTTCAATATTTTCACTTGCTGACTTTCCACCAGGCATATTAATTTTCCTCTTTATTTGATTTTATTTTATTCATTTAATTAATCTCATCCCCATCTAATGGGCTCATAGAATGCATTTTAATATACATATCCGGGTCATCTAACATCTGCTTGATCTCTGCTTCCGTTCTACCTTCATGACGTAAAATACAAATAAACGCATCTAATGAAAAATGTGAGTCTAACATAATATCTGCATATACTATTGCACATAATTTTTTGTCCTGTGTTTTCAACATATCATATAATATATCAAATAAACCTGTTAGTGTTTTTCCAGTTGTCATTATATTCATTAACAATTGACTTCTCATGATGTCTATCTGTTCAAATTCTTCTTTAGATATCTTCAATGAATCCATCAACATTAATTCTATTTTTGAATATTTCTTTTCATTTTTATTCTTCTTCTCACTCATTAATTTCAATCTGCCATCCTTCTTCTAATAAATTCCTAATCTGATATAACGTTCCCAATTTAAAAACGATGTCATCATATATTAAAAATATATCCTCTGTAGATTTTAATGTATTTTCCAAATCATCCAATGATGCTGGTTTATATGATACGAATATTTGTATTTTGGATTGATGTTGTTGTTTTTCAAATTCTATATTTTTAATTTCTTCTTCGACTTGTTTGAATAGATCTTGCTTCATATCATAATTATTTAATACATTGTATAAGCGTCCAAAGAAAACAGTTTCCTTGCCTCTATTTAAACTAAAATCAGTACCCATACCATACCATACCTCCAATAGTTTTATAATACTTCATAATTATTAAAAGTCAACCTATTTTATATGTCGGAATGGCAGGAGTCGGACCTGCGACCTCCTGCTCCCAAAGCAGGCGTGCTAACCAAACTGCACCACATTCCGAATAAAAAAACAATCCAACATACTTCAAATCTATTGGGAGGGTTCGTTGAAGCAAACATGTAGTAATATGTCGGATTGTTCTTATTAAATTACTATAAATTTCTGATCAATTTTTTGATTCAGATTCTGATCTAATAGTTCCTTTGCCTTCTTACGAATAGCAACTGCGAAACTATTATCATTTAAAATCCTATCTAATATTGATAGGTTATCAAAGTACTCTTGGTCAAGACAATCTATGCATTCATTTAAATTCAAATTCTTTAAGGCGTTCAATATATCTTCAATCTGTAATTTGTTTGTACCATCAAACTTATTATTCTGTTTCATTTCCTGTTGCAATTTTTCTTTGGATCGTTGCCTGGAATCGTCCCGCAACTGTTTCTTCCATGCTAGGTCGTTAGAGTTAACTCGTTCAATCACATTACTTGAAAGTAATTGGTATAGGTCTCCACGTGGTGCTCTCATTGATCGTTTTACAATTACGTCGTCAAAGTATTCATCTAAATCCATAATTCGGTTATTTCCGTCATATATTATGAAATTATCAAGATCAGGTATTATGCAATTTCCTACTGTCTTTAACTTAATTAAAAACATTCTCTATTTCCTTTTTTCAATTTGTTCTTTTTGTATGACTAATTTTATTCATACAAAACAAATCATTAAATCATCGGTGGGTTTTCTCTACCTTTAAGTTCGGGATTTTCTTCACTGCCGTCACCAGTAAGTTCAATCATTCTCTTTTGTGCTTCCTTGAATAAATCATTATCATCTGTATTACTAATGATGTCTTCCAATTCAGTTAAAACACTCGTGGTCTGAATACGGTCTATCTGTTCTTGTTTCTTTCTCTGTGCCCCTTCTTGATTCATCTTCCTCATTTCTTCTTCATATTGTTCTTGTGTCAATTTTTCGGGACCATCATTTATAGGTTCCTTTATTTTTTCTTCGGAATCAACCGGTGTTTCTTCTACAATTTCATATGAATGACCTTCTGAACTTTCTTCATTGGGTGCAGAATCATCCTGTATTGCTGTTTCTGTTTCTGTTTCATTATCTTCTTCTACTTCCTGATCAACTGGGCCTAAAAAATCCTGTTTCCTTTGTACTTGAAATGGTTCTGCTATTTGATCTTGTTCAACCTTTTGGGTTGGAACGGGTGGTACACTTTGTACCTGGGATTGATTATTCGTATCAGATAAATCGAACACCTTAATTTTTTTTGCACGAATCATCAGTTTTAATTCATTACTTCTGTTCACCTTTTCATCAGAAATATGTAATGAGTCTAAATCCATCATTTGACCTGGGTGTAATACAACGTCTTGATCTTCTTTCTTTTCCTTTAATGATACTAATACTATGTTTTCGTTCTTTGTTAAGTTTTTGATAAGCATTTGTTTTTATCCTCCTGGATATTAAATTGAAATTCTTTTTTTTCTTTCATTTAGTTTTCCCCTTATCATTAAGTTTATTATGTACTGTTTCCAATACACTTGTATTATTTATAGTAAAATCAAATTGTGTGCGGGATACTGATATATTAATTGTATCTGCATTAATTAAACAATGATTAAGGTAAGTATTAGTCCGTTTAGTTTTAGGATCATATTCAATAGTAATATTCACCTTATCGTTTGTAGTTGCTTTTGACATGTAACAGTTTCTCCTTAATGTTGTTATACTAAAATTACTATGTTAAAAAATGGTGGGAAGTCAAGTATAAATCTCAACTCCCCACCGAAAAAAGGGGGGGGGGTAAACTATATCAAACACTCAAAATGCTTACGCATCTTATGGGGTATAAATACCTTCGCCAGTAGTGTCTTCTAAGAACCACGGTGTATAAGCAGCTTTACCAGTAACACTAATTTTAGCACATGCTCTAGGGTTAACAACACCCATTCCCAATTCTTCGTAAACTACGAAACCAAGACGAAGTTTTTCCGGCTTATCAGCTGGAATAACATTCAGATCTTGACGAATTGGCATAACACCAAGGAACTCAGGTTCAGCAAGAACATACACAGAACCACGTGGAACCATTTTTGAAACCAGTATTTCGAGACCCATGTAGCGT
>SDBV01008307.1_pt1 | contig 14047 bp, 13 predicted proteins | sample 2277081 | NCBI WGS metagenome assembly SDBV01 (sample SAMN10402039, study PRJNA504765) | marine sediment metagenome | isolation source: marine sediment core GS10_PC15, 223 cmbsf | place: Arctic Ocean: Southern Knipovich Ridge | collected 2010 | reverse complement strand
TAAAATATCTTGCAGGGCTGCAGTAGATGCTGAGGTAACAATACCAATTTGTCGAGGGTAAACAGGCAGTGCTTGTTTATGTGAATCAGAAAACAAACCCGCATGAGCCAGTTTTTGTTTTAATTTTTCAAATGCAATTTGCAAAGCGCCATCTCCGGCCAATTGCATTCGTGTGACAATCAACTGAAAATCACCGCGGACTTCATATAAACTCACTTGAGCTTGCAATAACACTTGCTGACCGTTTTCTGGAATGAAATTCATTCTCCTTTGAGCATTTCGAAAAAACGCACAGCGCACTTGAGCATGGGCATCTTTTAGAGAAAAATAAAGGTGACCAGAACTTGGGCGCGATAAATTAGAAATTTCCCCAACAATCCAGATGTGTGCAAACGTTTCCTCAATCACTAAACGTGTTTTTGCATTAAGCTCGGAGACTGTATAGATATCTTGTTCAGTTGTCATATTAGCATCTCAAAGAGTATTGTTTTGTAACTTTTCAAAATCCCGGGACATCATCATCCCGCGACTGGATCCCGCGATCAAGTCGCGGGATAACGAGGTGTGAGCAGTTAGGTATACATTAGTCTTCCACCTTGATGCCCACCATAAATATTCTTCTAAATGGAAAAAGCACTTTGCCATTCGGTTGCAATGGATACGCTTTAGTCAGCTCGTCAATATATTGTTTAACAAAAAGCGGCTTATCATGACTATCCAAGGCTGATAAAACTGGCCGCAATCCAGTTCCACTGGTCCAGTCATAAATACTTTGGTGATTTGGCATTTCTTGGTAATACTCCGTTTCCCAAAGATTAAGTTGGGTTAATTCGGATTGGATAAGAAGATTATAATAAAAAGCGAATTGAAACCTTGGTGTACTTAAAGCAGTATATTGTAATTCTTTCAAGAAAGGTTTCCAGGCTTGATTATTTTGTAGTATTTGAATGGTGATTTGATGGGATGGTCGATGAAAATTATTGGGCATTTGAATAGCGAGTATTCCTTGATGATTTAAGCTGTGAATCAGGTTAGGTATAACCGTCTCATGTTGATCAACCCAGTGGAGGGAGGCATTAGCAAAAATAAGATCAATTTTTTCAGCGGCAGAAAATTCTGCAATATTCCCTTCTAGAAAATCTAATTGAGGATATTGAGACCGTGCCTGTTTTAACATATCTTGAGATGAATCAATACCAATCACTCTAGCGTTTGGCCAACGATCCTTAAGCAGAATAGTACTGTTTCCAGGCCCGCAGCCAAGGTCGTAGATCAGGTTGGGATTCAGGGATTCAGGTATGGCTGATAGTAAGTCAGAAGCAGGTCGAGTTCTGGCAACACTAAATTGAGAGTATCTTTTAGCATTCCAAAAGTTCTCCATTATTCGATTGACCTCTTTGAAAAACGATACAGAATCGTTGATTATTCTGGTAATCATCACTGTTGTCAATGGAGCACCCAACACCCAGGCCAAGGACGCTGCGGCAATCTAGCACGTGTTTGATAACGGGATAGCTTAAGGTAGTGCCATTAGGGCATGACACTGACGAGATAGTAGGTTTTAAGAGTGTTTTCTATTAACATCCATAAGCAGCGAGTATAATATACCCAATCTTTATGTTTCTTACGAGACCACTATGAGTAAAATTTTAGGATTTGACACAGCGACTCACGCATGCACAGTCGCTTTGTGGATTGATGGTGATATTGAAGAACGGTTTCAAATTGCAGAGCGCCAGCATGCCGAGCTTATTTTGCCGATGGTGGAGGACTTGCTTGCAAGTGCCTCACTGGAATTAACAGCATTAGATGCACTCGCTTATGGTTCTGGGCCGGGTAGTTTTATGGGGGTGCGTATTGCTGCAGGTATTGTTCAGGGGCTTGCATTTGGAGCTAAAAAACCAGTGATTCCTGTTTCGACTTTGCAAGCGTTGGCCGAGACGGCATATTTAGCTTACAATGCGTCGGCTATTTTACCGGCCTGGGATGCAAGAATGAAAGCGGTTTATTGGGGCGCTTATCGAGTAGAAGAAGGGATTATGCAGCCTGCGCAGGATGATCGTTTAAATGAGCCTGCCGATATCATTGCACCACAGGGTGAGTGGTTAGCTGTGGGTAATGCTTGGGAGGTTTATCAAAATGATTTTCCAAAAGAACTGACTGATCAGCTCATTGATGTGAAAGCCGAAGTTTATCCTCATGCTGGCGCTATCGTTAGAATAGCTGAAAGAAAATTAAAAGCACATGATACGCAATCGCCGGGGGAAGCATTGCCGGTTTATTTACGAAATAAAATCGCTGATACTCGTAGGTGTTAAAAAATAGGAGTTGTTCAGAGTTCGTCATCCCCCGCGAGGCACTGTCATCCCGCGACTTGATCGCGGGATCCATCACTCTCGGAAGTCAAAGATTTCATAGATTCCGCGGTCAAGCCGCACAATGACGGTTAAGAATAAAAAGAGCAATTAGATGATGAATAATGTTTTATTACAATTTAAAACCGTGCTTGATGCGATGATTGCTAATCTACCATTTGTGCTGATGATTATCGGTGGGCTTTGGCTGATTCAAATCATCAATCGAATGACAGGTTATCGTTTAAATAGATTGGGTGTCTATCCACGAAATCGAAGAGGATTAATTGGAATCGTATTTTCACCTGTATTACACGGAGATTTTGCGCATCTATTTTTTAATTCAATCCCGTTGTTTGTATTCTTAAGTTTCGTATTATTAAGTGGGCAAGTTGAGCTTTATTGCATTACAGCAGTCATTATTTTATTAAGTGGCATACTATTATGGCTATTTGGACGTCGGGCGATTCATATTGGTTCAAGCAGTTTAATTATGGGATATTTGGGTTATTTGCTTGTTAACGCTTATTACTCGCCTTCCGCAATTACTATTGTTATTGCTATTGTTTGTGTCTATTATTTTGGTGGGTTATTATTGGGCCTTTTACCGGGCGAGGAAAAAGTATCCTGGGAGGGGCATATTTTTGGTTTTATTGCAGGTATTGTGGCCGCTTATTTATGTCCGCTTCTGACGAGTTAGTAGCAGCTTATGAGTATCTTGAATATTAAACAATATAATCAAGCTCAGGATCAGGCAAGCCGGCAATATCGATAAAGAGAGCTGATAATCATACTGCGAAAATACACGTACACCATGTTGCATTAAGCCCATCCAGTTTGAATCTAATAGTATACCGATTAAAGGTTGGAAAACTGCACCGCAAATCATAATAAACATATTGGTAAAAGCAATGGTTGTCGCGCTGATTTCTGGTGGATGAATTTCATGGTTTAAGCTAAAGCTGAGTAACATGGTGCTGGCAAAAAATCCCAATAGAAAAAGACAAAGCGCTAAAAGAATAGCAGGCAAGTCGGTGATATAAATAATAGTGCAAAGAACCGCTAAGGCGCCAATATTGCCCACTACCATGATAATCTTCCGGCGCCTAAGGCGCGTGGATAGAAAACCATTAAATGGGCCGCCTACGGCGATCCCGATAAATATAAACATAATCATTGTGGCGGCAGTTTCTTTGGGCATATGATGAGTCGTTTGAATAAAGGGCACAGCCCAAAATTCTCCAAAAGCAATAATAGGCACCACCATCAGCCCAGCAAAAGCGGCAATTAACCACGATTGTGGAGTTTTGATCATGCATTTTAGCCCGTAAGTTAGTGGCAGTTGTTTGGCTTTAATTTCAGCATGAGTGGGTATAGGCGAGTAATTCGGACGATTGCGTACAAATATAAAAATGAGCACGCACAACATGACACCAATCAGTGCAGCGACATAAAAGGCATTACGCCATCCCAAATGTTCGATAAAATTAGCCAAGGGCCTTTCAGCGAATAAGGCACCGACTACGCCTAGCATATTGGTTAAGCCAACAATGATAGGGAATAAATTAGCTGGAAACCAAATGGTAGCAAGTTTTAAACAGCCGATAAACGCGAACGCTGAGCCTGCACCAATGAGAAGACGTGCCAGTTCGGCTTGCCAAAATTGTTGTGAGGTTGCAAAAAGTAAGCTGCCTCCTGCAACAACCAAAGCTGCTAAGGCGAGTAATTTCCGAGCGCCGTATTTATCAAGCAAAGTGCCCACGGGCAGTTGCATAATGGCATACGTATAAAAATAAATGGAGCCCAGCAGCCCCAATGCTGCAGCGTCGACTGCGAAGGTTTTCATTAAGTTATTGATCATCATTGAAGGGGCGACGCGCTGAAAAAATTCAAATCCATAGAAAAGAGCGGCTAGGAACCACACTCCCCAAGCTTGAATAGACTGCTTTGAAGTCAGTTTAATAGTTGAGGTCAATAAATGTTTTTGGTTGTCCATAATATTATATCTGCCTTAAGTGCGATTATCATTCGCTGTAACTACTTGCCCGTCATTGTGGCGAAAGCCGGAATCCAGACGCGTGTTGCCTGCCAACGCACGCAGTGCGTTATGGATCCCGCGGTCAAGCCGCGGGATGACGAGGTGTGAGCAGTTATCATTCGCTGTAACTACTTGCCCGTCATTGTGGCGACAGCCGGAATACAGACGCGTTTTGCGCGCCAACGCACGTAGTGCGTTATGGATCCCGCGGTCAAGCCGCGGGATGACGAGGTAAGCCGCGGGATGACAAGGTGTGAGCAGTTAGCATTCGCTAACCGTATTACTGTCAACTAAGTACTCTTTAAACGCTGACAATAACTCCCGTTGTTGGTCTGTGATTTCTTTGTTATCACATATAGTCTCTATTTGAGTGAGTGCTTTTTGCGGTGTGAGTTTAGGTGTTGTTTGGTAATCGATGATCTTGTGATTTGAATGAGACGATTTGGTTCTAGTCATATAGTGATTAAATTGTATTTTTGCATCATCGGTTAACGTTTCCGGATAATTTCGCCCAATTAGACGCAGTGCGAGTTCATGGTATACCGGGTTCGAAAATTGCATAGTGATGTTCATTTTGTTTTCTGGAGGCGTATTGTGAAATTTTTCCATTAGGTGTTTTTCTTGTGGTGATAAAAAAGCAGTTTCATAAAGTGCTGCATTGCAGTCTAAATGAGGCACTTTGGGATAGCAATAATTTTGATAATACTCGCAGATTTTATTAAGAAGATCAATATTGTGTGTCAACCATTGTTTATTAGCTTCTGCGAGCTTGATTCTTTTAGAATCCAATGGTTTCAAAAAACGCTCGTGAGTTGGTAGTAGCAAAACCTGCTCGGCGATTTTTTTACGAATGACGTAGGTGTTATCAGCAATATTATCAATGGTAGTTTGAGTGAGATTCTCTTCATCTAACTTTAGCCACAGCGTTTGATTTTTATAATGCAAGTGTTGACCAAGGCTTAACACAGGGGCTTGGTAATTCAGTTTCGGGCCAAATAAAGCTTGAATTAATAATGCTTCGCGAAATTGTCGATCATCGGTTTCGAAAACAATGGCTAGTTGTTCGATGCGTGAAAGATCAGTGGCCTTATCAAAATAACCCAATGCATAATCCCACATTTTGCGATGTTTTTTTAACAGTTTTGCGAGTGCTAATGTTGCTTCGACATCCACCATGGCAGAATGTGCTGGCCCTTCGGCTAGGGAATTAAGTCGATTTAAATGTTCTAATTTAAGGTTAGTTTTGCCATTATTGTTAGGCCAGACCAACGCTTCATGATGGTATAAATAATAAAGTATGATCATGGGAAATAAATCCATGCGCGAACAGTTTTGACTATATTGGTGGGTATAAGGTTCCAATAAATTACGGAAGAAAGAAAAACGTAAAAACTCATCATCGAAACCCAGGGTATTATAGCCAAGGCTGATCGTGCCAGGTGTATTTAAAAGATTGTGAATTTTTGTGATCGCTTCAACTTCTGTAATGCCAGATTGCATCGCTTCAATGCCGATGCCATGGGTGATAATGGCATAAGGCGAAGGAATAACATCGCAATTCAAACTCACTTTGATGTCATGGCGTTCTATTTCATTTAATTCTAAGTCGGTGCGAATGGCTGCGAATTGTAAGACTTGATCGAAGCATTTGTTTAAGCCAGTTGTTTCGATGTCGTAGAACAAAAATGTTTGCTGGGCCATTATATCCTTCCATTTAGCGCGGGCTTTAAAAGTGATTGTTATCTTGCTCAATGGTGCGGGTTGTCAAGTGCAATGAAACTTTCTCAATATCATCGATCCCTTCAGCGGCTTTTCGATATTGTTGCTCTAGGTCATCAATCGTCATTTTTCCGTTGAGAAGTGCGTGAGAGATAAAGACTTCAACACCTATTTTACCTTCTAAGTAGTGAAGAACTATTTTACTAATTTGGTGGAATCCGGGGAGGTGTTGCCATTTTGATTCGAGCTGTTTTAAGATTTCATGTCGGTCAGGTAGATTAATGGATGGCATAATGCGTTCGTCGTCTTCTGGATCAACGTGAACCGTGACATCGGTAATTGCACTAATATTCTTGATTAAGTTTAAATGCACTTGCTCGCCAATATAATGGCCTTCTGAGACACTAATTTCTGGATCAACTAGAATATGGATATCTACCAAAATATTACCGCCATGCAGCCGAGTTCGTAATTGGTGAATCGATATCACACCGGGCACTTGTTTGGTGTGATCGGTAATTTTTGCGAGTGTTTTCTCATCGACACCTGTATCAATTAATTCTTTGATACCAGCAATAATCATTTTTAGGCCCATTTTTAAAATTAATAAGGCGATAATGATTGCGCCAATGGCATCTAGATGGCGAATGCCGACGATAGTTCCAATCACGCTGAGTAATACGATGGCAGAGATATAGACGTCACTGCGATTATCATAAGCTTTAGTGAGTAGAAGATTAGAATGCACTTTTTTGCTTTTCGATAAAGTATAACGATAAAGCCATTCTTTTGCTGCCATCGAGAGTATGGCAACGATGATTACGATGAATTCCGGTTTTTCTATCGGTTTTGCGTTGATAATAAGATTTAAAGTATCGTAAATAATCGATGCGCCAACAAACAAAATGATGAGCGCGATAATAATGGCGGCAATCGTCTCAATTCTTTGATGACCATAAGGGTGTTCTTTATCCGGATGGCGTGCACCGGCTTTTCCAGCGATCAACACCAAGCCATCGCTGATTAAATCTGCAAAAGAATGTAGTCCATCTGCGACTAAAGCATGGGAATGACCGATTGAACCAATAATGATTTTAACTAATGCAAGCAACGCATTGGTGATAGCGTTGACAATGGATGTTTGTTTTGTGGTCTGATAGCGTGTAGGTGAAAAATGACTCATTTATTTTAACTTAATTCCCTCATACTTCCCGCTGAGTCGCCCGACTTTTTCCACTTTGATGGGCAAGCTTATCATGTTTCTCATAGCTTGTATCTTGCAAAACAGTACAACAGTGGTACTATATTTTGGCATACGCTTATCGATGCACCAGGCATGCCTTTTTTATTGAGATAAATATGATTAAAATCAGTAGATTAGCAGATTATAGTACCGTCATCATGAACCAGATGGCAACGCACCCAGAGATGCGCTATAGTGCCGCAGCTATAGCGGAGCAAACTAATATTGCATTACCGACCGTAAGTAAAATATTAAAGCTGTTAAATGAAGCCTTGCTCGTTCACTCAACACGAGGGGTGAATGGTGGTTATGAATTAGCGAAATCAGCCGAGGAAATCAGTGTTTTTGAAATCATCGCTGCGATTGATGGCCTACCGGCCATGACAGAATGTAGTAAGCAAGATTATCATTGTGGTCACGACCAAAACTGTGATTTACGTAGTAATTGGCAGGTGATTAATAAAGCCATTATGCAAGTGTTAAAAAGCATCAGCTTGGCCGATTTAGGGCGTCCAATGGACAAGCCTGTGCAATTTTATTTTATAGAGAAACAGCATTTGGAGAGAAAGCATGCAGACTGAGAAACCATTTTTGGATCAGTTAGTCCAGAAAAAATATGAGTATGGTTTCATAACTGATATTGAAGCAGAAATCATTCCGCCGGGTTTAAATGAGGAGGTGATTCGCACCATCTCAGCGAAAAAACAAGAACCAGAATTTTTATTGAAGTGGCGACTTAAAGCTTATCGCCATTGGTTAACGATGAAGCCACCGCATTGGGCTCACGTGCAGTTTGAGCCGATCGATTACCAGGCCATTAGTTATTATGCTGCGCCAAAGACTAATAAGAATGCGCCTAAGAGTTTAGATGAAGTCGATCCTAAATTATTAGAAACCTATGAGAAGTTGGGTATTCCATTACATGAGCGTGAGCAACTTGCGGGTGTTGCTGTTGATGCGGTATTTGATAGTGTTTCTGTGGCTACCACATTTAAAAAGAAGCTCGCACAAGTCGGAGTGATTTTTTGTTCTTTCTCAGAAGCCGTTCAAAATCACCCAGAGCTTATTGAAAAATATCTGGGCACGGTAGTGCCGTATCGTGATAATTTTTTTGCGACGCTAAATTCTGCAGTATTTAGCGATGGATCTTTTGTTTATATTCCAAAAGGTGTGCGTTGTCCTATGGAATTGTCGACTTATTTTCGTATTAATTCAGCCAATACCGGCCAGTTTGAGCGAACGTTAATTATTGCCGATGAAGGAAGTCATGTGAGTTATTTAGAAGGGTGTACAGCACCGATGCGCGATGAAAATCAATTGCATGCGGCAGTGGTTGAACTGGTTGCACTGGATCATGCGCAAATTAAATATGCAACCGTGCAAAATTGGTATCCGGGTGATGAAAATGGAAAAGGCGGTATTTATAATTTTGTGACCAAACGCGGTGCCTGTCGTGGTGTTCATTCAAAAATTTCTTGGACTCAAATTGAAACCGGTTCGGCAATTACTTGGAAATATCCTAGTGTTATTTTACAAGGCGATCATTCGGTGGGTGAATTTTATTCGGTAGCATTAACGAATCACTATCAGCAAGCCGATACAGGCACAAAGATGATTCATATTGGCAATAATACGTCAAGCACCATTATTGCTAAGGGCATATCGACAGGATTTGGGCAAAATAGTTATCGTGGTTTAGTGCGTGTTGCGCCCAATGCAAATCAGGCTCGGAATTATAGCCAATGTGACTCATTATTAATTGGTGATCGCTGTGGAGCGCATACTTTTCCTTATATCGAAGTAAAAAATAAAACAGCGCAAATTGAACACGAAGCGACGACTTCAAAAATTAGTGAAGATCAATTATTTTATTGTCGAGCGCGTGGGATTTCTGAAGAAAATGCAGTCTCCATGATTGTGAATGGATTTTGTAAAACCGTATTTAAAGAGCTGCCTATGGAATTTGCCGTGGAAGCTCAAAAATTATTAGAAGTCAGCTTAGAAGGCAGTGTGGGGTAGTCTTGATGTTAACTATTACGAATTTAAAAGTCAGTGTTAATAATAATGATGTGCTTCATGGGATTAACTTAAGCGTTAAACCCGGGGAAGTGCATGCCATTATGGGTCCTAATGGTTCAGGTAAAAGTACGTTGGCTAATGTGTTAGCCGGTCGAGCAGAATATACCGTGACCGAAGGCAAGGTGAGTTATGATGGCGAAGATTTGCTGGTACAAACACCAGAACAACGAGCCATAAAAGGATTGTTTTTGGCTTTCCAGTACCCGGTTGAAATTCCTGGTGTGAACAATTTATATTTCCTGAAAACAGCTTACAACAGTATTCGTAAACAGCGTGGTGAGTCTTTGCTTGATGCGATAGACTTTATGCAATTCATTAAAGAAAAAATGACTTTGGTGGGAATGGATGAGAAATTTTTAGAACGCTCAGTCAATGCGGGCTTTTCTGGAGGTGAGAAAAAACGCAATGAAATATTACAAATGCTACTCCTTGAACCGCGATTGGCTATTCTCGATGAGACTGATTCGGGTTTAGATATCGACGCGCTACAAATTGTAGCTGAAGGCGTCAATCATTTACGACGTGAAGACCGTGCTGTTGTGATGGTGACACACTATCAACGATTATTAAACTATATCGAACCTGATTTTGTGCATGTGTTAGTGAATGGAAAAATCGTTAAATCGGGTGATAAATCACTAGCGTTAACCTTAGAAGAAAAAGGTTATCAGTGGTTAGGCACTCAAAATGAAACGGTAAAGAATTGAAGATGCAAACGAATAATACCACTTGGCAGGAATCACATTTACAGGCTATGCAAACGCAGTCTTGGCCGGTTAAAGATCGCTGGCTTGAAAGTTGGCAACAGGAGCATTTGCAGTTATTTTTAAAGCAAGGTTTTCCGACTCGCCGTGATGAGGCTTGGAAATATACGCCGGTGACTGAGCTTGTAGCACAAAATTTTATGATGGCGCAAACTGTTTCATCAGAAATTGATATCGCTAATTTTGCGTTGGCTGATACTTATCGTATGGTGTTTGTCAATGGCCGTTATATGCCGAGTTTATCGGACATTGAAGGGTTACCAAAAGAAGTTGTACTGACAAACAATATTCAAGCTTACGAGCATCAAAAAGCCCATTATCAGGCGGCGCTTTGCAAAGCCCAGCAACAACCTACTTCATTTACAGCTTTGAATGCAGCACTATTATCAGAAGGTTTGTTTTTATGGGTGCCAGCAAATACCATCATCAAAAAACCGATACATTTGCTTTATTTAAACACCGATCAGCCAGCTCTCCAAATGAACCATCCGCGACACCTGATTATTACTGAAGATAATAGTAGGGTTGATGTGTTTGCAGAGTATTGTGCAATAGGCTCGCAGCCCTATTTTAATAATATTGTGACGCAATTGTTTGTCGCTCAAAATGCCCGAGTTAATTTTTATAAACTGCAGCGCGAGAATAATGCGGCTTTCCATGTCGCTAATTTAACCATTAATCAACAGCAAAATAGTGAAGTTAATGCTTATCATTTTGCAATCGGTGCGAAATTGAGTCGTGATGATTTGAATTTTGCACTACAATCAAAAGGTGCGAGTTGCCAGTCTTTGGGTTTTTATTATCCGCAAGGAAACCAACACATTGATTTCCACAGTCGCATCGATCATTTAGTCGAAAAAACGACTAGTGAGCAACATTATAAAGGTATTTTGCAAGGTTCATCATCCGCCGTGTTTAATGGCAAAGTGATTGTGCACCCACAGGCTAAACAAACAAATGCGAAACAGTCTAATAAAAATTTATTATTAACTCAATCGGCACAAGTCAACACCAAACCGGAATTGGAAATTTATAATGATGATGTGGTATGTTCTCATGGGGCGACAGTCGGTGAATTGGATTGGCAGGCCTTATTTTATTTGCAAAGCCGTGGTATTGATCAGGAGAGCGCAAAACATATGTTGGCCTGTGCTTTTGCTAGTGAAATCTTAGCGAAATTGCCAGCTCATGCTGTGAGTGAGCATATTAAGCGACAGGTGATTAATCAGTTAGCGAGTGAATGTTGTCAAGGGGGTTGTTATAATGGGTGATATTGTCGAAAAAGAGATCGTGAATTTTAAAGAAGATTTTCCAATTTTGTCTCAAATAAATCAAGAAAAGCCGCTAGTTTATTTAGATAGTAGTGCAACGACACAGAAGCCTGAGTCTGTTATTTCTGCGATTAACCAATATTATCGTCACGACAATGCTAATGTGCATCGTGCTGTTTATAGTTTGAGTGAAAGAGCTACGATGCATTATGAGGCGGCGCGACAAACGGTTAAGAATTTTATCAATGCAAAACATAATCACGAAATCATTTTTACTCGTGGTACGACAGAGTCTATTAATTTAGTGGCGAATAGCTATGGCCTATCTAAAATTAAAGCGGGCGATGAAATATTGCTGACGCAAATGGAACATCATTCTAATATTGTGCCATGGCAAATGTTATGTGAAAAAACCGGCGCACAATTAAAAGTGGTGCCCGTATTGGATCATGGTGAATTGGATTTAGAGGCTTATCAGAAATTATTATCGAATCGCACTAAAATAGTCGCCTTGATTCATGCCTCTAATGTATTAGGTACGATTAATCCAGTGAAATCGATGATTGAGATTGCACATCAGCATCATATTCCAGTGTTGCTAGATGGAGCGCAAGCAATGTCTCATTTTCCAGTCGATGTCCAAGCGCTCGATTGTGATTTCTACACTTTTTCATCGCATAAAATGTATGGTCCAACGGGTGTGGGTGTTTTGTATGGTAAGGAGCGATTATTAGAACTTATGCCGCCTTATCAAGGTGGGGGTGATATGATCAGCCGTGTGAGTTTTGATCGAACGGATTATAATGTGTTGCCACATAAATTTGAGGCAGGAACACCCAATATGGCGGGAGTGATTGGTTTGGCTGCTGCTATAGATTATTTGAATCAGATCGGTTTTTCTAAAATTAAAGCACATGAAACGATGCTGCTCCAATATGCCGAAACACAATTAGCGCAAATTCCAGGGTTGAAAATTATTGGGCAGGCTAAAGAGAAAGTGGCCGTGATTTCTTTTGTGATGGAGCAGGCTCATCCACATGATATTGGCACAGTACTGAATGAATCAGGTATTGCCATTCGTACTGGTCATCATTGTGCAATGCCGTTAAATGAGCGATTTAATGTGTCGGCTACAGCACGGGTTTCTTTTGGATTATATAATCAACTCGAAGATATCGATTGCTTGCGAGAAGGATTGTTTAAGGCCATCGAATTATTTGAATAATGAAAAAAAGAAGCAACTGAAATGACAGCATTAAGAGAACTCTACCAACAACTCATTATTGATCATGGCCGAAATCCTCGTCATTTTGGAGAGTTAGCGGCTGCTGATTACGTTAAAGAAGGTTATAATCCGCTTTGTGGTGACAAAGTAAAGGTTTATTTACAAGTTAATCATAACGTCATTCAACAGGCGACTTTTAAAGGAGCAGGTTGTGCCATTTCGATTGCATCGGCCTCATTAATGAGTGAGGCCTTAATAGGCAAAACATTAGATGAGGCGAAAATATTGTTTCAACAGTTTCATAATTTAATGACAAAAGCTCATTCGGAAAAAGAAGATTCGAACAATGCGAATAGCGATTTAGGTAAGCTTGTGGTATTAAGTGGCGTTTCAGAATTTCCGATGCGAGTTAAATGCGCTACATTGGCCTGGCATACGTTTATTTCAGCGATTCATCATGATCAAAAACCAGTGAGTACAGAATAAAATGAAAGAAGTTAACCCATCGCAGCACAATAACAAAGTGATCACATTAACTGAGGCTGCTATAGATCATATTAAAGCCATCATTCAGCGCCGTGGTGCTGGCGTTGGTTTTCGTATATCGGTTAAAAAAACAGGCTGTTCGGGTTATATGTATGTGCCTGAAATTATCGATACGATTCAAACGAGTGATTTATTGTTTAAAGTTGATGACCTAACTGTTTTAATTGATCCTGATTCTATCGATTTCATTCGTGGCACACAATTGGATTATGTCCAAAAAAAATTAGGTCAACAACAATTGGTATTTAATAATCCCAATGTGGATAGTTTGTGTGGTTGTGGTGAAAGCTTTAATTTGAAAGAGGATGATGTCATTGGCTGAACGTGAAATCATAACCATAACACGGGATTGCATGGCGCTCATGGTGCCTTCTGGTGCGCGTATTATGTTGCATAAGGGCACTGAAGTGAGTATCACTCAAGCATTGGGCAATGCTTTTACGGTTAATGTGTATGGTAATTTGGCGCGCATTGACAGTAAAGATGCTGATGCCCTAGGGAAAGCTACTAAAGATCCACTGGCTGATTTACCCGATAATGCCAGCATTAAGGATCGAATATGGGCCATGTTGAAGTTAGTCTATGATCCTGAAATCCCAGTTAATATTGTTGATTTAGGTTTGGTTTATGATTGTGAAATTGAACCGATTGATGCAGATCATCATAACGTGAAAATCATTATGACATTAACGGCACCTGGATGTGGTATGGGCCCGGTGATTGCAGAAGATGCCAAACAAAAAGTCCTGCTCCTTCCAGCGATTAAATCAGCTGATGTGGAGATTGTTTATGATCCACCCTGGGATCG